>VFQU01000169.1_pt1 | contig 76303 bp, 64 predicted proteins | sample 3512311 | NCBI WGS metagenome assembly VFQU01 (sample SAMN10412377, study PRJNA504923) | tailings metagenome | isolation source: Relicate 3 Philex TSF3 active mining site | place: Philippines: Tuba, Benguet | collected 2017-08-29 | reverse complement strand
GCCCGGATACAGCGAGGCCAGCGTGCCGAACTGCTCGGCCACCTGCAGCGGCGCATGGTTCGGCAGCATCACGCCGCCGGAGCCGACGCGGATCGTCGCGGTGCCGCCGGCGACGTGCCCGATCAGGACCGCGGTCGCGGCGCTCGCGATGCCGGGCATGTTGTGATGCTCGGCGAGCCAGTAGCGCCGGTAGCCGAGCCGTTCGGCATGGCGCGCCAGGTCGAGCGTGTGCGCGAACGCCTGTCGCGCGTCGCTGCCCTCGCAGACCGGGGCGAGGTCGAGGATCGATAACGGGATCATGGCCATTCCGACGGGACGATGGCGCAGCAGGTGGGGGCGAGCCGCGAGGTTTGCCAGGGCGGCCGCGGCCGATCGGTCACGCCGGCGGCAGCAGGCCGCGGTCGGCGAGCCAGGCGCGCGCGTCGTCGGCATCGCGCTCGAACCAGGCACGACTGGACCCGAGCCGGAACGTATAGCCCCAGGCGTCCATGTCGGCCATCAGGCGGTCGCGGCCGACGCCGGGCAGGCGGTCGGCGAGCAGGATCTGCAGGCAGCAGGTCGCGTCTTCCTCGGCGACCGAATCGGTCGCGTCGGTGTGCACCGCCGCGCGCCGCTCGGGCGGCAGCACGATCAGATGGCAGGCCTCGTGCAGCAGCGAATGCAGCGGCGTGTCGCGCCGCGCATGCACGGTGCTGCCGATCACGCCGGCCTCCGGGTCGCCCCAGTAGCTGCCGGGGATCGGCACGCCGTCGTCGACGAGAGTCAGTGCGAGGTCGTACTCGGCGAGCAGGGACGCGACCTGCGCGAGATCGACGTCGGCCAGGTGCAGCATCGGCGCCTCGCGTCAGAGCTCGTCGCGGGCCGCCGCCGGCGCCTGGTCGGGCAGGGTGACCGACAGCTCGAGCACTTCCTGGTCGCCCTCGCGCTCGACATTGATCAGCACGGCGTCCGGATCGACGTTGACGTACTTCTTGATGACCTCGAGCAGCTCGCGGCGCAGCAGCGGCAGATAATCCGGGCTGCCGCGCTGGGCGCGCTCCTGCGCGACGATGATGCGCAGGCGTTCCTTGGCGACGTTCGCGGTGTTCTTCGGCCGCGATTTGAAGAAATCCAGGATTCCCATGTGTTCAGCTCCCGAAGATGCGCGCGAACAATCCCTTCTTCTGCGCGTCGAGGAAACGCATCGACCGCTGCTCGCCGAGCAGCCGGGCGACCGCGTCGTCATAGGCCTGGCCGGCGAAGGACTGATCGTCGAGGATCACCGGCACGCCGGCGTTGGACGCGGCGAGCACGCCTTCGGATTCCGGGATCACGCCGAGCACCTCGATGCCGAGGATCTCCTGCACGTCCTTGATGCTCATCATGTCGCCAGCCTCGACGCGTGCCGGGTTGTAGCGGGTCAGCAGCAGGTGCTGCTCGATCGCACCGTTGCCGAGCTCGGCACGGCGCGTCTTGCTCGACAGCAGGCCCAGAATGCGGTCGGAGTCGCGCACGCTGGAGACTTCCGGATTGACCACGACGACCGCGCGGTCGGCAAAGTACATCGCCAGCGCCGCGCCCTTCTCGATGCCGGCGGGCGAGTCGCAGATCACGAAATCGAAGCCTTCTTCGGCGAGCTCGTTCAGCACGCGCTCGACGCCTTCCTTGGTCAGCGCATCCTTGTCGCGGGTCTGCGACGCGGCCAGCACGAACAGGGTCTCGAAGCGCTTGTCCTTGATCAGCGCCTGCTTGAGCGTGCACTCGCCGTGGATGACGTTGACGAAGTCGTAGACCACGCGCCGCTCGCAGCCCATGATCAGGTCGAGGTTGCGCAGGCCGACGTCGAAGTCGATGACGGCGACGCGCTTGCCGCGCCGGGCAAGTCCGCAAGCCAGGCTGGCGCTGGTGGTGGTCTTGCCGACTCCGCCCTTGCCCGAGGTGACGACGATGATCTCTGCCAAGTGGAACTCCGGTGCCGTTTGCGCTAGTGGAAAGGGGGACGCGAATCAGAAGGTGTCGAGGCGCAGCTTGCCGTCTTCCAGCCACACCTGCACGGACTTGCCGGCCAGGCGCGACGGGACGTCTTCCATCAGCCGGTACTGGCCGGCGATCGCCACCAGTTCGGCGTTGAACTCGCGACAGTAGATGCGCGCCGAGGTGTCGCCCTGGGCGCCCGCCAGCGCGCGTCCGCGCAGCGGTCCATAGACGTGGATCGAGCCGTCGGCGATCACTTCGGCGCCGGCGCCGACCGGGGCGCAGAGCACGAGGTCGCGACCGGCGGCATAGACCTGCTGGCCCGAGCGGACAGGCTGCGAGTGGACCTGGTTGCCGGCGACAGGCGCCGCGCGCGGCGGCTCGGCCCGGGCTTCCGGTGCCGGCGTGGCCACCGGCTCGACTGCGGCAGGCGCAGGCGCGGGCGCAGGGGCCGCGGCCGCGGCGCGGTCGGCCTCGTACTGGGCGCGGAACTTGGCGAGCAAGGGCAGGCCCAGCTCGATCGACAGGCGCTCGATCTCGGTCGTTCCGAAGGCCAGCGCGACCGGGTGCACGCCCGCCTCGGACAGCGCGCGCAGCAGGCGACGCGCGGTTTCGGCGTCCGGGCAGCGGCTGAGCGAGCCGAAGTCGACGACGACGGCGGCGCGGGCGAACAGCTTGGGCGCGCGTTCGACGCGCTCGGCCATCTCCGCGCCCAGCCGGTCGACGTCGAGCGTGCGGATCCGCAGGTTGGCGATTCCGACCTGGCCGATCTTCAGCTCGCCGGCCTGCTCGAGGTCCGGCCTGGTCGCCGCCGTCATCCGCTCAGGTTCCGGTGGCGCGCTGCGGCGCGCTGTCGGGCAGGACGCGTGCGGCCAGCCAGGGCAGGTCGGGCAGGCCTTCGCCGGCGACGTAGGTGTCGCGCACGAAAGGGAAGCTGCACATGTCCTTGGCCAGCAGCGAGACGCGGCGGCCCACCCCGTCCATCACCTGCTGTCCCACCTCCTGGAATCCGTAGGTGCCGTGGAACAGCACGGCGACGTCGTTGCGCGGCTCGAGGAAGACCTCGCAGGTCAGCAGCGGCACGCGGACCTCGGCGAAGCTGGTCACGTCGGCGTAGAACACCCGGCCGAGGCCGGCGCCGCGCCGGGTGCTGGCGACGACGATGCGGTCGATGTAGAGGAAGGATGCGAAGCGTTCGCGGAACCACAGGAAGTTCGGGCTGACGTAGTCGGCATCGGGCGTGTGGGCGATGAGGAAGCCGGCCAGCAGACCGTCGACCTCGGCGACGCGGAAGTACGCGGCGGACTCGTAGTGCTGGCGGATTGCCGCGCTGTCGAGCGCGAGGATGCTGGAGCCTGCGGCGTTGTTGAGGGCAAGGACCGAATCCAGCTCCTGGTCCCGGACGTCGCGGACGGTGATCGCCATTCCTCTCTCCCTGGAATGCGTGGTGCGGTGGCCCGGGGGGCCGGTGGACGGCGGGATTATCGCATGAAGGTCGCGCGCGCCGGCCTAAGGATTTCGTTAAGCGGAGCCCCGGCCGCGGCCGGCGTGCGCGGTGGGGGGGCGGGCGTCGGATGACTTCGGGCATGTGGCGGGCGAGCGCTTCCGCCCTACACTGCGGGGATGCCCCTGCGTCTTGCGCCCACCCAGTTGCTCCGCTACGCCGGCCTCTTCACCTGGGCCTGCGTGGGCCTGCCGCTGATCTCCACGCCCTGGTACTTCGACGAGACCAGCGGGCTCGGCCGTACCGACCAGCTGGCGTGGCGCCTGTGCTACTTCGGTTTCGGCGCCTGCTACTGGTACCTGACGCGCCGGCTCGCCGAGCGCGGTCGGCGGCCGCAGGACATCGTGGTGCTGGCCCTGCTGACCGGCAGCGCCATCGGCGTGAGCCTGTTCAGCGACAGCGGACTCGGCAGCATCCTGCTGATGGTGGTGTCGGGCGCGCTGCCTTGGCAGCTCCCGCTGCGGGTCGGGCTGGCCTGGATGGCGGCACAGCACCTCGCGCTGATTCCGGTGTTCGCCGGGCAGCCCGACTTCCGCTTCCTCGATGCCGTCCTGCAGGCCTTCCTGTACGTCGGATTCTCGAGCTTCGTGTTCGTCACCAGCCTGGTCGCGCGGCAGCAGGCCGAGGCGCGCGAGGAGCAGCGCCGGCTCAATGCGGAGCTGCGCGCCACCCGCGCGCTGCTCGCCGAAAGCAGCCGGCTGACCGAGCGCATGCGCATCTCGCGCGAGCTGCACGATCTGCTCGGCCATCACCTCACCGCCCTGAGCCTCAACCTGGAGGTCGCGGCGCATCGCTCCGAGGGGCGTGCGCAGGAGCACGTCCGGCAGGCGCAGTCGCTGGCCAAGCTGCTGCTCGCCGACGTGCGCGAGGCGGTGAGTCGGCTGCGCGAGGACGACACCCTCGACCTCGGGCTCGCGCTGCGCCAGCTCGCCGAGGGCGTGCCCGGCATCGAGGTGGTCCTCGACGTGCCCGGCGACCTCGGGATCGAGGATCCGGCGCGCGCCCAGGTGCTGCTGCGCTGTGCGCAGGAAGCCATCACCAACGCGGTGCGCCACGCCTCGGCCAGCAGGCTGGAACTGAGCGTGTGCCCGCAGGACGGCGGGATCGCCGTGGTGGCGCGGGACAACGGCCGCGGGGCGGATGCGCCCGAGGCCGGCAACGGACTGCGCGGCATGCGCGAGCGCCTGGCGCAGTTCGGAGGGTCGCTGGAGATCGAGTCGGCGAAGGGGCGCGGCTTCTCGCTGCGCGCCTGGTTGCCGCTGTCGGACGGGCAGGTCGTCGGAGGAGCATGATTATGGAAGACAAGCTGATTCGCGTCGTGCTGGTCGACGACCAGACCCTGGTCCGGCAGGGCATCCGCTCGCTGCTCGAGCTCTCGGACAACATCCGCATCGTCGCCGAAGCCAGCGATGGCCGGCAGGCGGTCGAGCTGGTGCCGGAGGTCGCGCCCGACGTGGTGCTGATGGACATGCGCATGCCGGTGCTCTCCGGGCTCGAGGCGCTGCAGCAGATGGCCGCTGCCGGGACTCTGCGCCCGACCATCATCCTCACCACCTTCGACGACGACGAGCTGGTGCTCGCCGGCATCAAGGCCGGCGCGCGCGGCTACCTGCTGAAGGACGTGACGCTCGAGCAGCTGGTCGACGCCATCGAGACCGTGGCGGCCGGCGGCAGCCTGGTGCAGCCTGCCGTGACCCAGCGCCTGCTGTCGGGACTCGAGCGCATGCACAACGAGTTCACCAGCCTCGACCGCCCCGATCCGTTGACCGAACGCGAGACCGAGATCCTCCGCCTGATGGCGGGCGGATACTCGAACAAGGAGATCGCCAACTCGCTGGGCGTGGCCGAAGGGACGGTCAAGAACCACGTCTCCAACATCCTCTCGAAGCTCGGCGTGCGCGACCGCACCCGCGCGGTGCTGAAGGCGTTCGAGCTGAAGCTGGTCTGAGGGCCGGTTCGCGGACGCGGCGCGGCGTCGATACCGCCCGCCGGACCTCGCCGGGTGCGCGCCCGCCGGTCTTGCGATCGTGTCGCCCGCGCCCGGCGGTCCCGGGCGAGCGCAGACCTGCCGGCGACACGAAAGGGTGCAAGCGCCGCCCCGGCCCGGCGGCCGGCGGGCGCGGCGCCCTGTCGCGGAGCAAGACACCGCGGCCGGACGCAGCCGCGACGTCCGTCACGGATGGCCGCGCGCACCCTGCTGCGGGTCGGCCGCCAAGCCTGATAACATTCGCGGCTCGCGTGCAGGGTCGGCTGGCGGCCACGCCCGCGCAAGCGGGGTCGCCCGGGCGAGGTACGCGCCTGCCGCGAGCGCCCGCCCGGACCTCCTGGAGCCCTGAATGATTCGTTTTCTCGAGCTGCTGATCGCCGTCGTCATCGTGGCGGTGTTCTACGTGATCGTCGGCGTCTTCCTGCCGGACCAGCGCAAGGTCCAGCACGCGATGGAGACCAACCATCCCATTCGCCAGGTGTACGACACGCTGAACGGATTCAAGCGTTTCGGCGAGTGGCACCCGCTCAGGCTGCACGACCCGCGGATCGTCTACACGCTGGAAGGCGAGGAGCGCGGCGTCGGCGCGAGGCTGCGCTACCAGTCGCAGGACAAGCGCGTCGGCGCGGGCAGCTTCGAGATCGTCGAGAGCCAGCTCGACGAGTTCATCGTGATGCGGATCGAGAACGAGGCCTACGGCTTCGACAAGCTGGCCCGGTTCGACCTGCGCGAGAAGGGCAAGACCGTCGAGATCAAGTGGAGCTACGGCGTCGAGTACGGCTGGAGCCTGCCCGGTCGCTACGCCGGCATGTACGTCACCCGCACCGTCGGCGACGACATCAAGGCCGGGCTCGCCAACCTGGTGGGCCTGATCGCGACGATGCCGAACTTCGACTACAAGATGCTCGACATCCAGCGCGTCGACGTGGCGCCGGAGCGCATCCTCTACGTCAGCACGACCTCGGACCGCAACATCACGGCGGTCGAGAACGCGATGATCGCCTCGCTGGATGCCCTGCGCAAGGCGATCGCCGACAACCGCCTCGAGGCGACCGGCCCGGCGCGGCTGATCACCACCAGCTTCGGCAGCGAGAAGTACGAATTCGACGTCGCCATTCCGTTCCGTGCGGCGGTCGAGTCGCCGGCGGCGGGCGAAGGCGCCGTGGCCGAGGCCGCCGTGGCCGAGGTCGCTGCGGACGGCGCGACGCCGGCGGATGCCGGCACCGACACGGCGGCCGCACCGGTGGCGGCATCGCCGATCCCGATCCGGCTGGATCCGATCGAGGGGCTGCGCCTTCCCGAGAACGTGCTGCAGGGACAGAGCTACCAGGGCCGCGCGCTGCGCACGGTGTACCAGGGGCATCCGGCGGCGCTGCCGCTGATCCGCGATCAGTTGCGCTCCTACGCCGCGGCGACCGGCGAGGTCATCCAGGATCGTGCGTTCGAGGAGTATCTCAGCGACATCCAGTCGACCGCCGCCGAGGACGCCAGCTTCAACGTGTACTGGCCGGTTCGCTGATCCGACCCGCGCCGGCCCGTGGCGGGCCGGCTCAGGCTGCATTGCGGCCCGCTTCGGCGGGCCGCGTCGTTTCCGCCGCGTGGAACTTTCGTCCCGCTGCGCGGTATACCGGTCCGGCGCCGCCGGCCCGCCGCTGCGCCCGACCTGTCCGCCCTGGCCACCGCCCGGCATCGCGCCGGCGGCAAGGCTGCGGCTTCGCTGCATCGACCAGGAACGAGCCGATGATCGAAACCCTCCAGTTGACCAAACGCTACGGCCGCTTCACGGCGGTCGACCGCGTCGACTTCCGCGTGGCGCCGGGCGAAGTGCTCGGCTTTCTCGGGCCCAATGGCGCCGGCAAGTCGACCACGATGAAGATGCTCGCCGGCTTCCTCGCGCCGAGCGAGGGCACGGCGCGGATCTGCGGTCACGACGTGCAGACCGCCCCGCTGGCCGCCAAGCGCGTGCTCGGCTACCTGCCCGAGGGCGCGCCCAGCTACGGCGAGATGACGCCGCTGCAGTTCCTCGGCTTCGTCGCCGACGTCCGCGGGCTGGAAGGCGAGCGTCGACGCCAGCGGATCGACGACGTGATCGGCCGGCTCCAGCTGGCGTCGGTGCTGGCGCAGCCCATCGACACCCTGTCGAAGGGTTTCAGGCGCCGCGTCGGACTGGCCCAGGCCATCCTCCACGATCCGCAGGTGCTGGTGCTCGACGAACCCACCGACGGGCTCGACCCCAACCAGAAGCACGAGGTCCGCGCCCTCATCCAGTCGATGGCCCGCGACAAGATCATCGTCATCTCCACGCACATCCTGGAGGAGGTCCACGCGGTGTGCTCGCGCGCGGTCATCATCGCCCGTGGCCGGCTGCTGGCCGACGCCACCCCGGACGAGCTGGAGGCGCGTTCGCGCTATCACGGCGCGGTGTCGCTGACCGCGCCCGGCCCGGCGGCGCTGCGCGAGGGCCTGCTGCGCGTGCCGGGTGTGGCCGGCGTGGAGATCGACGCCCAGGACGGCCGGATCACGGCCTTCCCCAAGCCCGGCGCGGCGATCTTCGCCGGCGTGTCGGCGTTCCTCGGCGAACAGGGCGTGGCGTTCTCCGAGCTGCAGCTCGAGCGCGGCCGCCTCGACGAGGTGTTCCGGCAGATCACCACCACCGCGCAGGAGGCCGCATGAACGCCGCCCGCAACCCCGTGCTGGCGATCTTCCGCCGCGAGCTGCACGCCTATTTCGCCACGCCGCTGGCCTACGTGTTCATCGTCATCTTCCTGATCCTCGCGGGAGCGCTGACCTTCTATCTGGGCAGCTACTTCGAGCGCGGCCAGGCCGATCTGCTGCCGTTCTTCCTGTTCCATCCCTGGCTGTACCTCTTCCTCATCCCGGCGGTGGCGATGCGGCTGTGGAGCGAGGAGCGCAAGAGCGGCACGATCGAGCTGCTGCTGACGCTGCCGGTGACCATGGGGCAGGCGGTGGTCGCCAAGTTCCTCGCCGCCTGGGCCTTCGTCGCCATCGCCCTGGCGCTGACCTTCCCGCTGTGGATCACGGTCAACTATCTCGGCGATCCGGACAACGGCGCCATCCTCGCCAGCTACCTCGGCAGCCTGCTGATGGCGGGGGCGTTCCTGGCGATCGGATCGTGCCTGTCGGCGGCGTCGCGCAACCAGGTGATCGCCTTCATCCTGACCGTGGTGGCCTGCTTCCTGCTGATGCTGGCCGGCTTCCCGATGGTGCTCGAGGTGTTCCGCGCGCTGTTCCCGCCGGTGGTCGCGGAAGCGATCGCCCAGCTCAGCTTCCTCACCCACTTCAACGCCATCGCGCGGGGCGTGGTCGACCTGCGCGACCTGCTCTTCTTCCTGATCACCATCGCCGTGTTCCTGTACGCGACGGCAGTGGTGATCGACCTCAAGAAGGCCGACTGAGGAATCCGCCATGTCCACACTCGACCGTCGCACCGCCGCCGGCAGCCGCCTCGTGCTGCTGGCCGTCCTGTTCGTCGCCGCCGTCGTGCTCACCGGGGTGCTGTTCCGCGGGATCCGCCTGGACCTCACGGAGAACCGCCTGTACACGCTTTCCGAGGGCACCAAGCGGGTGATCGGCAAGCTCGACGAGCCGATCAATCTGTACTTCTACTTCTCCGACTCGCTGGCCAGGGATGCCCCCCAGCTGCGCAACTACGCGCAGCGGGTTCGCGAACTGCTGGAGGAGATCGCCGCCACGTCGCGCGGCAGGATCGTGCTCCAGGTGATCGATCCGCTGCCGTTCAGCGAGGACGAGGATCGCGCCGTGGGCTTCGGGCTGGTCGGTGCGCCGGTCGGCGGCAGCGGCGACACGCTGTACTTCGGCCTTGCCGGGACCAACTCGACCGACGGCGTCGCCGCCATTCCGTTCTTCCAGGCCGGCAAGGAGCCGTTCCTCGAGTACGACCTCGCCAAGGTCATCGCCAGCCTGGGCGAGCAGGAGCGCCCGGTGGTCGGCTGGCTGTCGTCGATCGAGATCGGCCCGGGCTTCGATCCGGCGACCAGCCGGGTCAACGAGGGCTGGTTGATGTTCTCCGAACTCTCCAGCCTGTTCGAGATGCGCCGCGTCGACCGCGCGGCGACGAGGATCGAGGACGACGTCGATCTGCTCCTGCTGGTCCATCCGAAGAACCTTTCCGACGACACGCTGTACGCGATCGACCAGTTCGTGCTGCGCGGCGGCCGCCTGCTGGCGCTGGTCGATCCGCACGCCGAGACCGAACAGGCCGGGCAGGGGGTCGATCCCACCGCCGCCATGTTCAGCGGCAAGGAGTCCGACCTGCCGAAGCTGTTCGCGGCCTGGGGCGTGAAGTACGACCCGGGGCAGGTGGTGCTGGATGCCCAGTACGCGCTGCAGGTCAACCTGCGCGACCAGCCGCGGCCGGTGCGCCACCTGGCGATGATCGGACCCGACGCATCGGCGATGAGCCAGTCCGACGTGATCTCGGCCCAGTTGGCGTCGGTGAACTTCTCCACCGCCGGCCACTTCCAGCTCGCCGACGGCGCCACCGTGGAGATCGAGCCGCTGGTGCAGACTTCGGGGAACGCCGCGCTGGTGGCCGTCGATCGCGTGCGATTCCTGCCCGACCCGCAGTCGCTGTTCGGCGATTTCAACTCCACCGGCGAGCACTACGTGCTGGCGGCCCGGCTGACCGGCACGCTGAAGTCGGCCTTTCCCGAGCGCGCCGCGGAGGGGCACCTCGCCGAGTCCAGCGGTCCGGCCAACATCGTCCTGGTCGCCGATACCGACATGTTCGCCGACGCCATGTGGGCTCAGGCGCAGAGCTTCTTCGGCCAGCGCATCGTCAATGCGTTCGCCGGCAACGGCGACTTCATCGTCAACGCGGTGGACAACCTGGTCGGCAATGCCGACCTGATCAGCGTGCGCACGCGGGCCAGCTCGTCCCGGCCGTTCACCCGGGTCGAGGCGCTCGAGCGCGCCGCCGGCGACCGCTTCCGCATCAAGGAGCAGGAGCTGCAGGCAGAGCTGGCCGAGACCGAGCGCAAGCTCACCGAGCTGCAGGCGGCACGGCCCGACTCGGGCGCCACCCTGGTCAGCGTCGAGCAGCAGGCCGAACTGCTGCGCTTCCAGCAGGAGCGCCAGCGCGTCCGCAAGGAGCTGCGCCAGGTCCGCGCCCAGCTCAACGCCGACATCCAGACCCTCGGTGCCACGCTCAAGTTCATCAACATCGTCGGCGTGCCGCTGCTGCTCACCTTCGCCGCGGCGGGATTCGCGCTGTGGCGCGCGCGCCGGCGCAAGGAGGCCACGCCGTGAACGCTCGCAACCTGACCCTGCTCGCCATCGTCGCCGTGCTGCTCGGCGGGCTCGCCCTCTGGACCCTCGGCAGCCGCGCACCGCGCCAGGACGTCGGCGTGCTGGGACCCCTCCTGCCCGAACTCGCGGGCCGGATCAACGCGGTCGAACAGGTTCGCCTGGTCGGCGCCGGCGGCGCGACGCTCGCCACCCTCGAGCGCCACGGCGACGGCTGGACGCTCGCCGAGCGCGGCAGCTATCCGGTCGACCAGGCCCGCCTGCGCAGCCTGCTGCTGGCGCTCGCCGAGGCGCAGCGCGTCGAGGCCAAGACGGCCAACCCCGAGCTGCACGCCAGGCTCGGCGTGGAGGACGTCGGGGCGGCCGACGCCTACGGCGTGCAGGTCGAGATCAGCGGCGGCGGCGAGCCGCTGTCGGTGATCCTCGGCGAGAACAACGCGCGGGGCGCCGGCACCTACGTCAGGATCGCCGGACAGCCGCAGGCCTGGCTAATCGACCGCAACATCGCGGTCGAGAAGCGACCGGCGGAGTGGCTGCAGCGCGACCTGGTCAACCTCCCCACGTCGAGGATCGCGTCGGTCGAGGTGCAGCCTCCGACCGGCGCGGCGATCAGGATAGGCCGGTCCGGGCCCGCCGCCGACCTCACGCTCCTCGACCTGCCGCGCGGCCGGGAGCCGGCCAGCGAGTACATCGCCGAGTCCACGGCGGGCCTGCTCGACAGCCTTCGCTTCGACGATGTCCTCGCCGCGGACGAGGTCGAGCCGCCCGCCGAGGGCCTGCGCTCGACCCGCTTCCTCAGCATGGAAGGCATCGAGATCGTGCTGCAGAGCTGGGTCGACGGCGATCGTACGCTGGGTCGATTCGAGGCGCGCCTCGACGAGGCTGCGGCGGAGCGCTGGGCCGCGAACGCGGACGCGCAGGCCAGTGCCGAAGCGCAGGCGTCCGAGGATGCGGGGGCCGCGGATGATGCAGCGAAGGGCGACGCTGCCGAGCAAGCGGGCGAGGATGCCGCGCGGTCCGACGGCCCCGGCCGCATCGCCACGCTGCGCGACGAGGTTGCCGCCATGCAGCGGCGCTTCGAAGCGCGCGTGTTCGTGCTGCCGGCGTTCAAGGCCAGCAACCTCAATCGCGATCTCGAGGCCTACCTGAAGCCGGCCTCGTGATCGCGGCCGGCGGCCGGTTCGAGGAGTCGGCGGCGGTCGCCGCCTGTCTGGGCGGCGCGCTCGGCGTGGCGCTGGGCGCCTACGCCGCGCACGCCGCCGAGCCCGCGGCGGCGCGGCTGCTGGAGCGTTCCTCCGCCTACCTCGTGCTGCACGGCGCCGTGGTGCTGGCCTGGGCGCTGGCGGGCCCGCGCGGCACGCTGGCCCGGTCCGCCACGATCCTGTGGCTCGCGGGTGCGCTGCTGTTCTGCGGCAGCCTGGCCGGATCGGCACTGGTCGGGCTGCCCACACGGCTTGCGCCGGTCGGTGGCAGTGCGCTCCTCCTCGGCTGGCTGGTGGCAGCGCTGGCCTCGATTCGGCGGGCACGCTGAGCCGCAGGACCGCGTTCGCGCAGCGCAGCATCCGGTTTTCCCGCGAAAGGGGTATAGTCCCGGGCGACCCTTCCGCAGTGCGTGGCCCGAGGCGCCCGCCGCTTCCAGGCCATCGTCCCGCGGGGGTCGGATGTGCTTTGCCGTCGTCCGGGACGTACGGTGCCGGAGTGCACCGTCGGGCGCGGCACCGGAGATGCCTTTACTCGGGGAGGGTGGAAGTCATGTTCAGCCGTTTGTGCGCCGCGTTGGCGCTGCTGGCCGCGAGTCCTTCGCTGCTGGCCCAGACCGTCGTCGGCCTTACCGACGCCAATCGTATCGTGCGCTTCTCGGCCAACACGCCGGGAACGGTGGTCGCGACCGTCGACGTCACCCAGCTCGAGCCGGGTGACCGCCTGCTCGGCATCGACGTCCGACCGGCCACCGGGCAGCTCTACGGCCTGGCCCAGTCCGGTCGCCTGTACACCATCGATCCGGCCACCGGCGTGGCGACCGCCCGCTCGGCGCTCGACGTCGCGATCAGCGGCAGCTTCATCGGCATGGACTTCAACCCGGTGCCCGACCGCCTTCGCGTGGTCACCGACGCCGGCCAGAACCTCCGCATCAACGTCGACACCGGCGCCACCATCGTCGACGGTGCGATCAATCCGGAAGGAGCGGCACTCGGTGCCGCCGGCTACATCAACAGTTTCGCCGGGACGACGACGACGGCGCTGTACGTCGTCGACACCGCCAGCGGCCGGCTGATGCTGCAGAACCCGCCGAACAACGGCACCATCGCGGCGGTCGGCCCGCTCGGCGTCACGCTCGACGCCGGAGGAGCGCTGGGCCTCGACATCCAGCCGGTCGACGGCGGCAATCGGGCCTTCGCCGCGCTGCGCGTCGGCGGCACCACCGGGTTGTACCGCATCGACCTGACCACCGGTGCCGCGACGCTGGTCGGCGCCATCGGAGGCAATCCGATGCTGCAGGGCATCGCCGTCGTCACTGCGCCGGTGCTCGCGCCGCCGCCCCCGCAGGCGACCGCGGTGGCACTCACCAGCGACAACATGCTGGTCCGCTTCGCGGCCGCAGCGCCCGGCACGGTCCAGGGCAGCGTCGCGGTGAGCGGGCTGCAGGCTGGCGACAGCCTGGTCGGGATCGACGTCCGCCCGGCGAACGGCCGGCTCTACGGCGTCGGTCGTTCGGGCCGCCTGTACACGATCAATCCGCTGACCGGTGCGGCGACGGCGGGCGCGCAGATCAGCGTGGCGCTCGAGGGCAGCAGTTTCGCCACCGACTTCAACCCCGTGCCCGACCGCCTCCGGGTGGTGAGCAACACCGGCCAGAACCTGAGAATCAACGTCGACAACGGCGTGGCCATCGTCGACGGCGCGATCAACCCTGCCGGCCGCGAGATCACGGCGGCGGGCTACATCAATTCCCTGGCGGGCGCGACGTCCACCGCGCTGTTCGACGTCGATCCGGCCACCGATGCGCTCTATCTGCAGAATCCGCCGAACAACGGCGGCCTCGAGTCGATCGGTCCGCTGGGCCTCGACATCGAGGCGGGCGGCGGTTTCGACGTCGTGCCCTTCGGGCGCGGCAACTCGGCCTTCGCCGCGCTCACCACGCTGGTCACGGTCGACGAGCAGACGGTGCCCCGCACCGCGCTGTACCAGGTCGACCTGAGCGGCGGACAGGCGGTGGAAGTGGGCCCGATCGGCGGCAATCCGCTGGTGGTCGGGCTCGCCGTGTCGCCCACGCCGTTCTCGCCCCTGATCAACGGCCCCGGGCTGAAGGCGACCGGCAGCATCAGCTACGACGCCAACGGCGTGCCGACCATCACTGCCGCGAACGACGAGGACGCCGCCTGGTTGATGGGCTACGCCCACGCGCGCGATCGCTTCTGGCAGATGGACACGCTGCGCCGCACGGCCAGCGGCACGCTGGCCGAGCTGGTCGGCACCGCTGCGCTCGCCAGCGACGTGCAGCTGCGCACGCTCGGCCTGCGCCGCGCCGCCTGGGCCACCTGGGCGCGCACGCCGGATCTGCTGAAGGCCCAGCTCAAGGCCTACACCGACGGCGTCAACAGCTGGCTGGCGACCAACCCGCTGCCGCTGGAGTACGCCGGCCTCGGACTGTCCACCGCCGATCCGTGGTCGCCGGTCGATTCGCTGGTCATCGGCAAGCTGCTCGCCTTCCAGCTCAGCTTCGACGACGACAGCGGGTACACGCTGCGCGCGCTGGCCTACCAGCAGGCGGGCGCCGCGGCCGGCTTCAACGGCGCCGCGCTGTTCTTCGAGGACACCCATCGCAGCGCACCGCCCGACGGCCGGATCTCGATTCCGGGCTTCCTCGGCCTCGGCGCCAAGTCCACGGCCGACGTCGCGCTGAAGGATCTGCCGCAGGTCGCGCCGCACCAGTTCGACCTGCTGCAGCGGCACGTCGAGGCGGTCAGCCAGAACCCGATCTGGGCGCCGCAGCTCAATCGCCGCGAGGACCGCGCCGGCAGCAACTGGTGGATGGTCGCCGGCCAGCACACGCAGAGCGGTCGGCCGATCCTGGCCAACGACCCGCACCTGTCGCTGGGCACGCCGGTCCTGTTCCACGAAGGCCATGTCATCTCGACCGACCCCCGCTATCCCGAGCCGATGAACACGGTGGGCTCGGTGGCGCCGGGCACGCCGTGGCCGATCCTGGGCTGCACGACGAAGTTCTGCTGGGGCCTGACGACCAATTCGCTGGACGTGACCGACAGCTACTTCGAGTCGTTCGTGCTGAACAGCTACGGTCTGCCGACGCACACCCGCCACAGCTCGGGCAATGAGCCCGTGCTGTGGGTGTTCCAGAGCTTCTTCGCCAACAATCCGACCAACTCGGTTCCGGACGACGTGGCGCGGGTGAACTCGATCGGCTACACCAACGGCGGCATCACGGTCATCGTCCCGCGCCGCAACAACGGCCCGGTGGTGTCGATCGACACGGTGAACGCCAGCGGCGTCTCCATCCAGTACGCCGGCTGGGGTGCGACCCTCGAACTCGAGGCCTTCCGCCGCGTCAACCGCGCGCGCAATCTCGACGAGTTCCGCGATGCGCTGAGTTTCTTCGACGTCGGCTCGCAGAACTTCGCCTACGTCGACGACGCCAACATCGCCTACTTCGTCACCGCCGAGGCACCGATCCGCGAGGACCTGCAGGCCGGCACGGTCAACGGCTCGCCGCCGTTCCTGATCCGCAACGGCTTCGGCGGCAACGAGTGGCTGCGCCGCACCAACAACTATCCGAACCAGGCGCTGCCGTACGAGATCCTGTCGCCGGCCGAGATGCCGTTCTCGGTGAATCCGTCGCGCGGCTACATCGCCAACGCCAACAACGACCCGGTCGGCACCACGCTCGACAACAACCCGCTCAACCAGCTCCGGCCGGGCGGCGGGTTGCTGTACTACGCGCCTGGCCACGCCGCCTATCGCATGGGCCGGATCGACCGCGAACTGCAGCGGCTGATCGAGCGTGGCGACATCACCGTCACCGACACGCAGGTGCTGCAGGCCAACAACCAGATGCTCGACGCCGAGCTGATCGCGCCGCACCTCGTGCGGGCCTTCGACAACGCGCCGGCCTGCCCGGCGGCCAGCGATCCGGACGTGGCCCGCGCCATCGGCTTCATCCGCGGCTGGAACTACTCGACGCCGACCGGCATCCAGGCGGGGTTCGATCCGTTCGACAACCCGTTCGCGCTGCCGCCGGTGTCGGAGAGCGAGGCCGCCAACAGCGTCGCCGCCACCCTGTACTCGACGTGGCGCGGCCAGGTGATCCGCAACGTGGTCGACAGCACGCTCACCCAGGTCGGGCTCGGCAACTTCCTGCCGGGTGGCCGCGAGGCGTTGACCACGGTGCAGTACCTGCTGGACCGCTTCCCGCAGCAGCAGGGCCGTGGCGCCTCGGGACTCGACTTCTTCCGCACCGGCGTCACCGCCAGCCTGCCGGCGGCGACCCGTCGCGATTGCGTGCTGCTCAACAGCATGCGGCAGACGCTCGACCTGCTGAAGAGCAACGAGTTCGCTCCGGCGTTCGCCAATTCCAGCGACATCAGCACCTATCGCTGGGGCCGGCTGCACCGCATCGTCTTCGCCCACGCCCTGGGCGGACAGCTCAGCGTGCCGAGCCAGCAGGCCGGGGTGAACCTGTTCCCGTTCGTGAACGTGGGTCCGGGGCTGCCGGGCGTGGCGCGTGCAGGCGGCTTCGAAGTGGTCGATGCGTCGAGCCACAACACCCGCGCCAACACCGTCAACGGGTTCATGTTCGGCAGCGGGCCGGTGCGCCGCTTCATCGGCGAGATGACCAACACGCCCACCCTGCTGCAGGCCCAGCCCGGCGGGCAGAGTGGCGACATCCGCACCGGCGCGGCCTACATCAGCCAGCTGCCGCTGTGGCTGGTGAACGGCTACAAGCCGCTGGTGGTCGGCCAGGCGCAGTCGAATGCCGAAAGCCAGGCGGTGCTGCAGTTCACGCCACGCTGAGGCAGGGCTGACGGGGACGGCCCGCCTGGGCCGTCCCTATCCACACAGGGCGGGTCAACCCGCCCTGTGCCGTTTACGGAATCTCGAATGGCAAGGATCACGCGCGGATTCGACCTCGATGCCGGCCACGCCCACCTCGCGCGCGCCGATCGCCGGCTGGCGCGCTGGATGGCCAAGGTCGAGCCGGTGGTCGCGGATCCGCGCTGGCGCAAGCCGTTCGACGTCGTCGACGCGCTGGCGCGGGCGATCCTCTACCAGCAGCTGTCCGGCAAGGCCGCGGCGACCATCGTCGGTCGCGTCGAGCAAGCGATCGGCGCCCCGCGCCTGCACGCCGACCGCCTCGAGCGCGTCGACGACGTGACGCTGCGCGGCTGCGGCGTGTCGGCCAACAAGCTGCTGGCGCTGCGCGACCTCGCCGCGCACGAGCGGCGCGGCGCCATTCCCGACAGCCGACGCATGGCCGGCATGGACGACGAGGCCATCATCGAGGCGCTCACGGCGGTGCGCGGCATCGGCCGCTGGACGGTGCAGATGATGCTGATGTTCCGCCTCGGCAGGCCCGACCAGCTTCCGATCGACGACCTCGGCGTGCGCAAGGGCGCGCAGCGCGTCGATGCCGGCGAGTCGATGCCCACGCCCCGCGCGCTGCTCGAGCGCGGTGAGCGCTGGGGCCCCTATCGCACGCTGGCCAGTCTCTACCTGTGGCGCATCGCGGACCTCGACGAACCCGCCGGGAAGCCGGCGCCGCGCTCGCAGGGTTGAAGGCCGACCCGGTCGGAGGCGATCAGGCAGTGGCGTCGTCGGCGGATCGCCAGCACCAGTGCCAGGGTTCGTACACGACGCCGTGGCGGTTGCCGCGGGGGTAGCTCATGCGGAATCCGAACCCGGCGGCACGCGCGCTCAACCAGGCGAACGCCGCGGTGCGCTCGAACGATTCCTCGGCCGGCGGCTCGCCCGGCGCGCCGATGTCGAGGGCGCAGCCACCGTGGTGCTCCGAGTAGCCGGGCGCCGCGTTGACCGCGAGGACCTGCGCGATCGTCAACCCGCGCTCGAGCTTGCGGTCGAAGATGCCGCGCTGGTACTGACGGCTGCGAAAGCCCGAGATCGCCTCCAGGACCACGCCATCCTCGCGCGCGGCGTCGCGCATGCGCGACCATCCGCGCGCCGCCGGTGCGAGCAGCCAGAGTGGACGCCGGTACCGATCGCGTCCGGCGAGCGCCAGCCGGTCGGGTTCGGCCACCGGATCGAGGCCGGTGCGCGCGCCGTACTCGTCATCGATGCCGAGTGCGGCGAGCTCCGCTGCGAGCGAATCCAGCGGAAGCGCGCGGGTGGGCCGGACTCCGCGGCGTGCGGCGTCGTCGATCAGCGCGGCGAAGACCTGCTCCACACCCGGCTCCCGCTCGAAGCCGTCGACGAGCGGCTGGATGTGGCGCTCATGCACGACCGCGAGGAAGCGCCCGTCGCGCTTGCGCCGCAGCACGCGGCGGGCCGTGGCGACGAGGCGGGCGTCGCGGCTGCCGCGCGGCCGCAGCAGCCACGCCGGCCAGGCCTCGATGGCGGGCGAATTGACGAGGTCGGTCAGGAGGCGGCGCACGGCGACAGGATAGCGGCGCCGGCGCGGATCGGGCAGGCGATCGCGCGCCGTTCAGCCGACCAACGCGTCGAGCAGGGCCTGCGGGCGCTCCAGGCTGAGCAGCAGGGTGCGGCCGTCGTCCTCGGGAATCGCCAGCACGCGCGACCGATCGGTGACCAGGCAGAACAGCCGTCGACTGCGGGCCTCACCGACCAGGCCGGCGCGGAAGTGACCGGCGTAATAGCCGGGCAGGGCGAAGGCGTTGGTCTTCAGCGCCGGTGCCAGTTCGGTGTGCTCGCGCAGGTCGACGACCCGAGCCTGGGCGAGGCGCAGCCGCCCACGCGGGATGCGCTGGGTGTAGAACGTCGCGCGGATCACCAGCAGCCCCTTCTCGAGGCTGACGCGGCGCCGCTCCGCGGCGATCACCAGCAGCGCTGCCACCAGCAGCAGGACGGTGGCGGTCACCGCCAGACCGGCGAGGTCGGCGCCCGCCGGCAGCCGGGGCAGGGTGCCCAGCACCAGGCCAGCAGCGAGCAGCGGAAGGCCCAGCGCCGTGGCCAGCAGGAATACCCGCGCACCCTTGCCCGGCGGCGTCACCGCGAACTCCCTGGAGTGCTCAGCGGGCATTGACCCACCCTGCGATGTCGGCGATCACCGCCGCCGACACCCGCCCCTCGACCAGGTACTCCTGCGGATTGCCGGGGCCTTCGCCGGCCATGAACAGGTGGTTGAGCCCGGGGTACAGCTCGAATCGCACGTCCGGGCGAGCCGACAGGGCGTCGTGCCACAAGGCGTAGTCGTCGACCTCGGTGACCTGGTAGTCGCGTTCGCCCTGCAGCACCAGCATGGGCTTCGCCAGCGCGACGGCGGCGGCGACCGGATCGTACTGGCCGAGGTGCCGCCAATACGCAGCCGGTACGCCGAGCATCGGCTTTTCCGGCTCCGGTCCGCCGGCGAGCATGGCGTCGATCGCTTCCCGCTGGGCCTCGACCTCGGCGATAGCCGCGCGCTCGCCCTCGTCGACCTCGCCGTCGAGCGCCGCCAGCCAGCGCACCTGCTGCGGCACGACCTGGTGCAGGGGGCGCGCCGTGCCGGCCATGACGATGACGCCGGCGAGGTCGGGTGCGCGCTCGGCGATGCGCGGCGCCAGCATGCCGCCGAGGCTGTGGCCGAGCAGGTGGACGCGGTCGACGTCGACGCCGCTCTGGGCGCGCGCCAGGGCCACGGCGGCAACCGCGTCGACCACGACCTCGTCGTCCACCGTCGACGCGGGTCCGAAGTCCTGCGGACGGACGTGGCTGCGCTTGGCGTAGCGCAGCACCGCGACGCCGCGCTCGGCAAGGCCGTGGGCGAGGTCGCGGAACGGCTTGTTCGGCCCGATGGTCTGGTCCTGGTCGTGCGCGCCCGAACCGTGCACCAGCACGACGGCCGGGAAGGGGCCGTCGCCGCGCGGCAGGGTCAACGTGCCGGGCAGTCCGGCGACCTCGACCGCGCGCTCGGTGAAGCGCTCGTTGCTGACCTGCACCGGCGCCTCGGCCGCCTTGGCCGCCGGCACGATCCGGAAGCCGTCGATCAGGCCGTCGGCATCGACGTGGATGCGCGCATCGAGCGCCAGCAGCGCGTGCTTGTAGGTGACCGTGACCACGCGCGCCTCGCCGACCTGCTCGCCGCGCGGCGGGCTGCGCGACTCGCGGGCGCCGACCTGCTTGGGCAGCGCGGTCCAGACTTCCTCCAGCTTGCCTCCCGACAGCGCTTCGCGCGCCTTGGGCGCGAGCATGGCTTCGGCGCGGGCGTAGTCGCCGGCGTCGAGTGCATCGAGGAAGGCCTCTGCGAGCTCGCGGTGCTTCGGGTCCATTTCCGCCGCCGAAGCCGGGGCCGGCAGCAGCTTCTGCAGCGCCATCCATCCGCCGCCGGTGACGAGGGCGGCGAGCGCGAGGACGGCGAGGACGATCTTCAAGGTCTTGTTCATGGTCGGTCGGCGGCGCTGGGCCGCCTCACTCCTGGTCGGTTGCCGGTCGGGCCGGCGGCTTCAGTCTTCCGGACTTGCGCAGCGCATCGCGCAGCAGGTACTCGATCTGGGCGTTGAGCGAGCGCAGCTCGTCGTCCGCCCAGCGCTGGACGGCCTCCAGCACCTGGGCGTTGATGCGCAACGGATAGGCTTTCTTCTCGCTCATCGCTGCGGCGCGTCGGGCTCAGTACAGCGATCCGGTGTTCACCACCGGCTGGGTGGCCCGATCCGAGCACAGCACCACCAGCAGGTTGCTCACCATCACCGCGCGGCGCTCGTTGTCGAGCTCGACCACGCCCTTTGCGCTGAGCTGGTCGAGTGCCATCTCCACCATGCTCACCGCACCTTCGACGATGCGCGCGCGGGCGGCGATGATGGCGCCGGCCTGCTGGCGCTGCAGCATGGCCTGGGCGATCTCCGGCGCGTAGGCGAGGTGACTGATGCGCGCCTCGATGACGTCGACGCCTGCGGTGGTCAGGCGCTCGTCGAGCTGCTCCTTCAGATGCTTGGAGATCTCGGCCTGGTGGCCGCGCAGCGAGATCTGGCCGTCCTCGTGGGCGTCGTACGGATAGCTCGTCGCCATCGCGCGCAGCGCCGCCTCCGACTGCACGTGCACGAAGCTCTCGTAGTCGTCGACGTTGAATACGGCCTCGGCGGAATCGACCACCTTCCACACGATCACCGCGGCGATCTCGATCGGGCTGCCTTCGAGTTCGTTGACCTTGAGCTTGCTGCTCTCGAAGTTGCGTACCCGCAGCGAGACCTTCTTCGCGCTGTAGAACGGATTGTTCCAGCGCAGGCCCTGCTCCTTGACCGTGCCGATGTACTCGCCGAACAGGCTGAGCACGGCGGCCTGGTTGGGTTCGACCATGTAGAAGCCGGCGAAGGCGATGGTGAGACCGGTCAGCGCCACGACGCCGGCGATCTTGATGGGGGGCGGACCGACGATGACCGCCGCGATCGTCGCGATGACCGCGACGAGCAGCAGCAGGAGCACCGGGATGCCGGCTCGGGAGGTGATGGTGAGTTCTTTCATGTCTGCACTCCGGGTCAGCGATGGCCGGCCGCTGGGCGGTCCGGGAACGGGCGATTGCTACGTTCGGGCATCTAGACGATATCAAAAGGATATTTGTGACACAAGCGCGCGTCGACCGCGGTCGCGGGCGCGTCCGTCTGGCGGTGCATGCGAGGTTGACGGGTGGTCGCCGGCCTTCGCCCGGCTGCAGGAGGAGACGCCCCGCGTCCGGTCCGGCGCGGCGGCGCCGGGCGCCGCCGGCCCGCCGGGCACGTCGACGAGGGCCGGCTAGCGGGTGCCCAGCGGAATCTGGATCAGCGGTGCGGGCAGGCGCTCCGTGCCGATCCACAGGGATCCACCATCGGCGGCGAAGGCGATGCCTTCGGCCTGCGCCATCCACGGAAAGCGCGCCTCGATCGGCGGCCGCGCGAGGGCATCGGCCCAGGGCTCGTCCGGATGGCGGATGTAGATCCGCGCCTGCAGGTAGTTCAGCACCGCCAGCATCCGGCCGTTGGGGCTGATGTCCATGCCGGTGATCTGCGCGCGGTAGCGGCCGAACACCGGATTGCGCTCGAGGTCGCGCTGGGTCGGCTGGCTGACGTGCTGGACCAGCCCCACCTTCTCGGCGACCAGCGGGCCGGCGCTGGAATCGCCGTCCAGCGGCAGGCGGAACAGCTCCGGCGGCACGCGCTTCTTCGACACCAGGTAGATGGCGCGGTGCTGCAGGTCGACCGCCATGGCCTCGCAGTCGCGGGCGCCGTCCGGCCAGCGGAAGCGCAGCGTGCGCAACACCTGCAGCTCGCCCTCCGCGAGCGTATCGGGCTCGGGCACGAAGTGGAGATCGAGGACTTCGCGGATGCCGCCGTTGTCACCGGTGTCGGCGATCACCAGCCAATGACGGCCGTCCTCCTCGAACAGCGCGATGTCCTCCCAGTCGATGTTGCGGGCGTTGGCCAGGCGAAAGCTCGCCACCCGTCCGCGCACGGTGTGGATGGCGTGTACCTCGGCCGTGTTGCCGCTGTCGTTGTGGGTCCAGAGGATGTCGGCGTGGCGTCGCGAGGCAGCCAGGCCGCTGATCTCGTCGATCGCCGGATCGGTGAGCAGCAGCGACAGGCGGGCGTCGCCGGCACGCAGCTCGACCGCGGCGGTCGGCAGCGACGAGCAGAGGAGTGCAGCCAGCACCCATCGACGCAGGCTCACCGGCGCCCCCCTCGCTCGACGGCGGCGATGCTCAGGCGACCCAGTCGATCGATGCCGCTGGCGAAGGCGACCGGGTCGCCGTCGCCGGTTTCCAGCGCGATGTGGCCCGATCCGTAGCTGCCCAGCGCGGCATCGAAGCCCTCCCAGCGCCGGCCGGTCCAGGCGAACACCCAGGCGTGCGGAACGAAGACCGCTTCGCGGCCGGCGAACGCCGGCGCGTAGGCCAGGCCGGTCGCGACCCGCGCCGGGATGCCGGACGCACGCGCCAGCGCGGCCAGCAGCAGGGCGTGCTCGGTACAGTCGCCTTCGCCGAGGCGGGCCGCGTCGAGCGCGCTGGCGTAGCCGACGCGCAGTGACTTGACCGCGATGTGCCGACCGACGCCGGCCTCCAGGCGCCGCATGCGCGCGCGCGCGCTGCCGTCACCGGCGAGCGTGCTGGCGAGCGCGACGAGCTCGGGATGTTCGCTCTGCAGCCAGCGGTTGGCGGCGAGATCGGACGGGCGCGGTCCGCGATCCGACCCGCCTGCGGGATCGACGACCAGCCAGCCGGGCTGCGCGGCGACGCCTGACGACTGCCCGGCGACGCTGGGCAGATCCGCCGCGGCGGCGCCGTCGAGCAGCAGGCGATAGCGCAGGGTCTTGCCACGTTCGCGAGCCGACAGCGGCCTCGGGGCGGCGACCAGGGTCGTCGCGAACACGTCGCCCGGCTGGTTCGGCGCATCGGCGCAGGCCCGGTCGCAGTGCACCACGTCCAGGCTCATTCCCAACAGCGGCAGGCGCAGCCTGAGCACATCGAGGGTTTCCGGGTCGAGCCAGAGCTCGCCGCTCTGCGTGCCGCCCACGCCGCGCGAAGTCTGGCGGACGGCGACCGCCTCGACCGCGCCGGCCGGCAGTTCGATCTGCTCGGGACCCAGCACCTCGATTTCCACGTCGATCGGTTCGCCGCTGCCCAGTTCGAGCGCCCGATAGGCGTAGCGAGTGCCCGCCGCAGTCCCCCGGGCCTGCGCCAGCAGACGCTGGCCCTGCGGCAGCAGCGCCCCCTCCGGCCACGGAAAGCGGCGGACGTCTTCGCTCGCAGTGCCTTGGCCACGCCACTCGACTTCGTCGGATTCGACCTTGGCTTCCACCGAGATGCGGCTTCCCGCCGTGTCCAGTCGGCTGGAAAAGCCCAGTGGCCGACCGTCGGCCGTCTCCCGCGTGGACTCGATGATGGTCAGCTCGATCACTTCGCCGTCGCGATCCAGCGCCATGCGCAAGGCATCGCGGTGGACCACGCCCTCGGCGGACTCGCTGCGCTCGGATTCGAGCTGGCCGACCTTGCGGCCGTCCATCAGCACCGCGTACCAGCGCACATCGCCGGCCTCGGCCGATGCCGGGATCAGCGCCGCCGGCAGGCAAAGCGCGAACAGCCACGCCACGGCGCGGAGATGGACGGCGGAACGCATCGCGCGATGATGCCAGCGGACCGGCACGGCGGAAAGCGGCCGCGGCCGGCCGACGTTCAGTCTTCGACGACGAGGTCGAGCCAGACCAGGTGGTGGTCGGTGGCATCCAGCCACTCGCTGCCGGCGGCGCCGGGAGGCGGCCAGAATACCCCGCTGTCGGCGATCCGAAATCCGACCGAGGGCAGGACGTAGTCGGCCCGCAGGTTGCCGACCCGTGGACTGAACGCGCCGGTGTCCTCGGCGGGCTCGCCGCGCTGCCGCCGGTTGGCGTCGCCGGTTCGACCCGCCAGCGCCGCGCCCTCGCTGCGCGGTGCCGGATGACGCAGCACGCGAGGATGGCCGAGCAGCTGTCCGATTGCCCCGGGGTGGCTTTCGCCGTCGGCCGGGTCGGCGTTCATGTCACCGGCGATCACGAACCTGGCGTCGGCCGGCAGTCCGCCGCAGCGACCCTGGTCATCGCACAGCCACGCCGGATCGGACTCGCCGATGTACTCCGCCCAGAGCCGGATTTCGTCGTGGTTGCGCCGACCGTTGCGGTCCTCGGGGCCGTCGAAGACCGGCGGTGTCGGATGTGCGACGAGGAAGTGGATGCGTCCGGCGGGCGTATCCACCGGCAGGTCCCAGTGCGACTTGGAGGACAGACGGAGCTGGGCCCAGATCTCGTCGGCATGGAAGGCGGTGCCGTCGGGCAGCATCGGCCGAAGCGCGCCGGGCAGGCTCGACCAGCGCAGTTGGCGGAAGGTCCGCGTCGCCTCGGCGTCGATCGGAAAGCGCGACAGCACCAGCATGCCGTACTGCCCGGGATGCGTGCCGAAACCCCAGGCGTCGCCCGGCCCGTCGGTGCGGCCGTCGCCGTCGAGATCGAAGCCGCTGGGTACGCCGGTGTTGACCGCCGCGGCGAAGCGATGGGGATAGTCGATGGCGTCCTGCCCGAACTGGCCGACCGCGAGGAAGCGCTCGCAGAACAGGGCGGCGCCGCGGCCCTCGGCGTCGAAGTCGAACTCGTTGAGCAGCAGCAGATCCGGGCGGATGCGCTGGATCACTGCCGCCAGCTTGCGGATCCGCTCTTCGTCGCCGGACAGGCGTTCGACCAGCGCTCCCGGTCGAGGTCCCCAGAGCGACACGTTGAAGGTCGCCACGCGGAGGGTCGCCGCGGTTTCGGCGGCGACAGGAGGGCAGGCGAGGGTGGCCAGGGTCGCCATGCAGGTCAGGATGAGCGCGCGCATGGACAGAGTGTCGCCGAGGCCGTCGCGATCACGCCAGCTCGAGCCTCGTCCAGCCGCGTTCGGTCAGGATCTCGGCCGGCCGGAACCGCGCCTTGTAGGCCATCCGGGGGTGCGATTCGATCCAGAAGCCGAGGTACAGGTGCCGGCGCCCGGTGGCGCGCGCCCATTCGATCTGGCGCAGGATCGCCAGCGTGCCCAGGCCTCGCGCTGCCGGATCGGGTTCGAAGAAGGTGTAGACCGCGGAGAGCGCGTCGGGAAGCACGTCGGTGACGGCGACGCCGAGCAGGCGACCCGCCTCGCGCAGCTCGACGAACGCGGTGGGGCTCCAGTCGCTGCTGAGGAAGGCATCGAACTCGTCGGGACCGCCTTCCTCCATGCCGCCGCCGGCATGTCGACTTCGAAGGTAGCGCCGATAGAGACCGAAACGCTCGGTGCTGCGCAGCGGCGGCTTCGCCTCGAAGGTCACCGCTGCGTTGCGCGCCAGGCAGCGCCGCTGGCTTCGCGAAGGCGAGAAGTCGCGGACCGGGATCCGCAGCGGGACGCAGGCGCGGCAGGCTGGGCAGCGGGGCCGGTAGACATGACCCCCGGAGCGGCGGAACCCGACGGCGAGCATCTGCGGGTAGAGCAGCGCCAGGGCCGGGTCGTCCGGATCGAGCAGGACGTCGCGGGCGATCCGCTCGGGCCAATAGCCACAGGCGTGTTCGCGGGTCTGGAACAGGCGGATGCCGGCGTCGCGCATGCCGCCATGCTAAACCCCGGGCCCGCGGCGGGGCAGCCGTGCGTCGGCTACACCATCCCGGACAGCGTCAGACCCGCCGCGATGCCGGCGCTGCCGAGCAGCAGGCCCAGCCCCATGCCCCACCAGGCATGCTTGCGCTCGACCGCGCGCGCGAGGCGCGCACCCACCGGGTCACGCCGAGCTTCCATGGCGTGACGGCGGGCGAGGATGCGCGGCAGCCAGACCAGGTTCATCGCGCCCAGCGCGGCGATCAGCCCGGCGAAGACGGCGACCGGGCCGAGGATGCCCTCGCTCAGCGCGCCGAACGTCATCAGCGTGGTGAACAGCACGACCAGCAGCACGCCGGCCACGGCGAACCAGGAGAGCTGGCGCTTTTCCTCGGCGTCGATCGCGGTCACCCAGTACTTGCGCACGCCGAACAGCACCGCGGCAATGCCCACCACCAGCGCGAAGATCACGCCGCCGGCGAGGCCGAACATCAGCTTGGACGCGCCCTTTCCGGCCGAGCCGGCACCGAGGAAGAATTTCGAGAACCCCTTGCCGGCCGCCGCCACGCCGCCCGCAGCGGCGGCGGCGGCAGTCGGGCTGAAGGCGAGCCCGGCCACCACCAGTGCGGTGAAGGCGATGCCCGGTGCCGTCGCCCGCGCGGCCTGGCCGAGCCGCTCGAGCAGGTCGCTGCGCAGGCTGTCGCGGGCGCGCTGCAGGCGCTTGCGCACGGCGGCGTCCTGCATGCCCAGCAGCGTCGCGACCTGCTTGGACGACTGGCCCTCGCGGTAGTAGATCAGCAGGATCTCGCGGGTTTCCTCGGGGAGCTCGTCGATGAGCTCGGCTACGACCGCCTCCTCGTGCTGGCGGGTGAGCCGCTCGGGATGATCGGGCGTCGGGTCGGCGACGACCGCCAGGATGTCGTCCATGTCGCCGTCGTAGCGCTTCTCGCTGACCCGCCGGCGCAGGTGGTCGCGCGCCAGGTTGCGGGTGATCTGGCGCAGCCAGGGCAGGAAGCTCGAGGAATTGCGCAGCCGGCGCAGGTTGGTCCAGGCATTGAGGAAGGCCTCCTGGGCGATGTCCTCGCTGGCCTGGATGTCGCGCACGATCGACAGCGCGATCGCGGTGATGCCGCCTTGGCAGCCGGAGACGATGTGGCCGAAGGCCTGCCGGTCGCCGGCCTGGGCGGCGGGCAGGTGCAGTTCGATCAGGCTGAGCAGGGCGTCGGAATTCATGTCGGCTCGGATCGGTGGGACGAGGGCAGGACGCGAAGGCGACCGGGATGTGACCGCGCCGGGGGCTACATCCAGCCCAGCATGCGCGCGGAGCTGAGTCCGGCCAGGACCACGCAGACCGCGAGCAGCACGGTGCGGATCCGCCGCGCCAGCGCCTGGCGTCGCGCGCCGCCTTCCACCCTGGGCATGCTCAAGGGCCGCTCGCCGCGGCTGGACTCGATCAATCCGGCCTCGCGCAGCAGCTGCCGGGCGCGGGTCTGGTCGTCGGAACGGACCACCCACACCGAGGGCTGCGGGGCATGGTCCGCGGCGCTGTAGCTGAAGTGGCCGCGGCGATTGCCCCGGTAGCCGCGACGATGGAGGGTCCGCGTCTGGATGCCGTGCTCCTCGAGCAGGCGGACGACGCCCTCCACGGTCTCGAGGCGCTGGGAGGTGAATATCTGGCGCATGCGGCGGAACTGGCCGAGAAACGGCGGCGATGATAGCGCGCGCCGGCTGAATTGCCGGTGCCCAGGCTCAGCCGCGCGTCGCCGGCGGGATCACCCGGATCAGGCCTTCCTGCGCCGTGGCGGCGACCAGTCGCCCGGCCGCGTCGTAGATGCTGCCGCGGGCGAGGCCACGCGCGCCCTGCGCGCTCGGGCTGTCGCAGGCGTACAGCAGCCATTCGTCGATGCGGAACGGCCGCAGGAACCACATGGCGTGGTCGAGGCTGGCCATCTGCACGTTCGGCTGCAGGTAGGAGATGCCGTGCGGGAAGGTCGTCGTGCCGATCAGGTGGAAGTCCGATGCGTAGGCCAGCATCGCCCGGTGCAGCGCCGGATCGTCGGGCACGCGGTCGAGCTGGCGGAACCAGACTTGCTGGTAGGGCGGTCGCTTGGTCGGATTGAGCTCGTTGCGCGGATAGACGTGGCGGAACTCGAACGGCCCCTTGCGGGTGAGCCAGCGCTGCATCTTCGGCGGCAGCTGGGCCAGCGTCTCGGCCGGCAGCGGTTCGACCTCGGGCAGGTCGGCGGCGCGCGGCACCTCCGGCGGCGACAGCTGGTGCTCGGCACCGTCCTCGGCCTGCTGGAAGCTGCTGGCCAGCACGAAGATCGGCTTGCCGTGCTGGATCGCGGTGACCCGCCGCACCGAGAACGAACCGCCGTCGCGGGTGCGGTCGACGTCGTAGACGATCGGATGCTCGATGTCGCCGGCGCGCAGGAAATAGGCGTGCAGCGAATGCACGGCGCGGTCGCCGTCGACGGTCTGCTGCGCCGCCGACAGCGACTGGCCCAGCACCTGCCCGCCGAACACGTACTTGGTGCCGATGTCGCGGCTGGCGCCGCGGAACAGGTTGTCCTCCAGCCGCTCGAGGGCGAGCAGGTCGAGCAGTTCGGCGACCACGGTCTGCATGGGCGGGCGCGCTCCGGCGGGATCGATCGATGGTGCGGCGCAGTATAAACCTCCGCCGTAGCGGCCCCGGGCGCGGGAAAAACTGGGACACTTGCGCGCCCCGACCCACCTGCGCCGCGCGTGCGACTGCTCTCGGTCCTGTTCGAAAACCCGACCCGCTACCCGCTGGGCTACCGTCCGGCGCTCGACGGCCTGCGCGGCACCATGACGCTGGGCGTGATGGCGGCGCACGTCCAGGAGAGCTGGTGCCCGGGTGCGTTCGTCTACATGGACACCTTCTTCATCATGAGCGCCTACCTGATCACCGCGCTGCTGCTCAAGGGCTGGCAGCGCGAGGGCAGGATCGGCTTCGGGCGCTTCTACTACCGCCGCGTGCTGCGCCTGTTCCCGGCGCACTACGCGATGCTGGCGGCCTTCGCCGTCGCCGCCTGGTTGCTGCTCGACGACTTCCCCGGCCACCTGAAGCAGATCGCGGCGGCCGGCCTCTACGTCTCCAACTGGACGCGCGCCTTCGAGCTGGAGATGCCGCAGTTCCTCGGCCACACCTGGTCGCTGGCGATCGAAGAGCAGTACTACCTGTTGTGGCCGGTGATCCTCGCCGGCCTGCTGCGCGCGTTCGGCCTGGGCTGGCGCACGGTGGCGGTGGTCGCCGCGGCGGCGATCGGCTTCGCCCTGTGGCGCAGCTGGCTGACCATGGAGGGTGCCTCGATACCGCGCCTGTACAACGGCACCGACACGCGCGCGGATGCGCTGCTGCTCGGCTGCGCGCTGGGCATCGCGCTGTCCCTGCCCGGCGTCCGCGAGCACGCCGGCCTGCAGCGCTGGGCCGCACGGCTGGCGATGCCCATCGTGGTCGTCCTGGCGATCGCCGGCTTCAGCCTGCAGTGGGAGATGCGCTGGATCTATGCCGGCGGCAGCTTCGTGTTCTCGCTGCTGTCGACGCTGCTGGTCGCGGCGCTCGCGCTGCCGCGGAACACGCTGGCGCACGCCATCTTCTCGCTGCCGCCGCTGGTCTTCCTCGGGCGCATCTGCTATGGCCTGTACCTGTGGCATTTCCCCGTCTACAACATCCTGCGCTTCGGCTTCGGCTTCGACGTCGCGGGAGTCGCCCTGATCGGAATTCCGCTCACCTTCGCCCTGGCGATCGCCTCCTACCTGTGGATCGAGCGTCCGTTCCTGGCGATCAAGGACGCCATGCCGGAGCCGCGCCGCTGACCGGCCGCGGCGCAATGTCCGTTCGCCGGCCCTGTTCTCGATAGGTTGTGGAAATGGCCGAGGCGCTATCCGGGGACGCCACCCAATCCGCCGTCGAAGCGTCGGCAGCGCAGCGCTTCGCCGGTGACGCGATGGTGCGCCGCCTGCGAGCCCTCGCCGCCGGGCAGACCGGCCGCGCGCAGCTGCAGGCCAAGGTGCTGCTCGCCTGGCAACTGCGCCAGCGCGACGGCGACCAGGCCACGGCGATCGCGTCCGAGCTTTCCGCCGTGCTGGACGCGGACAACGACCGCGACGGCCGGCTGCGCGCACGCCTGGCGCTGGTCGACGCCGAGGTCCGCTGGCTGGCGGCCGACCTCGACCGCGCAGCCGCGGCCGAGCACGCCGCGCGCGCCGGGTTCGCCGCGGCCGCCGATGCCCGCGGCGTGTCCGATGCCCACTGGCTGAGCGCCTGGATCGCCGCGGACCGCGGTGATCTCGCCCGTCGGGACGCCGAGCTGCAGGCCTCGATCGCGGCGGCCGAAGCGGTCGGCGACGTGCTCCGCGTCGAACTCGCCGAGGCCGCGCTGGCGCGTTCGGCGGTGTTCCGCGATCTCGACGCCGCGGTCGCGCGCTGGGGTGGCCGCTACCTCGGGCGCGAGCTCGACATGGACCCTTCGCTGGCGGTCTGGGTCGCCGACTTCTGCGCACTGGTCGCCAGCAAGTCGCAGCGCATCGGCCCGGCCGTCGCCTACGGTGTGCGGATGCACCAGGCCGCGCTGGCCAGCGGGCAGGTCCAGCGCGCCATCACCGCCGCCACCAACATCGGCTTCGACCTGTCGCGGCTGAACGACCACGACTCGGCGCTGGAATGGATGCAGCGCGGCCTCGATCTCGCCCGCACCCACCGCTGGCCAGCCAGCCTCGCGGTCTGCCTGTCGGAGACCGCCGAGACCCAGCGTCAGCTCGGTCGGCTCGACGCTGCCCAGGAGCTGCTCGGCGAGGCGCTCCAGGCGCTGGCGCCGCTCGGCCGCTCGCGCTGGCGGGCACTGGTCCACAACTATCTGGGCGACGTGGCGCTCGACCGCCTCGACCACGCTGCAGCGCTCGTCCAGTTCGACACGCTGCAGTCGCTGGCCGGTGCGCTCGAACAGGCGGACCTGCGGTCGATCGCGGCACGCGGTCGCGCCCATGCGCTGGGCGGGCTCGGTCGCATCGACGAGGCCATGGGCGCGGCGTCGCTGGCGCTCGAACTTGCACGGAGCCAGGGCGACGCCTACAACCGGATCGCCGCGCTGCGCGTGCTGGCCGAGCTGCATCGTCGGCGGCAGCCCGCCGAGGCCGCGCTCGCCCTGCAGCGACTGGAGGAGGCGCTGGCGATCGCGGCGCGGATCGAGGGCTACGTCACGCCGCCCGACCTGCTCGAGGAGGTCGCGCGCGAACACGCCGCGCGCGGCGATTTCGAGTCGGCCTACCGGCTCGGGCTGGATGCCGCCGCAGCGCGCGAGCGCATCAACAGCGAACACGCCACCCAGCGTGCGGTGGCACTGCAGATCCGCCAGGAAACCGAGGCGGTGCGCGCCGAGGCCGAACAGCAGCGCCGGCTAGCCGAGTCGGAGTCGCGTCGCGCCGCCGTCCTCGAGGAAACCACGCGCACCCTGGCGCGACTGGGCGAGATCGGCCAGGCCATCACGTCGACGCTGTCGCTGGATGCGGTGCTGGCCCTGCTGGCGCGGCAGATCCGCGACCTGCTGGCCGCGGACAGCTTCGGCATCTACCTGCTGGAGGAGGACGGCCGGTGGATGGCATCGGCGCTGCTCATCGAGTCCGGCGCGGCGCTTCCGCAGGACCGCGTGGCGCTCGACAGTCCGAACCGCCACGTCGCACGCTGCGCTCGCGAACGCCGCGAGCTGTTGCTGGAGCGCCCTGCGCCTGACGGCGATCCCAGCCAGGTGGCCGGCTCGCTGGCCACGTTGAGTGCACTGTTCGCGCCGCTCCTCAGCGGCGAGCACCTGCTCGGCGTGATGACCGTGCAATCGCTGCGGCCGTGCGCCTACGGCGAACGCGACCGCCTGATCTTCCGCAGTCTCGCTGCCTACGGCGCCATCGCCCTCGACAATGCCGCGGCCTACCGACAGCTCGAACAGGCCCATGCCGAGCTCGGCCTGCTCGGTCGACTGTCCGCGCAACTGCAGGCCTGCCCCTCGTCCGAGGACGCGCTGGCGGCGCTGGCGGTTTGTGCCGAGCAGCTCTTCCGCGACAGCCGCGGCGCGCTGTTCCTGGCCGGGTCGGCGTCGGAAGGCTGGCACTGGGCGGGCGGCTGGGGTCGCGGCAACCCGCCGCGCGCCCTCGAACCGGGGGACTGCGAGGCGCTGCGGGCGGGACGGGCGAGCTGGTCGCTGATCTCCGGGCAGCGCTGCACGCATCCCCCGTCGCCGGCCGCCTGGGCCGAGGACGCTCGCGCCTGCCTGCCGATGGCGGCCGACGGCATCGTGTTCGGACTGCTGGTGATCGAGTTCCCTGGCGCGGCGCCTGCCGCAGCCGATCGTCGCTTCGCGCTGGCGACCGCGCTGGCCGAACAGACCGCCCTCGCGCTGGCCAACCTGCGGCTGCGCGAGGCCCTGCGCGAGCAGTCGATCCGTGACGGCCTGACCGGCGTCTACAACCGCCGCTACCTCGACGCGACGCTGGCGCGCGAGCTGGCCCGCGCGCAGCGCAGCCGCGGGGCGCTGTCGGTGGCGATGGTCGACATCGACCACTTCAAGACGGTCAACGACCGCCACGGCCATGCCGCCGGGGACCGCGTCCTGCGGGTGGTCGCGGCCACCCTGCAGTCCGTGTTTCGAGCCTCCGACGTCGTCTGCCGCTACGGCGGCGAGGAGTTCCTCGTGCTGGTCTGCGATGCCCAGCCGGCGCAGGTGCTGGAGCGCTGCGAGCGCCTGCTCGAGAGCTTGCGCGGCCTGTCGCTGCAGCATGCGGGACGCCCGATCGGCCGCCTGTCCGCGTCGGTGGGGGTTGCCTGCTTCCCCCGCCACGGCGAGTCGCCCGAGGCGCTGGTCGGTGCCGCGGACGCGGCGCTCTACGCCGCCAAGCAGGGTGGACGCGACCAGCTTCGCGTGGCGGACTGAGCCTCAGGGCAGGGGCGTCGTCCGACGTTCCAGCGGCACCGCGTCGAGCACGCGCGCCCACGGAAACAGCGGTCCGGGATCACGCTTGCGCGCGATCTCGCGGCCGGCATCGTCGGCGGCAGGCATGCGGGCGACATCCAGATCCTCGTGGCCGGCGATCCAGCGCAGCCCGGGCAGCTCCGCGCGAAGCACCTGCAGCAGCGCGATCAGCGCGGCGAGCTGGGCTTCGGGGTAGGGCGCGTCCATGCCCTGGTGGTCGGCGTCGTACCAGCGCGGCCAGCGGCCGCGGTTGACCAGCTCGATGCCGATCGTGGTCGCATTGGCCCCGCGGACGTGGTGGGCGATGCGCTCGGCCGGCACCCAGCGCGAGACCTGGCCATCGAGGTCGATGTAGTAGTGGCCGCTGTTGCCGGTGCCGCTGGCGGCGTAGATCACCCGCTCGCCGAACTCGCGCGCGGTGCCGAGGTCGGGCGTCTCGGTGCAGTGGATCACCACGCCCTCGATGCGGTCCCGGCTGCGCGTGTCCAGACGCTCGACGTAGGGCAGGAAGCGGTCTTCGATCGGCAGCGGCGGCAGGTCGGGGAGCACGCCTGCATGCTAGCATCCGCGCCGCTTTCCTCTTCCCGGCGCCCGCATGCGGCCTGCTTCCGACAGCGCGCTGTCGCGCCTCTTCAGCCAGTTTCCGCGCGAAGGCCGGGTCGAGTGGATCGGCCTGCGCCCGGCCCGCGACGTGCCGATGCGCGAAGTCGAGGCCGCGGAGGTGCGCGCCGGCACCGGCCTGGTCGGCGACCGCTACGCCGGCGGCAGCGGCAAGCGCGGCATCACCCTGATCCAGGCCGAGCACCTGCCGGCGATCGCGGCGCTGAGCGGACACGCCGCCGTTTCGCCGGCGCTGCTGCGGCGCAACCTGGTGGTATCGGGCATTCCGCTGATCGCGCTGAAAGGACGGCGTTTCCGCATCGGCGGGGTGCTCTGCGAGGGCACCGGCCCCTGCGATCCCTGCTCGCGGATGGAGGATGCGCTCGGCCCCGGCGGCTACAACGCGATGCGCGGCCACGGCGGGCTGACCGCGCGCGTGCTCGGCGACGGCTGGATCCGCATCGGCGACGCGCTGGTCGAACTGGGCGACGCGGAGACCGCGACGTGAGCGGCCACATCATCCTCTCACACGGACTCGAGAGCGGTCCGGAAGCCACCAAGGTCAGCGCGCTGGCCGAGGTCGCCGCGGCGCGCGGCTGGACCTCCGAGCGTCCGGACTACCGCGATCTCGACGCCACCCGCGACATCCGCGAGGTCGCCACCCGCCTCGACCGCCTGCTGGCCCGCTGCCGCGCCGCGCGCGAGCCGCTGGTGCTGGCCGGTTCGAGCATGGGCGCCTTCATCTCCGCGCTGGCCTCGCTGGAGGTGCCGTGTCGCGGCCTGTTCCTGATGGCGCCGCCGGTGGCGCTGCCGGACTTCCCACGCCGCCTCGACGCCGCGCGCGTGCCGACCTGGATCGTCCACGGCTGGGACGACGAGCTGATTCCCGCCGCCGACGTCGTCGCCTTCGCCTACGCGCGTCGCGACCGCCTCGTGCTGGTCGACGACAGCCATCGCCTCGCCGATCACGTCGACGACTGCGCGCGGCTGTTCGATCTCTTCCTCGCGGGTCTGGCGTGAGCGCCTCGCCCGTCGCCGCCGTTGCGCCCTGCGCCAAGGGCCTCGAGTACCTGCTGGTCGACGAGCTGAAGGCGCTGGGCGCGGTCGAGGCGCGCGAAGGGCTGGCCGTGGTCCATTTCAGTGGATCGCTGGAGGTCGCCTATCGCGCGGTGCTGTGGTCGCGGCTGGCCTCGCGCATCCTGCTGCCGCTGGCCGAGTTCGACTGCGCCGACGAGGACGCCCTTTACCGCGGCGTGCAGTCGGTCGACTGGTCCCGGCATCTGGCGCCCGAGGGCACGCTGGCGGTCGACGCCAGCCTGGTGCAGAGCCGGCTCAACCACGAGCGCTACGCTGCGCAGAAGACCAAGGACGCCATCGTCGACCAGCTGCGCGCGGCCCACGGCGCGCGGCCGTCGGTCGACACCGAGGCGCCCGACGTGCGCGTCGATCTGTTCGTCCGTCGCGATCGCGCCTCGCTGGCCATCGACCTGTCCGGCGGCGGCCTGCACCGGCGCGGCTGGCGGGTCGCCCAGGGCGCGGCGCCGCTGAAGGAGACGCTGGCCTGCGCCGTGCTGATCCGCGGCGGCTGGCCGCAGCGCGCCGCGCAGGGTGGGGCGCTGCTCGATCCGATGTGCGGCTCGGGCACGCTGCTGATCGAGGGCGCGCGGATGGCGGCCGACGTCGCGCCCGGCCTCGGTCGCGCCCACGATGGCCTGCGCGGCTGGCGCGGTTGCGACCACGCGCTGCGCGAGCGCCTGTGGCGCGAGGCCGAGGATCGCGCGGCGGCCGGTCTGGCGCAGCTGGGCAGCCGGGTGTTCGGCAGCGACGCCGATCCCGAGGCGGTCGCCAACGCGCGGCGCAACGTCGCCGCGGCCGGGCTCGATGCCCACGTCACGCTGGCGCAACGCGCCCTGGTCGATTGCCGACCGGCGGCTGGCGTCACGCCCGGCCTGGTCGCCTGCAATCCGCCCTACGACGCGCGCATGGCCGCCGACGCCAGCCTGTATCGGCAGATCGGCGACGTGCTGCGCGCCCACTTCACCGGCTGGCGCGCCGCGGTGCTGTGCGGCGACGAAGGCCTGGCGCGCGCGCTCGGCCTGCCCGGCAAGCGTTACGTGCTGTTCAACGGCGCGCTGCGCTGCACGCTGGCCTGTGCCGAGCTGGAAGCGCGCGCGCCGCGCCCGCCGCGCCCGATGGCGCCGCTGTCCGAGGGCGCGCAGATGGTGGCCAACCGGATGCGCAAGAACCTGCGCGGGCTGAAGGCGTGGCGGCAACGCGAGGGCGTCGACTGCTACCGCGCCTACGACGCCGACCTGCCCGAGTATTCCGCCGCGATCGACGTCTACACCGAGGCCGAGGGCGAGCGTCGGACCTTCCTGCACGTGCAGGAGTACCAGGCGCCGGCGGAGATTCCGGTCGAGGACACCCAGCGCCGCTTCCGCGAGCTGGTCGACGCCGCGGCCGAGGTCTTCGAACTGCCGCGCGAGCGCATCGCCAGCAAGACCCGCGCGCGCGGCAAGGGCGGCAGCAAGTACGGCGTGATGGCGCGGCGCGGCGAGACGCTGGTGGTCTCCGAGGCCGGCCTGCGCTTCGAGGTCAACCTGTTCGACTACCTCGACACCGGCCTGTTCCTCGACCATCGACCGGCGCGCGCCCGCCTGCGCGGACTGGCTGCCGGCCGCGACGTGCTCAACCTGTTCTGCTACACCGGGACGGCCACCGTGCACGCCGTGGCAGGTGGCGCGCGCAGCACCACCAGCGTCGACCTGTCGGCGTCCTACCTCGAGTGGGCCGCGCGCAATCTCGCGCTCAATGGCCTGGGCGGCGCGCAGAACCGGCTGGTGCAGGCCGACGTGATGGCCTGGCTGGCCGCCGAGCGGGGTCGCTACGACGTGGTCTTCTGCGACCCGCCGACCTTCTCCAACTCCGCCCGTGCCGGTGATTTCGACGTGCAGCGCGATCACCTGGCCCTGCTGCGCGCTTGCCTTTCGCGGTTGCGTCCCGGCGGCATGGTGCTGTTCTCGACCAACGCCCGGCGCTTCCGGCTCGACGCCCACGCGCTGGCCCAGGTCGCCATCCGCGAGACCAGCGCCGAGCGCCTGCCGCCCGATTTCGCGCGCAATCCGAAGATCCACCGCTGCTGGGAGCTGGGCTGACTTCCGGCGCTTGACGCCCCGGCGTCGTCGCCCGATGCTGGCGGCCCGCCATCGGCGCAGCTTCCCGGGGGGCCGCCGCGCGGCCGAGGCCAATGCACGACCAGCCCAAACGACGCCATCCGCTGCAGCCAACGCCCGACCAGTGGCGGTTCTTCCGCCAGTGGCTGAAGAATCCGCTGAGCGTGGCGGCGATCTCGCCGTCGAGCCGCCAGCTTGCCCGGCAGATGATCGCCGAGCTGCCCAACGGAGCGCGGCGCGTGGTCGAGCTCGGCGGCGGCACGGGCGTGTTCACCCAGGCGCTGCTCGAGCATGGCATCGCCCCGCAGGACCTGCTCGTCCTCGAGCTCAACGAGGATCTCCACCAGCATCTGCGCACCCGCTTTCCGGATGCCCACGTGGTCTGCGGCGACGCCCGCGAGCTGTCCTCGATCGTCCGGCGCGTCGGCTATGCCGACGGCGGGCCTGCCGATGCCGTGCTGTCCGGCCTCGGCCTGCTGTCGATGAGCCGACAGATGCAGCGCGCCATCGTCGGCGCCGCCTTCGAGGTGCTGGCCCCCGAGGGCCGCATGATCCAGTTCACCTACGGCCCGACCTGCCCGGTCAATCGCGAGGTGCTGACCCAGCTCGGCCTGCACGCCTGGCGCGGCAGCCTGACGCTGTGGAACGTCCCGCCCGCGACCGTCTACGTCATCGCCCGCCAGCGCTCGAAGTCGATCACGCCGAAGTCGATGCGTTGAGACTTGGTGGGACGCTCGGCGGGAATTGAATCCGCGGCTTTGGTGGCCGACAGACGGGAGCCGGTAGTCGGTAACCCTTGGCCGGAGTGCCGGTTCAAGGCGCTGACACTCAGTGGCGCGCTGTGACGCCTCCACGCGCCGGTGAAGCAAGCCTTACCTCTTAACCGGGACAGGTACCGTTATCTGCGGATAACGGTACCTGTCCCGGTCTTTCGTAGCGGCGGTGGGCGAGGGACGGGAGCCGGTAGCCGGTAGCCGGAGTGCGGGTTCGAGGCGCTGACAGTCCGTCGAGCGCAGTGACGCCCTCGACGCCCCGGTGATGCAAGCTCTCCGGTTTCCGGTTTCCGGTTTCCGGTTCCCCGCTACCGCCACACCAGCAACACGAGCCGCCCGGGCCGGCCGCCCATCTGCGACAATCCGCGGCCCCACAGCGCCCGCGACGACCGTGACGCCCGAATTCGAACTCGACATCCTCGACCTGAGCCACGACGGGCGCGGTGTCGGCCGGGTCGACGGCAAGGCGGTGTTCGTCGACGGTGCGCTGGCCGGCGAGCGGGTGCGGGCGCGGATGAAGAAGCGCAAGCGCAGCTTCGACGAGGCCGAGCTGGTCGAAGTGCTGTCGCCGTCGCCCGACCGCGTCGCGCCGCGCTGCCCGCACTTCGGTCGCTGCGGCGGCTGCGCCCTGCAGCACCTCTCGCCCGCCGCGCAGATCGCCGCCAAGCAGCGCGTGCTGCTGGAGAACCTCGAACGCATCGGCGGTGTCGTCCCGGCGCGGGTGCTGGCGCCGCTGACCGACGCGGTGTGGGGCTATCGGCGCAAGGCGCGGCTGGGCGTGACGTGCGTGCGCAACAAGCAGCGCGTGCTGGTCGGCTTTCGCGAGGCCGCCGATCCGCGCTTCATCGCCGACATCGATCGCTGCGAGGTGCTGGTGCCGGCAGTCGGAGAGCGCCTGGCCGATCTTGCGCGCCTGATCGAGGGCCTCGACGCGCGCGAGCGCATCGCCCAGATCGAGGTCGCAGCCGGCGACGACACCACCGCGCTGGTGTTCCGCAACCTCGATCAGCTGTCGGCGGGCGACCGCGCGGCGCTGGTCGCCTTCGCCCAGTCCACCGGGCTCGCCGTGCTGCTGCAGCCCGGCGGCAACGACTCGGTGACGCCGCTGTGGCCGGAACAGGTCGACCTGTCCTTCGCCATCCCCGCCGCGCACGCGCGGCTCGACTTCCGTCCGCTCGACTTCGTCCAGGTCAACGCCGGCCTCAACCTGCGGATGATCGACCACGCGCTGGCGCTGCTCGACCCGCAGCCCGACGAGCGCGTGCTCGACCTGTTCTGCGGGCTCGGCAACTTCACCCTGCCGCTGGCGCGGCGCGCCGCCGTCGTCGTCGGTGTCGAGGGCGAGGCCGGCCTGGTGCAGCGCGCCCGCGACAACGCCGCCCGCAACGGCATCGGCAACGCCCGCTTCTTCGCCGCCGATCTCGCCAAGCCGCTGGCCGGCCAGCCCTGGCTGGACGAGCCGTTCGACCGCATCCTGCTCGATCCGCCGCGCACCGGCGCCGATGCGCTGCTGGCGCAGCTGCCCACGCGCGGCGTCACGCGGATCGTCTACGTCTCCTGCCATCCCGGTTCGCTGGCCCGCGACGCCGCCCTGCTGGTGCGCGAGCACGGCTTCACGCTGAGCGCGGCCGGGGCGATGGACATGTTTCCGCACACCGCGCACGTCGAGTCGATCGCCGTGTTCGACCGGGCCTGAGCCGTGGCGGTCGAGATCGAGCGCAAGTTCCTGCTCGCCGGTGACGGCTGGCGCGCCGACGTGCAGCGCAGCGAGCGGCTGGCCCAGGGCTACCTCGGCGGCGAGTGCGCCTCGGTGCGCGTGCGCATCGGCGGCGCGCAGGCCTGGCTCAACATCAAGGCGCGGCGTTCGGGGCCGGCGCGGCTCGAATTCGAATATCCGATTCCGGTCGACGATGCCCGGGTGATGCTGGCCGAGCTGAGCCTGCCGGGCCAGATCGACAAGTGGCGCCACCACTGCATCGTCGACGGCATGCACTGGGAGATCGACGAGTTCCTCGGCGACAACGCCGGCCTCGTGGTCGCCGAGATCGAGCTGCCGGCGGTCGACTTCGCCTTCACCCGGCCGGACTGGCTGGGTCGCGAAGTGACCGAACTGCAGCGCTACTACAACAACGCGCTCGCGTCGCGGCCGTTCTCGGCCTGGAGCGAGGCGGAGAGGGCAGGGCTTCCATGCTGATCATCGGCATCGCCGGCACCGCGCTGGCGCCGCACGAGTGCGACTGGCTGGCGCATCCGGCGGTCGCCGGCGTCATCCTGTTCGCCCGCAACATCGTCGATCGCGCCCAGGCGACGGCGCTGATCCGGGACTGCCGCGCCGCGTCGCCGCGTCCGATGCTGGTCTGCGTCGACCAGGAGGGCGGCCCGGTGCAGCGCTTCCGCGAGGGCTTCACCCGGCTGCCGCCGCTGCGCGCGCTGGGCGCGCGCTTCGAAGCCGAGGGCGATGCGGTGCTCGGCGCGGTCGAGGACCACGCCTGGCTGATGGCCAGCGAGATGCGCGCGATCGGCATCGATCTCAGCTTCGCGCCGGTGGTCGACCTCGGCCGCGGCAATCGCGCGATCGGCGAGCGCGCCTTCTCGCCCGATCCGGTGGTCGTCGCGAAGCTGGCCACCGCCTACGTGCGCGGCATGCACGCCGCCGGCATGGCCGCCACGCTCAAGCACTTCCCCGGCCACGGCTCGGTGCTGGAAGACACCCACTTCGATGCCGCCATCGACCCGCGCCCGCTGGCGCGCATCGAGGCCGAGGACCTGCCGCCGTTCGCCGCCGGCATGGCGGCCGGCGCGGAGGCCGTGATGCTCGCCCACGTCACCTATCCCGAGGTCGACGCCGCGCCGGCCGGCTATTCGCGGCGCTGGCTGATCGACATCCTGCGCCGCGGCATGGGCTTCGACGGCATCGCCATCAGCGACGACATCGGCATGGCCGCGGCCGAGTCGGCCGGCGGCGTCGGTGCCCGGCTGCGCGCGCACTTCGACGCCGGCTGCGACCTCGTGCTGGTGTGTCCGCACGCGCTGGTGCCCGACAGCCTCGCCGCGATGGGCGCCGAGGACCGCGTCGACCCGCGCGTGGTGGCGCGGCTGGCCGGTCGCCCCGCGCCGGACTGGGACGCGCTGGTCGCAAGCACACGCCATGCCGCGGCCTGCGCCGCGCTACTCGACGACGGACTTCGGATAGCCTGAGCCCATGAACAGCCAAGCCCCCGCCCTGCGCGACGCCCTCGAGGACGCCGAGCTGATCCACGACCGCGCGTCGCTCGATGCCGCCATCCGCCGCGTCGCCGGCGAGATCCGCGCCGACTACGGCGACGACCGCCCGCTGCTGCTCACCATCATGCACGGCGGCATGATCTTCGCCGGCCAGCTCGCGCTCGATCTCGGCATCGACGTCCAGTTCGACTACCTTCACGCCACCCGCTATCGCGGCGAGACGCAGGGCGGCGGCCTGGTCTGGCTGCGCCGACCGACGGTGCCGCTGGCCGGCCGGCGCGTGCTGCTGGTCGACGACATCCTCGACGAGGGCCCGACCCTGGCCGAGGTGCGCCGCTGGTGCCGCGAGGAGGGCGCCGCCGACGTGCGCATCGCCGTTCTGGCCTGGAAGCGCCACGGCCGCGTGGTCGACGACCTCGCGCCGGATTACGTCGGCGTCGAGGTGCCCGACCGCTACGTGTTCGGTTTCGGCATGGACTACTACGAGCAGGGCCGCAACCTGCCGGCGATCTACGCGCTGCGATGAGCGGCACCGACGACGCCATCGCGCTGGGCGTCATCGGCGGCACCAGCGTCTATCGCCTCGCCGGGCTCGTCGACGTCGAGACGCATGAGGTGTCGACGCCGTACGGCGCGCCCTCGGGCCCGCTGCGCATCGGCAGGCTCGACGGCCGCCGCGTCGCTTTCCTCGCCCGCCACGGCGAAGGCCACAGCCTGCCGCCGCACCGCGTCAACTACCGCGCCAACGTCTGGGCGCTGCACGCCGCCGGCGTGCGCCGCGTGCTCGCCGTCAACACCGTCGGCGGCATCACCGGGCGCGCGCCGCCGCGCGCGCTGGTCGTGCCCGACCAGCTCATCGACTACACCCACGGCCGCGACGCCAGCTACTGGGACGGCCCGGGCGAGATGCTGCACGCCGAGTTCGGCGAGCCGTACTCGCCGCCGATGCGGCAGGCGCTGCTCGGTGCGGCGCGCGCGCTCGGCATCGACCTGGTCGACGGCGGCTGCTACGGCGCCACCCAGGGCCCGCGCTTCGAGACCGCGGCCGAGATCGCCCGCCTGCGCCGCGACGGCTGCGACCTGGTCGGCATGACCGGCATGCCCGAGGCCGGCCTCGCCCGCGAGCTCGGCCTCGACTACGCCTGCCTCGCCCCGGTCGCCAACTGGGCCGCCGGCTGCGGCGACGGCCAGCCGATCAGCCTCGACGAGGTGTTCGCCAACCTGGCCGCGGCGACGGGCGCGATTCCGGCGCTGGTGCGGCGAATGGCGGTAGGCTCGGGCGGCTGATCCCGGCGCTGCCTGCCGGGATCCTCGACGCCGAGGGATCGCCGATGAGCCGCTTCCACACCCACGCAGTCACCAACCAGCCGCCGCCGCTGGCCGACCACGACGCCTTCGGCACCGATCCGGCGCTGGTCGAGGCGCTGCGCCGCGAGGGCGCCGACTGGGCCGAGCCCGCGCTGGCCGCCTACGGCCGCCGCGTCGGTGGCGATCTGGCGCAGCTCGGCATCGAGGCGAACCGTCACCGTCCGGTGCTGCGCACGCACGACCGCTACGGTCGACGCGTCGACGAGGTCGACTTCCATCCGGCCTATCACGCGCTGATGGCGACGGCGATCGGCCACGGCGTGCACGCGCTGTCGTGGCAGCAGGCGCGGCCGGGCGCACACGTCGCGCGGGCGGCGCTGTCCTACCTGCACCACCAGGCCGAGGCCGGGACGAGCTGTCCGCTGACCATGACCCACGCGGCGGTGCCGGTGCTGGCGCGCGGCGGGATAGCGATGGCCGACTGGCTGTCGCGGGCGATCGCGCCGGGCTACGACGGCGGCAATCGGCCGGCGTCGGAGAAGCCGGGCGTCACGCTGGGCATGGGCATGACCGAGAAGCAGGGCGGCTCGGACGTGCGCAGCAACGCCACCGTGGCGACGCCGGAAGGCGGCGACGTCTACCGGCTGGTCGGCCACAAGTGGTTCTTCTCGGCGCCGATGTGCGACGCCTTCCTGGTGCTGGCGCAGGCGCCCGCCGGCCTGAGCTGCTTCCTGCTGCCGCGCTGGCGTCCGGACGGGACGCGCAACGATTTCCAGCTGATGCGCCTGAAAGACAAGCTCGGCAACTGGGCCAATGCATCCAGCGAAGTCGAGTTCACCGGCGCGTTCGCGCAGCGCATCGGCGACGAGGGCAGGGGCGTGGCGACCATCCTCGAGATGGTCGCGCTGACCCGCCTCGACTGCATGCTCGGCTCGGCGGCGGAGATGCGCCGCGCGCTGGTCGAGGCGATCCACCACGCCCGCCATCGCCACGCCTTCGGCCGCCGGCTGGTCGAGCAGGCGCTGATGAGCAACGTGCTGGCCGATCTCGCGCTCGAGTCCGAAGCCGCCACCGTGCTGGCGCTGCGCGTGGCGCGCGCGGTCGACGCCGCGCCGCGCGATCCCGCCGAGGCGGCCTTCGCGCGGATCGCCACCGCGATCGGCAAGTACTGGATCTGCAAGCGCGCGCCGGCTTTCGTCAACGAGGCGCAGGAGTGCCTGGGCGGCGCCGGCTACGTCGAGGAGTCGATCCTGCCGCGGCTGTATCGCGAGGCCCCGCTGAACTCGATCTGGGAAGGCTGCGGCAACATCCAGTGCCTCGACGTGCTGCGCGCGCTGGGCCGCGAGGCCGGCACGCGCGAGGCGCTGTTCGCCCAGCTCGGCGCCGCGCGCGGTGGCGATACGCGCTACGACGCGGCAGTCGATGCGCTGGCCCGCGATCTCGACGCCGCGGGCATCGGCGAGTGGAACGCGCGCGCCCTGATCGGGCGCGTCGCCGTGCTGCTGCAGGCCGGGCTGCTGCTGCGCGACGCGCCCGAGGTCGTGTCTTCGGCGTTCGTCGCCAGCCGCATCGTCGACAAGCGCAGCGGCGTGTTCGGCGAGCTGCCGGACGGCGTCGACGCGCGGGGGCTGATCGGTCGCGCCTGGGCCGGATGACGGCAGGCGGCCGGGCTCGGCCCTGCAGCTCCCGCTGGCGTGTCGCGAGCGCAGCGCGGACCCGGGTCCGAGGCCGCCCTACCGCCGTCGCCGCTCGCCGTGCTGGTCGTCGACGAAGGGCGCCGGATCGCCGTCGAGCTGCACGCGGTTGCGGCCGGCGCCCTTGGCCCGATACAGCGCGGCGTCGGCGCGCGCCATCCACTCGGTCCAGTCGGACTCGCCGCGCAGCAGCGCCGCACCGGCCGAGACGGTGACCGGGTTGCCGTCGGGATCGCGCATCGCTTCGCCCAGGGCGATGCGCAGCTTCTCCAGCGCCGCACGCAGGCCGTCGCCATCGGTGTTCCGCAGCAGCATGACGAACTCCTCGCCGCCCAGGCGATAGATGCGATCGCGCTTGCGGCAGGCGGCACGGGCGGTCGCGGCGAACTGGGCCAGCACGCGATCCCCGACCTCGTGGCCGTAGCGATCGTTGACCTGCTTGAAGTGGTCGAGGTCGATGATCGCGAGCCCGCACGGCGTGGCGCTGCGCCGATGCGTCTCGACGGCGAGCTGCAGGTCGCCCTCCAGCGCGCGGCGGTTGCGCGCGCCGGTGAGCGCATCCTGCAGGGCCAGTGCGACCAGCTGGCGGCGCTGGCTGGCGGTGTGGAAGGCGAACAGGGCGGCGCACGTGCTGACCAGCACCGCGGTGACGACGAACACCGCGCGCTCGATGCCCTGGCCGAAGATCTGCGGCTGCAGGGCGATGGCGATCATCAGCAGCGCGTTGAAGGACAGCGCCCAGCGCCACTGGGCGAGCAGGAAGTTGGTGGTGAAGGCGACGTAGGACCACAGCAGTCCGTGCCGCGCGTAGAGCAGAGACACCGCGATGCAGCCGGCGGTGGTGACCAGCGCCAGCACGATGCCCGAACGGGCGGTGTCCTGGCGTCGCCAGGCGTACACCACGACGCTGCTGATCGACAGCACGATCAGTGCGTTGATGACGGCGATGGTGGTCTGGCCGTTCCAGGCCCGGTAGACCACGAACGGCGTGATGGCGACGATGGTCAGCGCGCCGAACAGCGAAATGATGGTGAGCTGCAGGTCGTCGCGCATGCGTGCCAGCAGGCGGGCGACGCGTGAGCCGGGCGGGGCGGGCAGCGGCAGGAAGGACCGCGGCGACGGATCCGTGGCCGGGGCTTCGGTGCGCAGCGGGTCGTAGGCCGGCATCGCATTAGCCTAGCGCGCCGCGGGTGCGGCCGCCGGCCGTCCGTCGGGCAGGCCGATCCCGTATCCTCGCGGGCATGAGCGAACGCGCCGCCGACGCGCCGCGCCGTCGGGCGCGCAGCCAGCCCAAGGGCCGCCAGCCCGACCCCGCGCAGCGCGACCGCGTCGCCGCGCTCTGCGCCGACCTCGAACCGCGCCGCGACCTGCTGATCGAGCACCTGCACCGGCTGCAGGACGGCGAGGGCGGGCTGCGGCCCGGCCACCTCGCCGCGCTCGCCGAGCGGCTGCGGCTGGCGCAGGCGGAAGTGTTCGAGGTGGCGAGCTTCTACCATCACTTCGATCTGGTCGCCGACGACGCACCGCCGTCGCCGCCGACGCTGCGGGTGTGCACCTCGCTCTCCTGCGCGCTGGCCGGCGCCGAAGGACTGCGCGATGCGCTGGCGGATGAGCCCGGGCTGAGCGTGGTCGAAGCGCCGTGCATCGGCCGCTGCCACCAGGCGCCGGCGGTGTGCCTGGGGCAGCAGGCGTTCGGCCCGGCCTCGCCGGCGTCGGTGCTCGCTGCGCTCGGGTCCGGCCGACTGGCCGCCGCGCCGCCCGCCGCGGTCGATTTTCCGGCCTACCGCGCCGGCGGCGGCTACGCGCTGCTGGCCGACTGCTTGAGCGGCCGACGCGAGGTCGACTCGGTGCTCGCCGAGCTGGAGGCCAGCGGCCTGCGTGGCCTCGGCGGCGCCGGGTTCCCCACCGCGCGCAAGTGGCGGATCGTCCGTGCGCAGCCGGCGCCCAAGGTCGTGGCGGTCAACCTCGACGAGGGCGAGGTCGGCACCTTCAAGGACCATCACTGCCTCGCCACCGATCCGCATCGCTTCATCGAAGGCGCGTTGATCGCCGCCTGGGCGGTCGGCGCCGGGCGCATCTACCTCTATCTGCGCGACGAGTACCACGACATCCGCGCGCTGCTCGAGCGCGAGCTGACGGCCCTCGATGCGCTGCGCGACGCGGGCCTCGCGCTGCCGCCGATCGACCTGCGCCGCGGCGCCGGCGCCTACATCTGTGGCGAGGAGTCGGCGCTGATCGAGTCGATCGAAGGCAAACGCGGCCTGCCGCGGCTGCGCCCGCCCTACGTCGCCGAGAAGGGCGTGTTCGGCCGGCCGACGCTGGTGCAGAACATCGAGACGCTGAGCTGGGTGCGCGACATCGTCGAGCGCGGCGGCGCGTGGTTCGCCGCGCACGGCCGGCGTGGGCGGAGCGGGCTGCGGAGGTTCTCCATCTCCGGCCGGGTCAAGCGCCCCGGCGTCGCGCTGGCGCCCGCCGGCATCAGCGTGCGCGAGCTGATCGACGAGCACGCCGGGGGCCTGCCCGACGGTCACCGGCTCTACGCCTACCTGCCGGGTGGCGCGTCCGGTGGCATCCTGCCGGCGTCGCTGGCCGACCTGCCGCTCGACTTCGACACGCTGGCCGAACACGGCTGCTTCGTCGGCTCGATGGCGGTGGTGGTGCTGACCGAATCCGATCACCACCGCGATCTGGCTCGCGACGCCGCGCTGAACCTGATGCGCTTCTTCGAGCACGAGAGCTGCGGCCAGTGCACGCCCTGCCGGAGCGGCACCGCGCAGGCGGTGCGCCTGCTGCAGGCGCCGCGCTGGGATGCGCCGCTGCTCGGCGAACTGTCGCAGGTGATGCGCGACGCCTCGATCTGCGGACTCGGTCAGGCCGCGCCCAATCCGTTCGATTGCGTGCTGCGCTTCTTTCCGGGTGAGGTGGGGGCGTGAGGCTGTTCCGGCACATCGCGAGTCGGAAACGGTGGGCGAGTTCGAACCCTCACCCCGACCCTTCTCCCACGGGGAAAGGCGCTTCAGGTGGCGGCGCTCTTCTCCCGCGCCGTTCCGGTAGAGGTGGCGGCGCCCTGCCCCCGCGTCGTTTCGGGAGAGGTGGCGGCGCGCTTGTCCTCCGTCATTTCAGGGGTGCGACCTCGAGTGGCGGCGCTCTTCTCCCCTCTCCCTCCGCGAGAGGGGTAGGGGTGAGGGTCCGAGCGTGCGGATGCGCAGGGAAATTGCACCGCCCATCTTCGGCGCGCTTCCCATGACCACCACCGCCTTCCACCTCGACGGCCGCGAAGTCGACGCCCTGCCCGGCGAAACGATCTGGCAGGCCGCGCGCCGCCACGGCACGACGATCCCGCATCTCTGCCATGCACCCGACTACGAGGGCATGCACCCGGTCGGCAACTGCCGCGCCTGCGTGGTCGAGGTGGCCGGCGAGCGCGTGCTGGCGGCGTCGTGCTGCCGCGCCGTGCAGCCGGGCATGCAGGTGTCGACGCAGTCCGATCGCGCGCGGGCTTCGCAGCGCCTGGTGCTCGAACTGCTGCGCGCCGACGTGCCGGTCGAGCCGCGGCGTCGCCACGACAGCGAGCTGGACCGCTGGTGCGAAGATCTCGGCGTGCAGTCCTCGCGTTTCGCCGCGCGCGAGGCGATCGCCGACGACAGCAGCCATCCGGCGATGACCGTGGCGCTCGCCGCCTGCATCCAGTGCACGCGCTGCGTGCGCGCCTGCCGCGAGGTGCAGGTCAACGACGTCATCGGCCTGGCCTTCCGCGGCCATCAGGCGCGGATCGTGTTCGACCAGGCCGACCCGATGGGCGCCAGCACCTGCGTGGGCTGCGGCGAGTGCGTGCAGGCCTGTCCCACCGGCGCGCTGGCGCCGGCCAACGGCAGCTACGCCACGCCCGCGCCGAAGCAGGTCGACTCGGTCTGTCCGTACTGCGGCGTCGGCTGCGCGATCACCTACCAGGTCGACGCCGACCGCATCGTCCGCGTCGACGGCCGCGACGGGTTGGCGAATGCCGGACGGCTGTGCGTGAAGGGGCGCTTCGGCTACGACTATGCCCACCATCCGGGCCGACTCACCAAGCCGCTGATCCGCCGCGACGATGCGCCCAAGGACCCGGCCAAGGTCCGCATCGACGACTGGCGCGAGGTGTTTCGCGAGGCGAGCTGGGACGAGGCGCTGGAGCGCGCGGCGCAAGGCCTGATACGCATCCGCGACGCGCACGGCCCGCGTGCGCTGGCCGGCTTCGGCAGCGCCAAGGGCAGCAACGAGGAGGCCTACCTGTTCCAGAAGCTGGTGCGCGCCGGCTTCGGCAGCAACAACGTCGACCACTGCACGCGGCTGTGCCACGCATCCAGCGTCGCCGCGCTGCTCGAAGGCATCGGCTCGGGCGCGGTCAGCAATCCGGTGCGCGATGTCGAGCAGGCCGAGCTGGTGCTGCTGATCGGCGCCAATCCCAGCGTCAACCATCCGGTCGGCGCGACCTGGCTGAAGAATGCACTGAAGGCCGGAACGCGCCTGGTGCTGGCCGATCCGCGCCGCACCGAGCTGCACCGCCACGCCTGGCGCACGCTGCAGTTCACCTCGGGCAGCGACGTGGCGCTGCTCAATGCGCTCAGCCACACCATCGTCGAGGAAGGCCTGGCCGACCGCGCCTTCATCGACGCCCGCACCCGCGATTTCGAGGCGCTGCGCGAGCATCTGCAGGCCTTCAGCCCCGAGGCGATGGCGGCGGTCTGCGGCGTTCCGGCCGAGACGCTGCGCGAGGTCGCGCGCGCCTTCGCCACGGCGAAGTCGGCGATGATCCTGTGGGGAATGGGGATCAGCCAGCACGCCCACGGCACCGACAACGCGCGGGCGCTGATTGCGCTGTGCCTGGTCAGCGGCCAGATCGGCCGGCGCGGCACCGGCCTGCATCCGCTGCGCGGCCAGAACAACGTGCAGGGCGCCTCCGACGCCGGCCTGATCCCGATGATGCTGCCCGACTACCACCGCGTCGCCGTCGACGCGCACCGCGCGCGCGTCGAGGCGGCGTGGCGCCTGCCACCCGACGCGCTCGACCCGCAGCCCGGCCTGACCGTGGTCGAGATCATCGACGCCGCCTGCGCGGGCCGGATCCGCGGCATGCTGATCCAGGGCGAGAATCCGGCGATGAGCGATCCCGACGCGCTGCACGCCCGCGCCGGCCTCGCCCGTCTCGAGCACCTGGTCGCGGTCGACATCTTCCTGACCGAGACGGCGGCGCTGGCCGACGTGGTGCTGCCGGCCACCGCCTGGCCGGAGAAGACCGGCACCGTCACCAACACCGATCGCCTGGTGCAGCTCGGCCGGCAGGCGGTGCCGCCGCCGGGTGATGCGCGCGGCGACCTGTGGATCACGCTGGAGATCGGTCGAAGGCTCGGGCTGGACTGGCGTTATCCGGTCGATCCGCGCGGCGGCGAGGCTGGCGTCGGCGAGGTCTTCGAGGAGATGCGCTCACTCATGCCCTCGATCCGCGGCATCAGCTGGTCGCGCCTGCAGCGCGAAGGCGCGGCGACCTATCCCTGCGCCGACGAGGGCGCGCCGGGCGAACGGGTGGTGTTCACCGAGCGCTTTCCCTCGCCCGACGGTCTCGCCCGGTTCGTTCCGCCCGCGCTGGGCGCACCGGCGGAGCCACCCGACGCCGAGTACCCGCTGGTGCTGATCACCGGCCGCCAGCTCGAGCACTGGCACACCGGCAGCATGACGCGGCGCTCGTCGGCGCTCGACGCGATCGAGCCGGGCCCCACGGTGAGCCTGCATCCGGAATGCATGCGCCGGCTCGGCGTCGCGTCGGGTGAATCGGTGCGTGTGGCATCGCGGCGCGGCGCGATCGTGCTGCCGGTGCGTGCCGACGAGGCAGTCGCCACCGACTCGGCGTTCATTCCCTTCGCCTACGTCGAGGCCGCGGCCAACGTGCTGACCATCCCGGCGCTCGATCCGATCGCCAAGATCGCCGAGGTGAAGTACTGCGCCGTGCGCGTCGATCGGCTGGCGGGGAGCTGAGCGCGCCGTGTGGACGATCCAGTTCGGCCTGATGCTCGTGGTGTTCGTGAGCGCGATCTGGCCGCTGCTGCTGTGGATTCCCCTGTGGGTCGGCAACGCGCGCTGGATGCCGTACCTGACGCACGAAGGTCGTCGTTACGAGCCGCGCGAGTACGTGCACAAGTCGACCAGGCAAGGCCTGCGCCTCGAGACGCTGCTGCGCTTCCGCGCGCAGTTCACCCTGCGTCGCGCCGGCGCGCTCGACCGCTGGCTGGTGGCCACCGGGCTGGCCCGCGAGGCAGGCATCGGCCGGCCGGCCTTCGACGCGCGCTGGATCCTCGAATGCGAAGGAGAGGCGGCGGCAGGGCTGTTCGGCGACGAGGTCGTCGAGGCGATCGAGTCGACGGTGCTCGGCATCGAAGCGCGGGGCTACCGGTTGCGCGAGCTGCGCATGGACGGCCTGCGGCTGCGCTGGCTGATCGATCGCGACCGCGGCGATTCGCGCCTGCCGATCACCGAATTCGTCGCGCTCGTGGCGCCCGCCGTGGAGGCCCTGCATCGTGCGTTGGAGCAGCAGGCGAAGTCGCCATCGCGGCGGTCGCCGCCGCAGGGAAGCCGGGGACTGACCGCCTTGCTCGCCGCTCTGGCGGTGCTGGGCTGGTGGGGAATCGTCCGCAGCAGCAAGGGTCCCGACCTGCTCGAGCCCGGTCGGGCGTTCTCCGACTCGCTCTGGCTGGGCGTGCCGCTGTCAGTGGCCGTCTTCGCCGCATGCTGGGCGTGGTACCGCAACGACCGTCGCGGCGCGCGCCTGCTGGGCCGCACGCTGCTGATCGGCATGCCGGCAGCCCTGCTCAGCGGCCACACGCTGCTGCGCGAGGGCAACATCCTGCTGGATCGCAGTGAGCCGCAAACCGTCTCGCTGCCGCGCGCGCAGATCCTGTGGACCCGCGCCGGAAGGGGCGGCTACGTCACCTGGACGACCCTGCCGGCGGTACCCGGGCGCACGTCCGAGGCCGTCGATCTGGCCGTCCGCAGCGGCCTGGTCGCGACGCTCGGGCTCGGCTGGCCGCCGGTCGATCGACGGGTGGCGCTGGAGGTCGACGTCATGCCGGGGCGTTTCGGCTATGCCTGGGTCAGCTCGATCAGGTCAGCGGGCCGAGAGGCGAAGGGTTGACCGCGTGAGCGCCTCGCGAGCCGGCGAGCAATCGCCCGGCATCGGCCGGACGCGCACCGCCGCCGGTTGCCGCGGGCCGCTGCCCGCGGCGCCGGATCCGCCGAGGGCAGGGGCTGCGAGATCGGAGGTACGTCGCAGCATCGCCCCGCGGAAACGGCGTACCATCCGCGCGGAGTCACCGGACGGTCCGGCCCGCACAGGACGCGGCGACCTCGATCACCGCCGCAGGGGGCGAAGCTGCACGTGATGTCGGAGCGCGAGATCAGCCAGCCGCAGACGCTGCACACCCGCGCGGCGGAGTGGGCGCAGCGCTTCTGTTCCCGGGTCCAGGGAGAGTGGCGGACCGAGGCGATCGAGCTGCTGCACCAGCAGCTCGACGAACTGGTGATCGAGGCCGACGCGCGTGGCGAGGAGGGGCTGCTGCGCTCGGCGCTGGAGCTGTCGAGCGTGCTCAGCGGGTTCATCGGCCTGGCTCGCGCGCCGAGTTCCACCCAGTTGCGCAGCCTGCTCGAGCTCACCGACGCGATGATCTTCGCCGCCGCCGAGGACGAGGAGCCGGCCGACATCGGCAGCGTGCTCGCCGCCGACTCGCCGGACGCGTCGCTCGAAGACGATCCCGATGCTGCCGTCGCCTGGTGCGTCAGCGGCAACCCGGCGCTGGTCTCGCGGGTGCGGATCGCCTTTCGTCAGCTCGGGCTCGCGTTCGCCGCGCTGCCGCCCACGCTGGGCTGGACCGATGCGCTGCCCGAATCGGGCGTCAAGTGCGTGATCGTCGATGCGGATTCGCTCGGCGTGCTGCTCGATCTGCAGCGCCGGCCGCCGGCGGCCGCCGGCGCCAGCCACGCCGGACGGCCGAGCTGCGTCGCCCTGCTGCAGGACGTGGGCACCAGTGAACGGGTGCGCGCCCTTCGCGCCGGCGCCGATCACGTCGTCCGCGACGTGGAGGACGTCGGCGCGCTCAGCCAGAAGCTCGCCCGGATCCTCGCTGCCCGCCACGAGGAGACGCTGAGCGTCCTGGTGATCGACGACGACCCCGGCCAGACCTTCTTCTGCACCAGCATCCTGCGCCGGATCGGCGTGCAGGCCGATCATGCCAACGACGCCAACGAAGCGCTCGCCTCGCTGCACCTGCAGCTTCCCGACGTGGTGCTGGTCGATCTGCACATGCCGAAGATGGACGGCCTGGAGCTGACCGAGAGACTGCTCGAACTGCCCGGATCGGAATTCGTCTCGGTGCTGTTCCTGTCCGGCGACGACGAGCCGGACACGCGATTCGACGCGCTCACCGCCGGCGCCGACGACTACCTGAGCAAGCCGATCCAGCCGCGCCACCTGATTCGCGCCGTGCTGGCGCACGGTCGTCGCAGCCAGCGACGACGGCGCGCCGCAGCCCGCGGTCGATGACCGCTCGCGGCGGTCTCAATCCTCCAGCTGCGACTTCGCGAACTCGGCGTCGAGCTTCTCCATCGCGTCCTTCGGCTTGAGCTTGGCTGCCTTCTCGTAGGCCGCCGCGGCGTCGTCCTCGCGCTTGTCGCCGTAGAGCAGCATCAGGCCGTTGCCGTACTCGATGTGGGCGATCGGCGAGTCGGGCGTGAGCTTGATCGCCGCCTTCAGCAGCTCTTCCCCGGTCGCGGCCTTCGCACCGTAGGTCAGGCCGGCGATCATGCCGCCGACCTTGCCGACGACCTCGCAGTGGTACAGGCCGAGCGCGGTGTGTGCTTCGGCGTGCCTGGGCGCGAGCTTGAGGGTCTTGTCCAGGCTCTCGCGCACCTTCCCCGCGAGCCCCTGCGCGAGCGCCTTGGCGATCGAGATGCCCTGGCTGTAGCGGCCCAGCGCGAAGGCGCGGCGATAGTGCGCGTTGGCCTCGTCGGGCAGCGCCTTGCAGGCCTCCTCGGCCATCGCGTTGAGCTGTTCGAAGCGTTCGAGCCTGGCGGCGTCGTCGTCGAGCAGGTACACCGCGTGGATGCCGGCGGCCTTCACCGCGACCGAGCAGCCGAGCGGACCGAGTGCCTTGCCGGAATCGAAGGCGGCCTGGAAATCGCCACGGTGGTAGTCGCGCCAGGCCTGCTGCAGCGCGGCGGCGATGGCGGCCGCATCGCCGGCCTTGCCGAGCTTCGGATTGGCCTCGAGCAGCCTGGCCACGCGCGCCTCGTCGGGGAACGGCTCGCAGTCGCCGGCATGCAGTTTCGCCCAGGCCTTCTCGAGCTTGTCGCCGGCGTAGTCGAACGCCTTGGCGTCGTGCGGAAACTTCGCCCAGCCCTTGCCCTTCGCCATGCCGATTCCCCTCCCGAGGCTAGTGTGTCGACTCTAGACGTGCGGCCTAGGATACGACACGTCCCGCGATGGCAAGCGCCGTGCGCGGTTCGAGCAATCCACACAACGAGGTTCCAGATGGCCAAGCAGACCAAGCCGCGCAAGACGTCCAAGCCGCGTCCCGCCACCCCCAACGCCCGCGATCTCTGGCTGGCCACGATCGGCGCCGTGTCGCTGGGCCGCAAGCAGGGCGCCAAGCTCTACGACAGCGTGCTCGCCGAAGGCCGTGCACTGCAGGGTCGCTTCGAGCAGGGCATCGCCGACGCCGGCGAGCAGCTCAATGCCGCCGTCGCCAGCGTGCGCGAGCGGGCCGACGCGATCGTTTCGCCGCTGCGCAGCCGCGCCGAGGAGACCCTGGTCGTGGTCAAGGGCGAAGTCGAGGCCCGCCTGCAGCCGGTGCTGGCCCGCCTGGGCGTGAAGAAGGCCCCGGCCAAGCGCCGCCCGGCCGCCAAGCGCGCGACGCGCAAGCCGGCCGCCAAGCGCGCCCCGGCGAAGCGCAAGGTCGCCTGAATCGCGCCGGCGCCTCGCGGCGCCGGTCAGCGCGGCATCGAAGCCCCGGCGGGTGACCGCCGGGGCTTCGTCGTCTCGGGAGCGTCGCTTCGGCCTCCGATCCACGCTCGAGTGGAGCGGGCGATGGCCGCGACCGCTCAGCGCACGTAGGCCTGCGACAGGGTGTTGAGGTGCAGCCGCTCGGCGTCGCGCAGGAAGGGGGCCACCAGCATCATCACCTGGTGGATGCCCTGGCGGATCGCCTCGCGCTCGTCCTTCTCGCCGCGCACCGCGGCGTAGTTCAACCAGAACGTCGAGATCAGCAGGATGTTGCTCGCGGTGGCCTGGATCTCGTCGGCGCTGGCGCGCATGACGCCGGCCTGCACCAGCCCGCGCAGGACCTCGGTCGAGTTCTCGCTGCCGCGGCGCAGGATGCGCCCGAAATGCAGCCTCAGCTTGCGGTTGCGACTGAGGATGTCGACCAGGTCGCGGTAGAGGAAGCGGTAGTCCCAGATGCATTCGTAGACGAGGTGCAGCTGCAGCCAGATGTCCTCGAGCCCGGGCAGGCGACCTTCGGGGGTGGTCAGGGCACGGTCGAGCCGCTCCTCGAACCGCGCGAAGAGCTGCTCGATGATGTCGTCCTTGTTGCGGAAGTGGTAGTAGAGATTGCCGGGGCTGATGTCCAGCTCGTCGGCGATGTGGTTGGTCGTGACGTTGGGTTCGCCGCGCTCGTTGAAGAGGGCGAGGCTGGTCTCGAGGATCCGCTCGCGGGTCTGCCGCGCCACGCCCGATCCGCGCTCAGCCGGCGAGCTTCTTGACCAACGCGACGTACTGCTTCATCGCGTCTTCCTGCTTGGTCCCCTTCAGCTTGCCCCAGGCCTCGTACTTGGCGGTGCCGACGAAGTCGAAGAAGCCCGGCTTCGGGCCGTTGACGTCGCCTTCGGAGCCCTGCTTGAACAGCGCGTAGAGCTTGAGCAGGGTGTCGTTGTCGGGACGCTCGGCGAGCTTCTTGATGTCTTCGGCAGCCTTTTCGAACTGGGCTTTCAGGTCGGCCATGGGGCGCTCCGTGGGGATGGGATGGGACCTCTTCGACGCCAGCGCTAGATAGCACGCGGGTAGGGTAGGGTCAACGCGATCGGCAGTCGCTTCGCTCCCGCGGGGTTCGGTTTCCGGCGCGGGCTAGGCGCTGGCCGGCGGGCGGGCTATCTTTGGCCGCAGGGCGCACCGCCGCGGTGCCCGATGCCACTCTCGAGGGGAGATGCCATGACCTACTTCGTAACCGGAGCCACCGGCTTCGTCGGCCGTTTCCTGGTCGCCAACCTGCTCAAGCGCAAGGGCGCCATTCACGTGCTGGTCCGCAAGGGCTCGCAGAAGAAGCTCGAGGAAGTCGGCGAGAGGATGGGCTGGGACATGGCCCGCATCCACCCGGTGACCGGTGACCTGTCCAAGCCGAAGCTCGGCCTGAGCGCCGCGCAAGTGAAGGCGCTGTCCGGCAAGGTCCAGCACTTCTTCCACCTGGCGGCGATCTACGACATCGCCGCCGACGCCGAAAGCCAGCACGTCGCCAACGTCGAGGGCACGCGCCATGCGCTGCAGCTCGCCGAAGCGGTGAAGGCCGGCTGCTTCCACCCCACCAGCTCGATCGCCGCCGCGGGCCTGTACTCGGGCACCTTCCGCGAGGACATGTTCGACGAGGCCGAAGGACTCGACAACCCGTACTTCCGCACCAAGCACGAGTCGGAGGGCGTGGTCCGCAAGGAATGCAAGGTGCCCTACCGCATCTACCGCCCGGCGGCGGTGGTCGGCCACTCGCAGACCGGCGAGATCGACAAGATCGACGGCCCGTACTACTTCTTCGGCCTGATCAAGAAGATGCGCGACATGCTGCCGAAGTGGATGCCGACCATCGGCATCGAGGGCGGGCGGATCAACCTGGTGCCGGTCGACTGGGTGGCCGCGGCGATGGACCACATCGCCCACAAGCCCGGCCTCGACGGCGGCTGCTTCCACCTCACCGATCCCGAGCCGCAGCGCATCGGCGAGGTGCTCAACCTGTTCGCCCGCGCCGGCCACGCGCCGGAGATGACCATGCGCCTGGACGCGCGGATGTTCGGCTTCGTGCCGTTCCCGATCCGGGCGGCGCTGGCCAGCCTGCCGCCGGTCAAGCGCTTCACCGGCATGATGCTGAAGGACCTCGGCATTCCGGCCGAGGTGCTCAAGCTGGTCACCTATCCGACCCGCTTCGACTGCCGCGAGACCGAGCGTGCGCTCAAGGGCAGCAAGATCAAGCTGCCCAAGCTCGAGGACTACGCCTGGCGGCTGTGGGACTACTGGGAGCGCCACCTCGACCCGGCGCTGTTCGTCGACCGCTCGCTGCGCGGCCGCGTCGCCGGCAAGGTCGTCGTCATCACCGGCGGCTCGGCCGGCATCGGCAAGGCAACGGCGGAGAAGGTCGCCGCGGCGGGCGCCAGGACGATCATCGTCGCCCGCGGCGCCGAAGAGTTGTTCGCCACCCGCGATGAACTGGTCAAGGCCGGCGGTGACGTGCATGCCTACCAGGCCGACCTCGCCGAGCTGGCGTCCTGCGACGCCTTGGTCGCGCAGATCCTCAAGGACCACGGCCAGGTCGACATCCTGATCAACAACGCCGGACGCTCGATCCGTCGCTCGATCGCGCTGTCCTACGACCGCTTCCACGATTTCGAGCGGACCATGCAGCTGAACTACTTCGGTTCGCTGCGGCTGATCATGGGCTTCCTGCCGTCGATGACGGCGCGCCGGCGCGGCCACATCATCAACATTTCCTCGATCGGCGTGCTGGCCAGCTCGGCGCGGTTCTCGGCCTACGTCGCCTCGAAGGCGGCGCTGGACGCGTTCAGCCGCTGCGCGCAGGCCGAGTTCTCGGCGCAGAACATCGCCTTCACCACGATCAACATGCCGCTGGTACGGACCAAGATGATCGGCCCGACCAAGATCTACGACAGCGTGCCGACGCTGACGCCGGAAGAGGCGGCCGACATGATCGTCGAGGGCATCATCGAGCGGCCGAGCCGGATCGCCACCCGCCTGGGCATCTTCGCCGCGGTGCTCAATGCGCTGGTGCCCAAGGCCTACGAGGTCATCCAGAACACCGCGTTCACGCTGTTCCCGGATTCCTCGGCGGCCAAGGGCGCCAAGGGCGAGGGCGAGCAGCAGGCCTCCAGCGAGCAGATCGCCTTCGCCTCGCTGATGCGCGGCGTGCACTGGTAGGCGCGCACCGGGACGGCGCCCGGTCGGCGCCGTCAGGGCGGAGCAGGTTCGGCTACTGGCACTGTCGCCAGCGCGCGGCGCGGGTCTTCGCAGGATCCGCGCCGAGCAGCTCGAGCTGGATCCGCGAGCTGTGCAGCTCCTCGGTCGGCCGCAGCACCGCGCACACCTGCTCGAAGGTGGAGTCGTCGTCGAGGTCGGCATCGGGCTCGAGCACCACGACCAGCGTGGAGGCGGTGCTCCAGATCGCATGCGAGACGGTGTCGAACTGCCGCACCTGGTGGACCGCGTCGGCGCGGCGCTGGGCGAGCGTCTCGGCGTCCAGCGGCTCGGCGCGCACCCGGTTCTCCGCCGGCGCGGAAGACGGCGGCGGCGGACCGAGGGTGCGGGTCGGCGCGGTCCGCACCGGGGCCTGCTCCGCGCTCCGCGCAGGCGGCCTGAATGCCAGCTCCGCCAGCTTGCTGGCGACGAAGGCGCCGCAGGCGCCGGCGAGCAGACTGCCGAGCACGAGGAGGCTGCCGCGCTTGCGCATCTCGACGACGCGCCGGTTGGCGATCCGCTCGCGCAGACGGGGCGGCAGGTGATGATGCACCAGATCCCACAGGGCCGGTCCGTGTACCACCTGGATGCCGGACTGCCCGGCAGCGGCGAGGGCGTCGCGGTGCAAGGATCCCGTGGTGACCAGGATCGCCGCGGTGGCGCGCCGTGCGTCGCGTCGATTGGCCAGTTCGAGGATGCCGGCGGCGTCCACCTGCAGTCCGGCGCCGTGCTTGAGGCGGAGCAATTGCAGCGCGCTGCCGTCGGTGAGCAGGACGTCGGAGCTGGTGCTGGCGAAGACGTCCTCGCGCTCTTCGCGAAGCGCGCCCAGTCCGCGTTCCCGCAGGCCCTGCTCGACCACGACCTGCAGCTCGCCGAAGCTCAGCTCGGCGAGCTGCGCCAGGCCGAACGCGTGCTCGTGGCGACGACCGGCGAAGCCCAGCAGGTGGTAGAGCACGCCCGCGGCCACCGCCGTCGAGAGGAGGGCGGCGAAGACCGTCGCGAGTAGCACGGGCACAGTCACGGGTGCAGTTCCAGGACGCTGTCGAAGGTCCCGATGCTGGCGTGTGTCGGCGCGTTCGGCAAGCGTCGCGCGGAAAGGCGGGCAAGAAGAAGCCCGCCAGCCCGAAGCCGTAGGGGAGGGAGCTAGCGGCGTCTTTGGTGGGCTGGCGGGCGTCAATCGGGGCGGCGGCCGACGGCCGCCGCCGGAGGTCGATCTCAGTCGGTGGCGTCGTTGATCGGGGCGGCCTTCTTGGCGGCCTTGGTGGCCTTGGCGGGCTTGGCCTTGGTCGTCGCCGGCTTGGTCGCCCGACGCGCGGCGGGCTTGCCGGTGGCGGGCTTGCGCGCCGAACCGGCAGTGGACCGGGCACCGAGCTTGCGCAGTTCGGCGTTGAGCTGGTCGACGCGCTGGATCAGCGACTGCAGGTCCTCGCGGCCTGGGACGCCGAGGCGAACCAGCGCGCGCTGCACGCGGTCCTCGAACACCTTCTCGAGGCGGTCCCAGGTGTCGGCGGCGCGCTCCTTGACCTGGCCGACGCGACTCTCGACGGCGTCGCGCACCGCATCGACCTTGTCGGTGGCGATGTTGCGCGTGCGCTTCTCGAGATTCAGGCCTTCCTTGACCAGCGACTCGAACAGCTTGGTGCCCTCGCCCTGGGCCCGATTGAAGGCACCCATGCCGGCCAGCCAGATGTGCTGTGCCGAATCCATGATCGAACGCGACAGCACTTCGGCCTTCGCCTGCAGCGCTTCGGCCGGACCCTTCGACTTCGGCGCCGAAGCAGCACCGGACTTCCCCTTGGCGGCGGACTTGAACTTGGCCATCGAGACACCCTCCAGATTTCGTCGTCGTCCCGCCTCGGGCGGGTAGCGTGGCGTGCAGTGTCCACGCCCCGACTAGAATATTCACACTACGCCCGTCGCAGCGCGCGCGGTGCGACGGCCACCCGGGACGGCAAGGGAATGACGCGCGAATCCACGGATGTCCTCATCGTCGGCGCCGGCGTGATCGGCCTGGCCTGCGCCTGGTACCTGGCGCAGGCCGGACGCAGCGTGCGCATCGTCGAGTCGCGAATCCCCGGCGCCGGCGCATCGCACGGCAACTGCGGCACCATCACTCCCAGCCATGCGCCGCCGCTGGCGGCCCCGGGCGTGGTGGCCCGCGCCCTGCGCGGCATGCTGCACGCCGACGCGCCGCTCTACATCCGGCCGCGCTTCGACCCATCGCTGATCGGCTGGCTGGTTCGCTTCGCCGGGCGCTGCAATCGTCGCGACTGGCGGGCGTCGGCGTCCGCGCGTGCGGCGCTGCTCGACGCGTCGCGCGTCGCGCTGGCCGAACTGGTGCGCGCGGAGCGTCTCGACTGCGAGTTCAGCGAATCCGGGCTGGTCTACGCCAGCCGCGACGCCGCCAACTTCGGCAAGCTCGTCGAGGAGTCGCGGTGGCTGGGCGAGTTCGGCATCGACGTCGAGCTATGGGATGCCGATCGCCTGCTCGCGGAGGAGCCGGCGCTGAAGCCCGGCGTGGTCGGCGGCATGCTGTTTCCCGGCGACGCCTGCCTGCGCCCTGACCGCTACGTCGCCGAGCTGCGCCGCATCGTCGAGGCGGCCGGCGTCGACGTCGTCTGCGGGCGTGCGGTGCGATCGCTCGCGGCGGACCGGCGCCGTGGCGAGGCCCGGCTCGAGGACGGAGGGCGGCTGACGGCGACCGACATCGTCGTCGCGGCGGGTGCCTGGACGCCGGCACTGCTGCGGCCGCTGGGCTTCAGCGCGCCGATCCAGCCCGGCAAGGGCTACTCGATCACCTACCGCCGACCCGAGCTGGCGCCGCGTCGACCGCTGGTCCTGAAGGAAGTCTCGGTCTGCGTGACTGCGTGGGGCAGCGGCTTCAGGCTGGGCAGCACGATGGAGTTCTCCGGCTTCGACGACTCGCTCAATCGCACCCGACTCGATGCGCTGGTGCGCGGCGCCGGTCGCTACCTGCATGTGCCCGAAGGCCCCGAAAGGCTCGAGGACTGGTACGGCTGGCGACCGATGACCTGGGACGATCTGCCGCTGATCGGCCCACTTCCGCACCATCCGCGCATCTTCCTCGCCTGCGGGCACGGCATGCTCGGCGTCAGCATGTCCACGGGCACCGGCCGGCTGGTGGCGGACCTGCTGACCGGCCGCGCTCCGCTGATCGATCAGCGCCCCTACCTGCCGGCGCGCCGGGGGCGCTGAGCGGACCTCGGGCGCGCGCCGCGGCGCCCTTTGCCAACGGCGCGAAAAGGGACTAACGTGGCATCGCGGCAGTCCCCCGGGCGTGGGGCACTCGGGTCCCATGGAGGCCCGCACGAGGCGTTCGCCGCGGTTCGACGCCGGGGGTGGCGTCATGCGCATCAGGATCCTGTTCGCGCTCGCGCTGGGCGTTCTTCTCGCCATTGCTCCGAGGCTGGTCGCCGGCCAGAGCCAGGCCATCGTCGGCGGATTCGACGCGGCCACGCTTGCGCGCAACGACGACGGCTCGGTCGGCCCGGTCCCGCTGGGCTTCGCGGTGAACCTGTTCGGCACCCAGTTCGACCGGGTGTTCGTCAACAACAACGGCAACGTGACCTTCGACAGCGCGCTGTCGTCGTTCACCCCGTTCCCGCTGCTCGGCACCGACCGGCTGATCATCGCCCCCTTCTTCGCCGACGTGGACACGCGACTCGCCGGCGATGCCGTGACCTACGGCAGCGGCAGTTTCGGCGGTCGCCGCGCCTTCGGCGCCAACTGGATCAACGTCGACTACTTCGCGAGTTCGACCAGCCATACGCGACGCAACAGCTTCCAGCTCATCCTGGTCGATCGGGGCGACCGCGCGACGGGCGACTTCGACATCGTCTTCAACTACGGTTCGATCCAGTGGGAAACCGGGCAGGCGTCGGGTGGCAGCGCCGACGGGCTCGGCGGGGCGTCGGCCCGCGCCGGCTATGCCATCGGACGCGGAGCGCCGGGATCGGCCTTCGAACTGGCGGGCTCGGCGGTGAACGGCGCGTTCCTGGACGGCGGACCCCAGGCGCTGCGGAGCGGCAGCCGCAACAGCGGCGTGCCCGGGCGCTACGTGTTCGAGATCCGTGGTGGCGACGTCAGTACGCGCGTCGGTGCGCTGACCCCGTTCGCCGATGCACCCAGCCAGGCGGCAGTGACCTCAGGCAGCGGCCGCTTCGTCGTGCTGCAGACCCGCGCCACCAACCTGCTCGGGGGTTCGCCACAGGGCGCCAGCCAGATCCTGCGGATCGATACCGAGACCGGACAGGTCGCACGGGCCAGCGTCGATACCACCGGTGCGACGATCGGCGCCGATGCGATCGAACCTTCGATCTCGCACGACGGCAGCCTGATCGTGTTCGTCGCCCCGGATGCCGCGGTCGGGGCGCTCAAGGGCGAGTCGGCCGCACAGGCCGAGCAGCGTCGCAAGAACACCGGAGGCGGTGTCTTCCTGCGCAACTTCCTCACCGGAACCACGCAGCGCGTGGGCAGCGCCGCCCCCGGTGCCTCCGGCACGCTTCCGCAGATCGCGCCGGGCGCGTCCGCCGTGGTGTACACGCGCGCGTCGGCCAATGCCGCCGAGGGTCAGGTCGGTCAGACCAACGTGTTCCTCGTGCCGCTGCAACGCAGCGGCAACACCGTCACGCCGGGCGTCGAGCGCTGCGTTTCCTGCAAGGTGGTGGGTGCGGACGGCAGCGACACGGCGGTCGCTGCGAACGGCGCCAGCGGCAGGCCGAGCGTATCCGCCGACGGCGTCTGGGTGGCGTTCGAGACCGCTGCCAAGAACACTCTGGCGACGTCGCCTGCGCCTTGCCCGAACGCCGGCAGCGACGTGATGCTGCGCAACATGCTGACCGGCCAGATGACCCGGGTCAGCGCTCCCGCGCCCGGTTCGCCGTGCGCCCCCGCGGGGGCGGTGAGCGGCGCCCCCACGGTCGATCATGCCGGGCTTCGGGTGGTGTTCGAGAGCGACCAGCGGCTGGCGCCGGGCGACGCCAACGATCGCCGCGACGTCTTCCTGTTCGACATCGCCCAGGCGGCGACGGCCCTGCTCAGCCAGCCGTTCGGCGGCGGGCAGTCGAACGGCGACAGCGGTCAGCCGACGCTTTCCGGCGACGGCCGTTACGCCGCCTTCGTCTCCTCGGCGACCAACCTGGACACTCGGACGAGCGACACCAACGGCGCCGCCGACGTCCACGTCGTCGAGATCGGCGGCCCCGAGGCCACGCGCCTGGATACCAACGATGCCGGCGCGGTGATCGCGGGGGACAGCGCCCGGCCGGATCTCAGCTTCGACGGCAGCAAGCTCAGCTTCCTGTCGGCCGCCGGCAACGTCGCCCCGGGGGCGGTGCCGGGTCAGACCGGCGCCTTCCAGCGGGCCAACCCGCTGGTCTTCCAGGTCGTGCTGGTGGAGGCCAGGTCGGCGACCTGGTGGGTACCGCAGGAGAGCGGCTGGGGCCTCTTCACCGTCGACCAGGGCTCGCTCGTGGCGCCGGGGTGGTTCACCTACGACGTCGACGGTGAGCCGACCTGGTTCCTCGTGCCGGGAGCTGCACCGCAGGCGGACGGGAGTTACGCCGGACCGGTCCGGCGCTTCACCGGCGTTCCGTTCGATCGAACGGGCGGGAATGCGGCCGAATCGTCTTCGATCATCGGCAGCGCCGTGCTTCGGTTCAGCGGGCGCGACTCGCTGAGCTTCAGCTACACCATCGGCGCGACCACGCAGGTCAAGGCGATGACGCGCTTCACCTTCGCCGGCAGCGACCTGGTCTGCACGCCCGGCGGAGCTTCGCGCGCCGCCGAGACCAACTTCTCCGACCTGTGGTGGGGAGGTGCGGCGGGCGGCGACGGCTGGGGACTGCACATCAGCCACGTCGGCGAGCGCCTGTTCGCGACCTGGTACACCTACGACGCCGACCGCGAAGCGGTCTTCCTGATCGCGTCGACGCAGCGGCAGGCGGACGGACGCTTCGTGGGGGCGCTGTTGCGCCAGCCCAACGGCACGCCGTTCGCCCAGATCGACGGCGCGCCGGCCTCGGCCGCGCCGGTGCAGGTCGGCACCGCCGTGCTGCGCTTCAGCGACGGCCAGACCGGCACCTTCGAGACCAACGTGAACGGGCAACCCACCCAGACCAAGCCGATCACCCGACTGGTGTTCGGCACGGCGCCGACCTTCTGCTTCGATCAGCCGGCAGGCGCCATGCGCTGAGCGAGGAACGCTGCTGCCCGCGGACGCCGGTGCGCCGTACACTGCGGCCATGGCCACCATCGCGCGACTCGTCCGCGGGCGCTCCCCGCTGCTCATCAGCCTGCCCCACGACGGCTTCCAGCTTCCGCCCGACCTGGTGCCGCGACTGACGCCGGCGGCACGCAGCGTGCCCGATACCGACTGGCACGTGGCACGGCTGTACGCCTTCGCCCGCAAGCTCGGCGCCTCGGTGCTCACCCCGCGTTTCTCGCGCTACGTCGTCGATCTCAATCGATCGTCCGACGATCAGGCGCTCTACGCCGGGCGCAACACCACCGGGCTCTGCCCGGAGCGGCGCTTCGACGGTGGCCCGGTGTATCTCGACGGACAGGCGCCGTCGAGCGACGAGGTGGCCGAACGGGTGGAACGCTACTGGCGGCCCTACCACGACGCACTGCGCGAGGAGATCGAACGCAAGCGCGCCCAGTACGGCCATGCAGTGCTGTGGGAAGGGCACTCGATCCGTTCGGAGCTTCCGTGGCTGTTCGAGGGACGACTGCCGGACCTGAACCTGGGTACGGCGGCCGGTGCGAGCTGCGGCTCCTTCCTCGAGTCGCGCATCGCGGCCGTGGCGGCCTCGCAGCCGAGCTACAGCTGGGTGCTCAACGGCAGGTTCAAGGGCGGCTACATCACCCGCCACTACGGCCGGCCGGCGGAGGGCGTCGACGCCGTGCAGCTCGAGCTGGCGCAGTCGACCTACATGGACGAGGAGACCACGGCCTGGCGGCCGGCCGCGGCCGAGGCACTGCAGGAGCTGCTGCGGCGGATGCTCGTCGTCGCGCTGGGCTGATTCTCCCGCTCACGCGGAAGCGTGCTCGCCCTCGAGGATGCGAATCTCGCCGTCGGCCACTGCGGCGGCGGGGTTGGAGGCAAGCCGACGCGGCTGCGGCTGGCCCGCCTCGCGGCTGCCGGTCGCGCCCGCCGTGCCGGGCAGCACGGCGGTCCAGCGGTTCCGGCCTCGCGACTTCGACTGGTAGAGCGCATAGTCGGCGAGCGTGACCGCGTCCTCCCACTCGAGCGCATGCGGTGCGGCGTCGTACAGCGGCAGGCCGCACAGTCCGATCGAGCAGGTGCAGCCCGCGCTTCCCTCCGGCGTGGGAACTCGCGTCGCGGCGATCCGGGCCAGGATGCGCGCCGCCAGCGCGGCGGCCTGGGTCGAACTGGTCATCGGCGCCGCGATCAGGAACTCCTCGCCACCCCAGCGCACCAGCGTGTCGGATTCGCGCAGGCTGAGCTGCAGGGCACGCGCCACCGACTGCAGCAGGGCGTCGCCGACGGCGTGCCCGTGCGCGTCGTTGACTCGCTTGAAGTGATCGAGGTCGACCAGCACGAAGTACAGCCGCGGTCGCTCGGCTTCGGCCAGGTCGGCGCCGTCCGCGTGGCGGCGCACCGCCAGCGCGGCGGCACCACCGATGTGCGACTGCAGGAAGCGGCGGTTGCCGATCTGGGTCAGCGGGTCGGTATGGCTGAGGCGGCGTACCTGTTCGAGCGCATCCTCGAGGGCGACGTTCTTGTCGTGCAGTTCGCTGGTGCGATGTCGGACCTCCGCTTCGAGGCGACGGGCGAGGGCGCGGGCGCGTCGCAGCCGCAGACCCGGAACACCCGCCGCGAACGCCAGCCCGCACAGCGCGAGGCCTGCCTGTCCCCACAGGGTCTGCCACCAGTTCGCTTCCATGCGCAGGTGCAGTACCGCGGGACGGTCGCTCCAGAGTCCGTGGTTGTTGGTCCCCTCGATCTCCAGCCGATAGTCGCCCGGCGCGAGGTTGGTGTAGGTGGCGACGCGCTGGGTGCCGGCCTGCTGCCACTCGCTCTCGAAGCCGAGCAGGCGGTGCCGGTAGCGGTTGGCGTCGAAGTCGTTGAAGTCGAGCGCCGCGTAGCGTACCGAGAGCGTGCGGCTGCCGCGCGGCAGCCGCAGCGGGGCACCTGCGTCGGCGCCGGCTTCCATGGGCATCGGCTGGGAGTCCACCTGGATCGCGGTGATGGCGACCTTGGGCGCCACCGCATTGCGCTGGGTCCGCTGCGGATCGAAGCGGGCCAGGCCCTCGGTGGTGCCGACGTAGATCTGGCCATGGCGATCCTGGACCGCTGCCGCGCGGTGGAATTCGTTGCTCGGAAGGCCGTCGGCGCGGCGGAAGGCGACGATGTCGCCACTGCCGGGATCGCGACGCGCGAGGCCACCGCGGGTGAGCACCCAGAGCGTTCCCCGATCGTCCTCCAGCGCCCCGATGATGCGGTTGCTCGGCAGGCCGTGCCGGCGCTCGAGCACGTCGAAGCGCGCCTGGCCGGGAGGTCGCCGCGCCAGTCCGTCGTCCGTGCAGACCCACAGCGTGCGATCGCGGGTCCGCAGCACGCAGTAGATGCCGTTGTGCGGCAGGCCGGAATCGTCGCCGCCCGGGCCGCGAAACAGGCGCTCCAGCGTCCGCCCGGATGCGTCCACGCGGAACAGGCCGCTGTAGCGGCTGCCGATCCAGAAGCTGCCGTCGTCGTCCTCGAAGATCGCGTAGACCGAATCCCCCGGGTTGTCGCTGACACCGCGAAGCAGCCAGCGGGCCGGTTCGCCCGGGCGCCAGCGCAGCGCACCCTGGTTCCACAGTCCGATCAGCAGCGAGCCGTCGCGACCCAGGGAGAGCGAGCGGAACTCCGAGCCGGAAACGTCGCCTTCCTGCATCGGAACGGTCACCGGAACCGCCGCATCGGCATCCGGCGGCTTGCGGTAAAGTCCGGCATCGGTGCCGACCCAGAGCCCGCCGTCCTGGGCGGGCAGGATGCCGAGCGGCATGCCCTCCGGATCGCCGTCCGCCGACGTGCGCAACTCGCGGTGGGCGCCATCGGCCAGGCGGACGCCGAACACGCCCTCGACCGAACCCAGCCAGAGCGTATCGGTGTCGTCGACCAGCACCGCGCGAATCGACTTCCCGGCCAGCAGCTCGGCCAATTCGGGCGAGATTCCCCCCAGGCCGGCGAACCGCTGCTCGGGCGCACCGCGGAACAGTTCGCCCTGCCGCGTGCCGATCCACAGGAGGTCCGAGCGGTCAAGCGCGAGCGACCGGATGTCGTAGGCACCCATCGCCTGGAGTTCGTCGCTGTCGGAGTGGAACCGCAGCAGCGTGCGGCGCGTCGGATCCAGCTTGAACATCCCGCTCTGGCTGCCGGCGAGCAGTTCGCCGCCGGGCGTCTCGACCAGGGCATTGACCGGTGGAATGCGCGGCAGCGCGACTCCGCCCGGCCCGGCCATCACCGGCTGGAAGCGGCCGCCCTGCGGTTCGAAGCGCACGGGTCCGGATCGCGTGCCTGCCCACAGGCTGCCGTCGCGCAGGCGCAGCAGCGTGCGGATCTCGTTGCCGCGTTCGCCGGCCTGGTCGGGCGGCTGCAGCCGGTAGACCCGCAGGTCCATGTCGGCCAGGCGCAGGGCGTACAGGCCGTCGGAGGTGGCGACCCAGAGCGTGGCGCTGTCGGAGGCCATGGCCCAGACGCGCTGGTCGCGCAGGGTTTCGCTGCCCGAATGCGCGGTGATGCGCTCGATGCGGCCGTCCGGCCAGACCCGATTGAGCCCCTGCGTGGTTCCCAGCCAGACGCTGCCGTCGACGCTCTGGTGCAGCGACTGCGCCTGGTTGCTCGCCAGGCTGTGCGGGTCCGCGGCGTCGTGGACGTAGCGCGTCGAACGCCTGCGGTCGGCTGCCAGCACGAACACGCCGTAGCCCCAGGTGGTGACCCAGATGCGGTCGTGGTCGTCGCACAGCAGGCTGCCGGTGTCCGGGCTGCGGCCGTCGATCAGGTCCTCGTTGCGCCAGGGCGTGAACAGGCGGAACTCGCTGCCGTCGAAGCGGAACAGGCCTTCGCTGGAACCGCTGACCCACAGATATCCGGATGCATCCTGCACGACCCCGTACACGGCCGCGCTGCGCAGGCCCTGGTCCTCGCCGAAGCGGGTGAATGATTCGCGCGCAAGCGCAGCGCCGCAGAACAGCAGCAGCAGGCAGGGCAGCAGGGCGCGGGTGACCGACATCGGCGCGGCGTCGAGGACGGGCCCTCAGGTTAGCCCGGAACGGCGCCTGCGGCGAGGCGCCGCTGCGGTCGATCCCGACGCAGGCTATCCTCGCGCACGGACCACAACGGCGGAGCAGACGATGGCCGAGCGCACGAACACCTGGGTGAAGCCTGTGCTGATCGGTTGCGGCGGCCTGCTGGCGCTCGCGCTCGCCGCAGGTGTGGGCTTCTTCTACCTCATCAGGGGCGCGACCGCAGGGCCCGAGCAGACGGTGAAGGCCTTCCTCGCCGCGGCCGGCGCGGGGGAGTACGCGCGCGCCCACGGACATTTCTCGAAGCCGCTGCAGGAGGTGCAGTCGCTGGCGTCGTTCTCGGCCGGCGTCCAGCAGAATCCCTCGCTGTTCGACGTTGCCGACACCACCTTCAACCAGCGGTCCGTCGACACCGGTGGCGCGCGCCTCGCCGGGACACTGCACCTGCGCGCCGGCACCGACGTGCCGGCCTCGTTCAGCCTCGTGCGTGAGAACGACGAGTGGAAGCTCATCGCCTACCAGATCGGCGGTGACTGACCCCCGATCGGCGCCCGCCGATCGGGGAAACGCTGCTCAGTTGCCGCGGAAGCGCGGTTCGTTGGCGGGGGTCAGCACCACGTCGGTGCGCTGGAACCGTCCGCCGCCGGGGCCTGGGTAGGTGACGTCGAGGGTCAGGGTGCTGGGACCTTCGGCCGGCGGCTTCAGGTCGAGGCGCAGCGTGCCGATGTCGACGAAAGTGAGGCTGCCCGGCGCCGCGCATTCCGGACCGCGGCAATAGCCCACGACCTGGCGCACCGTGTAGGTCTGGGCGGGGTCGTAGCGGTTGGTCTGCACCACGCCCCAGCGCCCCTTGCCGTTGGCGTCGGAGTAGTAGATGCCGACGGCAATGCCGTCGCCGCCGACGCCGGCGAAGCTCTGCACGGTGATTCCCCAGCCCGGATCGGTCGGCGAGAACCACACGCCGCTGAGGTCGAGCGCCACGCCTTGCGTGCCCACCAGCGGCTGCATGCACCATTGCCGGGTCTCGCTGCCCAGCGTCCAGGTCATCAGCCCCAGCACGCCGCCGAGCGCGCGGTCCTGGCCGCCGGACAGGCACGCAGGAGAGCGTGCGGCCTCGACGAAATCGATGCGGACCTCGCCGGTGAAGCCGGCGCTGCCGTCGACCTGCGAGATCGGCGGCGGCCCGGGGCTGTAGTCGAACCGGCGCAGGCTGTCGCCGAACTCGTTCTGGCGCGGCACGAACACGCCGTCGACGATGCGGCCGAGCGACGTGTACCACTCCGGGTTGCCGGTGGCGTCGTAGGAGTAGAAGCCGAGGAAGTACAGGTCCGTCGTGCCGGCGACACGACGGAAGTCGATGCCGTGGCCGTTGCGTGCGACGTCGAAGTACTGCGCATCGGGCGGCGTGGGGAAGGCCGGAGTCGATTTCGGGTCGGGGTCGAAACCCATCGACTGCAGCATCTCGAGGCTCAGCCCCAGCGTGCGCAAGGCGGGCGACGTCGCCGTGGCGAGCATGAGCTGGGTCGTGTGCTGGGCACCCAGATGCGAATAGGTGCCCCCGCCGGCAACCTCGGTGGGCGCGTGCAGCTGCACCAGGTTGAACGGCGGGATGTTGTCGCGCAGGCGGTTGTTGAGGGCGTTCACCGCCCGCGGTGCAGCGAAGCGCAGCGCGGTTCCCGACGTCAGCGCCGCGGCACGATCTGCGTCGCTGACGCGCAGGAACTCCCTGGGCTGCTGCGGCTCGGACGTGATCTCGACGATCCGGGCGTGGCGTCCGTAGGCATCGTCGTAGGGCAGGCCGAACGCCGTGCTGCGCGTGCCGAGGGCACCGCCGTTGCCGCCCAATCCGACCAGTCCGACGAAACCCAGTCCATGGGCCAGTTCGTGCATGGCCACTGCGACGAAGCTCGGGCCGGTCAGGGTATCCGGTCGGTCGATGCCGTAGTCGAAGCGGCGGTTGGCATTGGTGGCGTTGTCGACCGCCAGATTGAACGTCGCGCGGATGTCGGCCTCGGGATTGCCGCAGTCGCCGCCGGCGAACCGGCAGAACGCCGTTCCCGCCTGGTGGGCGGCACCCGGAGTGAAGTGCACCGTGTGGCGCGCGTCAAGGTAGGGGAAGCTCAGGCCGCGGCCGGGGTCGTCGACCACCAGGAAGCGCGGGCCTGCCTGCGCCAGGACGCCGCTGGTCTCGGTGAACTCGAGCTGCGCCCAGCAGGCCTGGATGCGGATCGGCACCGCGGGGCGAAGCTGCTCGGAAAGCAGGCGCGCCGCTTCAAGCATCGCGTTGCGGCGCTGCTGGCCCAGCGTCGTGCCGGTGTTCCCGCGGATCGGCGAACGCGGACTGGCGTCGTTCCACCCGGACAGATCACAGTTGCTGCCGGCCGCTCCGGGCGTGGTGAAGCTGACGTCGATCGGCGCGAAGTCGCCGGCCGCGCCGAGCGTCGAACCCACCTGGAAGCCCTGGGCGCTGTCGCTGAAGTTCACCAGCACCAGGTGCAGCCTGCCGGCGCGCAGCGGCTGGCGGCTGGCGCGGCTGATCACGATCTGCTCGTCGGCCTGGGTGCTGGCCGAGACGTAGTGGGCGCGTTCGAACAGTTCGTCCACGCTGAGGCTGGAAAGCTGCTCGAACGCAGGGTCGAAGAACGGTGAATCGACCCGCACCAGCAGGTCGAGGTCCGCGCCGGGCGCCGTCCCCAGCAGCCGCACGGTGAGACGCTCGGCTCCCGCGGGGACGTCGATGCAGACGCTTGCCGTGAGGCTGCTCGGCGGCAGCGCTTCGGCCGCGGTGACGGTCTGGCCCGCCGGCAGGCTCGCCAGGCACTGCGCATGGGCGACTCCGGCGGCGCCGAACAGGCCCGCCAGCGCCAGCAGAGCGCGGATCATCGTTCGTCCTCCGTCGCCTCGTCCGCCTGCGGGTGAGACTCCCTGCACTCCATCGCGACCTTGCCGTCCGCGTCGACGTGGAAGTGCAGCGCCACTTCGACCGGCTTGTATTCGATCGGACGCTCGGGCTTGGACGGCCGCTCGCCGCGCTTGGCCATCGCCGTGCGCAGCGGGACGAACTCGAGCCCGGTCAGCTCGGCGTGTGCAGCGGGCTGCGGGGTGGAGGCGGTCGCCGGCAGGGTGGCTGCGGCCAGCAGCATCGGGACGAGCAGGTATCGCATGGGGAATTCCGGAAGGGAGGCGGGGGCGACGGCCGGCAGGCCGAGGGGCGGGATGATAAGCGCTGGCGTGGAGAAGATCGTGAGGTCGGCACCGGGGCCCGGGTCAGGGTGGGCGAAGCCGCCAGTCGTGGGCGAGCACCGCAAGCGCCGACCGCCCGGGTCGGTAGGCATGGCGGAGCGCGCCGTGCACGTATGCGCAGGCCGCGGCGCAGGCTCCGGCCAGGGGCTGCCCCAGCGCAAGCTGGGCGGCGACGGCGGATGCCAGCGTGCAGCCCGTGCCGTGGCCTTCGTGCGGAAGGCGGGGGTGCTCGAACTCGGCGTAGGGCTCGGCGCACAGCCGGTCGATGACCCGCTCGCCCTCGCTGTGTCCGCCCTTGAGCAGGACCGCCCGCGCGCCGAGCGCACGCAGTGTGGATGCCAGGGCCAGCGGACTCCGCGCGTCGTAGGCCTGGCCGGCGAGCAGTTCGGCCTCGGGCAGGTTGGGGGTCACCAGCGTGGCAAGCGGGAACAGCCGGTCGATGATGCGCGCCATCGCGGAAGGCTCCAGCAGCACAGCGCCCGAACTGGCCACCATCACGGGATCGAGGACGACCGGTACGCCGACGCGTCCACCCAGCGCATCGGCCACGCAGTCGACCACGTCCGCGGATGCGAGCATCCCGATCTTGACGGCGGCAACGTCGAAGTCGTCGAAGCAGGCCTCGATCTGTGCCCGCAGGATTGCCGGCGGACCGGTGTGGACCGCGGTGACGCCGCGGGTGTTCTGGGCGGTCAGCGCGGTGATGGCGGTCAGCGGGTGCAGCCCGTGGGCGAAGATGGTCCGCAGATCCGCCTGGACTCCCGCGCCGCCGCCGGAATCCGAGCCGGCGATGGTGAGGACGCTGCGGCGCTCGGGGGTCAGTTGTTGCATGGATACAACATCGGCTGGGCGAACAGCCGCTATTCGGCCGCGCCCGGGGGCCTGCGGTCAAGCGCCCGACAGAGGCTGCCCGGAGCCGGGTGCAGCGAATGCGAGACAGGACGGTTGACCTGTTGTTGCGTTCCCGCCATACTCGCGCCCACTCGGGCTCCGTCCCCCACCGACCTCACTCGCGTGCTCCGTACCCCGCTCGCCCTCGCCTGCATCGTCGCCCTGCCCGCCGCGCTCGCGGCGTCGCCGCAGAGCGCGGCCGCCGACTGGCGCAGCCACGCGGCGCGCAGCCTCACCCCGGCGTTCGAGTGGGCGGCAATGACCAGCGGGGCAGCGGCGCGATCGCCCGATCTGCGCAGCAGGGAGGCGCTGCGTGACGCCACCCGCCGCGCGCTGCTCGCCGGCGACGCTGCCGCGGGCTGGCAGTTGAGTTTCCAGTCGCACACCCTGGAAGTCGGGGATGCTCGGCGTGAGCCGCTGGTGCGGCAGACCGCTTCCAGTTTCACCGGCAGCCAGCAGCGCACCACCTTGCGGCAGGCGCTGGGCAGCGACGCCGACCTCTCTCTGACGGCGATCGTCGCGCGCAGCCGCTTCGCCACGCCGGGCATGGGACTGTCGCCCACCCAGTCGGTGGAGCAGTTCGCCGGGGTCCGGCAATCCGCGGTGCAGGAAGTGTCGGAAGGAGGAGGGGTCGAGCTGGCCTTCGGGCGCGGGCTGAACGATCGCCTGCTCTGGACGCTCTCGATGCAGACCCGGGTCGACATGGATCCCTTCAAGGCCTATCGAGGCATCTACTCCGAGGCGGGCGATTTCGACCTGCCCGGCCACCTGCGCACGGGTCTGAGCTGGGCGGTGGGCGAGCGCTGGACGCTCGGTGCCGACGTTCAGCGGGTGATGTACAGCGACATCGAGACCTTCACCTCGGCGACGCTGCCCACCCGTTTCCTCGCGCTGCTGGGCGACGGCAGCTCGCCCGAGTTCGCCTGGCGGGACCTCACGGTCTATTCGGCGCAGGCCAGCGTCGACGACGACTTCGGGGGACGCTGGACCCTGCGCTACTCCACCCAGCAGCAGCCCCGGCCGACCTCGACGATCCTCTCGCGTGCGCTGGCCGAGCAGTATTCCGACCTCAACCTCGGGCTGGCCTACCATCGGCCGATCGGCCGCGCGGGCTCGTTCCAGCTCACCGCCAGCTACGCGCCGGCCGCCTACTTCCTGGCGCCTGCGCCGTTCGTGCAGCGCGACTTCGACGGCGGTTCGCAGGTCGAGGTCGAGGCGCAATGGGCGCTCGCCTTCTGATTTTCTCCTAATCAAGTTCAGGGCTTGATTGAAGGCTCCTCCGGGAGCCTTTTTTTTCGCCTCGTGCAGGCAGCGCGGTGTGCGCCGCGGTCCACCCGCAGCGACGGGTTCCGGTCGGAAGCTGCCCGTCGGTGCAGGCGCCGACGCGAGCGCGGCTGGTCGGGGCTGCGCGCAGGCGCCCCCGGCGTCGGCGCGGCGACCCGATGGCCGGACCGTCAGGCGACCGCGGCGCCGTCAGCCCGCCGTGCGCATCCGCGAAAGACGCTCGTCGAGTTCCTCCGCGGCGTAGCCCAGTTCGGCCGTGGCCAGCTCCAGGAACTGGCGCTCCTTGGGCCGCAGGCGTTCGTCCGCGGCCGCCAGCCGGAGCAGGGCGTCGTACAGCCGCTCGGCTTCGCTGGAGCCGGGCGGGAAGACCGCCCGGAAGCGCGCGAACTCCTCGGCGAGGTCGATTTCGCGATTGCGGCCGCGCTGCAGGGCCTCGTGCACGAGTTCGCGCTCGCGCATGTTGAGCTTCAGCTCGTCCATCGCCTTGTTGATGAAGTCGGCCTCGTGGCTCGTCACCAGGCTGTCGAGCTTGGCGAGGTAGCCGAGCAGGGCGAACGCCACCTGCAGCGCCACGTCGCGCTGGGGATCCGGCTTGGCGCCGCCGAAGAACTCGCTGATGCTCTGACCGAAATCGCGCAGCAGTCCGCCGATCGAGTTGTCGCCCATCTCGCATTCCCCGTGCTGTCCGCCCGACGGCGGGTCTCCCTATTTGATAGCACGGAAAGCGCGCGGCTGCGACCGTGGCGCAGGGTGGAGGCGTCGAGCGCGGAAGAGTGGCCGGTGCGGGTCGCGCTGCGCTGCACGATGCCGCCGATGGCGGCGGCGACTATGCTCGGCGCGGCCACGGAGAGCCCCTTGCCGAAGACGCTGCGTCCCCTGTCCGGGCTCGATGCCCTGTTCGTCTACCTCGAGTCGATGGGCACGCCGATGCACGTGGCGAGCCTGATCCGCCTCGCGCCGCCGCGACGCGGACGGTCCGGCCAGGGTGGGCGGCTGGCCGAGCATCTGGCCGCCCGTCTCGCACCGATCGCGACCCTGCGCCGGGTGCTGCGCGAGGCGCCGATGGCGCTGGGCCATCCCGTGTGGGAGGAGCTCGACCGCTTCGATCCCGCGCATCATCTCGGGCTGCGCCGGCTGCCGGCGCCCGGCAGCGATGCCCAGCTGCTCGCCCTGGTCGCGCGCCTGCACGCCGAGCCGCTGGATCGCGCGCGGCCGCTGTGGCGCATCGAGGTCATCGAGGGCCTGGCCACTGGCGAGATCGCGGTCTACCTCAAGTCGCACCATGCCCTGGTGGACGGACAGGCCGGCGTGCAGTTGACAGGTGCGCTGCTCGACGTGACGCCGACGCCGATGCTGCGGCCTCGCCCGGCCGCCGCGGGAAGCCCGTCGACCGTGCTGCCGACCGATGCGCTCGCCCGCGCCGCGCTGCGCGCCACGGCCAGGCAGTTCAGCAGCATGCTTCGCGGCCTGCCGGCCAACCTCCGGACGCTGGCGCGCGGCATCGGGCAGGGCGAGGGGAGCGTCGCCGCGCTGCGCGAGAGCGTCTTCATCGCGCCGCGCACGCCGTTCAATGTCCAGCTCGGTCCGCGCCGGCGATTCGCCACGGCAAGCCTGCCTCTCGATCGCATCAAGCGCGTTGCGCGCGCACACGGCGCCAGCCTCAACGACGTGGTGATGGCGCTGTGCGCCGGCGCGCTGCGCGCCTATCTGCTGCGACGGCGTGCGCTGCCCGAGGCGCCGCTGATCGCGGCCATGCCGGTCTCGCTGCGCCAGCCCGGCGTCGAGGGCGGCAACGAGGTCTCGATGGTGCAGTGCCCGCTGGCCACCGACCAGGCTGATCCGCTGCGTCGGCTCGGTGCGATCGTCGACGCCACCCGCCAGATCAAGGGGCGCGTGGCCGCGTTCCGTGGCCTGATCCCGACCGACTTTCCCGGCCTCGCGGCGCCGCTGTGGGCGACCGGCGTCAGCCGGCTGTGGCAGCGTGGTCGGCTCTCCGAACGCCTGCCTCCATTGGCCAACCTGGTGATCTCCAACGTGCCCGGGCCGCCGGTGCCGCTGTTCATGGGCGGGCTGGCCGTGCGCCACTTCCATCCGGTTTCGATCGTCACCCACGGGCTCGGCGTCAACATCACGCTGTTGAGCTACGCCGGCCAGCTCGAATTCGGCATCGTGTCGACGCCCGAGTCGATGGATCGACCCGATGCACTCGTCGCCGATCTGCAGCGCGCGCTGGACGCGCTCGACGTGGACCTCGCGTGAGTCGCGCCGCGCCGCGGCGTCGTCGACCGGCCGCTGCGCCGCCTGCGGCCACGCAGGATCCGCTGACGCCGCCCTCGTGGCTGCTGCTCGCGCTCGAGGGCAGGGCGCTGCTCGAGTGGACCGCCTGGTGGATGGCGCGTCCGTGGTTCGGCCGCGCGCCGGCCGGCGATGGGCATCCGGTGCTGGTCCTGCCCGGCCTGCTCGCCGGTGACGCCAGCACCTGGCCGCTGCGGCGCTTCCTCGATGCGCTGGGCTACCCCGCGCATCCTTGGGAACTCGGGGTCAACCGGGGGCCGCGGCCGGGCATCGTGGCGAAGCTGATCCGCCGACTGGAGACGCTCAACGACGCGCACGGCCAGCCGGTCAGCCTGATCGGCTGGTCGCTGGGTGGCGCGATCGCCCGCGCGCTGGCCTTCCGCATGCCAGAGCGGGTGCGCTCGGTGATCACGCTGGGATCGCCGCTGCAGGGCGACGGCCACGGCACCAACGCCCGCAAGGCCTTCGAATGGGCCAGCGGGATGCGCGCCGACGATCCGCGCCTGCAGCGCATGCTGGGCGGACACCCGCCGGTGCCGATGACCTCGATCCTGAGCAAGACCGACGGCGTGGTGAACTGGCGCATGAGCCTCGCGCCCGAACATGCACGCAGCGAGACCATCGAGGTCAGCGCCAGCCATCTGGGCATGGGTGCCAACCCGGTCGTGCTGTGGGCGATCGCCGATCGTCTGGCCCAGCATCCCGAACGCTGGCAGCCGTTCGAGCGCAGCCGCTGGCGACAGCTGCTGTATCGCGATCCGCGGCGCGCGCCGATCGAGGACCTGTTCGGCGGGTGACGCGTTCGCGGCATGACCTCCGAGCCATGGCGACGTCCTGCGCCTGCGCCACACTTCGACGATCCGTTCGCCCCAGGGGACCAACGATGACCTTCCTCCTGCGCCTGCTCGCGCCGCTGCTGTTCGCCTCGCTCGCCGCCGCTCAGCCCGCCGAAGGCTGGTACCGCTCGCCGGCGCTGCACGGCGGGCAGGTCGTGTTCACCTCCGAAGGCGATCTGTGGCGCGTGCCTATCGAGGGCGGAGTGGCGACGCGGCTGACCAGCCATCCCGCCGAGGAGTCGCAGGCCGTGTTTTCGCCGGACGGCCGCCGGATCGCCTTCGTGGCGGCCTACGAGGGCGGCAGCGACGTCTACGAGATGGACGTCGACGGCGGCGCGCCGCGCCGGCTGAGCTTCGACGGCGGCCGCGTCTTCCTGCACGGCTACGCGCCCTCGGGCGAGGTGCTGTACGCCAGCGAGAACGTCGCCGGCCCGACCCTGACCCGCATGCTGCGCCTGGTCGATCCGGCCAGCGGGCGCGGCCGCACGCTGCCGCTGGCGGACGCCAACGACGGCGCGCTG
>VFQU01000167.1_pt1 | contig 78426 bp, 80 predicted proteins | sample 3512311 | NCBI WGS metagenome assembly VFQU01 (sample SAMN10412377, study PRJNA504923) | tailings metagenome | isolation source: Relicate 3 Philex TSF3 active mining site | place: Philippines: Tuba, Benguet | collected 2017-08-29 | reverse complement strand
AGTTTTAGCCCTGACGGTAAAATTCTTGCCACAGGCAGTAGTGACAATACGGTTAAGCTGTGGAGCCTGGAAGGTCGAGTCCTGAGAACGCTCAATGGGCTTGGTAGAGGTGTGGACAGTGTGAGCTTTAGTCCCGATGGCAAGATGATCGCTGGCGCGAGTGAGAATGCTGCTCAATTGTGGAGCATTGAGGGACAAGAACTGGGTGTATTCAATGGACATAAAGAGTATGTGCTGAGTCTCAGCTTTAGTCCTGATAGCAAAACGATCGCGACAAGCAGTAATGATGGTACAGCAAGAGTATGGAGCCTTGAAGGTCAAGGGCTGAAAACTCTCAAAGGGCATAATGACCGCTTACATAGTGTGAGCTTTAGTCCCGATGGTCAGACGATCGCAACGAGTAGTCAGGACAACACAGTCAAGCTATGGAATAGAAACGGGCAAGTTCTCAGAACCCTCAAAGGACATATTTCCGGTGTCGTGTTTATCAGGTTTAGTCCGGACGGTAAAACGATCGCGACAGCTAGCTATGACGATACAGTCAAACTCTGGAATCGAGAAGGGCAAGAACTTAAAACCTTGAAGGGGCATGATTATACTGTGACCAGTGTGAGCTTTAGTCCAGATGGTCAAACGATCGCGACAGGCAGTGACGATAAGACCGTAAAGTTGTGGAATTTAGATGGGCAAGTTCTCAAAACCTTTAAGGGACACGATGAGTCTGTAAAAAGTGTGAGCTTCAGTTCCAACGGTAAAATGCTTGCCACAGGTAGCTATGACAAGACTGTAAAGTTGTGGAATTTGGATGGGCAAGTTCTCAAAACCTTCAAAGGTCATGACTGGTCTGTGGAAAGTGTGAGCTTTAGTCCTGATAGCAAACTGCTTGTGACAAGTAGTGGTGACAAGACAGCAAGATTATGGAATTTGGACGGGCAACTTCTTAGAACTTTCAAAGGGCATAGTGGTTCTGTGAACAGTGTGAGCTTTAGTCCTGATGGCAAGACGATCGCGACGGGTAGTGAAGACAAGACGATCCGATTGTGGAATCTAGACGGACAAATGCTGAGTACCTTGAAAGGGCAGAACAGCCCGATCAAGAGCATCAGTTTCAGTCCAAATCCGAGTCATCTTCTGCTTGCTTCTGCGGGTGAAGATGGAGCAGCTATTCTCTGGAATTTCGACTTAGATGACTTGCAACAGCAAGGGTGTCAGTGGCTCGATGGTTATCTTAAATACAATCCAAATGGCAAGCAATACCAAGACCTGTGCAGGGATGTTGTTCCGAAGTCTATCAGTGATGATCCGAATCTTTGGGGAGAATCCCTCGCTTTTCTGACAAAGCTATTCCAGCGATCGTAATCGAACAGCACAGCAGCGAATGCAGAAATTCCCCATTCCCCCACTCCCCCAATCGCCCTAAGATAAAACTTGTTGTAAATTAGGCGCGATCGCGATGCGAATTCTAATTATGGGTGGGACTCGGTTTATCGGAGTCTATCTCACCCAGCTTTTGGTGCAGCAAGGGCATGATGTGACTCTGTTCAATCGAGGCAATAAGCCCGCTCCAGTCGAAGGCGTAAAGCAAGTGACGGGCGATCGCACGAATGCAGACGATTTGAAACAGTTGGCAAATCTCGATTTTGATGCCGTGTTTGACAATAATGGGCGAGAACTCAGTGATACTCAGCCTTTAGCCGAACTGTTTAAAGGGCGGATTCAACATTTTGTCTATATGAGTTCGGCGGGAGTCTATCTCAAATCCGATCAAATGCCCCATGTCGAAGGCGATGCCGTCGATCCGAAGAGTCGGCATAAAGGCAAACATGACACCGAATCTTATTTGGCGGATGCTGGAATTCCGTTCACGTCGATTCGTCCGACTTACATCTATGGGCCGCAAAATTATAACGATTTGGAAGCGTGGTTCTTCGATCGCATTGTGCGCGATCGTCCCGTCCCGATTCCTGGGCATGGGCAACATTTCACCCAATTTGGGCATGTGAAAGATTTAGCGGCAGCAATGGCGAAGGTGCTGGGGAATCAAATCGCGATCGGACAAATCTATAACGTGTCAGGCACACGAGAAGTCACTTTTGATGGATTGGCGCGAGCTTGTGCAACAGCGGTTGGCAAAGATCCAGGCAGTCTTAAAATCGTGCATTACGATCCAAAATCGTTTGACTTTGGCAAGAAAAAAGCCTTTCCGATGCGGACGCAACATTTCTTTGCAGATGTGCACAAGGCGATCACCGAACTCAATTGGACACCGGAGTTTGATCTGATTTCAGGGCTGAAAGACTCTTTCCAGAACGACTACTTAAAGACTGGACGCGATCGCAAAGAGATTGATTTCTCACTCGATGATCAAATTCTCGCTTAGTGCAGTTCTGTTAACCCTACCTGTGTACTCTGGCGCTTCAGAGTACATTTAATGTAGTTTTTCCGAGTTGAGGGCAGCAAAATGCTGACATTTCTTTTAGCGTTATTCGTTGCATTGGGTAGCTTCGGGCTTTACATGTCCGCGTTTTTTTACCCAGAAATTTATCGTAAAGGCGATCTAACTCTGGCAGGAGTGGGATTGTTTTACGCATTGGTGCTTTGGATTTGTGCCGATCGTATTACCGGGGGGGTGTTGTTAGGACAGATGGCAAGTGTGACGCTGATTGGGTGGTTTGGCTATCAATCGCTGACTTCTCGATTAGGCTACACGCCTTCGACAGCTGAATTGCAAACAAAATTTACAGAAGCACTCAACTCGGAAAAGACGGCGAAAGCAGTCGAGCAAGGAAAACAACTGTTCTCAACGGTGAAAGATCGCGCGCAATCCTTGTTGAATCGAGGAGAGCAAACGACGACTACGGTAGAACCCTATCAGCCTTTGACCCGCGAGGATTTTGGGAATCCCAATCCTGAAGTGGGTAAGCCGGATGTGATGGGAACGATCGGGGCAGTAGGCGGCGCGGTCGCTGGTTTATTTAAGAAGCCTGAGAAAAATAAAGAAGTCTACGTTCGCAAAGAGTTTCGCGAAGAATCGACAACTCCTGCAACTCCGGTTGAATCAACTCCTCCTACAACTCCGGTTGAATCAGCAATTCCTGCAACTCCGACTGAAGTTGTGACGGATGAAGACGATGATTTCGGATTTGAGGAGGACACGATCGCTGAAACACCAACAGTGATTTCTCCTGTAGAAGTGGCTGGCGTTTCTGATTCGGCAGTTACAGCCGATGAGGTGATCGAAGAAGAAGTGGCGTATGAAGCCACGGAGCATGAGAAACAAGAGCCAGAGTCGTAGATCAGTTTTGAGAAGCTGAGAAAATGAGGTTCTCTCCGGTACCAGGAGAAGAACCTCATTTTTTAAGCGAAAGAATTACAATCCAGCGAACACACTGAAGCGATCAGCGATCGCTCGAATATTGGCTGCCAACTGTTCTTTCGTAATGCTTTGAGTCGCGCGAGCAGTAATATTGCGGCTAAAGCCACCCCCAGTGAAGAAGTCTCCGATCGATTTGGTGACCGTGCCGACGAGATTGGAACCGCGCACATCGAGATTGGTCGATCGAGCATTGAACGTATCGACTCGAATTGGATTACTAGAGTTATCCAAACTCAGCGTTAGGTCTAGCTCTAAATCGAAAAACACACGATACGACGGATCAGGTAATGCAAACACATTCGCAGAAGCGTTGACATTATTCCGAGGAGCAACGAGACGCACACTAATTTGATTCGCTCCTGGACCAGCTTTCACCTCTTTGACCGCGAGATCTCGCAGATTGACTGAGACATTTTTCAGGTGAATGGTTTTGATAATTTTGCCAACGCGTTTTCCATCCAGCTCATCTTTGATCTGCTGCGCCAGTACGCCTTTGCCAAATTCGCTCCAAGCGGTATCGATCGTTTGTTGGATTTGACCGGATCGAGCTAAAACTTGTTGCACGATTGGAGAAGGCGGAACTGGGGCAGGAACGGGTCTGGGCTTGGGTCTGGGTCTCGGTTCACCAGTGCATAAAGGGGCATCTGGGGTTTTATCACAATCAATCACAGCCAGGGCAGGGCTGCCAATTCCTGCGAGTGTGATCAGTGTGAGGCTGGCGATCGCGCTAATTGAACGAGAGGGAACACAGAATCGAGTCATCATGAATCTCCTTGAGATCAACTTGCCAAATCAATTGCGGGTTGCGATTCATTTGGTCTTGGTTCTTCTCACGATTCAGCGGATCGAATTATGCAAAGATGCACTACCTGCGTGCGGATCGAGGGAGCATTTTTTTCGGTTTTTTCCTTGCCGTTACGGTGGTTTTGACCGCAGGATTTCGGCTCACCAGTACCCAATTCTCGGTCGTTCCCAACCACTGCATCTGTTTCTGCGGCAACTTCTTCAGGGCTTCCATGTCCAGTAACAAATGCGGATGAGCATCTTCTTTCCAGCGTTTGAGTAACCCTTCAGGAGTTTCAGGGACGATCGTTCTCTGACTATAAAAATTCAAAGACGGACGGAAATAAGAATATGACGTATAGATGGTTTGCCCCTTCGGAGTTGCTCTCTGAATCATCACGCCTACAGGTTTGGCTGGAAAAGTTTCTTGTAATTCCCATACCCAATGATTTGACATCATCAGCGCGAGCAGCGTTAGATACGTTCCCCAAATCAACACCACAATAAATTGAATATCCTGCCGTGCAACTAAAATCGAGGCTACGGTCAGCGTCAACGCTAAAGTCGAGAATACAAGCTGCACATCGGGCTGCGCTCTCATGCCGTAATAAATCGTGCCTGCCCAAGCCACGATCGATAAAACCAAAAACACTGCCATCCAAATCCGGGCTTTGGGAATCGGACGCGGATCGGAAAACATTGCGGGTTGCCAGAATTCCTGAATCTGCGCGCCAATCATCAGCGCAAATGCAGGATAGAGCGGCATCGCATACCAAGGCAGCTTTGTCTGCATCACCGAAATCACAACGAAATACACGCCGCTCCAAACCAGTGCCAATTTTGCCCAACTGAGATTGCGATTTTCCCAAGCGTGCCGCAATCCAACGGGTAGAAATAACACCCACGGAACGCCATGTTTCAGAACTTCCAAAGCGTAATAGAAGACTGTGCCGCGATTATCTTCTACGGGGTCTGACACTCGTTTAAAAGACTGGTTCCAGAAATGGATGCCTAGAAATTCATTGCCATAGCGAACGATCTGCGCACCATTCCACAGCACAACCGGGATGCACCCTAATCCAAATCCACTCCACAAATACGCCGATGTCAGCAATCGAGGCGTATCCCACGCGAGAAACGCGATCGCGATCGCCACTAATAAAATTCCTAAAATTCCTTTCGTTAAACAAATGCAGCTAAAGGCAAGCCCAATGCCCAATCCCCAACGCAAGTCTCTGCGCGATCGTAAAACACACAAAATCATTGCCAAGAAAAAGCAGAGAATGGCTCCATCGAGCATTGCCAAGCGTCCCTGCCGCACGACTGGCAGTGAGGTGAGATACACCAAAGCCGCAAAAATTGCGGGACTGCGTTGGAAAAAGATTTCGCGCCCGATTCCGTAGAGTAAGGGTACAGAAGTTGCGGTTAACAAGGCTCCTGGAAGGCGAGATGTCCATTCATTCACGCCCCAAATTCGATAAAACAGCGCCACCATCCAATGCACTAGCGGTGGTTTATTCCAATAGGGTGCGCCATTGGGGTCAAGCGGAAAGAGCCAAGCCAGCGTATCAAATGGGGCTTTAGAAATTTCGCGGGCGATCTGCGCGACAATTCCTTCATCCCAATCGCGTAAGGGCAGTCCGCCTAAATTGATTGTGAATAACAAGAGCGCGGCTGCCCAAAGCCCAATCGACCAAGCCGGATCAATCCAAGCTTGGTATTTTGTCGCAATCCCTGATTTTTGACCGGAGGAGATCTCATGATCCATGTTGGAAATATTGAATTGTTAGGCTAAATGTCACTGAGTCGATGCAATGTATCATTTATTCTGCATCATTCTTCTTCATCTAGGTCATTTCGGCGGGAAACGATCGCGCGTTGTTCGACTTGTTTGACCCCAATTAAGATTAGCAGAGTCAATACCGTACCTAAGAGCGTCAATAGCCAAAGTCCTGCTCCTGAAGTGATTCCCAACGCGGCTGTGACCCAAATCGAGGCAGCAGACGTTAACCCTTTGACTTTAGGATTGCGTTGATCAGGGCGCGATTGATGCAAAATTTCCCCTGCGCCCAAAAATCCGACTCCAGTTGCAATCCCTTGAATTGCCCTGCTTAACTCCTCTCCCGAACCATTGATTTCGATCGGGACAAGCACAAACAACGCCGCTCCCAAGCTGACGAGCATATGCGTTCTCAGTCCACCTGCCTTATGTCGTTGTTCTCGATCCCACCCGATCATGCCTCCTGCAAGTATGGCAAGGGCTAATCGGATCACTAAATTGTCCCAGTTGTGCATCTAAGTCAAAGTTCCGCGCGTGACACCGAGTTGATTTTGGAGTTTGAGATCGCGCCAGAGTTGAGCACCTGTGATTTCGTGATTGAGCAGTTGGCGATAGAGTGCGATCGTTTGCGTAATCTGCTGGCTCGATTCGTTCAGAAATTCTACTCTAAATCGTTGTGCGCCACTGTGAACGAGGTGATGCAGAAATTCTGCTCCGGTTTGTGCGGTTCCGTTGAATACAGTATTTCGACAGCCTGCATCTGCTTGAAGAATGTGTTCAATGCCGGGATGTTTCCCTCCGCTCATGCCAGAAGCAAGGCGAAGTTTCACTTCATGCTGCTCACAAGGTCGTCCGCAATTGGTGAAATCAGTTCCAGTCGAGAGAAATGCACAGAAAACGCAGTGCTCCATATGAAACATCGGCATGTGCTGGTGGATGGTAATTTCTAACCAATTTGAGGGGCAGCTTTTCAGCAGTGCGATTAGTTGTTGGACGTTGAGATCGTAGGACGCGGTGAGATGTTCTAAGCCAAATTGTTTGAAGTAATTTGCGGTGATGGCGTTGGCGATGTTGAGAGAAAAATCGCCAATTTTGCGATCGTGTTCAAAGAATTTCAAATGATCATAGTTTCGGATTAGATATCCATCAGCGTTGGATTTGCGAACTTGCTCTAAAATCCATTGCTCACTGGGTTTGGTAATGCGAGGGGGAGCAACCCAGATTTCTGCATCTGAGAGTTGGCGGGTGAGTTCAACGGCTTGGCGATAAGCGCGCGGGTCTTCAAATTCGCAGTAGACGGTTTGAATTCCGAGTTTGAGAACGGTTTCGAGTTGCTGGAGATTGCGAACTAGGATGGTGAGTTCTGGCTGCGGTTGAAGGGGGTTCTGCCCAGATTCGTTATCGATGCGAGGCAATAATTCTGAATGCGATCGCGATTCTTGCAACTGCCATTGTTTTGGTTGCATTCTGAGATTTTCTAAGCGATCGACAATTTCCCGGCGCATCCGATTCAATTCGCTCACGGGAATCATGGCTGCGTCCGTGAGATGGTTCTCGAATTTGCCTAAACAGAAAGGAGTGTTGCCTAATCTGCCGAATTGTTCTTGCAGTCGTTCTGTGGTTAACGGCTTGGAATGCGCTTCGATTAGGGGCATTTCAGATTCAATTCGCGTAATGTGCCCGATCGTATCTCTGGCGATCGCAATTAATTCTTTGCCGATTTCGCCATGAATTTCGATATCGATCGGGCGTTGGAATTTTGGCTGATCTCCTGCATAGGTTTGGCGAATTTGACGATCGAGTTCTGGGTCGCTGGTTTTCCAAACGCGATCGCCAATATCAATTCGTCTCAAATTCAACTGCTCTCTGCCAAAGGTCAGAACCGTTTGATTGCGATGTTGCTCGACGGCATAGATTCTGCCGCCTTCTTCTTTGGCTTCGGGATGTCCGCTATCGAATACAACCCCATCACCGGGTTTGACGGGGGCTTTGGTCGCGATCGTAATTTGCTCGTGCTGAATCTGGGTAACTTCGCCGAGATAAACGCCTCGCTTTTTCCCGAATCTGGCATGGACTAATTCTTGATTGTTAATGCCTTCAAACCATCCGGTATGCAATCCGCGTGAAAATGCCATTTCTAAGTTGTATCGTTCAGCATTCACATCGGTGATCGCTTGATCGAGAGCATTACGATACACTCTCGTGACATTTGCCACGTATTCAGGAGATTTCAGTCGTCCTTCGATTTTGAGGCAAGTGACTCCTGATTTTACTAATTCTGGTAGAACAGCTAAGCCTGACAAATCTTGTGGACTGAGCAAGTATCGTCGATCGCCTAAATTCACAGCTTCGCCATCAGAGATTAATTCGTAAGGCATTCGGCAGGCTTGAGCACATTCGCCTCGGTTTGCGGATCGACCGCCCAATGCTTCACTCGTCAGACATTGCCCTGAATAAGCAACGCACAAAGCTCCATGCACAAAGACTTCCAGCGGCAATGTAAGATTGCTTTCCGTAAGTTGCTTTTGAATTTTGTTGATTTCTTTGATCGAACATTCGCGCGCGAGAACGACTAACTGACAGCCTAATTCTTTTGCAAACTCGACTCCTGCGGCACTGGTCACGGTCATTTGTGTCGAGCCATGAATCGGAAAATCAGGCGATAAATGGCGAATCAGGCGACAAATTCCGATGTCTTGAACAATGACCGCATCGACTCCGGCAGCAATAATCGATCTCAAATATTGTTCTGCTTCGACTAATTCATTTTGAAAGATTAACGTGTTCAAGGTGACGTAACCTTTCACGCCGCGCCAATGCAGAAACTCCATTAGCTCTGGCAAATCGGATTCTGTAAAATTCTCTGCCCGCATCCGAGCATTAAACCGCTCCAGTCCAAAGTAGATTGCATCTGCACCATTCTCGATCGCTGCTTTGGCACAGTCCCAATTTCCCGCAGGTGAAAGAAGTTCTGGAGTGTTCATGGTTGGTCGATCGTCATTCGATAGAGAGGCTTTTCAATCCTAAGATGTTCTTACAAAGATTGGCTGAGAATTTCGCTCTTTATTCTCGATCGACAAGATGGTGCAGAACGGACAGGGTGAGAATGGATTGGCTGAGAGATTGAAGGTTCTGATGGGGTGCAGTTAATTGAGAGGTAATCGGGTCGATCGTTGCGGTCAGTGTTTGAAATCCAAGCTTGTGACTGACTTCATTGATCTCTCGCCAAGTTTGTAAGGTCTGAGAATTGGATTGTTCGATGCCAATTAGGAGAAGATCCGCGATCGCATTCAATACCCTTTCTAAATAAGCCTCAATCGGATCAAGCTCGATCGGGGTTGAATTTGCAATCAATGCACTTTCTGAGGCATGTTCAGCGATCCAGGGTTGCAAAAAGGAATCCTCGAACACAAGTCCAATGGGCGAAATAGTCAGTTGATGACCGGAACGAATGTGACCGGAGACAAAGCGGAGAGGCTGTTGGGTGAGTTGGGTCAGCAGTGCTTCTGTGCCCGCTTGAGCACGATCGTGATACGGAAAATTCAATCGAATCGCGTTTTGCTGAGCATCCCAGAGCGTTGCAGTTACAGCTTGTTCGACTGGGGAAAATTCAACCGAGGTTACTTTGTCGATCGCTAACACATACAGATTCTCAGTGAGATGACGGGGGCGGAGATCAGCAGGAGGGAGAAGTTGTAAATGGGCAGAAAGTTCAGAAAAGTCTTCGACGAGAAGCGGGGAGCGGAGTTGGCTCCATTGGAAGGATTGGGGGTTGAGAGAGAGCGGAGAACGTCCGGGCAGAAGGCGGAAGTCGGGAGAGCGTTTGGCAGATTGGATGAGCAGTTGCCCTGAGCCAAGTTCAGTGAACGTGTGCTGTTTGAGAACAGGCTTTTGAGCGAGATCGGAGAAGGAATCGGGAGCATCAAACTCGGTTGAAAATGCCGTCAGCATTCCAGTATTGGCATCTTGAAAGTAGCTGGTGAGTGTGGTGCTGTTTTGTTTGAGTTGGACACCACAGCCTAGACCGATGAGGCGAGCAGTTCCGATGGCGGTTGTGCGATCGCGCTGTGTACCAGCGATGAAGAGACGAGGAACTTTGCCTGTGTTAGAGCGCAGAGCATCGCTACGGATACAAAGTTCAGCGATTAAAGCAATGACTTCGTGAGGAGAAAAGCGAGCATCTCGGTTTTGATAGCGATCGCATTGTTCCAAGAGTTCGACGAGAATCTCAGCAAACCAGATCAAGTTAGCTTGGCGACAGTGTTGTTCATAGCGCTGGAGTTTACTCAGTAGGCTTGCAGTGAGATTGTTCAGTCCTCGCTGGAGTAGGGTTTCGAGGGCTGATTCGATGTCGTCGAGAAGCTGAGTGGGGGTTGTTAGATCAGTTTCAGTGGAAATAATCGCGCTCGTTTGATCCTGAAGTTGGCGGAATGCCCAAATTGCTAAAGGAACATGCTTGCAAGGAGAAGGCTCGGAACAGTCGCAGTGGGTATATCGGAGATCATGAGGAACGAGAAAGCGGAGGGTGTGACCAAAAGAGTGCAGATATGCGATCGGCTTTGTACTCGATCGCACTTCGATGACTTGATCAGTTTCAAATTGTTGTTTGAGCCGATCGAGTTGCGAAGGTGTGAAATGCTTAGCAAGTTCTGCGTCTGAGATGCTGCCTGGATTCCAGGATTGAGGAGTAAAAGAGTTGGATTGTTGGTAGGCAAGAATTGAGCGGATGAGGTGGCGGCAGATTGTGTTTGCGGAACAGTTACAGTGTCGATCGCTGACAGGTTCGCCATTCGGAAAGGTACATTCAACTGAATCTGACCATTTCAGACGCACGAAGTCATTGTTCTCGATGATCTCAACTGTAAATTGTTCGAGTTCTCGTTTAGCGCGATTGACAATGCCGCGATTGGTTAGGAGGGTCAGATCATCTGTGGTTAATGCAAGTAAATCTGTCCGAGACATGCTACTTCCTCACTGTTCGAGCAATCCATTCTGCAAGTTCTCCGGGAGTCATTGCACCAACGTGCATTCCCAGATTGACGAGCGCTTGGGCAGTTGTGCGATCGTAGTTCGGATTGGCATCAGAATCGAGTGCGGCAAGTCCTAGCATCGTCACACCACTTTCAATTAAACGGCGAGTTGTACTAAACAGCGTTTCGCGAGGTGCGCCTTCATAAAAATCAGTGATGAGAACAACGATCGTGTTGCGAGGATGATCAATCAGTGTCTCAGCATAGTTCAACGCTTGCCCAATGTTTGTTCCGCCTCCGAGTTGAACTTGCATTAAGGTTTCGACCGGATCACGGCATTGTTCAGTGAGATCTACGATCGAGGTATCAAAAATACAAAGATGAGTGCGGATTTGCTGCAATTGACAAAAGATCGAAGCTGTTACTGCGGCGTGAATAATGCTATCGATCATGCTGCCAGATTCATCGACCAGAATGATTAACTGCCAGCGATCGAGATTTCGACGAATTCGAGAATAGAAGTGAGGGCTTTTGATGTAAAGCCGTTTTGTTTCAGGGTCATAGGTGCTGAGATTATGATGAATCGTAGCTTTCGGGTCGAAGTTTTTCGCAATTTTTAGGCAGGAGCGATGTTGTCGATCGAGCGTGCCTAAGAAAGGAGATTGAACCTCACGTGCGAGTTTTTCTAGTAATTGATCAATCACTTTTTGAACAAGTTGCTGCGCCATAGCTAGCACGGCTTGATTCATCAAATGCTTTGTTCGTAGAACGGCTTTGAGTAGAGTTAAGCTTGGTTCTGCACGGCTCAGGAGATCTGGATCAGTGATCATTTCTTCCAGACGATAGCGCTCTAAGGCATCTTTTTCTAAACGCTCAATCGTCTTTTTCGGGAAGAGTTCATGAATTTCATTGATCCACTCTGGAATCGTCAATGCTGAGCTTGCAAGTCCGCCTTCGCGAGAATGCTTTGGATCAGATGGGTTTTGAGAGTTGCTCGGTCGATCTTTTTGATTGATCCGAGAATTGCTTGAGTTGTGGCGAACATTGCGGGATTGATATTCTCGATCGTACAAAAACGATAATGCTTCGGCTCGTCGCTGCCAAGTTTCTGAGGCATCTTGTCCGATGTTGGAATCTGGATGCGCCGATAAAATGACTTTCCAACGCATGGCTTGAGTGAGTGGATCATTCATTCGCGGATACCTCGCAGTCCATATTGTGCGATCGTGCTAAGTAATCTAGCTTCTCGTGCTTTAACCTGAGCAATCTGTTCAGATGAGATTTCCAAGACTGGTGCAGGTGTGTTTGTCCAAAATTGAGTCAGCGTGTGTGAAAGCATGTGCTGTTCTCTGGGAGTGAAATAAGTAAACGCCAGTCGCAGTGAGGGCAGAGCTTCGAGAAATGCTTCGTCATCAAACTGGGCAATGATGCGATCGATTTGATTTAACAGTTCTGGAGAACGCTGAATCATCTCACGCGCAATGCTGAAAAGACCTGTTAAGAAATCGCCTAAGTGATTAGAAATCGCATATAAATCGGTTAAAACTTGCTCAGTGGGGGCTTCATCAAGTACCCATAGTGCGCCGATGGTTGCACCTCGTAGAACTGGATTTTGAATTTGCTCTTGGCTCGTGCGGGCAAGAACAGCGATAAAGGCTTCACGATCGAGATTCAGTGTGTGATCGCATCTTTGCACTGTTTCGAGGAGCGTTTTGACTGCATTGAGAAGCTGTTGATCTTGATCTCGAACTTGTCCAAGACTTTCTAAGAGCCAAAGGCTGCGAGTAAAAGTAACCTGCAAGAGATAGCCAATTTCTGCATGTTCTGCAATTCCTAAAAGTTCATCATAGCTATAGAGATAGAGTAAATGCGTTAATGTGCTAGTAACAGCAAAGAAATCACTATCAGATTGAATCAGCGTGAGAAGCTGCTGATAGAGAGGAGGAATCAGTGTTTGAACTCCCATTAAGCAAGCATCAAGTAAGAGTAAGGCAGCACTTTCAGATTGCTGCTCACATTGTTTTGCAAGCTCTAGCAATCGCATCTCAGCCGCTTCGAGTAAAGTAGACCCATAAATAGCAGCTTCAATACAACTGCCTTCATAAGCAGGACTCCACGCGATCGACCATTCCTCCCACTGAATCGAGAGATCCTGACGTGCAGCCAGATCGATTCCACCTGTGCGATTAAATCCCGCAATTTGTAAGATTCGCAGTTGGTGCAAAAGTTTAGAGCAGGCGGGTTCTTCGAGTAAATTGAGTTGAACAATTCGCCCGATCGGTTGGGGTTCTAAATTATGCTGTTTTAATTGCTGCTTGATCTCTTGAACTAAAGGCGGAACAGAAATTCCCGCAGCAAGTTTCCCTCGTTCTGACCCGCGAAAAACTTCATGGACTGCCCGCAGTAGGGGGTGAGTGGTTGTAACTTCTTCTTTGATTAAAGAAGTTACAATCGCGTCAATGATATCCTGTCGCCAAATCTCTGCATGACCTCGCAAAGCAGCGAGAGCATGGGCAGCAGATTCAACGGCAATCAAATCTGCTGCGCTGATTAGTTGTTGATGCGATCGTAATGCTGTCACGATTTGAGCAAACACTTCGCGATAGATCGCATTGTGAGTGTAAGTGTCTTCTTGAGCGGAGCTTTGATAACGATGCTGCCAAACCTGATGATAGAAGCCTGGATTCGGCATTCCCGCATCATATCCAGTCAGGCTATCTAAGCGATCGTAAGAAAAAGGAGTTAGCGCAATGCCTTGCTGAACGATCGCAGGTTTAAGGCACTGTTCAAGATAGGAAAAGACTAGACTTGCTTGTGGCTCAGTCGGTGGATTCAAAAGCTGGGTGTGAAGTGCATAACTATGAAAGCCACCCGTTACCACTAAGATTTGACCCCCGTACCGCGCGATCGCTTGCCGAATTTTCTCGGTCATAAAGGCTTCACGCTGTTGATCTTCGAGTGTGGGTTCGTCTAAAGCTCGACAGTGAAAACAAAACTGATGCGCTCGATCGAGATAAGTTTCCAAAGTGATTGCTGGATCAATTTCAAATAAATGATCCCAGAGATGATCCAGCCCTTCAATTCCAAGCGTTTCGCATAATTGGCTGACGTACTGACTTTGGCGAAGCTCTCGATCGCTATAACGATGATGAGCCGTTTTTGTCGTCGCCATTTTCGACCAGGGCAGATCAATGAATTCAGCCGAAATGTCTAACTCTTTCGCAATTTGTAGCGCTTGCCATTCTGGAGAATAGACACAGTAAGGATAGAACGCAGCTAAGCGAGTATTATCCGAAAAATGAGCATAACTGTAAACCGCGATCGGTAATTGATGCGGTAAGTCAAGCTCGGAAATTTGAGCATTAAAATCCGCAGGCCCTTCAATCAAAATTGCAGTAGGGCGAATCTTAGTTGCAAGCTCTCGAACAAATCGCGCACAAGCAGGACTATGATGGCGAACTGGAAAAAAGATCACCTTCGCATCTAAATTCAGAATTGAAGTATCAAAATCCATTACAACACCTGATGATGAGCCGTGTAATAGTCTTGCCAAAGCTGGTCTTGGCGATTTTTTACCACATGGTTGAAGTAATGCCGGAGCTTTTTCAAATCATCAGTTGCATCTTTTAAAGCGGAACCGACTAAGCTGTGTAAAAGATTTTCAGGAGTGGGAGGGCGATCGCCATAATAATAAGCATGAATTACCGAAGCATATCCAACTGAAACTGCCTCAGCCGTACTCATCACAGTTGTAAGTGGCTCAAATGTTCGACCGTCTTCAGTTTGTCCAGTGCGAAGCTCGCGAAATGTGGTAACTAAAACTTCGGTTAAATCTTCATTCAAACTCGCTGGAATGGAAGCCTGTTCTAACATCCGATTTGTTTCTCGCTGAACTAGCTCGATTTCTTGCTGCAAATCTGAGATAGGTTGCAAAGTCTCGAAGTTGAAGCGCCGTTTTAGGGCTGCACTCATTTCATTGACCCCGCGATCGCGAGTATTAGCAGTTGCAATCACATTAAATCCGACTTTTGCATATAAGCTCCGATTGCTATCGGGTAATTCTGGAATGCTCATCATACGATCGCTGAGCACAGACAGCAAGGTGTCTTGAATCTCTAAGGGACAGCGCGTAATTTCCTCAAATCGGACAATCTTACCTTCGCTCATGCCGCGATGAAGAGGCGCAGAAACAAGCGATCGAGAACTTGGGCCTTCTGCTAGTAATAAAGCATAGTTCCAAGAGTATTTGATATTGTCCTCAGTTGTCCCCGCACTGCCTTGAATCGTGAGAGTTGAATCTCCACTAATTCCCGCTGCTAAGAGTTCGCTGAGATAGCTTTTTGCAGTTCCCGGCTCACCGATCAGCATCAAACCTCGATTGGTTGCGAGTGCGACGATGCAGCGTTCCAATTGGGCACGACTGCCGACGAATTTTTGAGTAATGCCCAGTGAGCGATCGCCCAAAATGAATTTCAAAACCGATTGCGGGGTGAGCTTCCATCCACCCGGACGAGGTGCATTTTGATCGAGTTCGGCAAGTTTCTTGAGTTCGGTTGCGTAGAGCGATTCGGCAGCGGGGCGTTGAAGTTCGATTTGAGCACGTTTAGGCATGACGTTTTTTGGAACGGTGGGTCAGGTGGTCGATTTCGCGGAGCACTTCACTAAAAACAAGCGGAGCAACTGTTGTTAGCGGAATGCGATCGCGCTCAGTGGGGACACGCCTACCATCCCAATCATTTGAAACAAAGAAAATGCGATCGATGCGTTGATACCCGTGCTCGCGGGGCATCTCCGAGACACTGAGAATAGCAGCGGTATGGTCAGCACGAAATCGCTTACAATACCCGCGCCAATGTCCGCGCCCGATATAGGTTTCAGTCCAGCCTAGCTTCATCAGAGATTGAGTTAAATTGACAGTGAAAACGCCTCGATCGGCGAACCGGGTGACAATCGTAGCATCTTGTTCCTGGGTTGACACAGAATATATTGGGCGATTGACTTGGGCAAAGGGCGGAATCAATTCATAGTCAGACGACAACTCCGCCCAGGTTGATCGATCTGGCATCTCCAACGGATGTGGCAAGTAAATCTCGGCTTCTGAAGAGAGTTCTACGGGCATATCAGAGCTATCCGCGAGAGTTCCATCCTCGGCAATGCGAAAACACATCGATTTAGCTTGCCAAATCAAACTCTGAGCCATTGGACGCACGATCGGATGAAAGGCGAAGGACTGAAATTCTGCAACAGTATAAGCAACTCTGTGAATCATTTGCTGCTCAAATCGTAGCGATTGCAGGGTGAGAAATTGCTTGAGTTGGGTTTTGCTGAGTTGGGTTTGATGGGTCTTGGGTCTACGTTTGCGGGGGCTTCCCGAATTCGCAATCGTAGTGCAATGCCTCTCAAGAACTTCTCGCATTGCAAAATCTTCTAACTGTCGCTGAGATAGATTGCGTGCTTTTGCAATCTCATCGAGTGCTTGTTCAGGTCGAATCAGTCTAGAAATCGGTGGGTATGCGAATTGCATCAATTGGTAAATTGCTGTCTCTGACGCACGCAATGTTAGTGCAGCGATTCCCGATGTTGCAAGCTGATGCTTTGATGCTTTACACCAGGCTCGAATCAAATCAGCTAACTTGAGAAGAATTTCATCATCGCCTAATCGCCCTAATGCTAAAATCACCCAGTCTGCTCGACCTTTCGGCTTTTTCAAGCTCCATTGTTCATAGAGTTGCCACACAAATTGACTCAGTGAATCAGCATTTGTATGTTGTCTTAGGATGGATGAGCGATCGTCAGGATCAGCTTGGAGTAGATTCAAGATTGCTTGATGGTGAGTTGTTGAGAGTCGAGTGTCACCAACGACGATCGCGGGTAGATCGCTCACTTTCACCCAATCTAGTGGCTCAAGCTTTGGAGCTGCATCTACGATCGCTTTGAACCACTTGGGCGTTTTTCCCAGTTCTTCTCGCTGCGGAGCATCAAAAATTTGCAGTTCGATCTGCTGATATTCATCACTCATTTTTTCTCGAATCAAATCGCCAAATCCTTGTCGCTGCATCATTCTGAGCCAAGCGATCGCGGTTTCTCTTAAGGGATGTTTTTGAATCGTGAGGGGAAGTAATCCCGCGATCGACAATTCTAGATTCTCTTCTAGCCATTGCTGTGCGCGATCGCGAATTCGCGATCGCTGAACAAGAGCAAGAATTTGGGGAGCGACAATGGGCGATCGGATCAAAGTCAGCACATCAAACATCTCAGCAGCATTTGATACTTCTTTGTTGCTATTGAGCGCAGCAATGCTTTCTGTGACAAGTTCGAGTGCCGTTAATTCTGTATGTGCTAACCATGCTCGAACTTGTTCGGCTGTCCCCAACCGTAATCTTAAACGACGAACATGATGCATGACTAAATCCGCACTTTCTAGCCCAAAAATAACTTCAAGTCTAAAATTGCGATCGAAAGCAGCATAGGATCTTTCAGGCTTCCATTTTGCAACTAAGGCTTCAAGCCAGTCATGTATACCTAATAAGGCGGAAAGATGAGGTCTAAAGTAGAACCTTTGAGGCTCCCAATTTGCCCTAATATAAGTTTTGATTGCTTCAAATTTCGTCTCATTCAAGTAAGGCAAAATATGCTGCCTGAATCCTACAAATAGTTGATATTGCCGATGCTCAGTTAATTTATCTAATAGCTGTTCAATCGATAGAAAATAGCTTAGGATAAACGCCATTTGAGCAGGCGCATAGTTACTTTCAACGAGGGTAAACCATTCCTGTATTTCAGCAATCTCCACTGGAGCGGCTAGATGCTCAGTTTCAAAACGTTCAGTTTCAAAGCGTTTTACTAAATCTCGAACTCGATCGAAGTGATGTGCTTTCGTAATTGCCTTATACCAAAAAATTGCTTCCTCGATCGACATTGAAACCGGAATTTCACAAGCCTCCCATTGCCAATGTCTACTTTTCAATCGTTTTACTTTTTTTAATTTCGCGATCGCAACTTCTCGGTCAAAAGGTTGTGGCTCTGGACGAACCAACTGGGGACGTTTGCGCCAAGTTGCCCAACACCAGTCTGCTGGATCAAGATCGATGAGAGGATGACGGTCACATTGGTGTGTGCCACAGGCATCGAAAGATTCATTCAGCATCATCTGGTTGATGGTTCAATTATACTATCACAGGGATTTGACTCGTCATCATAGCACGCAACTTCGCGATGCATCCTGTTCGTCAGGTTCATTTGGCTCTATAGATAGACGATGCTCAGTTTCTCCTGACTAGGATTTAGGTTTTAGCCTTATGACTCAAGTTCTAGAACCTCAACAATCGCGGCTCCTCTCTAAGCAATTCATGCTCGCTGGAATCTTGCTCGGTATGGGATTTGCGGGATTTTTCGATGGAATTGTGCTGCATCAGATTTTGCAGTGGCATCACATGCTTAGCAGTGTGCGACCGATGACGAACATGAGTGATGTCAAAGTGCATTCAGTCGCAGATGGATTGTTTCATTTAGCTGATTATGGATTGACGATCGCAGGTGTAACTTTACTTTGGCGATCGCATCTCCAAGATCAACTACCAAAATCTTCCCAACCATTCATCGGATTAATTCTATTTGGAGCAGGATTATTTAATACGATCGAAGGCTTCATTGATCACGAAATTTTAGGAATTCATCATGTCCATTCAGGCACACATTACCTGCTTTGGGACATTGGTTTTTTAATGTTTGGAATTGGGCTGATTATAGCGGGTTTGAAATTACTCGATCGCTGGAAAAACGCTCCTGAATCTATGCCCTGAGTGTTCAACTATAGGCTGATTCAACTGTTAGATTGCATCGCTAAAACGGAGAGGTTCGCATGAAATTAACTCTTTTTTAGAGGAATCTTATGTTTCTACACACGAAGCGTTTACAGTACTTTACTCCTCCCTCTAAGCCCGACCCAATCTACGCCAAAAAGCTACAAGAATTAATTGGCGGTTCGATGGGTGAAATGACCGTGATGATGCAGTACTTATTCCAAGGCTGGAACTGTCGCGGTCCTGCAAAATATCGTGACCTATTGCTAGATACGGGAACCGAAGAAATTGGTCACGTTGAAATGTTGGCAACGATGGTAGCTCATCTGCTCGACAAAGCACCTGTAGAAATGCAGGAAGAAGGCGCAAAAGATCCAGTTGTCGGTGCAGTCATGGGCGGAACCAATCCCCGCGATGTAATTGCCGCAGCGATGAATCCTCAGCACGAAATTGTGTCTGGACAAGGTGCAATGCCCGCCGATAGTGTCGGCTTCCCTTGGAACGGTCGCTTTATTGTTGCCAGTGGAAACTTGCTGGCAGATTTTCGCTCGAACCTGCACGCAGAATCACAAGGTCTAATGCAGGCGGTTCGGTTATACGAAATGACCGACGATCCAGGTGTGAGAGACCACTTGAGCTTTATGATTGCACGGGATACGATGCATCAGAATCAATGGTTAGCCGCGATCGAAGAATTGCAGAGCGACGGATTTGAAGAGACGGTCACTCCCAAGATTGCCCACGAATATGGCAAGAAAGAGTACGCTTATCAATTCTGGAATAACTCCGAAGGTCAAGAAAGCGCTGAAGGTCGATGGGCAAAAGGACAATCGATCGATGGTAAAGGTCAATTTGAGTATGTAGCTAACCCCCAAGCCGTTGGTCCAATCCCAGAACCACCGCAACCCGATCCAAAACTACATGCCACTCCCGCGACTCCTGCCATGCAGAAGACCAGCGATAACGGTGCAAAAAACTTTGTCGATAGCGCAGTCGATACAGTCAAACAGATTACGAAGTAAGAGAGTGTAGGGAGTCCTTGTGTAACAGTCCTAAATTAGGCATGAAGTGGGGAGTGGGGAGTAGGGAGTGGGGAATTGTTCCCGTAGTTGCTCCCTACTCCCCACTCTGCAAAATCAATGCAGTTGACGACTAATTCACATCCTATAGCGGAGTAATGCTCGCGATTTTACCGCCCTGACGCTGAACTCGCTGCATATGTGCCGACAGTTCCTCATAAGGAATCACCACAACCTTATTCACCCGGCGAACTTTTGGATAACCGCCACCGCGAATACCAGCCACTTCCACCCGGTAGAATTGCCCTGAACCATGCGCCTTAGAGCCACCAAATGCACTCGCTGTCGCATCTCCTTTCTGAGCAGACAAGAACGCAAAGCCCGGTGCTGAAGACGGAATAATCGTCGGAGCAGATTTCTGAGCAATATTCTTCGCTAAGCGAGGTGCACTGCCGGTCAGAGTTGCATTATCACTATTGGCATAGCCGCGATACAGTTGCAGCAAGCGAGGGAATCCAACCGTGCGTTGACCAACGCCAGTCGTCGTGAAATCCCGATAGTAAGGCACAATGTTTTCGCCAAAGCTGGATTGATACTCATCCGAATCAATGTAAGAATCAATGTCTGCTTCAAATCCCTTGGACTGATACAGATCTAGATGCTCAGTGATCTCAGACTGATCGTAAGGCGCACGACCCAACAGGTGCTTAAAGTTCAACTCGATCGTCCGGCTTTGGAAGCAGTTGTAAAAGAATTTCTCCTTGTACAAGTCTGATTTAGCAACTTGACGCACAAACTCTTGCACGGTGATCTGACGGTTGCGGAGCAAAGACTCTGAAATGGTCAGGCGCTCAGACTTTAAGAGATGAGGATTTCCCAAAACTTGCTGATAAACCGCAAGAATCACGCCTTCGATCTCGTCCTGAGTCGCATAAGGACGCAATTCGACTTTGGCATCATCCAAACTGGAGATACCCAAGCGAGCTGCTGCTGTTGTAATAGCCACCTAAAACTCTCCTTTATATCGTAGGAAATGAACTGAATAAGGGACTTGCCATTCATTAGAATCCCACTGCTACATTGCAGAAACCGCCCGAAGTTGAGCTTAGGGCGGGATAGAATCGAGATTAAAGAAATCGTTCCTGGGACTTCATCGATTAGCAATTCCCTCAATCGATTTAGACAGGAGTCACACTGACCACTCTGCTGCCCGAACGATTCAACTGTTGAAGTTTCGAGGACAGTTGATCATAAGAAACAAGCACTTCCGTGGTTGCCTGCCGCACAACGGCTGAGTTTGGAGATGCAGAGCGCAACACCCGCAGACGATAGACATCACCACGGTTGCCACCTAACGCACCTGAAAGTGCAGTTGCCGAAGGAGCAGAGATCGGGGTTGCTAGGTTCTTCGCAACTTCCCAGGTTAAACGAGGCTGTTTTTGTCCCTGAGAGCGATCGCTATTTGCATATCCGCGATAGAGATGCAATAAACGACTAAAGCCGATCGCCCGTGAGCCAGGGTGATCGACTTGGAAATCGCGATGGTAAGGAACAATGTTTTCGCCGAAGCTGCTTTGATACTCAACTGAATCCAGATAAGAGTTGATTTCAGCTTCGTAGCCTTCATTCAGGAACAAGTCCAAATGGTAGGAAATCTCAGCCTGCTCGTAAGGTGCACGTCCTAGGAAATGCTTATAGTTCAGCTCGATAAAGCGCACATGGAAGTTCGGATACAAAAACTTCTCGCGATAGAGATCAGACGTTGCGATCGCCCGCACAAAGTCCCGCACCGAAATCACACCCTGAACGAGCTGCGATTCTGCTGCAACCAACCGTTCGCTTTGCATCAGATGCTCGTTGCCAAGCACTTGCCGATATGCTGCGCGAATCACGGCCTGCACTTCATCTTGAGTCCAATTCGCACGGAGTTCAACGGGCTTTGCTTCTTCAAAAGGCGTAATCCCTAACCGTGCAGCTTCTTGTAAACCAGGCATAGTTTGGTTCTCCCAATCTTACAAAGGACTAATCAATTGTTTCTTAAGCGTTCATGCCGACAAAAGTTGCCCAGAACGATAAACATAGCTCTCTCACAGACAGGAATGCTGATCGTCCTGGGCAAACCGCACAATTATGCAAGTGCGTTAATGATGTAGTCGATGTAGGAGTTTGCTTCCAGTGCAGGGTCACCGCTCAAGCCATGGTTTGCTTTGATGTAGCGAAGCGCTTCAGCATACCAAGCAGGAACCAATTCAAAACGGCTGTGCATTTCAGCCAAACCTGCCAACAGATACTCATCTGCAGGTCCAGTTCCACCTGCGATTAAGCAGTATTGGATCATCCGGATATAGTAACCGATGTCACGCAAGCATTTTGCTTTACCACGTGCGTCGGAAGCATAGTTCGCACCCTGCATTTGGGTGGTGTAGGGGAATTTTTGGTATACAGCGTTTGCTGCACCTTGAGCGAGTGAATCTGCTTTGTCACCCAAAGCTTTTGCAGCTTCGAGATCAGCGGTTGCCAAGCGGAGGCGACCGAAAGCGATTTGCAGCTCGGTGTTACCGAGGAAACGACCTTGTGAATCAGCAGCAGCAACTGCTTCTGTCAATTGTGTTTTCATTGGATTCTTTCTCCGTAGTGTTGTAGAAGTTTTCAAACTAAAGCGAGTGCGATGAATCGCATCGCCGAGAATTGAGGGAGTTAGCTGATCGCAGCAGCAGCACGATCGAAGTAGCTGCTCAATTCAGCAATCAAAGAGCTACAATCACCCGGTTGGATATTGTTGCGATCGTTGGCAATTGCGATCGCAGCTTCTTTCATTTTGACGATGCTGTTCGCCATTGAAGAGGTCGGAACGCCCAAAGCAATGTAGGTTTCACGCAGACCATTCAAGCAGCGATCGTCGAGCACGCTTGCATCACCCAAGAAGACTGCATAGGTAACGTAGCGCAGAACGATTTCCATATCGCGCATACAAGCTGCAACACGACGGTTGGTGTAAGCATTTCCACCAGGAGCAATCAATTGAGGCTGTTCTTCAAACAATGCCCGTGCTGCATTCGTAACGATCGTCGAAGCGCTACCTGTGATTCTGTTCACAACATCGGTGCGCTTTGCACCGTCTTTTACGACTGCCAAGAGAGCGTCGATTTGTGCGCCACTGACGAGCTGACCTTGTGTATCAGCCTGTGAAACGACCTTAGTAAAGGCATCTAGCATTGATTCAATCTCCTAATGTGTTGGATTGAGTAAACTTCCTGTTTAAATCTGTGAGAATCAGTCGCACCTGGAGAGCAACCGTCTCATTAAGACTAGCCATAAGAATTAAAGTCTTAAGCTTTTCTGTTAAAGATTTACTTCTTTTGACTATTCTTGCTGAATTAATTAGAGCAGTCTGCTTGTGCAAAACTTGTGCAATTTTCAGCAGATAAGATACAAACTTAGTTAAGAAATATAAACTGAAACAAAAGCCAGTTTTTGTAAGCTTTCTCAGGATTTCTGAAGCTTTCTATTTCAAAGTTTAGTCATTAAGAAAAACGAAATTAAACGACGAAATGCTTTCAGGGCATCACTTTCAGCGTCATTTCGTAATGGTTTTTTACGAATTTATAGCGAGGTTTCTGTTGGCTTTATCTGGTATTCTGTGTTGATGAAGTTAAGGTCTGTAACGTTTTATCGAACGGATGTCTGTTGAAATCCCCTTATCTTTTATGATCGAAGGTGCCATTTTTTCAAGTTTTATAAAGTTGGAGGTTTGTATAACGTGGCAATTCCTCTCTTAGCCTATTCTCCTACTTGTCCTAACCAGCGGGTTGATGCATTAGGCGCACCCGATGATGAAGCAATCATTTATTCAACTGATAATCAGTATTCACCCACGGAGATGGGAGATCTGATTAATGCGGCGTATCGTCAGATCTTCTTCCATGCTTTTCGATGGGATCGAGAAACCATTCTTGAGTCTCAACTTCGCAACAGACAGATCACGGTGCGTGATTTCATTCGCGGACTGTTGCTCTCGAATACCTTTATCGATAGCTTCTATAACAAAAATAGTAACTATCGCTTCGTGGAACACTGTGTCCAGAAAGTTCTGGGACGGAAAGTTTACAACGAAGCTGAGAAGATTGCTTGGTCAGCCGTTGTGATGACCAAAGGGGTCAAAGGGTTTGTCGATGACTTGCTGAACAGTGAAGAGTACATCGAAAACTTTGGTGAGAACACTGTTCCGTATCATCGCCGTCGGACTCTACCAAGCCGGACATTGGGTGAAACGCCGTTTAACATTACTTCTCCCCGCTACGATGGTTACTATCGGGCGAAGTTGGGCTTCCCTCAAACGATCTGGCAAGAAGTGGTTCGCAACTTCACGTCTTACGAGAATCGACCCAAAAATGGCGATCCTTCGCTGTTCCTCAATATGGCGAGAAGTGTCAACACTCAAGGCGGCAATCCAGGTCGTACTTCTGTGTATGACATTGACATTGAAAAGTCTGTTCCTTATCGCAAACGCTAATTAGTCTGCGATCGTCATCCGATTTGGATGCTGAGGAGCTTCACTTCATCGTCTAAATCGGATTTATCACTCTATTCACGAATCCAGAGCGCCAGCCCGCCGCCACGACCGCGCGCTGCAATTAAATCGTCAGTAATCAAAAAGAATGCAAAGAAAGGCAGTTTAGCGATCGACATCTCTTCAAATTCTTGTTCTTTTGCTTCTCCACCTCGAACCGCACCTTTTTTCAGAACAATCGATCCAACCGTCACCTGGATCTGTGTGAATTCAAACGCCAACAAATTTTTCTTCGTCTGAAATCGGGCAGGTCCCGTAAATTTCAATTGCAATGCGCCAAGCTGTGCCAGATTTCCGATGCGCTCCGCTTCATCTCGCGCAAAAGAAATCTGAGCCTTTGCCAATTTCGGCACGTAATAGCCTTTTTTTAACTGAATACCGCCTTGTCGAAGTTTTTGGGTTCCAGTCGCGAAGCAAAGTCGCCACCGACCAACAAGCTGATCAAAAGAAAATTGCGGTGGATGTTGTTTCGCAAATTTTTCTGCCTGTAAGAGCGCTTCTACAACCTGCTCCGCATCTGGTCGGGGTGCGTTCGATCGAAACGCTTTTGCCGCCTGATTTAGAATCTCAACACTCATAAAAACTCACCCGTTCGGTAACCCGTACTCATCCAAAAGTTGCATCCCACACCACACTTCGTTAAATTAGCACTCAGGAGATGAGAGTGCTAACTCAAAGATCCAAATGCCTGTAGACTGGTAAGCGTTGAAAAATTACCCGTACTGCGGCAACTGGCTGAACCTGTTGTGAAATGGGACATCCAGCTTAACAGTATTTGATCGTTTCTTGTCCATTTAGATTGTTTGGAGAATTTGTATGGCAGCTGTGTCTCTGAGCGTTTCCACCGTCAAACCGTTGGGCGATCGCGTATTTGTGAAAGTGAGCGAAGCAGAAGAAAAAACTGCTGGCGGAATTATTTTGCCGGATAACGCTAAAGAAAAGCCCCAAGTCGGCGAAATCGTTTCGGTTGGAAACGGCAAGCTCAATGAAAAAGGCGAACGCCAACCGATGGAAGTTCAAGTCGGCAACAAAGTTCTGTACTCGAAGTATGCAGGAACCGACATCAAACTCGGTGGCGACGACTATGTTCTGTTGTCTGAAAAAGACATTTTGGCTGTTGTTTCATAACGATTCTCGATTTTGGATTGCAGCAATCTAAAGTCGCAGATCCAAATTTCTCTTCTCTCTTCTTTCTCTCTGTAAACCTTACAAAGCTTTTAACTCCACTATGGCTAAGCGCATCATTTACAACGAAAACGCTCGTCGTGCTCTAGAGCGCGGTATGGACATTCTCGCTGAAGCAGTTGCCGTCACCTTGGGTCCCAAAGGACGCAACGTTGTGCTTGAGAAAAAGTTCGGCGCACCTCAGATCGTCAATGACGGTGTAACGATCGCGAAAGAAATCGAACTCGAAGATCACGTTGAAAACACTGGCGTTGCTTTGATTCGTCAAGCGGCTTCCAAAACCAATGATGCGGCTGGAGATGGAACCACGACTGCAACCGTTTTGGCTCATGCGATCGTCAAAGAAGGAATGCGCAACGTTGCCGCTGGTGCAAACGCAATCCTCTTGAAGCGTGGTATGGACAAAGCAACTGCATTCTTGGTTGAAAAAATTGCAGCACATGCTCGTCCGGTTGAAGATTCCAAAGCGATCGCGCAAGTTGGAACCATCTCAGCAGGGAATGATGAAGAAGTCGGTCAAATGATCGCTTCGGCAATGGATAAGGTCGGTAAAGAAGGCGTTATCTCGCTTGAAGAAGGCAAGTCGATGACGACCGAACTCGAAGTCACCGAAGGGATGCGTTTCGACAAAGGCTACATCTCGCCTTACTTCGCAACCGACACCGAGCGCATGGAAGCAGTTCTCGAAGAACCTTTCATCTTGATCACCGACAAGAAGATCAACTTGGTTCAAGACCTCGTTCCTGTGCTTGAGCAAGTCGCTCGTGCAGGTCGTCCCCTGATCATCATTGCAGAAGATATCGAGAAAGAAGCTCTGGCAACCTTGGTTGTGAACCGTCTGCGTGGCGTATTGAACGTTGCAGCAGTTAAGGCTCCTGGCTTTGGCGATCGTCGGAAAGCAATGCTCGAAGATATCGCTGTTCTGACTGGTGGACAATTGATCACCGAAGATGCAGGTCTGAAACTCGATACGACTAAGCTTGACCAATTAGGTAAAGCTCGCCGCATCACGATCACCAAAGACAACACCACGATCGTCGCTGAAGGCAACGAAGCGCAAGTGAAGTCTCGCGTCGAGCAACTTCGCCGTCAAATGGAAGAAACCGAGTCTTCTTACGACAAAGAAAAGCTGCAAGAGCGCTTGGCTAAGTTGGCAGGTGGTGTTGCAGTGATCAAAGTCGGTGCTGCAACCGAAACCGAAATGAAGGATCGTAAGCTCCGCCTCGAAGATGCTATCAACGCAACGAAAGCTGCTGTTGAAGAAGGTATCGTTCCTGGTGGTGGTACAACCTTGGCTCACTTGGCTCCTGAACTCGAAAGCTGGGCTTCTAGCAACCTCAGCGGCGAAGAGTTGATCGGTGCTCAAATCGTGGCTCGTGCGTTGACCGCTCCTCTGAAGAGAATTGCTGAAAACGCAGGTCAAAACGGTGCGGTGATTGCTGAGCGTGTGAAAGAGAAAGAATTCAATGTTGGCTACAATGCTGCATCGGGTGAATTCGTTGACATGCTGGCTGCTGGTATCGTTGACCCTGCGAAAGTAACTCGCTCTGCATTGCAAAATGCTGCATCGATCGCGGCAATGGTCTTGACTACCGAGTGTATCGTTGTAGACAAGCCTGAGCCGAAAGATGGTGCTGCGGCTGGTGCTGGCGCTGGTGGCGGCATGGGCGACTTCGATTACTAATCTCAGTCTCTAAACCAAAAAGCGCGATCGTTTCTGCAAAGGAGCGATCGCGCTTTTTTAGCGGAATGTTTAGCGATCGCTTATCCTGAAACAATAAGAATCCTCTCCCTCTTAGAGAAATTATGTTGAAGTCATTAAAACTTGAGAACTTTCGAGGGTTTGAATCCTTTGCGCTTCAACAGCTTGGGAGAATTAATTTATTAGTTGGTTCAAACAATAGTGGAAAAACTTCCATACTAGAAGCGATTCATCTTCTATCTTCAAGAGCAAACCTTATCACCTTGAAAGATCAGATGCTGCTTCGTGGGGAGTTCTCCATTCCAGATGAACAAGAGGAAAGTTACACTCTGGATGCCCAAAATTTTTTCCATAACTACACTATTTCAGAAGCAACACGAATAGAAATACTAGGTCAGCATGAAGATAATCTAGAGTCCAGACTCCGTATTGTTCCAATGGAGCAGTCTCTCTCAAATTCATTCTATGTTCACAGCAAGGCTGAAAAAAGCGAATTTATTGTCCCTCAACGTGATTTGATTGAAAATCAAGCTTTTATCACAAATGAAAAGTTCTGGTTTTTACATTTTGCTTGGGGAATGCCAGCAGATTTAACGAATGGCTCCGTTGACCTTGTTGGAATTCGGCTGTCACCTACTTATGCAATTTATGAGCAAGAATTGAGAGCATACATTAGTGAGAAGATAAGATCGACCAATCATGCTTTTTTCATTCGATCCTCCTCCCTAACTCCTCACGAAATGGTTGAAATATTTAATCGAATTGTTTTAACTCCTGATGAAGAGTTAGTAAATAATGCCCTACAAGTCATTGATCCAACAGTTCAACGAATTGCCTCTATGGGCATGAATATTAATAAAAATCGAAACGCTCATAGCAACTTCTTCGTGTTGAAATCCGACATTAATCAGCGTGTTCCAATCGGCAATATGGGTGAAGGAATGTGGCACATGTTGGGGCTTGCCCTAGGACTCGTGAATGCTAAAGGCGGTATTTTGCTAGTTGACGATATTGATACAGGGTTGCATTTCAGCACAATGGTTGGAATGTGGAAAATGATTTGGGAAATGTCTAAGCGTTTGAATGTCCAGGTTTTTGCAACAACACATAGTCGCGATTGTTGGGAGAGCCTTTCTGAAATTGCGCGATCGCAAGATGCTGCAGAGCAAGGAATCACAATTCATCGAATCGAGAAAGATAAACAACGCTCGGTTGTCTTTAATGAACGAAAGATTGTGATTGCGGCTGATCAAGATATTGAGGTTCGTTGAGCGTGGCGAAGAAAGTTTTCCCGAAGAAGCTTCTTGTAGAAGGCAACGAAGATAAAAGAGTTATTCCTGAATTAATCGAGAGAAATGGTGTGATATGGGTAGATGAGCAGAACCATCCGATTGTTCAAATTCAGGCACTCGATGGGTATGAAAAACTCACTGATCCTGACGAATTAGCAGTTCAACTGGATGCGTCTGGATTACAAATACTTGGTATCTTAATTGATGCGGATGAGCAGCCTGATTCTCGATGGCAAAGTATTAGAAATGCCGCTCGTAAAAGTATCCCAGATTTGCCGAGTCAACTTCCAGAAGCTGGACTGATTCATCAAGCTCAGAACTCTATTGGCGATCCTATCAAATTTGGAATCTGGCTGATGCCTGACAATCGATTACAAGGGATGCTAGAAACTTTTCTTGCAAACCTCATTGAGGATGATAGACAGGAACTCTGGCAATATGCTCAGGAAGCGACACAAATTGCCGCCACTAAATCTGCCCCTTTCAAGCTAACGCATACAGATAAAGCTAATTTGTATACCTGGTTAGCTTGGCAAGCTCCACCGGGAAGACAACTTCATCAGGCAATCCAAGAACGAATTTTGCAGCCACAGCATCCAACAGCACAAGCATTCGTTCGCTGGTTTAAGAATTTGTATAACGTTTAATTGTGATCGCGGCAATAGTTCTGATAACTGAATGTCTTGCTGTGAATAAGCATGAACCGAAAAATGGCGCTGCGGTTAGTCCATCAGCGCGATCGCGCTTTTTTTGAATTCAGGAAATTGCTCTAGCGATGGTGTATTTAACGGAACCACCACAATGCAAAAACTGAGCTATTTTATGCGATCGAATATTGCTCGATTGGGTTTAGGAATTGTTGCTTTATCTATTTTCTCAGCCGTTCCAGCCAGCGCCGCCAATGTTGAAATGCGAGTCCTCACAGCAAACGATACTGGCGCGATCTGTCCTGATAAGGTGACGTTGACCGAAACTCCGCGACCCTATCGTGAGGGAGGTTATACGATCGATGGGTCAGCAAACTTTAAGGTGATCGCAGAGAACATGACGATCGCAGCGACTGACGATTATAGTGTCACTTGGGTCGGCAAACTCAAACCTAAGTACAGCAAATGCACCGCAACGGCTGGCATCACTCGTATTGGCAATGAAGCTTATCAGGGACATTCGTATCTGCGCCTCCGCTTCATGAATGGAAAGGTTTACCTGATCCTTGATATGACTGGACAGGCAGATGCCAACGACTTCACAACGGTGATCTTGCAGAAATCAGTGCGAAATGGCAATCCAACCTGGAGTTGGGGAGGAACCGATTAAATCAGAAATTCCGTGTGATCGAGCTTTAACACGAAAGAACCAAGCATCCTTTAAAACAAGGTCAACACAATTACGCCGAATACCATAATTGCGGCTCCACCGAGCCGCTCTTTTAAACCTGTTTCTCGAAATAGGAAATGCCCAAACAGTACACTGATGAGCGCACTCATGCGTTTAATCGCAATGACTTGCGTGACTAAAGTATAGGTTACGGCAATCATTTGAAACGTAATTGCGATCGCATGAAAGAACCCAATCAACATCAGCGGCTGCAAATTTGGCAAAATCTGCTTGAACTTGTGGCGGGAATTGAACAGCGCGATCGGAAACATGCCGACTGCTAAATAAGCATAAAGTGCTGTTGACCAAAAGAGCGGGGAGGAATTGACGACTCCAACCTTATCGAAATTAGACGTAATACTCCAGATAAAGGCAACCATCAACATGAATCGGCTGCCTTTATTTTTCAGCAAGGCTTTCAAGGGTGCAAAGTAGCCTTTCTTGCGCTCGCGTAAGTTCAAAACATAAGAGCCAATTACGATCAGAGCAATTCCGATCGCATCAGCAAAGGTTGGATTTTCCTGCACAATTAACGGCGACGTGACCAGCAAGAATAATGGAGTCAGCGTCACTAATGGAACCGTTAGCGATAAATCTGCGATTTGAATTGCGCGAATGTAAAGCGTAAAAGAAATGACATTCAACGTTCCACCGATCAGCAATGCAACCCAAAATCCAGGCTCAACTTTTGGGATACCAGCCGCAAATAGTAAGGGAATCAGAAAAAGAACAGCAAAGATATTGGCAGTCCAAGCCACGATGTAAACATCTAAGTTTCTCAGACTGTATTTACTCGAAACATCCTTCAAAGACTCAAAAAAAGCCGTTAGAATTGCAAATGCCAACCAAATCATGAGAGTTTCCGTGGTTTCTTCTTTGCCGACGATTCGCTTTTTGCAACAGCCGACGAGTTCTGCTTGGGTCGAGCAAGCCTTGGCTAATCTAAACACAATTTTGCTCGATCATTCTCACTGCGAGCGGAAAGCGGCTGGAGTTGCGTTGAATTTAATGTTTCGCTATCCTTCCAGTGCAAAATTAGTGCGGATGCTAACCGCGATCGCTCAAGAAGAACTCGAACACTTTGAGCAAGTCAACCAAATTTTAGAGCGTCGCAACATTCCGCTTGCACCGCTTGCACCGCCGCCTTATGGTGCAAGTTTGAACAAACAAATTCGTCGCGAAGAACCCGATCGCATGTTAGATTCTCTCTTGGTTTCTGGCTTGATCGAAGCTCGGAGTCATGAGCGGTTGGGACTTCTCGCCACGCATTGCGAGGATCAAGAATTAGCGAAATTTTATCGAGCCTTGATGGCTTCTGAAGCTCGACATTATGGGGTGTATTGGACGTTGGCAGATACTTACTTTGAGCGATCGCTGATCACTCAACGCCTCGAAGAACTCGGAACCATCGAAAGTCAAATTCTCTCGACGTTATATCCTCAGCCCAGAATTCATAGCTAATGCAGTATCAAGACTTTCTGATTCGAGCATGGCAGTCGCACGATCGCATGACTGCTTTTAACCTGATTGGCTCAGTGTTGGCAGAGTATGGACTGATTCAGGAACCCGAAGGAGCCGATCTCGATGTCTTAGAAGTCGAAACTTTTTATCAGAGTGGCGAATTCTGGGTCGTTGAGCGCAATCTTCAACTGGTGGGAACGGCAGCTTATTATCCAATTTCTAGAGGCAAAAATGCGGTTGAAATTCGCAAAATGTACTTGCGACCCGAAGCGCGAGGAGTGGGATTAGGAAAGTTTTTATTGAGCGAATTGGAAAACGCGATCGCTCAAAAAGGCTTTGAACAAATTTGGATCGAAACCGCGAGTGTTTTAAAAGAAGCCGTTCAACTCTACGAAAAAAATGGTTATCAACCCGCAACAGGCGTTGAAACTGCCCGATGCGATCGAGTGTATGTCAAATACCTGACTGAGAATCAACCTGCCTTCCTTAAGTTGTAAATGTCAAAACCACTTCCCACTCCCCACTCCCCACCAAATTCAGGATCGCCCTACGTCAAAAAATCCATCCCCCCTCCCGTAATGAAGTTTAAAAAATCAGACTCACATACGACCAGAGCAGCTAAACTCGATTAGTTTGCTCGTGTTAGGGGTGAGAAATTGTGGGACTTGGCAAGTGGGTCGGATTTCTAGCATTAGCGATTTCCCTCTATGTGCTGTGGGAGATGCGACAGGTTTTACTGCTCGTCTATGCAGCAGTTGTGTTTGCGACCGCATTAAATAGTTTTGTCAATACATTGCAGCGCTTCAAAATCAAGCGAGGCGGAGCTGTTCTCATTGCAATTGTGACCTTATTGACTGCGGCGATCTTTTTCGTCGCGCTGATTGTGCCGCCGTTTATTGCACAGTTCCAGCAGTTAGTAGAAATTGTGCCCCGGGGACTCGATCGCGTTCAGATCTGGGCGCAACAAATGCAGAACACGCTTCCTGGAGGAATGGCGCAATATATCCCGGATGTAGAAGATTTGATCCGTCAGGGTCAACCGCTTGTAGCGCGGTTACTCAGTAACTTCTTTTCATTCTTCTCGAACACATTCAACGTTCTGTTGAATATTCTATTGATCTTGATTCTGACCGTTATGTTGCTGATTGATCCTCAATCTTATCGACGAGGATTCATCGCACTATTTCCGTCGTTTTATCGGAGACGGGCAGATCAAATTCTGTCGATGTGCGAAGTTTCATTGGTCAATTGGGTAATTGGGATCATGATCAATATGATTGTGATCGGTCTAGTCAGCGGAATCGCGCTGCTGATTTTAGGTGTACCGCTGGTATTAGCCAATGCGCTTTTAGCCGGATTGTTGGAAGCAATTCCGAATGTGGGTCCTGTTTTAAGTGTGATTCCACCAATGGCAGTGGCATTACTCGATGCGCCATGGAAAGCCGTTGCCGTGCTAGTGCTGTACATTGTGATTCAGCAATTAGAGCAGTATTTACTCGTTCCGTTTGTGATGTCGCGTCAGGTGGCAATTTTACCTGCGGTAACGTTGATGTCACAAGTTGTATTCACGGTTTTCTTTGGCTTTCTTGGCTTGTTTTTAGCCATTCCACTTGTGATTGTGGGTCAGATTTGGGTGCGTGAGGCATTAGTGCGGGACATCCTCGATCGCTGGCGCAAAGACGAAATCGAAGCAGAACTGCTCGAACCCACCCCCCCAGAGTTACAAAAGCTGCCAGCAGCGACACAAATCCATAGCTCGACAGCGCCAAAAGATGAACCGCCGAGCGAATCTCAAGAGGAGTAGTTGCCTGCATTCTCTCCCCACTCCTCACTCTCCTTATCAAATTGATTATCGTGAACGACTAGTGCGCTAAACTTGAGCCTGTATCACATCTGGAATAGTTGAGTTATGAGAATGCGATCGATGGTTGCAATCCTCCTGGCAGCGTGCATTTGGCTGTTGGGTACATTCGATGCGTGGGCATTGGTGCAGATTAAACTCTCAGATGTATCGTATCGAGAATGTCCCGAGGATTTAGCCAAAGGAGCGATTACAGCGGGCGGTGTGCCTCAATCGGCGCGCTGTTTTATGGTGTTTGGCAAGGCAACCAATCCGACCAATAAATTGATCGTCAATGCAGATATTTTTGGACGGATTTACGATGCGAATGAAGATCCGATTATTGAAAATCGGACTCGCTTAGGTTCAATTCCAGAAGTGCCACCTGGAGTCAGTGAATTTGAATTTCCGATTAATGTGCCAGAGAGTCAGCCTTTGCCGTTAAAGCTTTTACAGTTCAAAGCGGCTGGATTTACGGGAACAGTCCGTCGTTAAGATCGCGAATGGTCAAGTATTATGAAGCGGTTGCAATGCGATCGAATGTATGAGTTTTGAAAAACAGCGTTGGCTGCGAACGGCACTTCAACTGAAAGGATCAGTTGTTTTAGATGTTTTACCGCGATCGCTCTTTTGCGGTTTTTTTGGGCTAATTGTCTCGATTGCATTTGGTCAAGGGATTCCGGTTTCAGTTCCTGCCTTAGCGAGTTTAATTCCTAATATTGTCTTAGGCTTGCTCTTAGTGTTTCGTACTAATACAGCCTACGATCGCTTTTGGGAAGGCAGAAAAGCTTGGGGAAAATTGGTCAACGATACCCGAAATCTCGCTCGACAAATCTGGGTGACCGTGTGCGAGAAAACAGAGCGCGATCGTATCGAAAAAATTGAAGCTCTGCATTTGTTAGTTGCTTTTGCAGTAACCACAAAAGCACATCTTCGCCAAGAACTTGCAGACTCAGAGTTAGAAAGTTTATTAACTCCTGAGCATGTTTCAAAACTGAAAACGGTGACGAATCCACCTTTGAGAGTTGCGTTTTGGATTGGCGATTATTTGCAATTACAGCATCAGCACGATCGTGTCAAAATTCATCAACTCGTTGAGATGCAGCTACTCCTAAATGGATTAGTCGATTGTTTAGGCGCATGTGAGCGAATTCTCAAGACACCGATGCCGATCGCTTATGCCATTCACCTCAAACAGCTAATTTTGCTCTATTGCCTATCTTTGCCCTTTCAAATGGTGGGAAATTTAGGCTGGTGGACGGCTCCAGTGGTTGTGCTAATTAGCTTTACGTTGTTTGGAATTGAAGCGATCGGCATTGAAATTGAAAATCCATTTGGACGCGATCCAAATGATTTACCCCTCGATGCAATCTGTGAAACGATGCTGAAAAATATTATCGATTTAATCAGCTTAGAGCCGAGTATTAACCCTCAAGATCTATCGCTGATTACGACCTACGAAGAACAGCAACGTAACGCTCGCTCCTAGTAGAGTCGGAGTCAGCCAATCGCCCCATTTCACATACAAAGTCTGGGTTTGCTGGCGATAAATGGTGTCTGCGTGAACTGCATATTGATTCGGGTGCGATCGCCATTGCACCCGACCATGTGGATCAACAATGCCGGAGTATCCTGTGTTCGTTACCCGCACTGCCCACCGATCAGTTTCGATCGCTCGAATCACATCATGTGCTTCATGTTGTGCCATGAGTACGGTGCTGTAAGGATCTAAATTCGAAGCAGTGATCAAAAACTGCGCGCCTTTTGCCACCTGACGGCGAAACACTTCTGAAAACGCAGAATCGAAGCAAATCCCGATCGCGATTCGTCCTAATGGCGTTTGAAAGTCTTGATTAAAGTCTCCCGGCGACATCGAGGATTCAATCGGCGATAACCGCCCGAGAACTTCCTCAAACGGCATATATTCGCCCAAAGGAACTAATTTGATTTTGTTGTATCGAGCGATCGTGTTGCCTTGGTCGATCGCGATCAAGCTTTGGGTATATCGCGTGCCCTCTGGAAAAAATGTGCCAATCAATGCAAGCGTTTTCTTGTCCGTGATCGCTTGATTGACGCTATTTTTCAAATTCTGCCCTTGCCACAAAAACGGCAATGCTCCTTCTGGCGTGACGACAAAATCAGCATTTTGATCTGAAAGAGTTCGATAGCCTGAAGAATAGCCGTCTAATGCTTTTTTCAACCCTTCTGCAAAAAGTTTGACTCGCGTTGGCACATTGCCTTGCACAATGCCTGCGGTAAGTTTGGCTTCCGGGTTCTGTACGATCGCACTTTGATAAAGTCCAAATCCGATCAGATGCAGCCCAAGAAAACTCGCAATGGCAATTCCACATAACCGCTTCTCTTTAGCTAACCAAGCCTCTGCAAGCAATCCATTCACCAGCACGATCGCGGCGGTGACAGTCAAAGTCCCTGAAATTCTTCCCAAATGTAAAATAATTAGATTCGCTGGACTCTGCGTATAAGCGAGCGATGTCCAATCGAGAGCGCTCCACTGTCGCACCGTTTCTAGCCCACACCAGAGCGCGACCCCGATGAGAATTCGCAACATTGGAGCTTTAAGCGTTCTCACGCCCCACGCCCACAGCCCTACACACAGCGCTCCCCATCCTGTGATAAATGTCCAAGCGAATGCGACGACCGCCACACTGGCAATCCACGGAATTCCGAGCCACATCAACGGATGCAAGCCCGTAATCCAATGCAGCGCAAATCCGTGATAAACAATTCCCCAAAGAATGGCAGGCTTTCTCGATCGAGCCTTAACCGTCACGACCCACAAGGGAGCCAACGCGATCCAAGCCAGACTCCAAAGCCCAATCGGTGCAGGCGCACATCCCATTAATCCAGCGCTGAAAATTGCGATCGGTAAAGCTATTTTCAGCTTCATAAAACACAACACTAACTCTTGTGCGATCGATACTACCAGTTAACCTATAAATCCTGCTGCTGGGGATTTTTTGAATTCAATCTCGATATGAACTTTAGTAAGCAACCGTTTCATTCTGTTTCTATCTCCGCGCAATTTTAGATAAACCGCATAAGCTGAAGAGAATCTTAAGATTGGAAGCAGACATGGAAGTCAGCGAGCTACTCCGACGATATGAATACGGCGATCGAGATTTCTCTGGAGTCAATCTCAGGAATGCAGACCTCAGCAATCTCACCCTTGTCGATATCAATTTGGAAAACGCCAACCTTACTGGTGCAAACTTCAGTCGATCGTTCTTAATGAAAGCCAACCTCAAAGGCGCTTTTCTCAACTGGGCAAATTTCCAGTTTGTCAAACTCACTGAAGGCAATTTTACGGATACCGATTTGACGAAAGCTCGCTTGAATGGCGCATTTCTGGTCAAATCTGACTTTACGCGATCGCGGCTAAGTGGAGCCGATCTCAGCCATGCGAACCTTCGTAGCGCTATCTTGGAACGAGCGAATCTCTGCGGCACGAAGCTGATCGGAGCCAATCTGCGCGGAGCTAAGCTTGATGGCGCAAACCTCAACTGGGCAAATCTGCAAGCTGCAAAACTCAGCGGTGCATCGCTCAAAAACGCGTTTCTCAGCGATACCAACCTTGCCGAAGCCTTCTTAAATGGAGCCGATCTCAGCGGTATCGATCTCACGGGAATCAACCTCAGCGAAGCAAAACTTAGTGGTGCAAATTTGGAGGGTGCGTCGTTATCGCTCTCAAATTTTAGAAATGCCCGTCTGCATGGAGCGAATCTCTCAGGTGCAAATCTGACGGGAGCAAACTTAGAAGCTGCCTTTCTCTATGGCGCAAACTTGCAATGGACAAATCTGAGCCGCGCAAATTTAACGCGATCGGATCTCAGTAACGCCCGAATTCTCGGAGTCAAACTCGAAGAAACCATTCTTACGGATACCGTCTTCTCAGATCTGGCTCGCCGATATATTACGCTCGCTGATCAATCTCATGCAATCGTGTGATGCGATCCAACGTTGCCTCTAAGACGGCTGCCGTCTGCCCCGAAACAGAGAACACTAATGCTTCTCGATAAACTCTCTGGGCTGGATGTCCTTTAGAATTTGCCGCTCCACTCGAAGCTACAACGGCGGCATGAGCGCACTTTGTAGCGAGTTCGATCGCCCAAGCTCGCAATTTCAAACGTTCCTCGAAGCTTTGATCTTGAGCCGTAGTAATCAAGTGCTGACAGCGTTGCCATTCCTCGAAAAGCGCGGCATAGGCAGGTGCGATCGCTAGCTCTGATTTAGTTTCGATCGCCGCTTTGAGAATATCTAATCCAGCCTGAGCACACCCGAGTGAAAAGAAACTGTGATTAAGCACATTCACGCGATCTTGCTTCAAAATCGCCCCTGCTTCCGCTACAAATGCCACATCTGAAGTTGCAAGATGCCACTTTTTCAATTCTGCTGTTACCGTATTCGTCGAACTCATTGCCGCTAGCTGCATCGGTTCACTCAATCGAATTGAACCCTGAGTATCGGTATTCGTAAACGGAATCATGCCGTAAACCGCTTGACCATTGGGCAAAACGGCTGCAATCAGCGCCGATTCAAACAAGCCGAATCCGGTGATCCAGGGAATATGGCCGTGAATCTCATACCCATAAGCCGTCTCGATCGCTTGAAGCGGCGGATGATTCGATCGCCGTAAATGTGAAAACCCAATTCCCACAAGCTTCTCACCTGTTCCCATCTTCGGTAAGTAAGCTTGCTTCAACGCTTCATTCTCGCTTTTCGATAAAATTGCTCCAGCACTTTGATGTTGCGTTTGGAGAAAGGCGAGCGCACCAGAAAATCGAGCCGTTTGAGTTTGAAAGGAGTGAAACGCAGAAACGTCTAATTCTGCGCCGTTATAAAGTTTAGGAACTCTCAGCGCCAGCAGTTGACGATCGCCCAATCCTTGTAATGCCGATCGCAATGCTTTGACCTCTTCATCGAGCTGGTTGGCGATCGGTTGAATCGTTTCCCGCAGATAAGTATTCGCGATTTCCAGAAGAGATGCAGTTTGCATGTATAAAAGGGTGAATGTGAGAATGTGCGAATTCTGATTTGCGTATGACTGATTTTAGCCAAACTGCGGTACTCAACTGGGTTGAACGCGCCAAAATTCTTGGATATTTAGTCGCGATCGCTTGGATTGTGGCGGTGATCAATTTTGGCTTTTTCGCAAAGTCTTTGAATAACTTAGGGATTCGTCCCCGGCAATTGCCTGGATTATGGGGTGTGCTGTTTGCTCCGTTTTTGCATGGCAGTTGGGGACATTTAGAAAGCAATACGATCGCGTTTATCACTTACGGTGGATTGATTCTGTTACAAAACCCTGAGAATTTTGGAGCCGTCACGTTCACTGTTGCGTTAACAAGCGGATTCGGAACCTGGTTGCTTGGGCGCGATCGCACCAATCATATTGGTGCAAGTGGCGTAACGTTTGGGTATTTAGGTTTTTTAATGTCTTTGGCATTCTTCGAGCGCAATATCCCAACCGTTCTCCTCTTAGTGTTCACCGCCTTTTTTCACAGCAAATATCTTTGGGGTTTGCTTCCCATCTATCAGCGCATTTCCTGGGAAGAGCATCTGTTTGGCTTTCTCGGCGGCATTTTTGCTGCACGATATCTGCCGCAACTTCGAGAAGGATTTGGTCAATTTCTAGATGTTTTTAGGCAAGCCGAGGCTTGGATTCGATAAATTTAAAGCCAGTTTTCTAGATTTAACGACTGCACATTCTGCAAATCGGCATCATTAGAAACAACGGTTAAAGAATTCACGATCGCAGTTGCCGCGATCAAAATATCTGCATCTTGAATCGGTCTACCCCGTCTGCGCAAATCAGCATGGATTCTCGAAGCAGTTTCAATGATTTCGAGATCATCAATCAGCAAGATTTCGACTGATAAACAAAAAGTTTTAAAATTTGATAGCTGGCGAGTTGCATTGGAATAGATAAGACCGCGCTTGATTTCGTAGTAGCTCATACAGCTAATACAAAGCCTTGAGCGAGATTGCCTTGCGCGTCTGAATTGACGCATCGCTTGCTGGTTTTCTTTCAAAATCACGGTGATAATATTTGTATCCAGCAAGTAACCCATCTCTAATTTCCACGCTTCACCGCTTCATCAAACATTTGCATCTGCGCTGGTGTCAAATCGTTGAGCATTCCTGCAACACTATTCATGACCATAATATCTTGAACAATGCTAACCAACTCTTCTTGTGGAATCTCTAGAATCTGTTGCGGTTGCCAAAGTTCTAACAGTTCATCCGTATGTTCGCGAATCTGTTGAGTGCGATCGAGATCTTGAAGAAAAGGATGGGCTTTCTGAAGCTGATCAATAATTTGGGTAATCCGATGTTCAACGACTTGTTTTAAATCAGTTGCTTGAGTCATTTTCTTACCCTCCAAATGCCTGACTCAATTCTAACCGAGTCGTCCTCGTCGCGAAATCCTCTAAAATAGCTGCGGTGATTTGTTGCTTTCTATGAAATTTCAGCGCACTTCGATCGCTCTCGTCTTTGCTGCTTTGGCACTAGGTGGATATGTTTATTACACCGAGTCGAAAAAGCCGCCTCAAGTCGATCAAGCCCAGTCCGACGAGAAGCCGCTTTTTAACTTCAAAGAACAAGACGTTCAAGCGTTCACGGTGCAGACTCCAAAACAAACCCTTGTCTTTGAGAAAGCAGGCAATTGGACATTGAAAGAGCCAGAAGTTGCCCCCGCAGATGAAGGTGCAGTGGCATTTCTTCTCAATCTGCTTGCAACAGGGAAAAGCGATCGCACCTTTACCGTTCCCCCTGCTAAAAAGCCAGAATTCGGTTTAGATCAACCTTCTGCAATCGTTGAAGTAAAACTAAACAATCAGCAAAATCATCGCTTAGTCATCGGTAAACCAAACTTTAATCGAAATTTCCTGTATGCATTAGTTGATCCGCCTGACAATCGAGCTCTCTCTGTTTTACTCATTCCGATCAACTTTCAAAATGCAGTTGATCGCCCTTTAATAGAATGGAAACGGGATAAACCCAAACCTAAAGCTAGTCCCTCTATCCGCCCTAGTGCTTCTCCTTCTCCCAAATGAACACTCCAACCGCGACCCTGTTAATTTCCTGCCCTGATCAAAAAGGCTTAGTTGCAAAGCTCGCAAACTTTATCTACTCAAATGGCGGAAATATTATTCACGCTGATCAACATACTGACTTTTCAGCAGGATTGTTTCTGAATCGAATCGAATGGCAACTTGAAGGATTTCATTTACCACGTGAGGTAATCGAGCCTGCTTTTCAAGCCGTTGCCACTCCTTTAAATGCGAGTTGGAAATTACATTTCTCAGATGCCGTGCCGCGAATTGCGATTTGGGTGAGCAAGCAAGATCATTGTTTGTATGACTTGCTTTGGCGACAGCGATCGGGAGAATTCAAAGCGGAAATTCCAGTGATTATCAGCAATCACGAAGAGCTTGGAGCGATCGCGAAACAATTTGAGATTGATTTCCATCACATTCCAATCACAAAAGAAACGAAACTTGAACAAGAAGCAAAACAATTAGAACTCTTAGAACAATACAAGATTGATTTAGTCATCTTGGCAAAATATATGCAAGTTTTGAGTGCAGATTTTGTCTCAAAATTCTCGAATGTGATTAATATTCATCACTCATTTCTACCTGCATTTGCAGGCGCAAACCCGTATCAAAGAGCCTTTGAACGAGGGGTAAAAATCATTGGAGCGACGGCACATTATGTGACTAAAGATCTCGACGAAGGCCCAATCATTGAACAAGATGTGGTCAGAGTCAGCCATCGAGATGATGTCAAAGATCTCATTCGCAAAGGAAAAGATTTAGAGCGAATTGTGCTTGCAAGAGCCGTTCGACTACATCTACAAAATCGCGTTTTGGTGTATGGAAATCGAACGGTTGTCTTTGGTTAGAAGATGGCGAGCCAGTTCGATCGTGACAGTCGTGCCTTGACCTTTTTCGCTTTCAATCGTCATCACGCCCTGCTGTAACTCCACACACTTTTTAACGACTGCTAAACCTAAACCTGTTCCAGCTGCATAGTTTAGATTTTGCCCCCGATAAAAAGGCTCGCAAATTCTTGGCTGATCTTCTAAAGGAATTCCAATTCCTTGATCTTTGACTTGAAATCGAATGCGATCGCTGGTTCCATCAAGCAGTAGTAAAACACTACTGCCTGGCTCAGAATACTTGATCGCATTCGCCAGCAAATTACTCAAAATCGAATACAACAATCGCTCATCCAAATCGGCATGAGTATATTTTCCTTGCGTTTGAAAGTGGATCACGTGATTCGTCGAAATCTCAAAATCTTCCACGAGATTCAAGCAAAATGCTTCTAGATCGATCGTTTCTGGATTGCACTCTAGTTTTCCTGCATCTGCTCTAGTTAAGGTCAGCACATCGATAAATAGTTGCTGCATTGATTTTGCAGCAGATTGAATTCGATCGAGATTTTTCAATCGCCGGGCTTCACTCCAATCTGAATTCCCTTTAATCAGCAATTGAACTGATCCTAAAACGACACTCAGCGGGGTGCGAAATTCATGAGAAACCATCGAGAAAAAATGAGTTTTCAGATCGCTGATTTCCTTCTGCTGCATCAATTTCTGCTTTAGATATTCTGCTTGATGCCGTTGAGTGACCTGACTATACAAAGCCGCAAAGCAGATAAAAATTGCCATAAATCCAGCAATCATCATCCAAACTTCGATCACTTTTCGCGTCTGAATACTTTGTTTTGATTGCTCAATTGATTGTTTTAACTCTGTCTGCTTTTGCTGAGAAAGTTGGGAAATTACAGTGTGGATTCGTTCTCTCAAAGCAATACTTCGACTCGTTAAAATGCTTTGCTGCATCAATGCAGTTTGATTGATGTCATACAGCGCGATCGATTCGTTTAAAAGCTCAACTCGCTGTAAGACTATTTTTTGTAGCTCTTGATAACTTGAAAATTCTTTTGGCTCTAGCAAAAACTGCTGATGCAACTGGCTCAGCTTCACTGGAATCCGATCAATAGCAGATTTATATCGATTGAATTCGCTGCGATTTCCTAGATAAATATATCCGCGCCGAGCAGATTCTGCGCTCGTAATTTCTGCAAACACTTCATCTAAATTTTTAATCACTTCATAAGTTTGCTGAGACTTGTGACTGCTTTCCACTAGTTGATTTACATTTTGATATGAGATTAAACTGCTGATACAAAGAATCACAAGCAGCAATCCAAAGCCTGCAACGAGCCAGTTTCGTTCTGATGAATTTAAGAAAGTCATATTTTCTAATTTTTCAGATCGAGCCGTTTATCCGCAAAAATAGCAGGAAAAATTAACTATTGTGTGCAGCTAGATTGATTACAGTAACGATCATGCAAGCTTTCCTGTCGATATGCGTATTTTAGTCGTTGAAGATGACCAGCATTTAGCAGAGATTCTCACCGAAACTCTGAGCGATCGCGCTTACTCAGTGGATGTTGTGAAAGATGGTGAGTCTGCCTGGGATTGGCTAAATTCTTTGGTATATGACCTGATCGTCTTAGATGTCACCTTGCCAAAATTAGATGGCATTAGCTTATGCAAACGTCTACGCGGGGCACTCAATGAGAATGGAACGACCCCGGTCTTAATGTTGACCGCACGAGATACGATCGCCGACAAGATCTTAGGACTCGATGCAGGCGCAGATGACTACATGGTCAAGCCGTTTGATATTGAGGAACTGATGGCACGAGTTCGTGCCTTACTTCGGCGCGGAACCAGTAGCCCAAATCCGAAACTGATCTGGGGCGACTTACAAATCGATTCAAGTACGTATGAAGTAAATTATGCCAATGCACCGCTGACGCTCACCCCGAAAGAGTATGCGTTGTTAGAGTTGCTTGTCTCTAGTGGACGAAAGGTGCTGAGCCGCTCAGGAATTATCGATCGAATTTGGTCACTTCAAGATCCACCCACTGAAGAAACTGTCAAATCACATATCAAAAGTTTGCGTCAAAAGCTCAGAAATGCAGGCGCACCGGAAGACTTGATCGAAACCGTTCACGGTGTTGGCTACCGCTTAAAACAACTCTAGTGCAGCAAATTGAGAGTTTTGAAGTGAGAGGCTCAAATACAGATAACCTTCTACTGAAAAATTGTTGCATGTCTCGCCCGATTAAACTGTTCTTATCTCACTCGCATCAGAAAGTGAGAGCAAAATTTTTGGGCTAAAAACGTCGATCGTAGAGTCCTAGTAAAATTGAAATACGATCAACCTATCTCCTATTTCTACCTCTAAACCGATGGCAACACTTGATCAAGCACTTGAAACCGCAATGCAACTCCCTTTAGACCAACAAGAGATGCTGATCGAGATTTTGCAAAATCGGCATATTGAGCAGCGCCGAGAAGAGATCGCAAGAGATGCGAAAGAATCGCTCCAACTGTTTCGTGAAGGCAAACTCAAACCACAACCTGTCGAAGAAATCATTGCAGACCTTCGTCAATCTCTGGAAAGCGATGACGAATGAGAGAACTGACAACAACGTCAAAATTTAGCAGAGCTTTCCGAAAATTCGCCCGTCGCAATCCAAAACTGCAACAGCAAATCGAAGCAACGCTAACGCAAATGCAAGCTGATATCTACGATCCAAGTTTAGGAACGCACAACTTATCCGGCAAATTGGAAGGATTGAAAGCTTGCTCTTGTGGTTACGATTGCCGGATAGTATTTTCGATCGAGCAAGATGCAGAAGCCGAGAAAGAATACATTGTCCTTCTCGACATCGGAACTCACGACGATGTGTACTAACCTCGCAAAAATCCTGCAATTCGATCGACCGCTTCTACCAATTTTTCCGGCTCATGCACTAACGCAAATCGCACATATCCTTCTCCCGATTTGCCAAATCCCGCCCCTGGAGAAACCGCAACTCCCGTCGCCTCAACTAACTTCACCGCAAAGTCGATCGAATCTTTTACCCAAGGCTCCGGCAACCTTGCCCAAACATACATCGCAGCTTCAGGCATCGGCACAGGCCAACCAATCTGATTTAAGCGATCGACAAACACATCCCGGCGATGCCGATAAATCTCAACCGCTTGATGCACCCCCGCTTGATCACCTTGCAACGCTGCAATTGCACCATTCAAAATGCCAAGATACTGATTAAAATCAACCGCCGCTTTCACTTGTCGCAGCGCCAGAATTAACTCCGAATTGCCGATCGCATATCCCACCCGAAATCCGCCCATCTTGTAAGACTTCGAGAAGGTAAAAAACTCGATCGAAACTGTCTTATCTGGATCAGCTTGCAGCACCGAAGGCATAGTTTCCTTACCCAGATAAAAATCTGCATAAGGAAAATCATGCACCAAAACCAGATCATGCTCCTGACAGAATCGCACCGCTTTTTGGAAGAAAGACAACGGCGCGATCGCAGTCGTTGGATTATGCGGATAGCTCAACACCATCATCCGAGACTGCGCCAACACCTCTGCTGGAATCTCCTCGAACACAGGCAGAAACTGATTCTCAGCCAAAAGCGGCATCGGATAAATCTGACCACTTGCCAAATAAACCCCACCTGCATGAGAGGGATAACCCGGATCCAGCAGCAGCGCAAAATCACCCGGATTCAAAATTGCCAAAGGTAAATGGGCTGTTCCTTCCTGGGAGCCAATGAGGGGTAAAACCTCAGTTTCTGGATCAACCGCGACTCCAAACTTCTTCGTGTACCACTCTGCCGCCGCTTGCCGAAATGCCTTCGTGCCATGAAAAAGCAAATATCCATGAGTAGACGGATCATGGAGAGACTGAGCGATCACTTCAATCACATGCGGCTCGGTCGGCAAATCCGAAGATCCTAACGACAGATCCAGAATCTCTCGTCCCGCCGCTCTCGCTCTCGATTTTGCCCGATCCATATCTGCAAAAACATTCATTTGCAGGGGGGCTAAGCGTTTGGCAAACTGCATTTTTCTAACCTTAATTAAGCGGTCACTAATCCTTTGTTCAGCAATTCCTCAATCTTCTGCTTGTTCATTGCTCCTTCTGCCGACTGCTTAACTTCGCCATCCTGAATCAAGCGAAACGCCGGAACGCCTTCAACTTTGAATTGTTTCACGCTTTCAGGGTTCGGATCGACTTCCATTTTCACCACTTTCAAGCGATCGCCGTATTCTTTCGCGATCGTCTCAATCACTGGAGCCATCAGCCGACAAGGACCGCACCACTCTGCCCAAAAATAAACCAAAACGGGTTGAGTGGCGTTCAATACCTCAGCTTCAAATTCCGAATCACCAATTACAAGAACGCTACTCATGATGAGATTTCCCAACAAATTGCCTTTTCAATTTTAAAGCCCTTCGCTACGTTCTGGGAAAGCGTTACAGTGAGAAAGCACGCATTCAGTCTCGATCGTCTATGTTTGGTACTTTTCAGCAGAGCAGTCTCCGCATCGAAGTCGAAGCTTCTGAAGCCACGCTGACTAAAGCGTTGACCGATGTGAACGAATTACAAAAATGGCTCTGGTTTGAGCGCTTCTCGATCGGCTATCCAGAAACCCTGACTCCTGGCGTAAAACTCAAAGGGCAAGTCGGATTGGTCACGATCCAGCACGAAGTCGAATTGAGTGAACCTCATCGCGTTCGCTTTCTGCTTAGCCAGGGCATTGACGGCTTTCACGAATGGGCTTGGGGGGATGGCTGGGTACAATCGCGCATCGAAGGCATCTCTCTCCTTCCGCTCAATCTTGGACAAACCGCAACGTTATTGAGCCTGAAACAATATCTGCAATCAAAAGCTGCTTGAACTCGCCGCAGATTCACAAAAAAACGATCGCCTAACCAGACGATCGTTTGCAAATATTATCTAATAAAATTATATTTTCCGAGCCGTGCTCGCTGCCGGAACCAGAATTTCTTGGAGAATCGACTTCAACTCCTCACGGCGTTGATAGCAATCGAGCCGATATAGCACCTGACCGCCCTGAAACAGAAGCACCGTCGGCAATGTCGTAATCCGATACATACTGGCGAGCTTCAAATTCTCGTCTGCGTTAACACCCACTAATTTCAACTGAGTGCCCCATTCTTTCAGGAGCAAATTCAGCGAAGGTTCAATCAACCGACAGATTCCACACCAGGGTGCCCAGAAATGCACAAGAACAGGGGTCGTAGACTCAAGAACTTCTTGTTTAAACGCCCCTTCGCTAATGCCTGCTTGCATAGTTCTCCAGAATGATTAATTATTTGCTTTTTACTAACGCTTGGGATCATGCTACCAGGGTACGTTCCCAGATGCACGAATGACGATCGGATGAAGCCACCAAAACAATAGCGTAAATGCAGTCACACCGAGGTATGCAGGACGTAAAAATTCTTTTAGATCCAGTTTCTGCTTCCCCGCAAAAATCGCTCCAAACGGAACGATCGAGGTTCTCGCTTTCACGGCTTCAAACGCTTCGCCATACCGAAGTGCTAACCGTCGATCGCCATTCCACACCCCAAATAAATGATGCAAAATTAACCCGATCGAGGTCACAACCATGAAACTGGTTCCTATCCATACTGTATGAGTAATGCACCACAAGATTTGTCCGACCATTTGCGGATGTCGCGAAATCCGAATTATTCCGCTTTCGTATAAATGCACTTGCGGTTTTTGAATCGCTGCGATCTCTAACAAATTAAAAGTCGCGGGATAAAGAAACAGAAAAGAAATCGCAGATCCGATCCAAACGGCTTCACTCACGCCCGGAATGCCTTGCACATTCCAGAGTTGCAGCCCATCATACCGATGATTAAAAAAGTAAATCATCATCGGAACGGCAATCCCTAAACTCACCAGCGCAAAAATCACACGGTAAAATCTTGCTCCAATCCGCTGCTCTGCCATCATTCGCAACGAAGCTAACCCACTATGCGCGATCGCAAATCCAACCAACCAACCGAACATTATCAAATGGCTCGACGTAAACCAAGACATACCCAACTGAAATGAAGACCAGATCTAGCTTACAAGCTTGCGGAGCGGATCACTTCAAGATTCAAAGTATACAGTGTACTTTGTCCAGCATTCCAGGTAGCAATGGCTAAGCCCGTTTCTCCGTGCGCCGCGATCGCGCAAATCCCCGCAGGAAGTTCTGCCTGCCCAATTTGCTGTCCATTGTAGTCGAGCGCAATTAAATGATGATCATCACACACGACAATTCCCCAAGGATAAGCAGTGACGAATTTTGGGGTGATTAGAATTCCAACTCGGATCACGCGATACGGTTTGAGATGGAGCAACACAAGCGATCGTTCAAACCCTGTTTCAATCGCAATTAGAAAATGAGCATTCCTCGTTGGAAAGACTCGCTCAATTTGTAGAGGAATGCTGAACGTCCCAAACGCTTTTCCATGTCGATTGAAGAAATCGAATCGGGTGGAGCCAAGTTCTCTAGATACCAGTTTTCTAGATACGAGTGCAATGTGTCGAGTATGAAGGGCTGCGATCGCAATGAATTCGCCAGATCTCGGTTCGCAAAGTGCAGGACGACAGGCAAGCTGCGCCTGTGGTAATGTCCAAATGCTGAAAAATTTAGCTCGGCTTTGGTTGAGTGTTGCAACAGCCATCCATTTGCCAGATGGGTCGATCGCAATACGAGAAGGGTGATTAAATTGAGCCACTCGCTGCGCAGTCGTGTCTGACAGTCGATAAATTGAACGCTCCGTGACCGCAAAACATCCGCTCGATCGCACGATTAAGTCCTGAATGGGTTCTGCAATGGCATCGTTGCGCCGAATCTTTCCGGCACGGCGATCAAAGAATCCCTTTGCATACGATCGAGCGGAAATCGCTTGATCTTGGCTGTAAAAGATCAAGCTCGACTCGCACAAATCGCGATCGCATTCAGGCAAGACTTCAATTACGGAAAGTTGATCAACCCGATCAAGTAAAGCTTCTTGTCTTAAAGTTTGCAAGGTAAATTTTGGAGCCGCGATCGCCGTTGCAAAGTTGTGCGGGGCGAATTGCGGTTGAGATCGATCTTGTATCGCCCCTTGCAGCGCCTCAAGCATTTGGGTTGCAGACTGATACCGTCTTGCTTTTAACTTCTGAAGTGCCGTTAAAATTACCGTCTGTAGCCGTGTCGGAATATGCGCGGGAATATTCACAGCTTGATTGAGATGCGCCACCATTAAGTCAGGCGGTGCGCCTGAAAACGGGCGATGCCCAACTAACAATTCATACAGCAAAACACCAACTGCATAGAGATCCGTTGAGTGAGAGTACTGCCCATAGAACCGCTCCGGAGCCATATAAGCAGGTGATCCTGTTAAATTTGCAGGTTCACGAGTCAGGTCGTGACTCAAGCGTGAAATTCCAAAATCAGAGATTTTTGCACTCCAACCTGAAGCATCCACACTCAGCAAAATATTCTCAGGCTTAATGTCACAATGCACAATGCCTTGAAGACTCGCATGTTCTAATCCTGCGAGCACATCGCACACCAGTTTGACACTGAGGACTGGATCTAACCGATGATGATTTTCCATCAATTGCCGCAGCGTTCCACCCTCGCAATACTCCATCACGAGGCAGCGCTTTCCCTGCCAATGCTCGATCGCTTCACAGGCAACAATATTTGGATGTTCAAGCGTTACTAAGAACTTCAATTCTCTTAAAAACTGGCTCGTTGGAGAGCCAGTCAAATCGAGGGCTTTGAGCGCGACTAACTTTCCAGTTTGACGGTGCATTGCACAATACACTCGTCCAAACTGTCCCCGCCCAATCAAGCCTAAAATTCGATAGTTCGATCGCTTGACTTCCTGTAACCTCAACACATCCGCGCGACTCATCCCAAGCTAGACAAATAAACGAGGCAAAATTGATTCGTGGTCGAGTTGCTTATCGACTAATGCTTCAGCCACTTCTAGGCGTTTTTGCAGCCCGATAATAAAGAGATTGCTTGCTGCTCCGAGCGATTCACATTGAGTCTGCACACAATGTAAATCCCGTCCTGCCAGCTGGCTAAAAACCGATGCCAAAACGCCAGCTTCTAGAAAACACGACGGCACTTCAGCCTCGGTTGCAAGTCTTGCAAAAGGCGAATGTTGAGTTTCAACAATCAGAAACCCACGATCGTGATAGGTCTGATCTAAACTCAACTGACCCAGTCCGTAAGTAATCCAGCATTGCTTCAATGCCTGAAGAAAATCCGCCATCTGCATATCGACGAGCGGAGTTTCATAGTACTCGCTCACCTCATCTCGAAAGCGATTGAAGAAATTTTTTCCCCACCAGCGTCCGCAATTAAACAACACTAGGCGAGAAGCTTGTCCTGTTTCCTTTGCCAAACCCGAGTAGATGGCTTGGATCAAAGTCTCGGGAAGTGCGAGTAAGCGATCGCCCCGACGACTTTCGAGCAATCCCATTTCTAGATCGCCGCGCACATAGACATCGCTCGCGTAATAGTTTGCGGGAAGACGATCGTGAATTAATAAATCGCGAACAGAAATCATTAGAAAATACCTGCGACGGTGAGCATTTCTTCTTCTTGGGCTGGAATTACTGAGTCAACAAGGCTCAGAAACGGTTCTAACAGCGCGACTTGCTGCGCATTGAGAGAGAGTCGAAGCTGTTGCTGCATCAATCGAAAGAAGACCGCATTGATTTCTTGATCGTTATGCAATGAGATCGCATCCTTTAACCAACTCAGCAAGCGCTTTTGCACATATTCGGTATCGTTGAGCAACATTCCCATGGCACATTGACGCAGGGTTAACATGCCGTTTTTGATCGTGCGCTCCAAGGTTGTTGTCTCAAGGCTGGGCAGTTCGAGTTGCAGTTCATCGGCTGCGCGCTGAACTAAATCGATTTCATGATTGCGGAGGGCACGGTATGCACTCATGCGCTCTGAAATCGAAGCAACATATTGCCCGATCACTTGTAATTCTTCGGGTTTGAGATAGCGGTTCTCGGCTTCGTCAAATACGCCTTCAAGAGGAGATTGCATCATCGTTTTAGAGAAGTTAGAAGAGGTTAGAGAAATCAGTCAGAGTAAACTTACTCTCAGTTAGTTCATCAGATAAGCTTTCCGGTTCAGGAGCCACTGCCATCGTGACCGCTGGCGTTCCATCCCAACGCATTGCGGCAAAAAATTGCTTCACTTTTAGCTCAAACGAGAGTTCGGTCAGCACTTCAGGCGCGACGGCTTGCTCCAACATCGCGACTTCTTCAGCCGTCGAATACTGCGCTTGATTTTCCCAATTACAAGTCGTGAAAAAAGAATGAACGGAGGACTGTAGCCAATTCTGAGTATCTTGGGGAGCGAGTGACGAAATCATTTCAACTCTCCCGAACGTAACCGTTTTTCGATGTCTCTTGCGGTTGCACCTTCATTCAGCCAGAACGATGCCGCATCGATTCGCTCTTGCCCACCGAGCAAGAATTTACAGTAAGTCTCACCCATCGAATAGCATTGAATCTCAATACAGCTGAGTTGCTTTTTGACGAGTTCCGTGAAGAAACCTGAGAATAACCCTGCATACAAAAAGCAGACGGGTTTCCCAACATCGCCCAAGGTTCTCGCAACTGCCGAATCAAAGACATTGATGAACATAAACCCTTGTTTGCGATCGCCCAAATCGACTTCCCAACGTCCCCAACCTTGCGCCGTGAAAGGCCACCACCAAGTTTCGAGCAAAAACATCAAATTCGTCTGACGAATCGAGCGATCGTATTCTTTCTCAAACCACTTCTCGAAAAAGAAAGCGTCTTTTTGCCCCCACTCACACCCGATTGTGTACATGGTTGCGGCTGAGGCATCTCCGACTTCTTCTTCTAGCCCTTCGACTAAGCCAATGATAAAGTCTTCAGTCGTCAGAACGTTCTGACTATTATTCCAATCCACGATCGTGCCTTGATCGGGGTCGAACTGGAAAAAATCCTTGAAACCATAATGGTTGTGCTTTTTGGGATTTTTGAGTTTTGAGGGAGTTTGGTGAGCAAGGGAGAACGCCATAGTCGCGACAAGGGTGGAAGGACAAAAAGGAAGCAACAACAGGTTGCGCTGATAGTGGTCAGTGTGCCCAGAACAAGCTCTGAAATTAGACGGTTCCAAGCATTCGACGATTCACTTCCAGAATCGGCAGGATCAAATTGGCTTCACTCGGGGTGAGCACTTGTTTGACCACTTCTTGCATCACGGTATAAGTCACGCCACAGGATTTTTGAGCGTTGAAGGCACGCATAATGGTCTGAAACCAAAATAGAAATCGTTCTCTCAACGTTTCTGAATCATCCAACAGCATTGCGACGGCAGAATAGCGCAAAACTCTTAAAGTGTCGCGCTTCCATTTCGCTGTGACGTCCTCGCTCCCATTGCGGAGTAAGGTTGGATCGATCGCTCTCATTTTGGCGAGGACTTGTTGAACAATCGCAGCTTCGCTCGCTTGTAATTTTTGATAGGTTTGGACGCGCAATTCAAACGATCGAGCATACTCCGCCAAAAAACGAAGCTCCTCATCGGTCGCGTAACGTCCTTCGGTTGTTTGACTTAACCGTTGGATTTGGCTCAGCATAGGGGGTCGCAATTACAGCAATTACATTTGTATGCAGCGTTCCCGATTGGGTTAAGAGACTCACACTTCAGAGGAGTTTGAGAAATAATTCGACATATTGAAGGTGGTCGTATCTTCGATCTTTTTCATCATCGATCGCGTGATTAATTTGCCAGCTTCAACCAAAACTTGCCCGGTCAGAGGATGCAGCAAATCTTGTTCTGCTCTGCGTCCAATCAACGCTTCGATGTCTTTGATCGAATTGATATACATCCCTGGGGGCAGTTCGACGACGACTCCACTGCCGATGACTCTTGCCTGACATGCTAATCGCGAGTTTGTCTTGCACGATGTAATCACTTCTAACGTGCGTTGCTCTCGCCGATTTGTGGGCGTCAAAGCGTCCATGCCTGATTTGACATAGACATGACAGGTCGCACACATACCGCGACCGCCGCATTCTTTGAGAACATCTAGATCTTTGTTAATCAGAACCGAGAGGAGATTCCCCATTGTTTCGACCGCGCTCTCTTGGGCGATCGGTTCGAGGCGGACAGTTTTTACCATGATTTTTTTAGGGCAAGAGGAGGGCTTTTTGCAAGTCGGTAAGCGCTTGCTGCTCGACTAAAGCGGCATAACCTCGCACAGCTTGCGAACAGCGTTGAATAAAGCGGGCTATCCAACGTCGCAACAATTCGAGGTCTTGAGCAGTTACAGACTGTTCTAGGCTTGAGGGTTCCCCTAAAAAGATGATTTGCCCCGATCGCTCAATCTGAAATTGCTGGAACCATACATCGTCTAGACGGCTTGATTTCCAGTAGTTCGCAATGACGGCGATGCCTAAAAATCGTTGGGTAAACTCACTCAACTCGTTCATGACCTGCATGACATCCTTGAGTTTCGGATGGGCAGGAGACGGAAGCGGCGGAAGATTGTCAGTTTCGACTGTCGGATTCGTCGCGATCTCTAATGTCGAATTGGTTACGATCTCCAATGTCGGGTTCGTCGCGATCGCGGAGCGCAGCACCGTAAAAGCAGAAATAAATTGTTCAGAATTTAAAGTATCGTTTTTAATCACTAAGGCAAGCAGATCAGAGTGCAATCGATGGAGTGCAATCTGGTACTCAGCGAAGTGAAACGCGAACCCATCATACTCCGGCGGAATCGTTGCCACGAGTTGCAAGATACTCTGGAGCAAATCAGATTTATTTCCTTCGGCAAAAGCAGGGTGGTGCGTATAAAAAACTGGCTCAGAGTGTCCACTTAGTAGGGCGATCCCCACGATTCCTGGTACATTCAGAAAGTCCCGTATAACTTCCTGGTTCATAAGCTGATCTACTCATCGTTCTGTACAATACTTGCCACATCTATTTTTTAGGGAGATGTAATTTGTGCGATAACGCAACGGACTTCAGGATAAGTTTACAATTTTTTGCATTTCCGGTCTTGCTTCCCAGTTTAGAGTGAACGCACTCACAGTTTGCTAAATTTGATTTCTTACTCGCTTTAAGCTCCCCACAACTTTAGGCTTAGCCGTATGTCTGACCTTCCTTTCACCCTTGATCAATTACGTATCCTAAGAGCGATCGCGTCTGAGGGTAGCTTTAAACGGGCCGCTGATAGTCTGTATGTGTCTCAGCCTGCCGTTAGTTTGCAAGTCCAGAATCTAGAACGGCAGTTGGATGTGCCCTTATTTGATCGGGGTGGGCGACGGGCGCAGTTAACGGAGGCAGGACATCTACTGTTAAATTATGGCGAGAAAATCCTAACGCTGTGTCAGGAAACGTGCCGGGCGATCGAGGATTTGCAAAATCTCCAGGGTGGCACTCTGATTATCGGAGCAAGTCAGACAACGGGAACCTATCTGCTGCCCAGAATGATTGGTCTGTTTCGTCAGCAATATCCAGATGTGGCGGTTCAGTTGCATGTGCATTCTACCCGCAGAACTTCCTGGAGTGTTGCCAATGGTCAAATTGATTTGGCGATTATTGGCGGTGAAATTTCTCCAGAACTTCAAGATTCATTGGAGATTATTCCCTATGCTGAGGATGAACTCGCGCTAATTTTACCTCCCAATCATGCATTGGCAAGGTTAGAGACGATTCAAAAAGATGATTTATATCGATTGCAGTTTATTGCCCTGGATTCGCAATCGACGATTCGGAAAGTCATTGATCAGGTGTTGGGGCGTTGTGGGATTGAGACACGCCGATTAAAGATCGAGATGGAACTCAATTCGATCGAGGCGATTAAGAATGCTGTTCAGTCTGGGCTAGGAGCTTCTTTTGTGTCGATTAGCGCGATCGAGAAAGAATTGCAGATGGGGATGTTGCATCGCGCTAAGATCGATGATGTCGTGGTGAAGCGGACTCTTTCAGTGATTATTAATCCGACTCGCTATCGATCAAAAGCAGCGGATGCGTTCTGTCGAGAGATACTGCCGAAGTTTACAAATCAGCCGATCGAGTTTGAGCGTCCGACTCCAGCTTTTCCAGAAACCCAGAGTTTAAAGGCAATGCTTCAAGCAGCGAGTAATCGAGCGATTTCGGAGTTGGAATAAAGTCTGGCGGCATTGCGATGGGGTTTGTCTCAACAGCTTGTCGATCGCAGGTTTGGGCTGGACTAGAATTTAGTTGAGCTTTGATGAAATTCTGCACCCTCACGACTATGGACGAAATCGATCAGTTGTTGGCAAGTCTCCATCCCTCTCCACCTCCCCCTACTTCAAGACCCTCTCCACCTGCTGCCAATTTCTCAACTCGATCGATCGAGGATCTTTTGTCTCAGATTGACGTGTCTGAGACTCGAACCGCGCGGTCTGCTGCACCTCCTCAGCCGTTAGTCGAGGAGATCAAAACAGAAACCTTACAACAGCAGGCAGAAGTGGCACGACAGGTCGAGTTAGATCGACAACAAAAACAGCAGCGTCTTGAGCAACTCAAACAGCAACGCCGCGCTGAATTAGCTGCACAAGCTGAACAATGGCTAAAATCTCTTCAGCCAAAATCATCAGAAGGGCGCTGGTTTGAGGAATTTGCTTGTCACTATTCGTCTCGCCTAGAAGCCGCGATCGATTATTTAGAAGCTCTGCAAGACATTACCCCGTCTTCGGATTGAGGATTTTTACTGTTTTGGAGCGACTATGCGTTTATTGTGCTTAAGTAATGGTCACGGAGAAGATACGATCGCCATTCGGATTCTTCAAGCTTTACAGCAGAAATCAGATGTGACGATCGAAGCTTTACCGATCGTAGGCGAAGGCCATGCATATCAAAAAGCAGATATTCCAGTGATTGGCACCGTGAAAGTTATGCCATCCGGTGGATTTATTTATATGGATAACAAACAGCTCGTGAGAGACATACAAGGGGGATTAGTAAAATTAACACTTGAACAAATTAAAGCGATTCATACCTGGGCAAAATCAGGCGGGATGGTTTTAGCCGTTGGCGATATTGTGCCGATGCTATTTGCCTGGACAAGTGGCTTGCCGTTTGCCTTTGTTGCGACCGCAAAATCCGAGTATTACTTGCGCGATGAGAATGGCTTTATTCCTCGAAAATCCTGGTGGGACGATCGATTAGAACGTTCCACGGGATGTATTTTTCAACCTTGGGATCGTTGGTTAATGAAACGCCCGCAGTGTAAGGCTGTTTTTCCGCGCGATCGCTTAACGGCTCAAGTTCTCAAGCGCTTTCATGTGCCAGCGTTTGATTTAGGCAATCCGATGATGGATGGCTTAGAGTGGTCGGGTGTAAAAGAGTCTGACTGTTTGACGATCGCGTTGATTCCCGGTTCGCGCCCGCCTGAATGTTTTGCCAATTGGGAATTAATGCTGCGCGCGCTCAATGCGATGATGGGCGATTTTCAACGTCCCATGCGATTTTTAAGCGCGATCGCGCCCGGAATCGATCTCGATCACCTGCATCATTTATTGCTGAGTTATCGCTGGACTTCTACAGAATCCAATATTTACGTTAATGGATACGGCGAGAAACAAGCCACACTCCAGTTAATGCCAGGGCGATTTGCAGAATGTATTCAGCGCAGTGAACTTGCGATCGCGATGGCGGGAACGGCGACTGAACAATTTATTGGACTTGGAAAGCCTGCATTCATCATGGCGGGAGAAGGTCCACAATTTACGCCCGCTTTTGCTGAAGCGCAAACTCGATTGCTAGGTGCCTCCGTTACCTTGGTTGAGCAACCCTCACAAATGGGGAATGCAGTGCGATCGCTGTTAGAAAATCCCGATCGCATTCAAATGATCGCCGACAATGGGCATCGACGTATGGGAGAACCGGGTGCAGCGGATCGAATTAGCGATCGTCTCCTCGAAATCTTGAAAACCTGCTAGATTTTGTACACTTCGGCAGTCATCATTTTAAAGTCCCCAAATTTAGGAATTTGAGGGACTAAAACCGTGAACCCCGACGCGAATCCATCCACATCAAACTCATGGGAAAACTGACTACTCACGTTCTAGATACCGCTCACGGCTGTCCTGCCGCAGATCTCAAGATTGAACTCTGGCAAATTGATTCGCAAACGGATCAGAAAACCTTGATTAAAACAGTTTTGACAAATTCAGATGGACGGACTGATAGCCCAATGTTGAATGAATCAGAGATCAACGTTGGCATCTATGAGCTAGTTTTCGCGATCGGCGCATACTTCGCCTCGAAATTCGCTCATCCTGTAGAGCCTGCATTTCTCGATCGCGTTCCCATCCGTTTCGGAATCGCAGATGCGACTGCCCATTATCACGTTCCACTGCTAGCTTCCCCGTGGTCGTACAGCACCTATCGAGGTAGTTAGCGCGAACTCACAGCCGAATTCAAAAGATCGAGCAAAGCTTGACGATAGATGCGCTTGCCAGAATCATTTAAATGTACACCATCTAAGGTGAGATCTTCCCGCAGCGCTCGATCGCGAAATAAGGGTTGAATCACGTCTATTCGCACCGTGACATCTTGATCTGTTCCGACTTGACGAATCAAAGTGTTAATTTCATCGACGCGATCGAGTGTACCTGCCACATTTGGATTTTTACTCGCTTCAACCGTCGAGTAAAATGCAGGCAACAAGGTGATTTCCGATGCTCCTAATCCACGAGTTAACGTCACAATCTGGCGCAAATTATTTTTGAAATCGACATTGTTAATTGAATACATCGCGTCATTTGTGCCGATCGCAACGATCACGTTTTGGCACTGAATATTGCCTGCTTTAAGCTGCTTCAACTGTTCGAGAAGCGACACAGTACTCATGCCGCCCATTGCAAAGTTATAGTTTGATTGACCCAGCGAATTGCCCAATCCAGAAGAAATTGAATCCCCGAAAACGCAACCTGTATAACGCTTTCCCGTACTTGCAGTAATTTGAGAACTGACCTTAGAACGCCACCAGTCTACCGAAGGCAGCTTATCTACTTTCGGAGACGAAACCGCAGGCAAAACACAGGGCGAACTAGCAAGAAGTGTAAACCCAAAGAGTAAGCCAATTTTGAGCACACGCTTCATGCAAAAACACTCCAATCATCAATAATTTCTTTGACTTAGTATGGTAAATAAAAGTTCAGTACTGCGTATCCGTATTAGCACATTTCTCAGTCGCCCCAAGTTAGATTTTCCCAGAACCCTGAATCCCATCAGGGCGAATTCTGATATCCAGTCACCATAGAATTGTTCACTCCCCTTGGCAAGCGATCGGGCACTTCCAGAGAGAAAATGCGTCACGTCAGGTTGGGATCTGAAATTTTACAAAGTTTTGAGTTTACAAAGTTTTGATATTGCACGAAATCAGATCCCGATGCCCTTCCTCCATGCTTGTAAACTGTAGAGCTAGTGCATTTTGCCTGTTTTGATGTTGATTGAGTTGCTCATGATTAAGCTTCGATCCTGGTTCCGTCACTGGAGAAAAACGATTCTGATGCCGCTCTTTTTGGCATCTTTTATCACTGTTGTTTGGGCGAGTACTCCTGCAATCGCTCAGATGCAACGTCCTCTCCTGTTTCCTTCACAACCGACTCCGACCCCGACTGTTCAACCTTCACCCGTCGTTCCACAAATTCCTCGCACCGAGATTCGAGGTGTATGGCTGACGTTCAACGATCTCGATGTCATGAAAGATCGCACGAAAGTGCAGAACGCAGTGGATCAATTGGGACGCTTGAATTTCAATACGATTTATCCGGTGGTTTGGAATTCTGGCTATGTGACGTATCCCAGTGCAGTTGCCCAACGCCAGGGCATCCAGCCTTTTGTGTATCGTGGTTCAGATGGACATGACATTCTCGCGGATGTTGTCGATCGCGCCCGTCGTCGAGGCTTGCTCGTCGTTCCCTGGTTTGAGTTCGGATTCATGATTCCGTTCACGTCAGAACTCGCACTGAATCATCCAGACTGGCTGACTCAGCAGCGCAATGGCGACCAGACTTCCATCAGTGGAGCAGGCGAAGTGGCTTGGCTCAATCCCTTTCATCCTCAGGTGCAGCAGTTCATCACCGATTTAGTCTTAGAAGTGGTGACTCAGTACAACGTGGATGGGATTCAGTTTGATGACAATATGAGCCTGCCGCGTGAGTTTGGCTATGATGCTTACACCCGAGCGCTCTATAAGAGAGAGACAAAAAAAGACGTTCCCAATAATCCAGCGGATCAAGCTTGGATGCGTTGGCGAGCCAACAAAATTACGGCATTCATGGCGCAATTGAAGAAAGCCGTGAGAGACCGCAAACCCAATGCAATTTTCTCAATTTCACCTAACTATTATGACTTTGCCTACAAATTCCATTTGCAGGACTGGCTCGCTTGGGTTCGGCAAGGGATTGCAGATGAATTGATCGTGCAAGTGTACCGTCCGAATTTGCAAAGCTTCATTGAAAAGATTTCACGTCCTGAAATTCAAGAAGCCCAAAAACGAATCTCAACCGGGGTTGGGGTCTTCACAGGGCAAAGAACAAATCCCGTTTCGATTCGCCAAATTCAAGAGCAAACGCGAGCGGCTCAGGAACGAGGGTTAGGCGTTGCCTACTTCTATTACGAGAGCCTTTGGGATATTGCTCCGGAGCCTGCCAGCGATCGCCAAGCGGGATTCCAGGCGCTTTTCCCTGAACCTGCGACTCGACTCGCACAGTGGTAGATCGTGCAGGGGTAGATTTGTCTATTTTTAAGACTGTCTTCCAACTTTTGCGGATCGAAGTGTGTAAAAATGTGAAGCGTGTGGATAACTTCATCGCCGACTACTGCTTTAACTCCGACTGCCGTTGCCCTGGGAAACTTTGACGGTATCCATTTGGGGCATCGACAAGTCATTGCACCTGTGCTGGAAAATGACGGGATTGCCCGGACTACAGTTGTAACTTTTAGTCCACATCCGAAAGAATTTTTCACTGGAGAACCTCGATCGCTGCTCACACCTCAAGAAGAGAAAGTGTTGCACCTAGAAGCGATCGGGGTTCAACAATTGGTGTTGCTGCCGTTTAACCGTGAACTGGCAAAGCTAACGCCGCAGCAATTTGTCGAAGAAATTTTGGTCAATCAGCTTCAGGCTCGTCAGGTGAGTGTGGGGGCTGATTTTTGTTTTGGACATCGGCGCACCGGAACGGCGGACGATCTGAAAGCGATCGCGGCAACGTTTGGGATTGGGGTGACGATCGTGCCGTTGTTACTCTTTCAAGGCAAGCGGATTAGCAGTTCAGCAATTCGAGAAGCGCTGTTGTCTGGAGATTTGCAGACTGCGAATCGAATGCTCGGCAGATCTTATCGGCTGATTGGACAGGTCGTAACGGGTCAACAACTGGGTCGAACGATCGGATTTCCAACCGCGAATTTGCAGCTTTTAGGAGATAAGCTTGTGCCTTGCCGGGGCGTGTATGCGGTGAGAGTTTCAGGGGCTGGAGAAACTTCGATTCTGGGTGTGATGAACATTGGCAATCGTCCGACGGTGAATGGTCTCAGTCAAACGATCGAAGTGCATTTGCTCGATTGGTCGGGCGATTTGTATGGAAAGACGCTGATTGTGGAGCTTGAGGAGTTTATTCGCCCTGAGCAAAAGTTTGCGTCATTAGAAGAGTTGAAGGCGCAGATTCAAGCAGATTGTGAAACAGCACGATCGACACTCGCAGCAATGAGTTAGCAATCATCACCGCACATCTGCCTATCTCAGGGCTTTAAGGGTATCGGTGACTTCACGATCGCCTTTTAGAATTCAGATATGATGTGAGCAGAGAGCTTGGAAACGTTGATGAGCCTTGATGAACTTTTACATGCAGTTCAAGCATTAGACGAAACCGACTTAGATCAATTGGTTCGTCAAGCTCTCTTGTTGCAAGCACAGCGTAGAGCGAATATTCTATCGTTAGCAGAATCCGAATTACTGCTGCAAATCAATCAAGGAATTCCAGCAACACTCCATCGGCGATATCAAGAATTGGCTGAGAAACGAGATGCCGAAATGCTGAGCAATTTGGAGTACGAAGAATTGTTAGAGTTGAGCGATCATATTGAAGATTTCACCGTTCAGCGATTGGAAGCGCTTACAAAATTAGCAGCGCTACGTCATGTATCCTTACAGCAGGTCATGGATGAGCTAGGAATTCAGGCTCCTAGCTATGTCTAGGGAATACATATCTATTGGACTGAGACAACTTGTTTTTGATCGTGCTCAAGGATATTGCGAATATTGCCGTAGTCCTGCACGAGTCGCGTTGGAGACTTTAGCGATCGAGCATATTTTACCTGTGAGCCGAGGGGGTAAAACGGTTGCAGAAAATCTAGCGTTGGCTTGTCAAGGCTGTAATAACTATAAGTACACTAAGACTGAGGCAGTTGATCCAGTTTCTGCACAAGCTGTGCCGCTGTACAATCCTCGCCAGATGAATTGGGTAGAGCATTTTGCGTGGAATGGAGACACAACTCTCATGCTGGGACTGACACCAACGGGTCGAGCAACTGTGAACGCGTTGCGAATCAATCGTACGGGGGTAGTGAATTTACGGCAATTGTTGCGAGATGCAGGACAGCACCCACCTGACGATCCTTCTCCACCTCAACAAGATTGATAGGATAATAAATTTGAGATTTTACCTTGTGAGCTTGCTGTGAATCGTCGAGAACTTCTGAAATTATTAGGTCAAACTTCGGGCGGGCTGATTGCTGCAAGTGTTTTGGGCGGCTGTCAAGCTAAATCGATGAATTTACTATTTTCGCTTGATCCGGCTGAAGCTCTACCAGATCATTTGATCACGCCGCTTGACGAGTTTTATGTGCAGTCTTATGCGCTTCCTTCTCAGGTGAATGTTGAGAAATGGCAGTTGAAGATTGGGGGTGAAGTCAATACTCCTGTGACTTTGAACTTTCAAGATATTCTCAATGCGCCGCAAGAAGAGTTTTACCTGACGATGGAATGTATCGGCAATCCAGCAGGTGGGAATTTAATCGGGAATGCGAAATGGACAGGTACGCCATTGCTGCCCTTTTTGAAGCAGGCAGGTGTGAAAAAGAGCGCGATCGAGTTTGCGATGAAAGGCGCAGATTGGTATGAAACGACTTTACCTGTTGCAGAATTAATGCGTCCTGAAGTGCGATTAGTGCATCAAATGAATGGCACACCTTTAACGGCAGCACATGGCTATCCGGTTCGGATTATCATTCCGGGGCATTTTGGGCAAAAGCAACCGAAATGGATCGTTGGAATTGATGCGATCGCGAAAACAAAAACCGGATTTTGGGAGAATCAAGGCTGGTCGAATACTGCCGAAATCCCAACTCATTCGTTGATGCGGCAAGTTCACGATTCTAGAGTCTGGAACAAGCAGCATCAAGTCAAACTCACCCGCGATAACTGGGAAAAAGGCGTTTTACTAGCAGGCGTTGCTTTGGATCGATCGACTGCGATCACGTCAATTCAAATCAGTACAGATGACGGTGTAACCTGGCAAGCTGCCGAGCAGAATCGTCCAGAATCGCCGCATGAATGGACATTGTGGCGCTATCTGTGGAAACCAACTCAGGCTGGAAAATATTCGCTATTAGCGCGTGCGAGTTCAGAACGACAGCAGCAAGCGATCGAGGATAAGAATAGTAAAGACGGAAGCTCTGGAATCCTGAAAATTCAAACTACTTTAGACGCCTAGTTTTTACTCGCGATGCGATTTGTTCTAAAGGTGACGTTCGAGCCTTCTTGAGTCTGTTCTAAAACTAGGAGCGGCGTGGGTTTTGCATTTTGATCCCAGCGCATGTTCGCGATTCTGCCTTGAATCGCAGGTTGCCACGTATCATTTTCATGCGTGGGGCTGAGGAAGGTTTCAAAGCAATCAATGATTTGATTGATCGTCACAGAAGTCGGCTGAGTTGGAAGTTTGAGAATTTTGATTTGAATCCGAAACAGGACGCGAGTGGATTGAGCCGATTCGCCAGATTTGTACAAGACATCAAAGATTTCATCGACTTGGCGACCTGTGCTCGCAATTCCAATTTCTCCCTGATTTGCTTGAGTCGGGCGGAGTGCCAATGTAATTTTGTCTTTGACTCTGATTTTGATTTGATTGACGATCGCGAAATGGAAGACCTCTTCTGCCATTCTCATCCGCAGATAGTCGAGGTTAAATTCACGCGAGTGAATCAGATCGGGGTTGCGCTCCATTTTCCCCATCATTTCCACCGCATATTTCAGCTTTTTCTGAATTTCGCGATTTTTAACGATCTCAAACTTCACCTGTTTCTTCAGCTTATTCGCCTGCAGTGTCGAGAAAACCCCTAAAACGATCAGCAGTAAAAACAGCCCGCCGGAGGTCATCATCCAAACATTACCGCCAGCAGGAGAATTCGGACGAGCAGGCTGACTCGATGCAGATTGAGTTTTGACAGGCTTTGCAGCAGTCTGAGCCAAAAGGGGGGACACCATCGACATAAGACGTTTTTACAGGAAGAGGTGGTCGATTCCAGAATGCCCCGATGTCACTGGGAACTTGATAATTTGTACACAAATCAAGTCAGGATTTTTTTGAAATGACACCACTCGATTGTGCTGAAAATTTACACCGAATTCGATTAATTGCAACAGATATGGATGGAACGCTGACCATTCAGGAAAAATTCAGCACGAAACTGTTAGCAGCCTTTGATCGATGCCATCACGCTGGAATTCAAATCCTTGTGGTGACGGGGCGATCGGCAGGTTGGGTGAGCGGCTTAGCGAATTATTTGCCGATCTGGGGTGCGATCGCAGAGAATGGCGGCTTGTTTTATCGCGGTGAAACTCAAGAATTCCTTGTCCCAATTCTCGATGTGAATTTGCATCGTCAGAAATTAGCAGAGATGTTTGCCGAGTTGCAGACTCATTTTCCTAATCTGCAAGAATCGAGTGATAATGCCTTTCGGCGAACAGATTGGACATTTGATGTGGCAGATTTGACGTTAGAAGAACTCGAACGCATCAATCTCCTGTGCCAAACCAAAGGTTGGGGCTTCACATACAGCACGATTCAATGTCACCTGAAACTGGTAGCACAAAGCAAAGCATTGGGATTGAGCCGAATTTTAGAGCATGACTTTACCCACTACGATCGCGAACAGATTGCCACGATCGGCGACAGTCCCAACGACGAAAGTTTATTTGATGCAAGCCAGTTTCCCATCTCGATTGGAGTTGCGAATCTGAAGCGTTATCAGAATCAACTTCAGCATTTGCCGACTTATGTAACGATCGCAGAAGAAGGCAATGGATTTTGCGAATTCGTCGATGCTGTCTTAAAGGGTCGGTAAACTATAGAAAATTGCTGATATCAGAAATCATGGAATCCTCAACCCCAAATCGTATCCGAAACTTTCTTATTGCCATCGTTGCAATCACTCTTTCGGTTGCCGTCGCACTTGGGCTGAAAACTCAAACTACAGGCGTTTCGCTGAATGCGATGTCTGCTGAGGCAGTTCCGCTTGAAGTGGCACTCACCAATGGCAACCCAACGCTGATGGAGTTTTACGCCAATTGGTGTACAAGCTGTCAGGCAATGGCTCCCGAACTCAAATCGTTAAAAGATAGCTACGGCGATCGCATTAATTTCGTCATGCTGAATGTGGATAACGAGAAATGGTTGCCAGAGATTTTGTCGTATCGCGTCGATGGTATTCCGCATTTCGTTTATCTGAATGACAAAGGAACCGCGATCGCGCAAGCAATTGGGGAACAACCACGCACCATTATTGAAGAAAATCTGGTAGCGTTATCTTCTGGTTCAGATTTACCTCACGCTCAGAGTATTGGACAAACTTCGGCGTTCTCATCGCCCGTTGGAACCAAGCCAAGCGATCCGCGAGGTCATGGCAGCCAGGTTGTTGAAAAATCATAGAAAGCTATGTCTCGATCGAGTGCGTTACGCTACTACGTTTTATCTCGTCTATTGATGGCTCCGCTGATGCTCTGGCTGATTACGACGATCGTATTTCTGCTGCTGAGAGCCACGCCTGGGGATACAGTTGATGCCATGCTAGGCACTCGGGCATCGCAAGCCGCAAAAGACGAGTTGCGGGCGCAGCTTGGATTGAACAAATCTTTGCTATTTCAATACTTTGATTATATTGGAGCGCTCTTGCGCTTCGATTTGGGTAAGTCTTTGACGACTCAAGGACAATCGGTTTGGGAAATTATTGGCAAGTTCTTTCCGGCAACGGTTGAACTAACAATCGTCGGTTTAGCGATCGCGCTCGTTGTCGGCGTAACCGTCGGCGCGATCGCTGCTTCTCGTCCGAATAGTTCACTCGATGCGACAGGTCGGCTGTTTGGCATTATTACTTACTCCATTCCGATGTTTTGGTTTGGAATGGTCTTGCAGCTAATTTTTTCAGTCGGTTTGGGATGGTTTCCGTTGGGGACTCGATTCCCAGTGACGATCAGCCCGCCGACGAATGTCACGGGTTTATATACGATTGATAGTTTGCTGAGTGGAAATTTCGAGCAATTTGCGATCGCGATTTACTATCTCGCTTTGCCTTCGATCACCTTAGGGGTGCTGATTAGTGGAATTTTTGAGCGAATTGTGCGCGTCAATCTTAGGCAGACTTTGCAAGCCGAATATGTCGAAGCGGCACGCGCAAGAGGAATCCCAGAATCGAAGATCCTGATCAATCACGCGTTGAAAAACGCAATGATTCCAGTGATTACAATTCTGGGGCTGACGCTGGCTGCGTTGTTAGGAGGAGCAATTCTCACCGAAGTGACCTTCTCTTGGCCGGGACTTGCAAATCGCTTGTACCGAGCCATTAATCAAAGAGACTATCCCACGGTGCAAGGCATTGTCGTTTTCTTTGCGGCAATTGTGTCGATCGCGAGTATTGCGATCGACATTATCAATGCTTATATTGATCCACGAATCCGCTACTAGCGAGGCAGACAAGCAACCGGAATCGGGTTAGACGAGGTGCGAATCGCAGTTTCATTCAAATTCCGCGATGCGATCAAGTTCTGACCTTCTCGGTAAGCTTCGAGATTCATCATAGCTTCGTGCCCTGAAGTTCCAGCAGGACCATTGTTGCGAAATGCGATCGCAGCACTGCGGTTGTTTGCATCAAACTGACGGTGCTGAGGCGAGCCTGCGGCTTGCAGAACTGTATTATATTGAGTCGAACTAATCGTTTCTGCATTCATCGACTGCTCCATGTTCGTCGAACTTGGAGATTGATTCATACTCGAAGGCGAAGGGGGAACTGCACCATTTCCGAGTGGAACTGAGGTATTTCCTTGAATGCCGCTTGATGCCGTATCGTAGCTCGAAGGAGAGGTTTGATTAGAAGCGCCAGAAGACGAGGTTTGATTGGAATAATTGGAGGAAGATTGAGTATCCACTGGACCTCCAACTCCACCATTAATATAAGCTGAACACTCCGCAGCAGTAGGAGCAGATTGTGCGAGAACAGGGAGTGCCATTAATGCGGCTGTACCTGTTGCACTGAGAGTTGCCAAGGTGCGTTGTAAAAGATTCATTTTTCTCCTCGAAGGTCGTTAGATGTGAATTTTTTGTAATGATAGATACGCTATTACTGTAGAAATTCAATCTACGATCGCCCTCTGTCTTCTGGCATTGATGCTAATCTGCCAAGAGTTAGAAACGGTACCAACAAATCTAATCCAACTTTAATTGTGAGAATTGAGAGCCTGAATTACAGCCTCGCTCATGCATTCTGCCGATCGATGATTTAGCTCTTGGCTAAAGTAATCCAAGCTCGTAAGACTTCTGCAACCGTCCAGGCTTGAGCGAAACACCCCTGTGGCATCATCGGTGCGTCTCCATCGAAAATTTCGCTGAGGCTGCCTAAGCCTTGATTACGCAGATGGTTTGCCATCGGTTCGAGAAATTCTCGGGCTTTGACCGGATCACCATACACTCGATGATGCGCGATCGCAAACGATCCAATCAACCAGCCCCAGACTGTGCCCTGATGGTAAGCTCCATCTCGTTGAACTGAGTCGCCGCTGTACCGTCCTCGATAGTTCGCATCGCGTGGATCAAGCGATCGTAATCCGTAAGATGTGAGCAGCGATCGCGAACAAGCATCGACCACGCCTTTCTGCTGATTCACATTCAATGGACTTTCCGGCAGAGAGACCGTAAAAATCTGATTCGGGCGCAGTGAGGCATCGTTGCCGTCAGGTGAATCGAGAACATCGTAGCAGTAGCCTGCCTCTGCATTCCAAAAGCGTTCAAAGCGGGCAAGCACTCGTTCTGCCATCGCGTCATATTCTCGGTAAGGTTTCCCGAGTTGCCGAGCGAATTTTGCCATAATTCGCAGCGCATTGTACCAAAGAGCATTGACCTCGATCGGTTTACCAATCCGAGGCGTAACCACCCAATCTCCAACTTTGGCATCCATCCAGGTCAATTGAGTTCCAGCTTCTCCGGCATACAGCAAGCCATCGGCTGAATCTAAGTGAATGTTGTACCGAGTCCCACGACAATGCCAATCGATAATTTCAGACAGCATGGGAAATAAATTATCGATTACATCATGATCTTCGGTTGCATTGTAGTAATCAAAAATCGCGATGAAGTACCATAACGTTGCATCGACAGTATTGTATTCAGGAATTTCTCCAGCATCAGGGAAACGATTCGGAAGCATCCCTTGATCGAGATATTGCGCGAACGTGTAGAGAATCGATCGGGCAATTTCTACTCGTCCGGTTGCTAGCGTTAAGCCCGAAAGACTAATCATCGTATCGCGTCCCCAGTCTCCAAACCAGGGATATCCCGCAATGATGGTTTTCCCATTCGGAGCACGATTCACAATGAACTGATCTGCCGCAAGTACCAGTTGGCGCACCCAAATGGGAGAGGTTTCGACTTGTTTGACGCGATCGAGTCGCCAGCAGTCAAACAGTCTTTGTTCATGATTATGCTGGGCGCGTAGGGCAGTTTCGCCATCAAGATTCGGATTCGCTTCTGTACTCGTAATGAAGGTAAGCGACTGACCAGGATAGAGCGTGGTTTGAAATGTTGCAGCATGCAGATGATCTTCTCGATCACTGAGTCCTCGCGATCGCTCAACGGCTAAATCGAATCCGTAGTACCAATCATGAAAGGCTGTGACGCTCGCACCTCGGCAGATTAAAAAGAAAGGCGTTGCATCAGGATAGGCAGAGAGCTTTAAACCATGCTCAATTTCATCTATTTCCATTTGCCAACCATTTCCATTGGTATTACCGTGATAATCCCGATAATTTACAAATGTCTTGAACGTCAGTGTTAACGGCTGTGTTGCACGATGTAATTGATAGTGAACATAGGTTGTGTTTTCACCTTGTTGCATCCAGATGCGTTTTTCGAGGATGGCATCGCCACAAGCGTATCGCCAAACCGGAACCGTTCCTTCGAGAAAAAAGCGCTCAAGATGTCGGTATCCGTGCGGGCCAACAATTCCATCTGACCAACGATTTGTGCTGAGCGGGTAAACATCTTCACCGTATCGAACGGACTCATCCAGCTTTGTCACCAGCAGTGTGCGATCGAGGGGAGGCTTGAGTGCTGCAATCAGGAGTCCGTGATAGCGGCGGGTGAGAACCCCTGCGATCGTGCCGGATGCAAATCCACCAATTCCGTTTGTGACCAACCATTCTCGTGTTTCCGCAGACGGCAGAACCCCGCAAATTTCCCGCCCAAAATCAATGACCATAAAAATAATCTAGCCAGCCTAATGATTCTAGGAGACGGTCGCAAAGAAGGAGCAGTTTCGCTACAAGAAATTCGGATTTCAAAGCTCAATCTTGGGAATCAAGATATTTTTGCAGTTGAGATCTAAACTCGTACAGTGGCAGTTATGAGGTGAAATGTGTCGCCGTTTTTATTTGTGACTGATTTGGATCATACGTTGGTGGGCGATGACTTCGCTCACGAAGCCTTGAATGAGTGGTTGCTAGAAGCGCGATCGCACGGCAGCAAAATTGTGTATTCGACCGGGCGATCGCTAGCGCTGTACCGAGAGTTAGCAGCCGAAGCTCCTCTGTTTGAACCCGATTTGCTGATTGCCGCCGTTGGTACTGCGATCTATACAGATTTAGCAGGAGAGCCGGATGCAACTTGGTCAGAAAAGCTCAAAATCGGGTGGAATGTTGAACAGGTCAGAGCAACCACAGCACATTTCGCCGATCTTGTCCTGCAACCGGATACCGAGCAGAGCGAATTTAAGGTTAGCTTTTTCTTGACGGAAGAAGCATCGATCGAGGTTTTACCGCAACTTGAGCTACTGCTGACTCAACAGGGTTTAGACGTGCAATTGATTTACAGTAGCGGCAGAGACTTAGACCTATTGCCCCGTCATGCGAATAAGGGATCGGCTTTGACCTTTGTGCGGCAGACCTTGAATTTTGCACCTGAAGCAACGATCGTGTGTGGCGATTCGGGGAATGATATTGCTTTATTTGCGGTCGGAGAAGAACGCGGCATTATTGTCGGCAATGCTCAAGCAGAACTGCTCGCTTGGCACCGAGATCATCCGATTCCGCATCATTATCTGGCTCAATCTCATTGTGCTGCTGGCATCTTAGAAGGGCTAAAATACTTCGGCTTTCAGTAAAAATTCTATGATTGGCTATCTTAAAGGTACGATCGCTGCAATTCAAAAAACCAACACTAATCGCGTCACCTTGACGTTAGAGGTGAATCAAATCGGGTATGACATTCAAGTTGTACCGCGATTGATTCAATCTCTACCAGGTCAAGGTGAAGAGGCGCAGATTTTTACGCATTTGAATGTGCGAGAAGATCAGGTGACGTTGTTTGGGTTTGGCTCAGCAGCAGAGCGGGATCTATTTCGGCAATTGGTGAGCGTCAGCGGGATTGGACCCCAGTTAGCTGTTGCGTTGCTCGATACTCTGGGATTGCAGGACTTGGTGCAAGCGATCGTGTCGGGCAATACGCGCTTGCTTTCTCGAACGCCAGGAGTGGGAGCGAAAACAGCCGAGCGGATTGCGTTGGAGCTAAAAACGAAGCTGTCCGAATGGCGACAACAATCGGGAATTGTCGTGACTCCGGGTGCAGGACCTGCGGCGAATATTCTCGAAGATGTAGAAATGACGCTACTCGCGCTCGGCTATACCGATCAAGAAATTTCACAGGCGTTGCAAGCAGTTGGGCAGAATACAGCCTTGTCGAAATCAGCAGATACCGAAGCTTGGATTCGACAAGCGATCGCTTGGTTGAGTCAATAATGACGAGTTAGCAGCATTAATGATGCAGATTGGGGAAATGGGGGAACCCAAACTCAGATCTCCTACTTCCCCTACTCCCTACTCCCCACTCGTCCACATTACATCCTGAGATATTCCAAGCTCTATCGGTCGAGCGATTTGAGCCACAGCGCAAACCAGGTACAACAAGATGAAATTACATATGGAGTGTATCCTATGAAACTAAACTATGTTGTGAAAGCGTTGATGAGTTTTGCTTTGGCTGCGGTGATGAGTTTTGTGAGTCCTGCGTTCTCGATCGCGGCTCCGATGAATGCAGAGAATACCGTTCACTCGAAAGTGAGTGAAGATACGGCAAATACCAAAAACTTTGTGCGTGGAGCACGTGAGACCGTCAAAGATGCAGCGAGAAGCAATGCATCGAAGGTTTCTGATGCCACCGATGGCGGCTTCTTTGCGAAGAAAGCTCGAAAAGATGCAACTCGGATCGAGAAGCGTGCAAACGAGGATGCATCTCGGACTCAGAAAGCGATCGATAACACCAAACAGGCTGTTGATAAGGCAGTGAGTGGCGTTAAAAACGCGCTTGACTAAGCCGGACAGGACGACGATCGGAAGCAATATCCGCTCATCGCAGTCGTTCGGTTCAGTTCGCTAAATCCCCTAATTTAGCGAGCTTTGAAAATACAGAATCCCCTCAATCTTGTGAACACAGATCTGAGGGGATTTTGCATATTATCGTTTGCAACATGCGATCTTGACTTCTCAAAGTGCTCCACCCTCAAGAATTGCAAGACCATTCCAAGCCATCCTAATTCAAACGAATTCACATCATTCTGTGAAGTGGAAAGATGTCGCACTCAGTAGGAACAGGCAAGACACAACAGAAATCATCGAAACCTTGTCGGATTGCGTCCAATGTTGCACAGTAAAAGCAACACCGCGATCGTTCACTCCCTATGTTTCACCGAATTCTCATTTGCACAGATTTGACAGACGGTCTTCAGCGCCTCGTGCGGTTCGTACCGCAGCTTGCACAGGGCGGAATACAACAAATTACCTTTCTGCACAGTGTGCCTATTGCGGCAGATCCGGGTATGCCAAAACCGGATGCAGCAAAAATTGAACGCGCACAGGCTCAACTTGCTCCTGCACTGGAGCACAATCTAACCGGGATTGACGTTCAAGTCGAAGTCGAAAGCGGGAAACCGATTGAGGTGATGCTGCGCGCAGTCAAAAAGCATCAATCAGATGTCATTTTGATGGGGACTCAAAGCCGCAATCTGCTCACAGAAAAGCTATTTGGCAGTACCACGGTAGAATTAGCTCAGCGATCTCCCATTCCCATCCTGGCAATTCGTCCGCAGTTGATCTCAGCCATGACTTCCGAAGAATTGAGCTTACGCTGTCAGCATCTGTTTCGAGAATTGCTCGTTCCATACGATGACAGCGATGCGTCCAAACATACGATCGCTGCAATTGCCAAACGCGCCAATGCTTCTCCTGCTTGTATGATTTGTCGCGTCCTTGAAAGCGGACACTATGAACTGTCAGCCGCAGAAGAACAGCAGATCTTGACTGAAACCTTAGAGCCTGCGAAAGCACAACTACAAGCAGCAGGACTACAAGCTGAAATTGAACTTCGTAAAGGGAATGCGCTGACTCAAATTCTACAAGCAGCCCAAGAAAACGATATTAGCGCGATCGCCTTGTCTTCTAATTTGAGCGATCATGCATTTGGCGCAATCCCAAGCTTTGCGGCTGAACTCCTGCGTCAAAGTATGCATCCAATCTTATTGTTTCCTGCTCCTTAAGGCAGCAGCGTTTTAATCTGCGAATCGCGGTTGGCTAACTCTGCAATGATTTTTGGCTTTGCTTTCTCAAATTCGGTTTTGAGCAACTCTTTACTCGTAGCAGCATTGCCAACCGATGCCCAAGTTTGACTCGCGAGCATCCATTCGAGCAACTGCGATCGCTGCATTGGTGTTGTCTGTAACGGCATCACGTAAGCACAGTGATGAGGATCTTCGATCGCAAAAAATAAGATGTAGTAGCTTTCTTTCTCGATCAGTAATCGCGTCAGTTTTTGCCCTTGCTCGGTCTTCAAATCCAGAAAACACTTGAGCCAGCGAGGATTGCCATCTTTATGCTGGAGTTGATTGTATAGCGCAGTGACCCACATGATGACTGGATGCGGGGATTGAATACACAAGAAGGTTTTGAAAAACTGATTGTAGAGCTTCCCAATTTGAATGTTCTCAATTTCTTGCTGCGATAACATCACCCAAAGCGTTGCAGAAGTCTCACGCTTGGTTTCGAGAATATGGGGAAAGACAATTTGCGCGATCGGTTTATTTTTAGGCCAAGTCGTTAACTGACAGGCTTCATCTGGCGAAAGACCGTTCGGATCTCTCGGCGGTGTCACAACAGGTCGCCGGAGCAGCGCTTCCCCGATGCGATGACTAATTTGACGAGTCGCATTGTAGCGTTGTTCTAACGGCTCCAACGCTTTGAGAATATCTTCGATCGTGTCAGGACGGTCTTGTGGTAATTTTGCCAGACAACTCATCACCAAAGACTCCAATATCTTTGGCACTTTCGCTGAAGGACTGATCGCTTCAAAAGGCTCTGGAGCTTGAAAATGATGCGTTTTATACCAACCGCCAAAAGAATGCGTATCTGCTTTGAGCGGCATTTTCCCAGTCAGCATCTCGTAGAGCAGTACACCTAAACTATAAATGTCCGATCGTGCATCCAGTTCGCGCCCTTCCATCTGCTCCGGGGAGGAATATGCCAACGTGCCCATATAAGAACTCGTTTGGCTGGCATCACTTTGCAATAGTTTCGAGATGCCAAAGTCTAAGATCTTAACGAGTTCCCCAAATCCTGGGTCTTGAATGACGAGAATATTACTGGGCTTAATGTCACGGTGGATAATCGGATACGTCGTGCCCTCGATCGTGATGCCTTGATGGGCGCATTGCAGCCCTGCGCAGATTTGGCGCGCTAGGCTTAAAAATCGCGGCAATGGTAAATTCTGCACCCCAATCACATCGCTCAGACTATTGCCTTCTAGATATTCCATCACATAGTAAGGCACTTCTTGATCGTCCACGCCATAGTCCATGACTCGAACAATGTGCATACTTTTTGTACTTAACAAGGCACAGGTTCGAGCTTCGCTGCGGAAGCGATCGCGCATTTTGCGAGTCAGTAACGTCTGTGAAAGAAACTTCACAGCAACAATGACCCCGCCGAGCAGGACATCTTCTGCTTTGTATACTTGCCCCATCGCACCACGACCGATCAGTTGGATCAGTTGGTAGCGATTTGAGAGCAGTTGTCCAATTCTAGGGTCAGCCATGCAGGGAAGGGGAATCGATGAACAAGATGCTTTCAGTATGGACAGCTTCGATTTTGTAATAACTTTATGAAGCTACAATCTTGTACTTAAGTATTTTGTTCTGCCTGCCGCTCTAAGGTCGCTTCCATGGTGCTGTTCAGGTGATGTCCGGTGAGTGTCGTGCTTGAGAAATAATAGCGATCGTCGTTCAATCGATACAGAGTTTCAAAACTACTGCGGCGCTGTTGGCGATCGCTTAACACCCAATGCCGTTGCACAAGCGACTCCGGTGCAACCAAGCCTTCGCCTTCAACCCGTCCGAGTTGGCTATGCTGAAGCACGAATGTATAACGGCGATCGCCTGCACTCAAGCGTCCTCGATATTGCAACGTCACTTCATCACGATCGTGATAGGGGAAGGTGAGCTTCGTAATCATTGTGAACCAATCATCGCGGCTCCAGGCGATGAGAATTCTGCCTTTGACCGCGATCGGAAGTTCTTCGCGCTCCAGCCAGTTGCCTTGAAGCGTCCAACGTCCGGGTTGCATTAAAAACGTGTGGTTCACGGTAAGTTTTAGATCGGTGGCTCCACATGCTATCACGCCGCTTTCTATACTACGTGGTGAATTTCCCCTAGAAGAACAGATTTTGGTGCGCCTGTGACCTCCGGGAGATTACCAGGGATCTCGTGATATCGCCAATAGGCAAGCACAGCGAAGGCGATCGCTTCTTTAAAGTCGGCATTTAATCCCAGGTCGTCGGTCGTGCAAATGATGCTGTCAGGCAGTAAAAATTGCAGCCGCTGCTTTAAGTAAGTGTTGCGACTGCCTCCACCGCAGACGAGTACTCGATCGGGCAATTGCGGCAAAAATCTCTGATAGCTCTGGGCAATCGAGGCAGCGGTAAATTCGGTGAGGGTTGCTAGGATGTCGGCTTGAGTTAAGCCAGACGCGTCTGCAAGACACGCATCGAGATAAGCTGCACCAAAGTGTTCGCGCCCCGTAGATTTGGGCGGCGGTTGTTGGAAAAAGTCTTGTTGTAACCAGCGATCGACAAGTTCTAGATTTGGAGTGCCACGGGCAGCCCAAGCTCCATCGCGATCATACGTTTGCTCGGAAAATCGTTGAACTGCTAAATCGATCAACATGTTGCCAGCCCCCGTATCCCATCCTCGAATCGGCAGGTCAGCTTTGAGCGGCGGCAGATAAGTGACATTGCCAATGCCGCCAATGTTTTGCACACAGCGATGCTCGATTGGGTGTCTTAACAATGCAGCATCAATCGGCGGAACTAGCGGCGCGCCCTGACCCCCGATCGCGATATCTGCCGCCCGAAAGTTACTCACCGTCGCAATTTTGGTCTGATGGGCGATCACCTCCCCTCTGCCGATCTGCAAACTGTATCCGAGTTGAGCATTTGGCGGACGATGAAAGACCGTTTGACCATGTGAGCCAATCAGCACAGCCGGAGCTTGATTAGCTTGAATCTTCAGTGCGGCTTGGGCAAATTGGGTCGCGATCGCGTCGTCGAGTTCTGCAAGTTCAGCCAGCGACAACGGCGCACCTCCGCAGACTGCGAGAATGCGATCGCGCAGGTCTGCTGGATAGGGATAGGTTGCGCCTGCGATTAACGTCGCTTGCAGATCCTCGGTCGAGCCAGAAATATCAACAAGTGCCGCATCAATTCCATCGACGGACGTACCACTCATTAGCCCAATAACGCGCATGAGATTAGACCAAATTGCGATCGGTTAAGATTTCGTACCCGGTTTCTGTGACTAAAACCGTATGCTCGAATTGTGCAGACAGAGAACGATCTACCGTCACCGCTGTCCAGCGATCGGGCAGAATTCTCGTATTTTTGGAGCCTGCGTTGACAATTGGCTCGATCGCTAATGTCATGCCTGCTCTCAGCTTCACATTCGGCATTTGATAGGTTCTGAAATTGAACACCGACGGTTCTTCGTGCAGATTCCGCCCAACGCCGTGTCCCGTGAAGTCTTCCACGATTTTGAAGCCATTTTCTTCCACATAATCCTGGATTGCGCCCGCGAGTTCGAGCAAAAATGCCCCGGCGCGCACTTTTTCAATGCCTTTGTATAACGCCTGCTCAGCCACATGGATTAATTTAGCGGCATCTGGGGGAACGTCGCCAACGGCGATCGTAATGCAAGAATCGCCGTGAAATCCTTCAAAGAATGCGCCTGTATCGACTTTCAGCACATCTCCCTTGTGAATCACTTTCTTCTTATTGGGAATACCGTGAACGACTTCGTGATTGATGCTAGAACAAATCGAAGCCGGGAACCCGTGATATCCCTTAAAGCTTGGAGTCGCCCCCATTTCGCGGATGCGTTTTTCTGCATGAGCATCTAAATCCCAAGTGGTCATTCCTGGCTGAACCATTTCTGAGATCTCTTTCAGCACGGTGGCAACGATGCGCCCAGATTGGCGCATGATTGCGATTTCTTCAGGAGATTTGAGTTCGATGCCCCGACGCTGTTTTTTCGAGGGTTGCGGAAGAAGATTGCTCAGAATGTTCATGTAAGGGCGCTTATTGAGAAATATCTGCTTTACTAACTTAGCTCAAACTACGGCAACCATCGCGGGTGCAGTCCAGCAAATGGTAATTCTTCTGGCTGCGTTTTAGCCGTTAGATCGTCTTTGAGCGGCAGGAGCCAGAGTCTACTGTTGGCGACTGCTTGTCCGCCTTCAGCTTTGGCACGATCGTCTGCTTGCGTTTGATCAAAAATTAAGGCTTCGCCGTCTGGCGCTAAATCAACTGTAGTTTCGCGCTGATTCGGCAGTAAGACCAGCGGGCGTAAGGTCTGCTCCATCGGTTTGCCTTCTCGCGCTGCTTTCAAGTCGATCGCGGCTAAGAACGGTTGTTCTTGAAAGGTTGTGCCTGGAAGAAGATTGGTCAGCAAACAGTACAAAAATTGATTGTTCGCATCAAATTCGGCGCTGATAATCGATCCCGGAATTTTGAGAATTTCTTTTTGCACCCCTTGGGAAACGAGGAACATCGATCGCGTGTAGTCGGTGTTGAATTTCACCATAGCAGCAGCACTTCCGTCCTGCGAAAAGCTGAGCACGGTTCCAAATTTGGGCAGAAAATCGAGCGGATTAGCTTGAGATTGTTCAGATTGGGGTTTGAGGGGCAAAATTGCCAATCCTTGTCCTTGAGCAACCGCGAGCGATCCTCCATCGGGTGTGATCAGAAAGTCGCCTCCAGTTTGGCGATTATCGATCGGTTGTGCAGGTTGCCCTTCTCGCAAAATCCACGCGCCTGCATCATTGGGATCACGACGGCTCAAGCGCTGAATGACAATCACGCTGCCATCTCGCGAGAGATCGAATTTCAGGTTTTGATAGTCTCGATTGTCCAGGATCTCGGTGACTTGTCCGACTTGAGTGGGAGAAGCGGATGCAGTGGAGGTTGAGGCACTGCCTAACTGTACTGGATCATTGATGTGAATCCCCGTTGTCACGGTGTAGAGTTTCTGTTCGGCAAGAGATTGCGGTGGATTCGTGCGTTCGATCGCGCTAAATAGAATTTTGTCATTGCCGGGATACGCTTTGAAATCCATCACAGTCAGGTTTTCCGGCGTGAGGACTTTTTTATCTTGCTGAGTCATGTTGTAGAGAATCAGCCGCCCAGTTTCATTGCCTTCTGCGCCGATAAACGCAAAACTGCGATCGCGGCTCTTAAATGTCTCGCGAAAGGGTTGGAGAATGCCGTTGCTTGAGCCTTCTTTACTAAAGCGATCGCGGGCACTTTCGAGTGAAATTGTGAATTCGGCTCCGTAAGGAGCAGGTTGATCGAAGGTGTACGCCATGCGTCGTCCTGCCCAACTGACTTTGCCTTTTAATTCGGGCTGGATGCGGAGATTTTTCTCAACGCTGGCATGATCCATCGGGCGACTAAAGGTGAGCAGGAAGGCGCGATCGTCTGCCCCAATTTGTTTTCCTTGCCAATTAAAATCACGTACTCTAGGGGCACTGCGATCGCCGCTCAGCAGCAGAATTCCGATCAAAAAGGCAGTGGCGAGCATCAGTGCGATCGCGACTCGATCGAGCGGTTGGGGAAACTTGCGGAGCGATTCACGAGACGTTTGCATAGGAAAATAAGATTGAAGATCTCCGAGCGTTATCTGATTCTACGCTACGCAATCCGGCTCTTTAGATCTGCAAACACGATAGAGGATCAGGATTGAAAATCCTCTGGCGCAGTCAGGAAAATTTGACGATTGGATGACGCGATCGCAACAGGTGAGACGGGACTTTGGACTGTGCCTGTTCTCCCGACTTTTACGTAAGCCATAGACTTAAACATTCAAGACTATCAAGCCTATCGCCATAGCCTGTATTCTAAGCAAAGGCAAAAATCGATTTGCCTATTTTCTGCTCCCTCTTTATAAAGGTTGATCCCAATGATTGATGCACGAGACACTGCAATTGAATCCATCCGCGCTCGTGAGATTCTTGATTCTCGCGGTCGCCCGACGATCGAAGCTGAAGTTACCCTTGCCAATGGTGCCTATGGAATTGCACAAGTTCCAAGCGGTGCATCGACGGGAAGTTTTGAAGCGCATGAACTCCGTGACGATGATAAGAGTCGCTACGGTGGAAAAGGTGTGCTGAAAGCCGTTGAAAATGTTGAAAAAACGCTGGCTCCAAAATTGATTGGATTGGATGCGATTAATCAGGAATTGATCGATCGTACGATGATCGCGATCGATGGTTCTGCGAACAAGGCAAGTTTGGGCGCGAATGCGATCTTAGGCGTATCGTTAGCAACGGCGAAGGCTGGCGCAGATTCCTTGGGATTGCCGCTTTATCGGTATTTGGGCGGTCCGCTGTCGAATGTTTTGCCTGTGCCATTGATGAATGTGATTAATGGCGGCGCACATGCAGACAACAATGTGGATTTTCAGGAGTTCATGATTGTTCCAGTGGGAGCGGGAACGTTCCGAGAAGCGCTGAGATGGGGTGCAGAGGTTTTTGCTTCACTCAGCAAGGTGTTGCATGATAAAGGTTTGCTGACAGGCGTAGGCGATGAAGGCGGATTTGCGCCGAATTTAGAGTCGAATCAGGCGGCGCTTGATTTATTAATTCTGGCGATCGAGAAAGCGGGATACAAGCCGGGTGAACAAGTGGCGCTGGCACTGGATGTGGCGGCGAGTGAGTTCTATAAAAATGGGCAATACACCTACGATGGAACGGCTCATGCACCAACGGAAATGGTGGATTATTTAGCGCAATTGGTCAGCAGCTATCCGATCGTGTCGATCGAAGATGGTTTACACGAAGATGATTGGCAGCATTGGCAATTGCTGACGGAGAAGATCGGCAGCAAGTGTCAGCTTGTGGGTGATGATTTGTTCGTGACGAATATCACGCGCTTGCAAAAAGGCATTGAGCAAAAAGCTGGCAACTCGATTCTGATTAAACTGAATCAAATCGGATCGCTGACGGAGACGTTGCAGGCGATCGATTTAGGCGCAAGAAATGGATTCCGCTCGATTATCAGTCATCGCTCCGGTGAGACGGAAGATACGACGATCGCAGATTTAGCAGTGGCGACCCGAGCAGGACAAATTAAAACCGGATCGCTCTGCCGCAGTGAGCGGGTGGCGAAATACAATCGCTTGCTGAGAATTGAGGATGAATTGGGCGATCGTGCGGTGTATGCCGGAACGATTGG
>VFQU01000166.1_pt1 | contig 78610 bp, 71 predicted proteins | sample 3512311 | NCBI WGS metagenome assembly VFQU01 (sample SAMN10412377, study PRJNA504923) | tailings metagenome | isolation source: Relicate 3 Philex TSF3 active mining site | place: Philippines: Tuba, Benguet | collected 2017-08-29 | reverse complement strand
CCCATCAGGAAGTTGGAGGCCTCGGCCGCGACGTTCTTGGCGAGCTTGGCGAGGCGCTGGGTGGCGACGATCCCGGCAAGCCCGCGCTTCCTCCCCCGGCACATGAGGTTGGTCATCGCCGCCAGGGTCAGCCGCCGCACCTCGTCGTTCATCTCGCCCGCGGCGGCCGGGGCGAACATCTGCGCCTCGTCGACCACCACCAGCGCCGGATACCAGTGCTCGCGCGGGGCGTCGAAGAGGGCGGTGAGGAACAGCGCGGCGCAGCGGATCTGCTGCTCGACCTCGAGCTCGTCGAGCGCCAGCACCACCGAGGCGCGGTGCTGGCGGACCCGGCCGGCGAGCGCCTCGATCTCGCGCGCGGAATAGGCGCCCGCGTCGATCACCACGTGCCCGAAGGCATCGGCAAGGGTGACGAAATCGCCCTCGGGGTCGATCACGATCTGCTGGACCTGCCCCGCGCATCCCTCGAGCAGGCGGCGCAGCAGGTGCGACTTGCCCGAGCCCGAATTGCCCTGCACCAGGAGGCGCGTGGCGAGGAGCTCGGCAAGGTCGATGGCGATCGTCTGTCCGCTGGGGTCGCGCCCGATGTCGATGCTGGCCGTCACGCCGCCGGGATAGGGACGGCGGCGCGCGGGGCAAAGATGGCTAGCCCAGTTTTCCAGCGTTTAGCGACCGGTCGTCAGCGGGCGACCCAGCTCCCGTGGAAGGAGAGCGGCAGGGCGACGTCGCTGCGCCACGAGGCGACCGGGCCGTCGGCGATGCGGCGCGTGTCGAAGACGTGGAGCTCGCTCGCCCCCACATCGAGGTTGAGCGTGGTGCCGACGAGGTGGCGCCCGGCGGGCACGAACTCCTCGACGAGCTGGCGGGGCCCGAAGTCGAAGCTGTCGGCGCGGCCGCGCTCCCAGTCCCACACGCCGACCGAGCGGGCGAAGGGCCGGTCCGCGCCGTAGCCGCCGACGAACACCGTGTGGCGGCGCGGCAGGCCGGCGGCCTCCGGGGCGACGCGCGGGAACTCGGCGGCCACGCCGGCGGGCGCGAGGGCGGCGCGGCCGTCGGGATGGAGGCTGACCAGCGTCAGCTCTGGCCGCTCGGCATGTTCCTGACGGCCCTCGAGCAGGCCCGGCGCGCCCAGCACCGCGAAGCTCGGGTCCTTGTGGAAGCACCCGTCGAAGCGGATCGTCCCGTCCGCCTCCTCCCAGGCATCGCCGAGGTGGAAGAAGAACAGCGGCGGCAATTCGAACTCGCGGCGGCGGGTGAGGTCGTCCTTGTCGAGCACCAGCACCCGCGTGCCGCGCTCGGGCTGCCAGGCCATGCTTGCCGAGAAGGGCAGGCGGTTCGCGGTCTGCACCCAAGGCTGGCAGACGATCACGAGGTGGCGCGCGGTGGCGGTGAAATCGTGCATGTAGCTCGCCATCGGCAGATCGACGATCGTGCCCGCCTCGAAGGCGCCATCGGCGGAGAGGCGCCACACATAGGCCGCCTTGCCGCCCGACCCGATGTTCCAGATCCGGCCCGAGGGTTCGATCCGGGGATGGGCAAGGAAGGGCATGCGGGCGAGGTCCGGGCGGAAGGTGACGGGGCCCTCGGTGGCAAGGGTCTCGGGATCGAGCGCGAAGGGCGATCCCGCCTCCCACAGCGCGAGCAGCCGGCCTCCGGCGTGGATCACGTGGGTGTTGGCGGGGTTGGTGTCGTCGGCGCTCCCGACCTCGGCGCCAGGCTGCAATGGCGTGCCGAAGCCAGGCTGGACCATCCGCCCGAGCCGCTCCTCGAGCCGCCGCTTGGGCGTGTCGACGAAGCGCGCCGCGAGCCGCGCCTCCTTGCCGGCGATCCGCCAGGCGCGCACCAGCCCGTCGCCGTCGAACCAGTGCCCCGCCGCGCTCGCCCCGCGCCGGAAGCGGGCCGGGCCGTTGCGGTAGAGCGTGCCGGCGAGGCCCTCCGGCGCGCGGCCTTGGAGGCGCGTGAGGGCGCGGGGCGCGATGTCGCCGGGCACGTCGGCAAGGCCGAGCGTCCAGTCCGGGCGGGCGGGGGTGACGGCGGCGTGCAGCGGGGCGGGGAGCGCGGCGGCGGCCGCCCCGGCAAGCCCCCGGGCGATGATCTCGCGGCGGTTCAGCATCGTCCCGGCCCTCACTTGATGGTGACGGTGACGGTGTTGGCGCCCGCGCGCACGGCAAAGCGCGCCGCCTCCCACGTCGCCGGGCCGCCCTCGGCCTTGGCATCGTTCGAGAAGGCGAAGGGCTCGAGCGGCATACCGAAAGGGTTGGAGGCCATCTTCATGTCGCCGTCGATGTCGTGGAAGGCCTTGATCGCGTAGTCGCCCGGCGTGAGGCCCTCGAAGCGGGTGACCGCGGTGTCGCCCTCGACCGTCGCCATCCCGAGGCGCGCCGGGGCGCCGCCCGCGTCATGCGCTTGGGCGCTGTCGAACAGGCTCATGAGGATGTCGCCGGAGGGCGTCTCGATCCCGACGAAGCGCACCTCGAGCGTGGCGGCGGGGGCAGGGGGCGCGGCGGGGGCGTCGGCGGCGGAGGCCCCGCCCGCCCACAGCGGCAGGGCGGCGGCGGCGAGCAGCGAGGTCAGCACGAGGGTTCGCATCGTCAGTGTCTCCTTGATCCCGGCCCATGCGGCGGGCCTTGCGGAGACCCCGATGCCCTCGCTAAGCCCCGGCTGTCGCGCGGGGTTTCGCGAGACGCCGCCCCGGATGCGCGAGATGAACGAGACTGCCATTCACGCTTCGCGAACTGCAGACCGCGCCCGTGCCCGCGCGCTTCGCGGCATGGCGATCGGCGTGGCGGCGGCGGTGGTGCTCGCCTATCTCGGCGCGCTCGGCACGCATCAGGCGCCGCTCGGGCAGCGCCTCGCCTACTGGGCGGCGGTGATCCTGCCGGGTTCGGTGCTCGGGCTGATGGTTACCGCCCTGGTGCGCGGCTGGGGCGGGCTCGCCGGGCGGCGCTGGCTGGAGATCGCGGCGATCGCGCTCGCCGTCTCGGTGCCGCACACCTTCCTGGTGGTGGTGGCGAGCGCGCTGTTCTTCGGGATCGAGGCGATCACGCCCGGGCTGGTCGCGAGCTTCTGGAGCGCGGTGCTGGTGATCGCGCTGGTGCTGACCGCGATCAACCACCTCGCTGCGGCGGGCGAGGCCGGGGTGCCGACACCCGCCGCCGAGCCTTTGCCGCCGGCGCCCGTCGCATCGCCCCCGCCCACTCCCGCCGATGACTCGCCGCTCCCCCCGCTGCCCGAGCTGATCGCCGAAAAGCTCCCGGCGCGGCTGCGCGCGGCCCGGCTGATCGCGATCGAGGCCGAGGACCACTACCTGCGCATCCACACCGATGCGGGCAGCGATCTCGTGCTGATGCGCATGACCGATGCCTGCGCGCTCCTGCCCGAGACGGCGGGGGCGCGGGTGCATCGCAGCTGGTGGGCGGCGCGCGCCGCCACCGAGGCGGTGGAGCGCGGCGGCGGACGGGTCGAATTGCGGCTCGCGTGCGGGCTGGTGGTGCCGGTCAGCCGCGCGATGCAAGGCGCAATCAAGGCGCAGGGCTGGGGCTGATCCGGCCAGCCGTGCGCCTCGCGGGGCCGCTTGCGGCGGTCTGATGCAGGTGAGTCGAGTGGGTGAATTTCCCCTGCCGGGCGGTCGCCTAACCTTGAGGTGTGAGACCTGAAACCAAGAGCTTAAGCCGCGCTGCCCCAATGGGCAGGGCTACGGCGGAACCGGCACGATGCCCCCATGCCAGCAGGCCGCAGGCCCCTGCGGCGAAGCCCGTTGACGCCGGGAAGCTGCGCGCGGGCCTGCTCGGCTTCATCGAGCGCCCCGGCTTCCCCTGCGTCGGTGCCAAATCCGCAAAGGCGCGCGGCGGCCTGTTCATCGAGACGGCGACCTCGCTCGCCAGCGCGCGCGACGACCTGCGCCTCCACGACCGGCTGGTGCGCTGGACCCGCGAGCACCGCGCCGATGCCGCCGAGTTCCGCAGCCTCGCGGTGGTCTTCGCCGGGCCGTGCGACATGGACGAGGAGGCCTTCGAGGGGATGCTCTGGGCGCGGCTCTCGGCGCTGACCGCGATCGACCGCGCCTGCGGCTTCGCGCCGGACCCGGACTACAGCGAGGACCCGCGCGACCCCGACTTCGCGCTCAGTTTCGCGGGCAAGGCCTACTTCGCCGTCGGCCTGCACCCCCGCGCCTCGCGCCCCTCGCGCCGCGCGCCGGCCCCGACCATCGTCTTCAACCGCCACGACCAGTTCACCGCGCTGCGCGAGGCGGACCGCTACGAGCGGATGCGCGAGGTGATCCTTGCCCGCGACACCGCGCTCGACGGCACGCCCAACCCGATGATCGCCCGCCACGGCGAGATCAGCGAGGCGCGCCAGTACAGCGGCCGGGCGGTGGGCGAGGACTGGGTGTGCCCCTTCGCCCCGCGAACCGGGGGGGCTTCGTGACGCCGGAGCGCATCGCACCGCGCACCGGTGTCGCCGTGCGGCTCCCGCGCGGGTCGCTGCTGACGGTGATCGACCCCGAGGGCGGGCAGGTCAGCGACATGCTCGCCGTCGCCGCCGAGGACCCGCGCGAGATCCTCTCCAACGGGCGAACCTTCGATTACGAGGAGACCACGCGCCTCACCACCGGCGCGCGGCTGTGGTCGAACCGCTCGCGGGTGATGCTGACGATCGTCGAGGACACCGCGCCGCATCACGACTTCCTGCTGACGCCGTGTTCGGAGGACACCTTCCGCCACTTCTATCCGGACAAGCCGGTGCATCGCGGCTGCTTCGGCAATCTCGCCGAGGCGCTCGCGCCCTTCGGTGTGGAGCCGGACATGATCCCGGCCGCCTTCAACATCTTCATGAACGTGCCCGTCGCGCCGGACGGCAAGCTGGCGGTGCTGCCGCCGGGGACGAAGCCGGGCGACTTCGTCCGCTTCCGCGCGGAGATGGACCTCGTGGTCGGCCTCACCGCCTGTTCGGCCTATGCCTCGAACGGCGGGAGCTTCAAGCCGATCGACTTCGCTGTCGAACAGCCGTTCTAGAGCGGGCGGGCGGCGGCGCGGGCCCTTTCAGACCCGCGCCGCCGCCCCGCGCATCAGCTGCCCTCGTTGCTGAAGCGTGCCGGACGGTCGCTGCCGCCCTCGGCGCTCTCGTAGTCCTGCGAGCCGTCGTTGAACTGCTGGCCCGCGCCGGACTGGCGGAACTGGCCGCCCTGCTGGCCCTGCTGGCCCTGCTGGTTCTGTCCGTCGCCGCCGATCTGGTCCTCCACCCGGTCGAGCATCTCGTCCTTGCGGTGGCGGACCTGCTCGCCGGCCTGGCGGACCCTGTTGCCCGCGGCATCGATCGCCTGCTCGCCGAGCGCGCCGACATAATCCTCCTCGGTGCGGGTCGCGGGGAGGGCCGAGCCGGCGATGGCGCCGACGAAGGCCGCCGCGAGACCGCTCAAAAGCGGACTGTCGGCATAGAAGCCGCGCGCGTCGTCGACGACCTTGCGGCTGCGCTCGCGGGTCTGGTCGGCGAGGGCGTGCGCGCGCTCGCCCATCTGCTCGCGGCTCTGGCGCAGCTTCTCGGTCGCCTCGTCGAGCCGCTTGCGGAAGGCGCCCTCGTCCTCGTCGTGACCCTGCTCGAGCATGAAGTAGCTCGCGCGGCTGTGGTCGCGGCGACGGCGGTAGCTGGCGTCGTCCTCGTCCGGCTGGCGCTCGCAGCGCGACATGTGCTCGATGTAGCTGCGGTGCTCGGGATGCCAGCCCCCGTAGGAGGAGGAGGAGGAGGACGAGGAAGAGGAGGAGAAGGTGTCGCTGTCCTTCCCGCCCGATGAGGACTTGAGCTTGTTCAGCCCGAGCGCCGAGGGCCGGGCGTCGGCATCGCTGACGAGCCACAGCCCGCCGATCGCAATCATGCCGAGTGCGATCGGATTGCGGCGGGCGCTGTCGATCAGGTAGTGGCTGTCGACCCCGCTCTGGTCGGCCTTGTCGAGCAGCGCGTCAAGGATGTTGCGCGGGGTCAGCTCGTTGCCGATCTGGCGCGCGGTGCGGCTCATCTCGGCCTGGGTCGCGCGGATGTCGCGCTCGATTTCCTCGGGGGTGCGGTTGTCGGTGGTGCTGGTCGTGTCGGTCATTATCGTGCTCCGGAAGTGTGAAGGTCGCCGGTCGCGGCGGCGGGGGTGTCGGCGATCGTCTCGATGGTGCGGGTGGGCTTGAGATTGCTCGCGTCGATCTTCTTGCGGCCCCCGGCATAGAGGATGCCGGCGATCACCAGCGTGATGACGCCGGTGAGGATGGTGCCGAGCGCGACGTTGTTGATCGCGTCGCCGACGAGGTAGGCGATGCCCATCAGCAGCACGCCGAGCCCGGCCACGCCGAACACGATCGCGCCCGCCATCGCGCCCACGGCCGCCTTGACGTCATTCGCCGCTTCGCGGACCTCGGCCTGCATCAGGCTGACCTGCTCGCGGGCAAGGTGCGCGCCCTGCTGCGTCAGGTGGCCGACGAGGTCGACGATGTTGCTCTCCTGCCCGGCGGCGCGGGGAGGGACCCCGCCCGCGACGGGACTGCGCGGTTGCTCGTTCATCGTGTCGTCCCCCCGATGTCCGATCCGCCGTCGTTGATCAGATAGGCGGATTCGAAGTCGCCCGAGGCGGTCGGCCGGATGTTCTCGTCGGCGGCCCAGCCCTGCTGGTCCGCGCCGAAGGCCTGCGAGCGCTGCGTGTCGTAGGCGCCCGAGGTGCCGTGGCGGTCGTGGTGCTTCTTGTCGGCACCGGCGCGCAGCACGCGGGCGGCGGCGAAGCCGGCGGCGGCCGAGGCGATCAGGAAGGTGCCGGGATTGCGCCGCGCGAACTGCGCCACGTCCTCGCCGAGCTGCTCGATGCTGCGGCCCTCGATGCGGCTCGAGAAATCCTCGATCTTGCGCGCCGCCTGCTGGAGCGCCGAGGCGATCCAGTCGGGCACCTCGGGGTTGTCGCGCAGGTCGTCGGCCGCGCTGTTGAGCGCCGAGGAGGCCGAACCGGCGATGTGCGCCGCCTGACCCTTGCGGCTCTCCGCCTCCTCCTTGGCGCGCGTGCCGACCGTGTCCTTCAGGCGCTCCGCATCATGCTTGAGCTCGTCGGTGACGCCCTCCTGGGTCTTGGTCCCGGTTGAGGCCGTGGAATAATCGCTCGTCATCATGAGTCTCCTTGAATGGGGTGGGGCAAACCTAGCGAAGGGTGCGGGGCGCGCGGCGCGCTAAGCGTTCAAACGGGCCGCCGATGCGCCGGGCCGGGAGGTGGTTAACCCAGATCAACAAGTTGATTATCCAACACTTTCACCGCACCTGATCGCACGACGGATGCATTCCGCCATGATGCCAGCCTGGGTTAGGGACGCGTGCCGGATCGCTGGGACAATGGCCCCATGCTGCACCTGTCCCCGGCCTCGCGAGCCATGCCGCGATGCCGGCCCGCTCCGCTCCCGTCCCTTACGGCGGCGACTGTCCCGGACTACCTTGCGGCACATGACCGGCGGGCCGCCATCCGCCTCCGTCGCCCCGACCACCTCGAGACATCGGGGCGCACCCCCGCGGCGGCCAAGTCTGCCGCGAAACAGGATTGCTGACATGACCACCGACGCCCACCCCGCCGCCGAGCCCACCTGCCTCATCTTCGCCTTCGACCGCACGCTCGATCATGCGCAGGTCGTGGCGATGGCGGAGCTGGTCGACCACGCCATCGAGCGCGACGGCGAGCTGCGCCTGCTGCTCGACCTGCGCCGCACCGAGCACATCGCGCTCGGCGCCTTCCTCTCGCCCAAGGGGATGCTGACCAGCATCAAGTCGATCGGGCCGGTCAGCCGCTATGCGGTGGTCGGCGCCCCCGCGCTGGCGGCGGCGGCGGTGGAGAGCTTTGGCACCATCCTGCCGCTGGAATCCCGCGCCTTCGACGCGGAGGAATATGCCGAGGCCCACCGCTGGGTCACCGGCGCCCCGGCCTGACACCCGACCACACAAGGATACCCGATGCGCTCGACGTTGCTTTACGCCGCTCTCCCCCTGTGCCTGACGCTGCTTGCCGCCTGCTCGTCCGATCGGGACGCCGACGGGGAGGCTCCCGAGGCTCGCCAAACCGCGACGGCCGAGGCGGGCGCCGACGCGATGGCCTCGCGCGATCCGGCGCCGGGCGCGGCCGCCGAGGAGAGCATCCCCGATGCCGAGGCGCGGCCGGTGATGCAGGCCCAGGTTGTGCTCGAACGGCTCGGCTTCGGCCCCGGCGTGATCGACGGCCGGCCGAGCCCGTCGCTCGCCAATGCGGTGAGGGGATTCCAGGAATCCCGCGGCCTGCCGGTAACGGGCGAGTTCGACGCGGCGACCCGCCAGGCGCTTGCGCAATGGTCCAACATCCCCGCCACGCGCGTGGTCACGATCCCGCAGGACTGGGCGTCGGAGACCTTCGCGCCCCTGCCCGAGGGCGCGGCGGAGCAGGCGCAGATGCCGCGGCTCGGCTACGAGAGCATGGCCGAGAAGCTCGCCGAGCGCTTCCACACCACGCCCGCCGTGCTCGCGCAGCTCAACCCCGGCGGGCGGCCCGCGCAGGCGGGCGGGGGCGCGACGCCTGCGGCCTCGCCGTCCCCTGTGGGTACCGCCGCACCGCAGGCGGCCCAGGCGGTGCAGTTCGCCCCCGGCCAGCACATCCGCGTGCCCAACGTGGGCGCCGACGCGATCGACCCCTCGAGCGTCGACAACAAGGACTGGCTCGCCACCCTGCGCTCGCTCGGCGTCGGGACGAACCAGCCCGAAGTGAAGCGCATTCTCGTCGAGGAGTCGAAGGGCTGGCTCAAGGCCTACGACGCCGAGGACCGGCTGGTGGCGATGTACACCGTCACCACCGGCTCGCGTCACGATCCGCTGCCGATCGGCGACTGGACGGTGAAGGGCGTCGCCTACAACCCGCCCTACAGCTTCAATCCCGAGCTGCTGCGGAACGTGTCCGCCAGCGAGGGGCGGCACGAATTGCCGCCGGGTCCGAACAGCCCGGTGGGGGTGGTGTGGATCGACCTCAGCAAGGAGCACTACGGCATCCATGGCACGCCCGAGCCGGAGGCGATCGGCCGCACCGAGAGCAACGGCTGCGTGCGGCTCACCAACTGGGACGCGGCGCGGCTGGCGATGATGGTCAGCCCCGGCACCAGGGTCGAGTTCCGCAAGTAGGAGGTCCGGCGCGCGCGCGGAAGGGGCGGGGCGGGCAAAGAAAGCCGGGCAGCACCGCTCCGCGGGCGATTGCCAAGACCCTTCGGCTTGGCGATGAGGGGGCGGGATCATGATTTATCTCCTCGCCCTCCTGTTCGGCGGCCTCTTCGCGGCGGCCTGGCTGCGCATCGACCGGCTCGAGCGGCGGATCGCGCAATTGTCGCAGGAGATCGCGGCGCTTGCCCCTGCGGCTTCGCGGGTGGAGCGGGGGGAGGATGCGGCGCCCGCCGCCGTTGCGGCGCGGCCGATGGCGAAGGCTGCGGCACCCGAGCCGGTCGACGTCGCCGCGCAGCCCGTTCCAGAGGCACCTGTGCCCGCGCCAGAGTCGCTCCAGAGCGCCGCAGACCCCCTCCAGACCACGGCCAGGCCCCCGCTTGCGCGGCGTTTTCAGGGCTTTTCCTTCGACTTCGAGGAGATCTTCGGCCGCCGCCTGCCGATCTGGGGCGGCGGTTTCGCGCTGGCGGTGGCGGGCATTTTCCTCGTGCGCTACGCCATCGAGGCGGGGCTGTTGACGCCGCTGGTGCGGGTGCTGCTGAGCTTCGTCTTCGGCTTCGTCCTGCTGGCGTGCGCCGAGGGCGCCTACCGCTACGAGGCGCGCCTCGCCGACCCGCGAGTGCGCCAGGCCCTCGCCGGGGCGGGGCTGGCGACGCTCTATGGCGCTTTCTACCTCGCGGGCACGACCTATGGCCTGATCGGGGCGGGGCTCGCCTTCCTCGGCCTTGCGGCGGTGACCGCCGGGGCGATCGCGCTGTCCTTCCGCTTCGGCCTGCCGAGCGCGGTGATCGGCCTCGTCGGTGGGTTCGCCGCGCCGCTGCTGGTCGACAGCGACAGCGCGAACGTGCCGCTCCTGTCCTTCTACCTCGCGCTGATCACCGGCGGCCTCGCGTGGAGCGGCGAGGCGCAGGAGCGGCGCTGGCTGAGCTACGCGGCGCTCGCGGCGGGGCTGGGCTGGGGCGTGCTGATGATGGCGCTCGGCGTCCCCGACGCCGCCGACCGGGCGGCGCTCGGCCTCTACCTCGTGGTGCTCGGGACCGTGCTGCCGGCCTTCCTCCACGCCCGCGGCGGTCCGCGCCTGCCGCATCTCGCCGCCGGGGGGCTGGCGAGCCTGCAGATGGCGGTGCTGGTCGGCAATGCCGGCTTCGCGCCGCTCACCTGGGGGCTCTACCTCCTGATCGCCGCCGGTCTGACGGGGCTCGGCTGGCGCTACGAGGCGCTGCGGCCAGGCACGCTGGTCGCGGCGGGGCTGGGGCTGGGGCTGCTCGCGATGTGGCCGGAGCCGGAGCCCGACTTCTTCGCGCTGGTCGCGGCGGCACAGGTCGCGATCTTCGCCGGTGCGCCGCTTGCGCATCATGCGCTGGGACGGGCGGGGCGGCTCGATCTGGCGCAGCTGGGCGGCGTCAGCCTCGTCATGGCGCTGGTGCTCTACGGCCACTTCGGCCGCTGGGAGGGCGACGCGAGCGAGCCGCTGCTGGCCGCCGCGACCGCCGCGCTGGCGCTGCTTCCGGCGGCAGGCTTCGCGCTGCTGTGGCGGCGCGGGCAGGAGCGGGACACGCGCGCGGCGCTCATCCTGCTCGCGCCGGCGGCGCTGCTGGCCTTCGGAGCGCTGCTGCTCGTCACCCCCGCCTGGCTCGCCCCCCTCGCGGCGCTCGCGGCGTGCGCGCCGCTGCTGTTGTGCGAGGCGCGCCGCGACGCGCCGGCCCTCGCGATCGCGGCCTGGGCGGGGGCGGGGGTCACCCTTTTCGCGATGGCCGTCACGCCGGGCTTCGCGCGGGAGATCACGCAGCTCGGCGGCCTTGCCGAGCCGGTTGAAACTGGGCGTGCGGTGCTGCGCTGGGCGGCGGCGCTGGCGCCTTTCGCGGCGCTGGCGATCATCGCCCGCCACGCCGCGGCGCGCAGCACCGCCGAGGCGCTTGCCGTCCTCCTCGGCTACGGCCTCGTCGCGCAGGTCGTGCCGAGCCTGCCGCTCGCATGGATCGCGGCGGCGGGCGCGATCGCGCTGGTCCTGACGACCCCGAGCCGCGTCGCGGCCTGGACGACGGCGCTGGCGATCGCCGCGGGCTGGGCGCTGGTGCCGGTCGCGGGCTGGGCGGGCGCGGGCGCGCTGGCGCTGCTCGGCGAGCCCTTCCTCGCGACCTCGGCCGCGGCCCCGCGTGACCTGGCACTGCGGATCCTGCCGCTCGCGGCGGGGGTGGCGGCCGTGCTGTGGAAGGGCCGCGAGCTGCGCTCCGAGACCCGTGCGGCGGCGCTGCTCGCGCTCGGCCTGCTCGGCGCGCTGGTGCTGCACAGCCTCTTCAAGCAGGCTTTCGCGATCTCCGAACTCCCCGCCTTCGAGCGCCACGGCATGGCCGAGCGCAGCCTGTGGCAGGCGCTGCTGTTCGTCGCGGCCCTCGCGGCCGGACGCCGACTGCCAGCGAGCCTGCGCCGCCCCGTTGGCCTCGGGCTGGTCGCCGCGCTGCTTGCGCATTTCGTCTGGTTCACGCTCATCCTCCACAACCCGCTGCTCGCCGCGCAGCATGTCGGGCCGGTGCCGGTCGCGAATTGGCTGACGCTCGGCTACAGCGCGGCGCTCGCGGGGCTGTGGCTCGGCCGCACCCTCTGGCCGGAGGCGCCCGCCGCTGCCCGCACCGCCTCCGAGGCGGCGAGCATGGTGCTGGTCGCGCTGCTCGCCTATTCGCTGCTGCGGCAGGTCTTCGCGGGATCGCTGCTGATCGCGCGCGGCGTCAACCCGACCGAGAGCCTGCTGATCTCGCTGCTCGGCATCCTGCTGGCGCTCGGCTACCTGTGGTGGGGATCGTGGCGCGGCCTGCGCAGCTGGCGGATCGGGTCGCTGGTGCTGATGCTGGTGGCGGTCGCCAAGGTGTTCCTCGTCGACGCCGCGGGGCTCGGCGGCCTGCTGCGGATCGCGAGCTTCATGGCGCTCGGCTTCAGCCTGATCGGCATCGGCTGGGTCTATTCGCGCCAGCTCGTGCGCGCGGCCGGCGACGCAGGCCCTGGGCCGGGGGAGGCCGAATGAGCCGGCCCGCTCGGGCGCCGCGCCTCAGCCGATGGCGGGCGGCGGGGCGTAGAAGGCGGCGGGGCTCCGGGTGAGGACGTAGTCGGACTGCGCGAAGCGGCGCTGGAAGACGCGCGGCGCGGGCGCGCCGAGCGGCGCCAGCATCACGTCCCGCGCGCCTGCCGGAGCGCCCGTCGACCATTCCCTCGGGTGGATTACGAAGTAGTGGAGGTAGGGCTCGATCCACCGGCCGAAGAAGGGCGCGGCGCGGCCGCTGAAGCCTTCGACGCGGAACGCCGGGTCCCCCGCGGCGAGCGCCGCCTGCATGGCCACGGCGTCGAGGGGTCTTTCATCCCGGAAGGGGATCACGTCCCACTGCCCGTCGACATAGGCCCAGGCCTGCCGGTCGGCGAGCCACGCCTCGTCCGCCACGTGACCCGCGCCGGACTCGGCGGTCTCGACATCGGCGCGCTGCAGGCCCAGCACCCGCGTCGGCACGCCCACGGCGCTGAGGGCGGCGGCGAGCACCTCGGCATATTCGACGCAGCGGAACCGCTGGCCCGTCGCAGCTTCCGCCAGGATCGTGAGCGGATCGGAGCGGGAGGGCTCGTTCGACCCGTTGTGCTCCCACCGGCTGCGCACCCAGGCGGACATGCGCCGCACCCGCGCAAGGTCATCTTCGGCCCCGGCCACGACCTCGGCGAGGCCGTATTCCTCGCGCAGCCTTGCGAGCATCGCGCGGTCGATGCGGGTGCCGAAGGACAGCGGCGCCGCCTCCTCGCCGGCGGCGGGATGTGCGAAAGCGAGCGGCGCCGGGCGGGCGAGGGCGGGGCAGGCGGCAAGCGAGGCGCTCGCCAGTGCGCCGGACAGGAAGATGCGTCGCTCCATCGCCTCTCTTCTCTGCGGACTCCTACCCTGTGACATTATCCCCACGCGAGGCTGCCGATCAAGACGGGCGGCCGCGCCGCGCCAGCGGGTTGTTGCATGACAATCGAGATGGTGTCACCCTTGCGGGAGCGCGCATTGGCTCGCTTATCGCGGCCGCCCCGTGGCCGCCCTTCAGCGAGAGGCCCTGCAAGTTGAGCATCGACACCTTCGCCAAGGCCCTGGCTCAATCGCGCGGTGCGGGCGCGCAGGGCCTGCCGGCCTCCTTCGATCCCCTCGCCGCCATGGATGGGGCGCCGGTGATGATCGCCGTGCACGAGGGGCCGGAGCACCGCTACGCCTATGCCAACGCCGCCTACCGCGCCGCCGCGGCGGGCCGTGCGCTGGTCGGCATGACGCTCGCCGAGGCGATGCCGAGCCTCATCGCCCGCGGCCTCGACGAGGCTTTCGACAGCGTCTTCCGCATCGGCGAGACGCGCGAACCGCCGCTCATCAAGGCCCAGTTCGGGCCGGGCGTGGGCGAGGGCGTGGCGGGGCGCTGGTTCCGCCTGACCCTCGCGCCATGGCGCGGCGAGGACGGGTCGGTGCGCGGCGTCATCAGCTACACCTACGATGTCACCGCGCAGGTCGAGGCCGCCGAGATGGTCGAGCAGCGCACCGCCGAGCTCGGCTTCGCGCTCGAGGTGGGCGGCGGGGTCGGCACCTGGGACTGGGACGTGGTCTCCGACACGTTGACGGTGAACGAGCGCTTCGCCGCGCTCTTCGGCGTGCCCGCGGACGCCGCGCAGGGCCTGCCGATCGCCCGCTTCGTCGCCGGCATCCTCCCGGAGGATCGCGCGCGGGTCGAGGCGGCGATCGCCGCGTCGGTGGCCGAGGGCAGCGACTATCTCCAGGAATATCGGGTGCGCACCATCGACGGCGAGATCCGCTGGCTGTCGGCGCGCGGGCGCTGCTTCCACGATGCCGAGGGCAATCCGGTGCGCTTTCCGGGCGTCGCGATCGACATCACCCGCCAGGTCGAGGAGCGCCAGGAGCTCGAGCGGACCTATGCGCTGCTCAAGTCCTTTCTCGACAATTCAGCAACCTATGTTTTCGCCAAGGACCTCGAGGGTCGGTACATCCTCGCCAACAGGTTCTACCTTGAAGCCTTCGGCGAGACCGAGGCCAGCCTGTACGGACGCACCGACCGCGACCGTTTCGGCGAGGGCGAGCCCTATAGTGTCAACGACCGCCGCGTGGCCGAAAGCGGCGAGCCTATCGAGTTCGAGGAAGCAGCCGTGGGAGCAGACGGCGAAACCATCCACGCCATCTCCGTCAAGTTCCCGCTGCGCGACCCGGCGGGCAACCTGTTCGGCACCGGATCGGTGTCGACCGACGTCACCGTGCGCCGGCGCACCGAGGCGGCGCTCGTTCGCAGCGAGGAGCGGCGCCAGCGCGCCATGGCCGCGGGGAGCGTCGGCACCTTCGAATATTACCCCGACGACGAGCGCTTCGTCTGGGACGCGATGACGGCGACGATCCTCGGCTTCGGCGGCGGCGGGGAGATGTCGCTCGCGGACATCGCGAGGGTCGTGCACCGCGAGGACCGGACGGTGTGGGACGCGCAGGTCGCCGAGGCGCTCGCCGCGCGCGACGCGAAGGTGCGGCTCGAATTCCGGGTCATCCGCCCAGAGGACGGCGCGACGCGCTGGATCGAGGGGCTCGCCGAGGCGAGCGGTCGCGGGGAGCAGGCGCCGATGATGGTCGGCACGGTCCGCGACATCACCGAGCGCAAGGCCTATGAGGAACAGCTCGTCTACCTCAACCGCGAGCTCAACCACCGGGTCAAGAACCTCTTCGCCGTCACCCGCGGCATGATCCGCATGGCCGCGCGCCAGGAGCCTTCGGCCAGCGACTTCGCGCAGCGCACCATCGAGCGCCTCGACGCGCTGGCCGCCGCGCACACCATCGGGATGGACGCCAAGGGCGTGGAGCCGGTGGACCTGCGCGACATGCTGCGCGCGATCCTCGGCCCCTTCGTCGACCGGCAGGGCGAGGGGATCCACCTCGAGGGTCCGCCGCTCGAGATTCCGCGCCGCATGGTCACCCCACTGACGCTCACCGTCTACGAACTCGCGACCAACGCCTTCAAGCACGGCTGCCTCGCGCAGCCCGGCGGCCGGCTGTCGATCGGCTGGGACGAGACCCCCGCCGAGCCCGGGGGCGACCCTGCCGCGCTGACGATCGCCTGGCGCGAACACGGCACCGCGCCCGTCACCGCGCCCCCGCCCGGCAAGGGCGGAGGGTTCGGCTATCGGCTCATCGATGCGCTGATCGTCCAGTTGAGCGGACGGCAGACAATTATCTGGGAAAAGGATGGTTTGAACATGACACTCGTCCTGCCGCTGGAGGTGCCGGCATGACCCGGGCCAGCACGACGCAGGGGGCCGGCGCCGGGGGCATGTCGATGCCGACGCCGAACTCGCCCAAGAGCGGCTGGGGGAGCGGCCGCGGGCCCGTGCCGCTCGAGGGCGCGACCGTGCTGCTCGCCGAGGACGAGGCCTTCCTGGCGCTCGATCTCCACGATTCCCTCGAAGAGGCCGGCGCGCGGGTGATCGGCCCCGTCGCCTCGCTGTCCGATGCGCTGGCGGCCGCCGACGCGCAGACCTTCGACGCGGCGATCCTCGACATCGATCTCCAGGGCAAGGAGGTGATGCCGGTGGCGAGCATCCTCGCCGACAGGCAGATCCCCTTCCTGTTCCACACCGCGCATGGTCACCTCGCCCATTTCGCGCCGGACTTCGCGCAGGTCCCGATCTGCTCGAAGCCGACCGATCCGGGCCGGCTGATCCGCGTCCTGCGCGAGCTTCTGGACAGGTCGAATGCCAACTGATCCGCGCCGGGACGCGCGCCCCGTAGCGGGAGGCGGCGCATGAGCGGGGCCTCCCTGCGGGGCGCCCGCGTGCTGGTGGTCGAGGACGAGTTCCTGCTCGCCGACGAGATGCGCAGCGATCTCGAGGACATCGACGCCGAGGTGCTCGGCCCCTTCGGCCATCTCGCCCCGGCGATGGAGCTGGTGCGCGAGGGAGCGGAGATCGACGCCGCGGTGCTCGATCTCAACATCGGCGGGCGCGAGGTCTTCCCGCTCGCCGACCTGCTGGCCGAGCGCGGCGTGCCGATGGTCTTCGCGACCGGCTACAGCGCCCAGAGCCTCCCCGCGCGCTTTGCCGGGGTGCCGACCTGCGAGAAGCCGGTGGCGCAGGACCGGCTGGTGAGCCTGCTGCAACGGTCCCTCGGCGCTTCCGCGCCATAGCAGCGGGGCCTCAGGGCACGGGCGCGGGCTGCTCGGCGCGGGCGCCCTCGGCGGCAGCCAGCGGTGGGGCGGGGCGGTGCAAGACCAGCGCGGAGAGCGCCAGCCAAGTGCAAAACATCACCAGATAGGGCCAGCGGCGCGGCCAGAGCCTCGCCACCAGCAGCGTCGCCGCGGCCGTGCCTCCGAGCGCGAGCAGTTCCGAGCCTGCCGCCAGAGTGCCGGTGCCGGCGAGCGCCGTGCGCAGCGCCGCGCTGGCCCATTGCGCGGGAAGGAGCGCCAGCAGCCACTCGGGCAGCGCCCCTGGACGGGCCGCGGCGGTCGCCAGCATCGCCGCCTCCCCGGCGACCACGAACAGCGCGATCCACCAGCCCCTCGCCCCGGCGCTGCGCGCGAAGAGCGCGCCCCGCGCAGCGAAGCTCACGCCTGCAAACGCCATCGCGACGCCCGCGGGGAGCAGGTGGGCGAGCGCCGGCAGGCCCGTCGCCCGGGCGAGCAGCATCAGCCCTGCGCCGGTCGCGAGTGCGAGCGCGATTCCCGTCCGCATCCGGCCTGTCGCCGCGGCCGCGAGCATACCGACGCCCATCAGGGCCACGGCGAGGATCACCCCCAGCATCCCGGCCGACAGCCCGCCGCCCCGCGCCAGCAGCAGCACGGCAATGCCGGGCACGGCGACGCCGAAAAGGCCCGCCACCAGCCAGGGCAGGGGCGAGCGTGATCCCGGCCGGGTCGGCGCATCTGAAGTCATGGCGCGGACACTGGTCGAGCCGCGCTGCGAAGTCGAGCGCGAAGCGAAGGGAACGGCCCCGGCCAGCCTCTCGCGGGCAAATCGGCGAAGCGAAGCTACGGGAAAGGCGATCCTTTCCCATGTTGGTTGTCCGCCACGGCGACTTGGGGCAAACCGGATGGCAGGAACAGGCGAGGCCTTCCGGGCGAGGGAGAATCCGCGTGCAGACCGCAAGCAGCATCGGGGGCGGCTTCCAGGCTTCGGCTGTCCCGCGCGCCGGCGCCGCTTTCCTCGGCCTTTTTGCGGCCTACCTGGTCCTCGCCTATGTCGGGCTCAAGTGGGCGCTGATCGACGGCGCCGGCTCGCCCGTCTGGCCGGCGGCGGGGGTGGGGCTGGCCGGTCTCATGCTCGGCGGGGTGCGCCTGTGGCCGGCGATCGCGCTCGCCCGGCTCGCGGCCGCGCTCCTGACCGGCTCGCCGCAGCCCCTGTGGGCCGATGCCGCGATCGCGCTGGGAAACGCCCTCGCGACGGCGGCCGCGGCGATGACCCTCGTCCGGCTCGCGCCGCAGGACCTCGGCCTGCGATCGCTTGGGGGGATGCTGCGCTTCTGCTTCCTCGCCAGCCCGGTCACCGCGGCGCTCTCGGCCGCGATCGGCTGCGCGGTGCTGGCCATGTCCTCGGGCCTGTCTGGGGAGGTGCTGTGGAACGTCGCCTTCAACTGGGCGACTGGCGCCTATGTCGGCACGGTCACGATCGGGCCGATGATCCTCGCCTGGGCCGACAAGGCCGAGGACTACACCCTGCCCCGCGCCCTTGGATTCCTCGCGGTGCTGGCGCTCAACGGTCTCGCGGCCTACGTGATCTTCACCAGCACCGCCAACGAGTACCTTCGGACCTGGCAGATCTTCCCGCTGCTGATCGGCGCGGGGCTCGCCTACGGGGTGCGCGGCACGGCCTCGGCGCTGGTGCTGGTCGCGGCGATCGCGGTGTGGGGCACCAGCGAGGGCCAGGGGCCGATCCTCCAGCTGGGTGCCGACGCGCGCAACCAGATGTTCCTGCTGCAGCAGTTCCTCGCGACCGTGGCTCTCACCACGCTGATCCTCTCGGTGGTGACCGAGGAACGCCGCGCCAAGGACATGCTCGCCGCCCAGCGGGATCGGCTGCGCCTCGCCGAGGAGCAGAGCCGCGCGCAGGCCGAGGAGCTGCAGGTGATCCTCGATGCCGTTCCCGCGATGGTCGTCATCGCCCACGACCCGGACTGCGCCGACATGAGCACCAACGAGGTCGGCAAGGCGCTGCTGCGGCGCTCGCGCTGGTCGGGGGACGTCGCCGATCTCAACCCGAACGCGCGCATGTTCGACGCCGCGGGCCGGGAATTGCCCGAGGAGGAGCGCCCGATGCGCCGGGCCGCGCGGGGGGAGACCATCGCCGACTTCGAGGGCCGGCTCGCCTTCGACGAGAACCGCGCCGTCCACTTCCTCGGCGGCGCGCGTCCGCTCTTCGCCGCCGACGGCAGCGTGCGCGGGGCGGTCGGCGCCTTCATCGACGTCACCGCGCGCAAGCAGGCCGAGGACCGCGCGACCCTGCTGGCGATGGAGGTCGATCACCGCGCGAAGAACATCATGGCGGTGGTGCAGTCGGTGATCCGCCGCAGCAATGCCGAGGACGTCGCCGAGTTCCGCAAGGCGGTGGCGGACCGGATCAACAACCTCGCGCGCATCCACAGTCTGCTCGCGGCCAATCGCTGGGACGGCGCCTCGATGGCGGAGGTGGTGCGCGGCGAGTTCGCGGCCTTCGGCTCGGCGGGCGACAATGACCTGGTGCGCATGTCGGGCCCCGACCTGCTGTTGCACCCGTCGCTGGCGCAGGGCCTCTCGATGGTGATCCACGAGCTGGCCACCAATGCGGTGAAGTACGGCGCGCTTTCGGTGCCCGAAGGGTTCGTCGACCTTGCGTGGCAGGTCGCGGAAGGCGACGGCGCGCGGAGGCTGGCGGTGACGTGGACCGAGGAGAACGGCCCGCCCGTCCGCGCGCCCGCCAAGACGAGCTTCGGCACGGTGGCGATCACCGGAATCGTCCAGCACCAGCTGCGCGGCGAGCTGCGGCGCGAGTGGCGGCCCGAGGGGCTGGTCGTCGCCTTCAGCGTGCCGCTCGAGGACTAGCGCGCCCTCGCGGTCAGAGGGCGTCGCAATAGGCGGCGGCCGCGCCGGTCACGAGGATCACCTCGGCGTCGCCCACACGCCGGGCGGCCGCTATGTAGTCGGCGACCGACATCTCCTCGAGCGACTTGCCGCTGCCGTCGGAGACCCGGCTCAGTCTGCGCAGCTGGTCGGCGGAGAGGCGCTGCGCCATCTCGCGCGCCATGCAGCTGGCGGCCGGGGCGGCGACCCCCGCGTCGGTGAGGCCGCGGTTGACCGCCGCCTCCTTCGAGCAGCCGGCGAGCAGCAGGGCGATCAGGAGGAGGCGAACGGACATCGGGGTTCTCCGGGTTGGGCGGGGGCGGTGCAGGGCATGACCCGCGGGCCCCCGACCTTGCACGGGGCTCCCCGCCGCGAAAGCACCTGGGTCAGGAACACGCCAAGCCCCGGCACCGCGTCAATCCTCGTCCGCCTCCGGCACCAGCGGCCTGCGCGCGGCGAGGTCGAAGCGCGCCCCGGCGCCCAGCATGTGGAGGCGCAGGTCGTGGACCGTGATGGGCGTGCCCTGCCGGACCGTGGCGACATCGGAATAGCCGACCCCGCCGGCGTCGAGCACACAGGCCGCGCCCGAGCCGATCACCGCGAGGCGGCCCTCCTCGACCACCGCCGCCGTGTCCTCGTCGAGCCCGAGGCCGAGCGAGCCCGGCGCCGCCGCCAGCGCCGCGACGAGCCGGCCGATGCGGCCGCGCTGGGCGAAGTGCTGGTCGATGATCGTGTCCCGCACCAGCCCCAGCCCCGGCGCCATCTCCACCGAGCCGCCCCGCCCGGCCTCGTCGCTGTCGCCCGACACCAGCATCGTGGCGCTCATCGCCGAGGCCCCGGCCGAGGTCCCCGCGACAAGCCCGCCCTCGCGGTGCAGGCGCGCGAGCCAGTCGCCGGTCGCGGTGCCCGCGACCATGCTGGTGAGGCGCGTCTGGTTGCCGCCGGTGAAGAAGATCCCGCGCGCGTCCTCCAGCAGTTCGAGGGTGCGCGGATCGTCGGCCTCGCTGCGCTGGTCGAGGTAGAGTTCGGTGAGCTCGCCCTCGTGCAGGTCGGCGAAGGCGGCCTCGTATTCCTCGAAATAGCCGGTGCGCGAGGGGCTGGCGATGGTGGCGATGACGAGCTTGCCTCCTTCCAGGCGCTCGGCGACGGCGGCGAGGATCGTGCGGCGGCCCTTCGGGTCGCGGTCCTCGTGCCCGCCGATGATGAACAGCGGTCCCGCCCCGCCGTCCTGTCCGGGCGCGCTCATGGGCGGGGCTCCTCGTCCTGCGCGAGCCAGACCGCGGGCGCCCCGTCGCCGGCCCGCATCAGCGCGACCGCGAAGTGCGCGGAATTGTGCGCGAAGCCCGGCGCGCCGTTGCGGTCGAGGGCGATCGCCCCCGCCTCGCCGCCGAGCCGCGCGAGCCGGGCGAGCGAGCATTCGATCGCCGGCCGCACCTCCATCCGCCCGAGCTTGTCGGCGATGTGCGAGGCGAGGGCGAGCCGGGCGATCGCCTCGCCGTCGCCCGACAGCGCCACCGCGCCCGCGGTGTTGTCGGCATAGTAGCCGCAGCCGGGCATGGGGCTGTCGCCCACCCGGCCTGCGCGCGTGCCCTCGAGCCCGCCGGTCGAGGTGCCCGCGGCGACATCGCCGAAGCTGTCGCGCGCGACCGCGCCCACCGTGTCGCAGGCCTCGGCCGCGGCGACGGGCACCGGGCCGCGGTCCTCCTCCTCCCGCATCGCCGCGCCGCGTTCCCGCGCGAAGGTGAGCGCGCCGACCCCGGCGAGCAGGATCTCCCGCTCGCCCAGCACCTCGCGCGCGACGCTCACCGGATGGCGGACCAGCGGCAGCGCCGCGACCGCGCCGACATCGAGCGAGGCGCCGTCCATCAGCGCGGCGCACATCTCGACGCCGCCCTCGCGGTTGGGGACGGCGCCCCGACCGGCGTTGAACACCGGGCGGTCCTCCATCACCCGGATCGCCGCCTCGACGGCGGCAATCGCGGTGCCGCCCGAGGCGAGCACCTCGGCCCCGGCGCGCACCGCCTCGGCGAGGCCGTCGCGGTTGGCCTGTCGCTTCCCGGGTTCGATGGTCTTGGCGCCGCCGTGGATCAGGATCGTCCAGGCCGTGGGAGCCGCGCTCATGCGCCCATCTCCGCCGGTTTGGCCATGCGTGGCGGTGGAGCGGTCTCAGCCTCCGCTGCGGCGGGGCGGAACTCGGTCACCTGCTTCCAGCACCCGGCGACGTCGCTCGGCGTCAGCACCAGAAGATCGCCCGGCCCGGCGAGCCCGAGGCCGATCGCGTTCGCCTCCGCCTCCCCGTCGACCGCGCGCACTTCGCCGCGCATCAGGCCGCTTTCCTCCGCCCCGCGCCGCAGCAGCCCGAGCAGCTCCCCGCGCGGCCGGCCGCGGGTGACCGGGTCCTCGCGCAGCACCAGTTCGTCGAACAGCCGGGCGGAGATCGCCGCCATCGCGAGGATGTCCTCGTCGCGCCGGTCGCCGGGGATCGAGATCACCCCGATGGTGCGCTTGTAGCGATGGCGCAGCCCCTCGATCACCACGCCCAGCGCCTCCAGCCCGGCGACGTTGTGGGCATAGTCCATGATCGCCCGGAAGCCGTGCGCGTCGTGGACGTTGAGGCGGCCGGGATTGCTCTCGAAGTCCGACTGGAAGGTGCCCAGCGCCGAGCGGATCGTCGGCAGCGAGATGCCGTGGGCGCTCGCCATCGCCGCGGCGGCGAGGGCGTTGGCGATGTTGAAGGTGGCAAGGCCGTGGAGCGTCGCAGGGATCGAGGCGGCGGGCAGCACCACCTCGCGCAAGCCCTCGCGGTGGAGCACGATCGTGCCCCCGTCCGGCCCCGGCTCGCGCACCGCCGCCGCGCCGCCCGCCTCGATGTGCCGGCGCAGCCAGGGCGCCATCTCCTCCTCGCCGCCGTGCAGCGAGAACCACATCACCGTGCCGCCCGCCCGCCGTGCCATCGCCCGGGTCAGCGGGTCGTCGGCATTGAGCACCGAGGTGCCGCGGCGCCGCACGGTCTCGACGATCAGGCTCTTCAGCTTCGCCAGTTCCTCGACCGTGTCGATGCCCTTCAATCCGAGGTGATCGGCGGTGACGTTGAGCACCGCGCCCACGTCCGCCTCGGCATAGCCCAGCCCCTCGCGCAGGATGCCGCCGCGCGCGGTCTCGAGGATCGCGATCTCGACGCAGGGGTCGCTCAGCACGAGGCGCGCGCTGCGCGGTCCCGTCGAATCCCCCGGCGCGACCAGCGTGTCGCCGACATAGATGCCCGCGGTGGTGGTCATGCCGGTGATCTTGCCGGTGAATCGGAAGATGTGGCGCAGCATCCGCGTGGTGGTCGACTTGCCGTTGGTCCCGGTGATCGCGAAGACCGGCACCCGCGACCGGGTGCCGCGCGGGAAGAGCATCTCGATCACCGGCCGCGCCACGTCGCGCGAGGCGCCCTCGGAGGGTTCGAGATGCATCCGGAAGCCGGGCGCGGCGTTGACCTCGATCACCCCGCCGCCGGTCTCGCGCACGGGCTGGGTGATGTCGGGGGCGATGAAGTCGATCCCCGCCACGTCGAGCCCGAGGATCATCGCCGCCCGCGCTGCGATCGCGGCATTGTCGGGATGGATGGCGTTGGTGCGGTCGATCGCGGTGCCGCCGGTCGAGAGGTTGGCGGTGGTGGCGAGGAGCACCGTCTCGCCGCGTTCGGGCACGCTCGCGGGGGTGAGGCCAGCGCGGGCGAGCAGGGCCTCGGCCGCCGCGTCGAGCCGGATGCGGGTCATCGCCTTTTCGTGCCCGATGCCCCGGCGGGGGTCGCGGTTGATCGCGGCGACGAGCTGTTCGATGCTCGACGTGCCGTCGCCGGTGACCGCGGCGGGCATCCGCTCGGCGACCGCGACGACCTTGCCGTCGACCACCAGGATGCGGTGATCGCGCCCGGCGAAGAAGCGCTCGACGATCACCTCGCCGCCCCGCGCCTCGGGGAGCGCGGCGCAGAAGGCGGCGCGCAGCTGGCGCGCCTCGACGATGCCGGTGGTGATGCCGCGGCCGTGGTTGCCGTCGCGCGGCTTGGTGACGAGCGGGTAGCCGAGCCGCTCCGCGGCGGCGAGGGCCTGCGCCTCGCTCCGCGCGACGACGCCCTCGGGCACCGGGATGCCCTGCGCGCCGAGCAGTTCCTTGGTGTAGTCCTTGTCCTTCGCGGCCTCGGTGGCGAGCAACGCGGTGCGGCCGGTGATGCTGGCGCGGATCAGCCTCTGGTAGCGCCCCTGCCCGAGCCGGACAAGGCTGCCTCGCCCGAGCCGCGTGACGGGGATGCGGCGCCGCTCGGCCTCGTCGACCAGCGCCTGCGTGGTCGGGCCGAGCGCGCGGCGCGCGGCGAGGCGCTTCAGCTCGGCGCGGCGGGCGGCGAGGTCGAAGCCGCTCTCGAAGGCGACGAGGCGGTCGAGCCCGGCGATGCCGGCGAGGCGTGCGGGGAGCAGGGAATCGACCAGTTCGAGCGCGGCGCGTCCGGCGGCGAGCCCGACCTCCTCGTCGGCATAGGCGAACATCACGTTGTAGACGCCGGGCCGGCCCTTGACCGCGCGCGTCTTGCCGCGCGTGACGCGGGTGCCCGCCTCGCATTGCAGTTCCAGCGCGACGTGCTCGGCGACATGGCCGAGCCAGGTGCCCTCGTGCAGGCGCTCGACGAAGCCGCCCGGTCGGCGGCGGCTGCAACGGTGGCGGTTGAGGCCGGGGAGCGCGGCGAGCAGGCTTTCGGCAAAGCCCTCTAGCCGCGAGGTCGGCCATTGCTCGAGCTGGCCGAGATCGAGCAGGATGCTGATCATCGGGGTGTGGCTGTAGTAATGCGCGCCGCGGAAGATCGTTCGTCCGAGCACGCTTGCGGTCTCCGGGCGCTCGATGACGTAGGCGCTCGGGTCATGGTGTTGCCCACCCATTGTCGGTTGTTCCTTGTGTCCCATGCCGGGAGCGGATGGGGGGCCGGGGGAGTTCGGGCAAAGGGGGCGGGGCCGCCATAACTTCGGTTCGCAAGAAAGGTGTGGGGCGGCCTTCGAGCGTGGTCGCGGCAGCCCGGCCCCAGCGAGCGCCTGCCCCGTGCCAGACCCCTCCCAGATCCCTCCTTGACCCCCTTTAGACGCCCTCCAGAAGCGCCTCGGCGGATGTTTCACGTGAAACATCGCGGCCGCCGGGGGGTGGCGGAACAATCCTCACCCTTGCACCCTTTGCACCCTCCCGGGCGGCGAGGGTCGTGCCCGATGAATGGGAGTTTGGGAGCAATGAACGCAATTTCGGCCACGTCCCGCGCGGCGCCGCTGCCGACCGGCGACACGGGATCGGCGGCATCGGCAAGGCTGCTGCGGTCCCTCGAGGACCTGGACTACGACTTCCTTGCCCCGACCCCCGCCTCCCACGCCCGCGTCCTCGAGCGCCCCGACCGCCAGCAGGGCGAGACCCTCATGGACCTGCTCGGCTGGAGCCTGCCCTGCCGGGCGGAAAAGCTCCCCGAAGCGGTGCTCTCCGCCCTCGACGAGGCGGGATTCCTGGAGCGCCGCGAGGACGGGACGGTTACCGCGAGGGTCCGGGTGTCGCGGGTGTTCGGCAACCTCTTCATCCACTCGCGCTTCCCGACGGTGGAGCAGGACGCGGTGTTCCTCGGCCCCGACAGCCACCGTTTCGCGGACTACGTGCTGCGCAACATCGCGGGCCTGCCCGACGGCACGCGGGTGCTCGATTACGGTGCGGGCGCGGGCGTCGGCGGGATCACCGCGGCGAGCCGCCTGCCCGGCGCGCGGCTGACCCTCGCCGACATCAACCCCAAGGCGCTCGCGCTCGCCAGCGCCAACGCCGCCCATGCCGGGGTGACGCACGAGGTCGCACAGGCGCAGCGGCCCGAGGATCTGGACGGCGGCTACGACCTCGTCGTCATGCACCCGCCCTTCATGATCGACGCCGAACGCCGCGCCTATCGCGACGGCGGCGATCTCTATGGTGGGCGGCTGTCCCTCGACTGGGCGCTCGGCGGCGCGAGGCTGCTCGCCCCCGGCGGGCGGCTGGTGATGCACACCGGCGTGTCGATCGTTGCCGGGCGCGACGTGCTGCGCGACGCCTTCGCCGAGGTCCTGCCCACCGCCGAGTACAGCCTCGCCTACGACCTGCTCGATCCCGACATCTTCGGCGACGAGCTCTCGAGCGAGGCCTATGCCGAGGTCGACCGGATCGCGGCCGTGGGCCTGCGCATCGACCGCCGTCCGTGAGCGAGCAGCGGGGCGGCGCGCGGCTGAACACGCCGCCCGTGCGCCTGCTGGGGGCGCTGGCGCTCGGGCTGGTGGGCGGGGCGGCGGCGAACGGGAGCGGATACGAGGCGGACCTCCTCGCGGTCGCGCAGCCGGTCGGCCGGCTGTGGCTGAACGCCCTCACCATGACCGTCGTGCCGCTGGTGACGGCGCTCCTCATCGCGGGGGTGTTCGAGGCCGGGAGCAGCGGCGGCAGCGCCGTGTCGCGCCGCGCGCTGACGTGGTTCGCCGTGCTGCTGGTGGTCGCCTCGCTGCTGGGCGGGGTGGTGGCCTGGCTGCTGCTCGGCGCCTGGCCGATCCCCGAGGGCTCGGAGCGCCTCGCCGCCGCCGCGGGACGGCCCGCCGCGGCGCCCGCCGGCGACTGGGTCGACAACCTCGTCGCCGCCAACATCGTCGGCGCGGCGGCCGAGACCGCGATGGTGCCGCTGGTGCTGTTCGCGATGCTGTTCGGCTTCGCGCTCACCCGCATCGAGCGCGAACTCGGCACCGCGCTGGCGCGGGTGTTCCGGGCGGTGGCCGAGGTGATGCTGGTGATCGTCGGCTGGGTGCTGTGGATCGGCCCCGTCGGGGTGCTGGCGCTGGCGCTGGGGGTGGGCGTGACGCTCGGGGCGGGGGCTGCGGGCGTGCTGATGCACTACGTCCTCGTCATCATCCTCGTTTGCCTCGCGATCGCCCTGTTCATGCACGTGCTCGCCGCCACGCTCGGCCGGATGGGCGCGCTGACCTTCGCCCGTGCGGCCCTCCCGGCCCAGACGGTGGCGATGAGCACGCAATCCTCGCTCGCCTCGCTTCCGGTCATGATGTCGGCCGCATCCCCGCTGCGCGTCGACCCCGCGAGCGCCGGGATCGTCCTTCCCCTCGCCGTGTCGCTGTTCCGCGCCGCCAGCGCGGCGGCGAACGTGGCCGTGGCAGTCTATCTCGCGCAGGTCCACGGCGTGCCGGTCACCGCGCTGAGCCTGATCCTCGGCGCGCTCGTCGCGGCGGCGGTCAGCGTCGGCGCGGTCGGGCTGCCGGCGCAGGTGTCGTTCTTCGCGGTGATCGCGCCGGTCTGCATCGCGATGGGCGTGCCCATCACGCTCCTGCCCCTGCTGCTCGCGATCGAGACCTTGCCCGACGTATTCCGGACGCTCGGCAACGTGACCGCCGACATGGCGGTGATGCGCCTTGCCGGACGGCGCGCCGGTGCCGAACCGGCCCGGGACATCTGAAAGGGAAGGGCGCCCCGCCGGGACGCCGCCGTAAATTGCTTTGCACGAAAAGTGGTCGGGGAGACAGGATTCGAACCTGTGACCCTCTGCTCCCAAAGCAGATGCGCTACCAGACTGCGCTACTCCCCGACATCGATCGTCCCGCCCCTAGTGCCGGCGCAGCGGGATCGGCAGGCACGAGTTCCTGCGACCTGCCGAGCAAAAACAACGCATTAGACGGTAAGGACTGTGCCTCATTGTCACATCCTCATGCCTGGTGCAAGCCTCGGGCCGATACGGCCGCCCTTCTGCGGGGCTCAGGGAGCCTTGTCGAGCCGCTCGGGGAGAGGGCGCGGCTGGCCCGTCGCCTGGCCCCGGCACCGATGCCCGGCCAGACGGGATGACGTTCTGGCCAAGCGGCTCACATCGGCTACATAGGGCGAAAGCGCCGCCCCGGCGCCCATTGCTTGAGCCAGCGAGAAAAGCAGATGTCCCGTATCCTCTATGTCGACGACGAGCCCGACCTTCGCGAGATCGCGCTGCTGGCGCTTTCCCTCGATCCCGGGCTGGAGGTGCGGGCGGCGGCGAGCGGCGCGGAGGCGATCGCGACGATGGCGGAGTGGATGCCCGACCTCGTGCTGCTCGACGTGATGATGCCGGGCATGGACGGTCCCGCCACGCTCGCGCGGCTGCGGGAGGAGCCCCGGACCGCGGCCCTGCCGGTGGTCTTCATCACCGCCCGCGCGCAGCCCCGCGACTTGCAGACCTTCGCGACGCTCGACGCCCGCGGGGTGATCGCCAAGCCCTTCGACCCCATGAGCCTCGCACAGCAGGTGCGCGGGTTTCTCGCGTGAACTCCGACGAGGACTGGCTCGCACCGCTGCGGGCAAAGTTCACGGCGCGCCTCAGCGACGAGCTCGCGGCCTTCCTCGAGGCCGAGGCGCGCGGCGACAGGGAGGCGATCATCGACCGCGCGCACAAGCTGGCGGGGCTCGCCGGCATGATGGGTGCGCCGGCCGTGGGCGAGGCGGCGCTGCTGCTCGAGGAGACGGCGCGCAGCGGGGCCGACCACGCCGCGCCGCTGGCGGGCCTCCTCGCGGCGATCGAGCAGGCCAGACGCTAGGCGGCGGGCGCGCCGCCGAACCCCTTGCGCGTCATCGCGCCCCAGCCCTGTTCGCGGCGCACGAACTGCCACCAGCCTTTCAGGCGCCAGACATTCGAGAGCTGGCGGTAGCCGAGGTTCTCGATCACGGCGATGAAGGCGAGCATCGCGAGCTCCCGCGCGCGCGGGAAGCGGCGCAGCTGCACCTCCTCGAGGATCAGGGTGAGCGCGCTGATCGCGATGCCGAAAGTGAAGGTCGCCGCAAGGAAGGCGAGCAGCCAGGGCAGGGCGAGGAGGTTCAGCCCCCACAGCAGCGGCACGAGGATATAGCCCAGCACCTCGATCAGCGGGCCGAGCACGTCGACCAGAACGATGTGGCCGAAGCCGACGAAGCCGATCCGGCCGTAGCGCGGATTGAAGGTCATGTCGCGGTGCTTGGCGAAGCATTCGAGCGCCCCGCGCTGCCAGCGGCTGCGCTGGCGGGCGAGGACTCCGACGTCCTCCGGGCACTCGGTCCAGCACACCGGCTCGGGGATGAAGTCGATGCGGTAGGGCAGCTTGAGGTCGCGCATGTGGCGGTGGAGCTTGATGACGAGCTCCATGTCCTCGCCCACCGTGCCGTGGCTGTAACCGCCGACCTCGACCACGCGCTGCCGGCTGAACAGGCCGAAGGCGCCCGAGATCACGGTGAGCGCCTGCATCTGCCCGAGCGCGAGGCGCGCCATGAGGAAAGCGCGCAGGTATTCCATGATCTGCACCAGCGCGAGATAGTTGCGCGGCAGCCCGACGCCCGTGACCCGCCCGGAATCGATGGCGCAGCCGTTGGCAATGCGGATCGTGCCGCCCACGGCGATGGTGCGGTCGGGGAAGTCGATGAAGGGCCGCACCACCCGCAGCAGCGCGTCGGTCTCGAGGATCGAATCCGCGTCGATCGCGCAGAACAGCGGCGAGCGCGCGGCGTTGATCCCGGCGTTGAGCGCATCGGCCTTGCCGCCGTTCTCCTTGTCGATCACCAGCAGCCGCGGCAGGTCGGGGCTGGCGTAGAAGCCGCGGATCGGCTGGTGGGTGACGCTGTTGTCGATGTAGCGCCCGACGCGCTTCAGCCCGAATTCGGCGATCACCCGCGCGAGCGTGCCGTCCTTGGACCCGTCGTTGACCAGCAGCACCTCGAAGCTCGGGTAATGCAGGGCGAGCAGGGAGCGCACGCTCTCAACGACCGTCAGCTCCTCGTTATAGGCCGGGGCGATGACCGCGATGGGCGGTGCCTGGTCGGAGTAGCGCCGCCACAGCGTCGCCCCGCGCGGCACCGGGGGGCGGTTGTGGAGCGCGATGGCCGCATAGACGAGCTGCACGAGGTAGAAGGCGGTCTGCAGCAGGCCGGTGACGATCACCACGAGGGCGATCCCCTGCGCGGCATCGAGCATCCAGTCGCGCGCCCATGCTGCGGGTTCGAAACTCATGCGCCGGCCCGCTCCTCGAGCGTGAGCCGCGCGGCCTCGGCGGCAGTCGCGTTGCCGGTCTCGGCAACACGCGCCAGCACCGCGTGACCGCGCGGGCCGAGCCGCCACAGGGCCTCGCCGGCGCGGAACCGCACCCACCAGGTGTCATCGCCGAGCAGCGCGCCGAGCGGCTCGACAGCATCGATCAGCGCACTCGTGCCGGCCGCCTGCGCCGCCGCGGCGCGCACCGCCCAGGCGGGGTGCGACAGGCCGCGCAGGATCGCAGGATGGCCGGAGGGGTGGCCGATTCGCCCCATCGCATGGAAGATGCGCGGGAGCAGCTCGCTGTCCTCGGCTGCGCGCTCGGCCATCTGCGCGACCAGCGGCGCGTGCTCGGCCCGGCCGCTCGCCGCCAGCGCATCGACCGCGGCGAGCCTGATCGCGTCGCCGAGGTCCTCGTCGGCCAGAAGCGCCTCGACCGAGGCGGGATCGTGCTCGGCGAGATCGCGCATCAGCGAGCCGACCAGGAGCGAGCGCTCGCTCGTGCCGAGACCGAGAGTACGGACCAGCTCGGCGGCAGGGGGCGCGGCCTCGTTCTGCGCGAGCGCCAGCGCCGCGCCGAGGCGGACATTGGCGTTGCGATCGCGCAGCAGTTCGCGCACGCGGACCTTGCCCGAGGGGAACATCGCCAGCGCCTCGATCGCCAGCAAGCGTTCCTGCGGCGTGCTGCTCACGCTGCGTTCCCAGAGCACGCGGGGAATGCGCAGCCGCTCGGCATTGGCGAGCAGGGCCGCGCGATCAGGACCGCGGACGAGCTCGGCAAGCTCGAGCGCCAGCTTCGCGGCCTCCTGCCGCTCCAGGCGTCGGCGCGGCGGAGCGGGTGTCTCGTCGCCCATGCCCATCAGCGCCCGCGAGATGCGCCGCCGCTCCGCCGCCCGCCGCGCGTCGCGCCGTTCGGTGAGAACCCGCGCGATCAGGATCAGCGCGAGCGCGAAGAGCGCGATGGCGCACAGCAGCAGCGACAGCTGCCAGATCGCCAGAAGCGTCGTCAAAAGGCGGCCTTCACTTCGAGGCGCAGCTCGGTGCGGTCGGGTCCGCCCTCGCGCCATTCGCGCACGACGGAGGGCAGCAGCGCGAGCCGCTCCGCGAGCGGCAGTTCCGCCCCGGCGAAGAGCGAGGTGACGCGGGTGACGATCCCGAGGTTGGTGTCGGGCGCGTTGACTGCGCCCACGAAGTAGCGGTGCCGATCGTCGGGCGCATGGTCGATCCGGCCGAGCACGCCGACCTCGAGGTCGCCCTGTTGCGGGACGATGCCGATGCCGCGCAGGGTGCCCCACCATCGCCCGCCGCCGAAATACTGCGTGATGCCCGGCGAGACGGTGACCACCTCCTCGAGCGGGAAGCGCTGCCACGAGGCGTCGAGCGACAGGACCGTCGCCTGCGGCCCCTCGGCAACCCGCACATCCGCGCCCGCGCCGAGCGCCAGTTCGGGGCGGAAGTCGGCGTTGGGCGTGCCGCCCACGCTCGCCCGCAGCCAGACATTCTCCGAAGGCCGGGCGGCGATGCGGCCCTCCAGCTCGACATCCTCGAGGCCGAAACGCCGGAACCAGCTCGCCCGCCCGCCGACCGAGAGGGTGCGCGACACCGGCGCCTCGCCGGCGAGGCTCGCCTCCCACCAGTCGCGCGCGCCGGCCTCGAGGTCGCTCCACGCGCCTCCCGCGATCAGGAAGCCGCCGCGGGGCTCCTCGCGCCGTTCGGCGACGAGCGCGAGGCCGGCGCGGGCATCGGCATAGTCGGGGGCAAGGGCCAGCGCGGCGCGGAAATCCCGCTCCGCCGCGCGCGGATTGCCGAGCGCGAGGTGCGCATAGCCGCGCTGCACCAGCGCGTCGCTGTCCTCGGGACGCGCCGCAATCCACCGGTCGAGCAGCCGCACCGCGCCCGCATTGTCGCCCGCCCGCCGCGCCGCAACCGCCGCCTCGTAGTCGCTTTGCGGCGCCTGGGCCGCGAGCGGAGCGGCGCAGGCGATCAGCATTCCGGCAAGGGCAAGCCTCACGCGCGGCCGTCCAGCAGTCGCTTGAGGCGCACCAGCAGTTCCTCGGGCAGGAAGGGCTTCACGATGTAGTCGCTTGCGCCCATCTCCAGCGCGCGCACGATGTCCTCCTCGCTGCGGCGCGCCGAGAGGATGATGACCGGCACGTCGCCCGCCGTCTCGCTCGCCCTGATCCGGCGCAGCACCTCCATGCCGTCATGCACGGGCATCATTGCGTCGAGCACCACGGCGGCAGGCGGCTCCTCCGCGAAACGCGCCAGGGCCTCGCGGCCGTCATGGGCTATGACGGTCTCGTACCCCTTCGATCGCAAGCGGAACTCGAGGATCTCGGTGAGGAGGGGTTCGTCATCGGCGATGAGGATCCGGCGCGGCGCAGTCATGGAGGGGTGCCTAGCTTCCTTGTGTGCAAAGCGGGTGCACGAATACATGAAGATACGGCAGAATGAGGCGCGGCATCGGTAGTCCGTGTGCGTTCCGGTGATCAGGCATGTTGGGGAAGGGGCAGTTCGACGACGAAGGTTGAGCCGATCTTGGCGGTTTCGTCCAGCCGGATCGTGCCCCCGTGCGCCTCGACGATGCTGCGCGAGATTGCGAGGCCGAGCCCCGAGCCCGGATGGCCGGTCACTGCCGATTCGCGATCCTGCGAGAAGCGCGCGAAGAGATGCTCGCGGAATGCCTCGGAGATGCCGCGCCCCTCGTCGATGACGCTGATGCGGGCCGTGTCCGCGAGCCGCTCCAGCTTCAGCAGCACCTCGGAGCCGCGCGGCGAGAACTTGGCGGCGTTCGAAATGAGGTTGGTGAGCACCTGCGCGATCCGCCCCTCGTCGGCGAGGACCGTGACCGGCGCATCGTCGCCCGCGATGCGGACCTCGACCCCGAAACCCTGGGTGTAGGAGTGGTTCTGCGCCACCACCTCGCCGATCAGCCGGGCAAGGTCGACGGGCGCGAAGTCGTAGTCGAGCTTGCCCGACTGCATCTTCTCCATGTCGAGCAGGTCGTTGACGATCTTGACCAGCCGGTCGCCGTTGTTGCGCGCCATGGTGACGAGCCTCGCGCTCTGCTCGGTCAGCGCCCCGGCGACGCCGGCTTGCAGGAGTCCGAGCGAGCCGATGATCGCCGTCAGCGGCGTGCGCAATTCGTGGCTGACGGTGGCGACCAGCTGGTCCTTGATCCGCGCCGCCGCCTTCTCCTTCGTCACCTCGCGGAACATCCACATGCGGCCGAGCAGCACCCCGTCATCGACCCACTTGCTCTCCACCTCGTAGACCCTTCCGCCGCGCTCGATCTCGAAGCCGATGTCCCCGTGCGGCACGCTGGCGAGGTCGAACCCGCTGCTCGCCGGGATCTCCTCGGCCGCGAGCCGCGCCAGACGGGCCGCGACCCGGCGGTTGCTGAGCCCCTCGCGCGGCATCTCGAGAAGCACCCGGGCCGGCTCGTTGAGGAACACCTCGATGGTGCGCGAATCGACGAAGATGAGCGGCACGGGGAGGTTGTTGACCAGCGACTGGAGGCCCTGCGAGGAGTGGTACTCCCGCGCCGTCAGCGGGCCCGTGCCCTGCAAACGGCCGATCGTCTCCGCCGCGCAGGCCATCAGCGCAAGGTCCGGCTGCACATGGGCCGAGGCGCAGATCAGGAATCGCTCGGTGCCCGCGACCGGCACTGCCGCGATCCCGACCGGGCGCGCCCCGCACAGCGCCGTCCAGGCGACCGGCAGGCGGCCGCCGACCGTCGCGATCAGCCGCGGCTGGCCGTCGCACAGGCCCTCGGGCGCGGCGATCGTCTCGCCCACCGACGGCATTGGCGGGAATGCCTCCTCGATGCGGAGCCGCCCCGGCTTCTCGCAGGAGGCGAGGACGGCGATCATCTGCTGCTGCGCCGGGCCGACGAGCAGTTGCAGGATCGCGCGCGCGGTGGCAACCGGGCGGTCTTCGGCGACGCTGTCAGTCGGCAAGGGCGTCTCGCAGCACCGCGGCGACCTCGTCGGGCGCGGCGAGGTGGGGCAGGTGGCCGGCCGTGTCGATCCAGGCGAGGCGGCTGCCCGCTATGCTCGCGTGGAGGAACTGGCCGACGGCGGCAGGGACGGCCATGTCCTCCCGGGCGTGGATCAGCAGCGTGGGGACGCTGACCATCGGCAGCACGTGGCGCAGGTCCGAGGTGAAGATCATCCGCGCGATCTTGGCAGTCACGTCGGGGCGCATCGCGAGCAGGCCCGCGGAGAAGTCGACGATCGCCTCGGGCACGTCGACGCCGACTGCCGCCGGGGCAAAGCCGGCGACCCAGGCCTGGTAGTTGGCGGACATGGCGGCGAAGAGGCCGTCGAGCTCGGCCTGATCGAACCCGCCGGTGTAGCCCTCGGCATTGAGGTAGCGGGGCGAGGCGTTGAGCAGGACGAGCTGCTCGAAACGCGCCGGCTCCTCAATCGCGGCGAGGACGCCGATCATGCCCGACACGGAATGCCCGACAAAGGTGCAGCGCGGGATCCCGAGCTCGTCCAGCAGCTTCAGCAGGTCGTCCGCATAGTCGGCGATCGAGCTGTAGTCGTCGGGATCGAAGCCGGGCGGCAGGAGCGGGCCGGCACCGGGCAGGTCGTAGGCGAGGGCGCTGACATCCGCCGGAAGCCTTTCGATGATCGCATCCCACGCGCTCTGGTCGGTGCCGAGCCCGTGCGAGAAGACCACGAGCCTGGGACCGCTGCCGATCAGCCGCGCCCGGTGGCGGCGAGCCAGCGGACCTTCAAGGCTGATCGACGCGCCGCGCGGCTCGTCGCGTTGGCCCTGCTCTGTCAAAGTGTTCTCCAGCCGGGGGCAAGCAATCGGGCGCCAAGCATAGCGGCACGAGCCGCCCAGCGGCAATGCCGAAGCCGGGGGCCGGGGAAAACTTCCGTGATCCCGTCTGCCCCGCGGATCGCGCGCTACGCGGCCGCCGGGTGACGCCCGCCCGGCGGATGTGTCGCGGCTCTGGTCAGAACTCGGGGCGTGTCAGGCCCGCGGCATCATCATCTCCGCGCACAGGCCGCCTTCCGGGCGATTGCCGAGGCGCAAGGTGCCGCCGTGGAGCCGGAGGATCGCGGCGACGATCGCAAGGCCGAGACCGTGGCCGCCGGTGTCGCGGTTGCGGGACGGCTCGATCCGGATGAAGGCGCCGGTGGCCTCTTCGATCATGGCCTCGGGGATGCCGGGGCCCTCGTCCTCGACGATGATGCTCGCAGCGGCATCGTTCGCGGTGAAGCGGATGCTCGCGCCGCCGCTGTAGCGCACCGCGTTGTCGACGAGGTTCGTCAGCGCGCGGCGGATGGCATCGGCATCGACGGGCGCGACGAGGGGGGCGGGTTCCTCCAGCGCGATGGCGGCCCCTCGCGCGCGAAACTCGGCCGCGACCTGCCTTGCGATCGCCACCAGGTCGCCCTCGCTGCGCGCGATCCGGGCGGAGCTGCGCGCGAGCGAAAGAATGCCCTCGAGGTCCCCCGACAGGCGCTCGATCTCGGCGATGAGGCCGGCTCTCTGGTCGGCATCCTCGACCAGCTCCGCCTGGATGCGCAGCGCGGTGAGGGGGGTCCTGAGGTCGTGCCCGATCGCGCCCAGCATCACGTCCTTTTCGCGCAGCATGCCAAGGATGCGCTGCTGCATCGCGCGCACCGCGCTGATGAGGTCCCGCACGTCGCGCGGCCCGGCGAGCACCTGCGCGTCGGGAGGGCCGGCGGGGTCGGCGCTGTCGGCATCCCAGCGCTCGGCGTCGCGGGTCAGGGCGGACAGGGGACGCGTGACGCTGCGCACCAGCAGCAGGAGCGGCACCAGCAGGGCGGCGAGGATCACCAGCGTCTGCACCGCCAGGGCCCAGATCACCGGGCCGATCGGCGCCGGACCGCGGGCCCTCGCGGTCAGCCATTGCCCGCTGTCGAGCCGCACCGAGATCACCACGAGCCGCAGCCCGCGCGGTCCTTCGACCAGCGCCGCCCGGACCTCCTGCACCCCGGCCTGCGTGTCCTGCGAGAGCCGCGTCCGCACGAGGGCCTCGATGCTCGGGAGGCGAGGCGTGGTCTCGGCGACCGGGCTCTCGAGGCTCGTCCGCACCCGGGCGCGGGGCCAGCGGCGCCTTTCGGAGGGCGCCTCCAGCTCCGCCCCGTCGAGCGCATCGACGAGCCGCGCGACCGCCGGGGCTGCCGCGGCCTCGAGGCTGAAGGCCTGCCGTTCCCGCAGGGACAGGGCGAAGTTCACGCCTTGCGCGACGATCAGGCCGATCGCCACAATCAGCATGACCTGCTGCGCGAGGGACAGTCGCGAAAGGAGCCTCACAGCCGCTTTACTCTCGCGGCGAGGACGTATCCGGCGGCGTGCACGGTCTTGATGTATTCGGGCGCCTTGGGGTCCACTTCGATCTTGCGCCGCAGGCGGCTGATGGCGTTGTCGATGGCCCGGTCGAAGGGGCCGGCCTCGCGCCCCTTGGTGAGATCGAGCAGCTGATCGCGCGTGAGGGTGACGTTCGGGCGCTGCACCAGGGCCTCGAGCAGCAGGAACTCGCCGCTGGTGAGGGGCACCTCCTGCCCGTCCTCGCGCAGCAGGCGGCGCTGCGTGGGATGGAGAATCCACGGGCCGAACTGGTAGGCGACATGGTCCTCGGGCGCGGCGACGCGGCGCTGGCTGCGGCGCAGGATCGCGGCGATGCGGGCGGTGAGCTCGCGCGGGTTGAAGGGCTTGGCGAGATAGTCGTCCGCGCCCATTTCGAGGCCGATGATGCGGTCGATGTCCTCGGCGCGCGCGGTCAGCAGGATGATCGGCAGGTCGCCGCCCGCCCGGATGAAGCGCGCGAGGCTGAGCCCGTCCTCGCCGGGCATCATGATGTCGAGGATCGCAAGGTCGAAGGCGCCGACGAGAAGCTGCGCCCGCGCCTCGGCAGCATCCGCGGCGGTGGTCACGCGGTAGCCCGCCCTCTCGAGCAGGGTCGCGAGCGGCTTGCGGATCGAGGCTTCGTCATCGACGAGCAGCAGGTGAGGGGCGGGCGAAGCGGTCACGGGGGCGGGCGGTCCGGCAGGGATGGTCTCAGGCAAGGGGCGATAACACATCCGGCGGCGCTGCGCACAGGCAGGGGCCGGTCGGGACCGGCCCCTGCTCCATTCGTGCGATCAGCGTCGCAGGTCAGCCGCGGCGGGCGGCCTTGCGCGCCTCCCAGTGCGCGGCGCGCTCTTCGGGGGTGACGACGCCGTCGCGGTTGGTGTCGGCCGCGTCGAACCACTGCAGGGCGCGCGCGCCGAACTCCGCGCGGGTGATGATGCCGTCACCGTTGGCATCCATCTGCGGGCGATCCCCGCCGCGCTTGCCGGCCCACTGGCCGCTGCGCTTTTCGCGGGCGGGCTTGGCGGTGCCGTCGGCGGCGCGCGCCTCGCGGCGTTCGGCCCACTTGGCCTTGCGCGCTTCCTTCGCCGCCTGCATTTCGGCAGCCTCGATCTGGCCGTTGCCGTTGGTGTCGATCGCGGCGAAGCGCTTGTCGAGCTGGGCGTTCAGTTCGGCCCTGGTGAGCGGCTGATCCTTGTCGAAGCCTCCGCGGGCACCCATCGGGCCGGCAAGGGCGGTGCCGGTCATGGCGATGGTGAGAAGCCCGCCGGCGAGCATGGTGGCAATACGCATGGTGTCGTTCCTTTCGAGAAAGGAGGCGACCCGGAGCCGCCTCATGTCACCGCTTATGGGGCTTCGGCGTCGCAGGAATTTGTCAGCCGGGACGCTCAGATGTCGCAAATTGTAACAGCCGGAAAGGGGGGGTGACAGAACCGCGCGCGCATAGCATGAAACAAGTTCCCGCTATCTGCGTATATGCAGGGCGAACGCCCATCCTTCCCTCCTTCCGCTTCCGAGAGCCCGTCATTCTTCTTTCCGCTCGCCCATCACGGAAGCCGCCGCGACGCCTTGCCCTGTCGGGGTTAGGGGCGCTGGCGGCGCTGGCGCTTGCCGCGTGCTCGGACGGGGAGGAGGGCGCCGGTCGGGAGCGGCCCGCGCCGGAGGTCGGCTTCGTGGTCGTGCAGCAGAGCGCGGTCCCGGTCTCCGTCGAGCTCGCCGCGCGCGTCGCGGCTTACGAAATGTCCGAGGTGCGCCCGCAGGTCGCAGGCCTGATCCGGCGGCGCCTGTTCGAGGAAGGGGCGCTGGTGCGGGCCGGGCAGACCCTCTACGAGATCGACCCGCGCATCTACAGCGCCGCGACGGACGAGGCGCGCGCCAACCTCAACAGCGCCATCGCCAACGCCGAGGCCACGCGCATCCGCGCCGAACGCCTGAAGCCGCTCGCCGAGGCGCAGGCTGTCTCCGCGCAGGAATACACCGATGCCGCCGCGGCCGCGCGGCAGGCGGCGGCGGCAGTCCAGCAGGCGCGCGCGCAGGTGCAGACCGCCGACGTCAACCTGCAGTTCACCCGCGTCCCCGCGCCGATCACCGGGCGCATCGGCCGATCGCTGTTCACCGTCGGCGCGCTGGTGACGATCAACCAGGCCGAGCCGCTCGCGGTGATCCAGGGCGTCGACCCGGTGTTCGTCGACATCCAGCAATCGAGCGCCGACCTGCTCGCGCTGCGGCGGGCGCTGGCGCAGGGCGGGGCGGTGGCGGGCGACGCCTCGGTCAGCCTGCTGCTCGAGGACGGCAGCGAGTACGGCCCGCGCGGCGTGGTGCAGTTCTCCGAGGTGATGGTGAACGCGGCGACGGGCACGGTCACCCTGCGGGCGCGCTTCCCCAACCCCGAGGGTCTGCTGCTGCCGGGCATGTTCGTGCGGGCCCGCTTCGATCAGGCGGTCGACACCGAGGCCATCCTGGTGCCGCAGGCGGCGGTGACCCGCAACGCGCGGGGCGAGGCCAGCGTCTTCATCGTCGATGGCGACAAGGCGACCGAGCGCAAGGTCACCGCCGAGCGCGCGGTCGGCAGCGACTGGGTGGTGACCGAAGGCCTTCAGCCGGGCGACAGGGTGATCGTGCAGGGGCTCGGCAGGATCAGGCCCGGCGCGGCGATCCGCGCGGTGCCGGCCGACCGCCCGCAGGTCGTCACCGCGCGCGACCCCGGCCAGCAGGACTGAGGCGCGGCCCGTGTCGCGCATCTTCATCGAGCGACCGATCTTCGCCTGGGTCATCGCCATCATCACCATGCTGGCGGGCCTCGGCGCGATCTATCTTCTCCCGGTCGAGCAATATCCCGACGTCGCGCCCCCGCAGGTCAACATCCGCGCGACCTTCCCCGGCGCCTCGGCCGAAACGCTGGAGAACAGCGTCACGCAGATCATCGAACAGCAGCTGACCGGGATCGACGGACTGATCTACTTCAGCTCCAGTTCCTCCTCGCGCGGGCAGGTGACGATCAGCGCGACCTTCGAGAAGGGCACCGATCCCGACATCGCGCAGGTGCAGGTGCAGAACCAGGTGCAGCAGGCGCTCGTCCGCTTGCCCCAGCAGGTCCAGCAGCAGGGCCTGCGCGTCACCAAGTCGAACCCCGATTTCCTGATGATCGTCGGCGTCTATGACGAGACCGACCGCAGCACCAACATCGATGTCGCCGACTTCCTCGTCTCGAACCTGCAGGACACCCTCGCGCGACTGGAGGGTGTGGGCGAGACCAACGTGTTCGGCTCGCAATATGCCATGCGCATCTGGCTCGACCCGGACCGGCTCGCCTCGGTCGGGCTGATGCCGGGCGACATCGTCAACGCGATCCGCAACCAGAACACCGAGGTCGCCGCCGGCGAGATCGGCGGGCTGCCCCAGCCCGAGAGCAACCGCCTGAACGCGATCATCACCTCGCAGTCGAGGATGCAGACCGCCGAGGAGTTCCGGGGGATCATCCTCAAGTCCGAGCAGAGCGGCGCCATCGTCACCTTGGCCGATGTCGCGCGGGTGGAGCTGGGCGCGGAGAACTATGCCGCCTCGAGCCGCATCAACGGCCACCCGGGCGCGGGGCTCGCGATCTCGCTGTCCCCCGGGGCCGACGCGCTCGCCACCGCCGATCTGGTCAAGGCAACCGTCGCCCGCGCCCAGGCGAACTTCCCGCCCGGCTACGAGGTCGCCTACGCCAACGACACCACCGCCTTCATCCGGCTCTCGATCTCCGAAGTGGTGCGCACGCTGTTCGAGGCGATGATCCTCGTCGTGCTCGTGATCTTCATCTTCCTCCAGAGCTGGCGCGCAACGCTCATCCCGACCGTCGCGGTGCCCGTGGTGCTGCTCGGCACCTTCGCGATCTTCTTCATCGCCGGCTTCTCGATCAACACCCTGACCCTGTTCGGGCTGGTGCTGGCGATCGGCCTCCTTGTCGACGATGCGATCGTGCTGGTCGAGAATGTCGAGCGCCTGCTCGAGGAGAACCCCGAGCTGACGCCGAAGGAGGCGACGATCCAGTCGATGGGCGAGATCCAGGTCGCGCTGGTCGCAATCGCGGTGGTGCTCTCCGCCGTCTTCGTGCCGATGGCCTTCTTCGGCGGGTCGACGGGCGTCATCTACCGCCAGTTCTCGATCACGATGATCTCGGCGATCGTGCTGTCCACCGTCTTCGCGCTGATCCTGAGCCCGGCGATGACCTCGACGCTGCTGCGGCAGAAGCACCGCGAGGAGGACGAACGCCGCGGGCGCCTCCATCGGCTCTGGCCCGCGGGCGCCGAGCGGATGGCGCAGGCGCGGGACTGGTTCAATGGCAGCCTCGCCCGCAACACCGATCGCTACGTCGGGGCGGTGAGGACGGTGGTGGACCGCAAGTGGCTGTTCCTCGGCATCTACGCGCTCGTGTTCGCGCTGCTGGTCGTGCTGTTCATCCGCCTGCCCACCGGCTTCCTGCCGACCGAGGACCAGGGCGCGATCCGGCTCCAGTTCCGCCTGCCGCCCGGCGCGACGCAGGGCCGCACGCGCGAGGTGCAACTGGCGGTCGAGAAATACATGCTCGAGGAGGAGCGCGACAACATCGCCGTGATGTTCAGCGTCGCGGGCGGCGGGCAGGGGGCGGCAGGCCAGAACACCGGGCAGGGCTTCGTCAACTTTGTCGACTGGGACGAGCGGCGCGGGGCGGAGAACTCCGCCGACGGCATCAGCGAGCGCGCCAATCGGGCCCTCGCCAATCTGCGGGACGCGCAGATCAACGTGCTCGTGCCCGCCGCCATTCGCGGGCTCGGGCAGACCAACGGCTTCAGCCTGCAATTGCAGAACACCAGCGGCATGAGCCGCGAGGAGTTCGCCGAGGCGCGCGACAGGTTGCTGCAACTGGCCGAGGGCGATCCGGTGCTCGCCGGCGTGCGGCTCGGCGAGCTGCCCGACGTGCAGACCCTGCAGGTCGACATCGACCAGCAGCGGCTCGCGGCGCTGGGGCTCGACCAGACCGACGTCAACGCGACGCTCTCGGCCGCGTGGGGCGGGCAGTACGTCAACGACTTCATCGATCGCGGGCGGGTGAAGCAGGTCTTCGTCCAGGCCGATGCGCCCTACCGGGCGACCCCCGACGATATCGGCCGCTGGTTCGTGCGCGGGAACGAGGGGCAGATGGTGCCCTTCTCCGCCTTCGCCCAGACGCGCTGGTCGACGGCCCCCACGACGCTCTCCCGCTTCCAGGGCTATCCCAGCTTCCAGTACGAGGGCCAGGCGGCGCCGGGCCGGAGCTCGGGCGCGGCGATGGACCGGATCGAGGAACTCGCCAGCGAGATCCCGGGCGTGAGCGTGGCGTGGTCGGGCCTCTCCTTCCAGGAACGGCTGTCCTCCGGTCAGGCACCCCTGCTTTACGGCGTGTCGCTGCTGGTGGTGTTCCTGTGCCTCGCTGCGCTCTACGAGAGCTGGTCGATCCCGGTGGCGGTCATGCTCATCATCCCGCTCGGACTGGTCGGCGCAATCTTCGCAGTCACGCTACGCGGGCTCGAGAATGATGTTTACCTCCAGATCGGTCTGCTGACGACCATGGGCTTGGCGGCCAAGAACGCGATCCTCGTGATCGAATTCGCCGAGCGGGCCGAGCGCCGCGGGAAACGCGTGATCGACGCGGCGCTCGAGGCGGCGCGCCTGCGCCTGCGGCCGATCCTCATGACCAGCGTCTCGCTGATCTTCGGCGTTCTGCCACTGGCGGTGTCGAGCGGTGCGGGGGCGAACAGCCGCATCGCGATCGGCACCTCGGTGGTCGGCGGGATGCTGACCGCGACAGTGCTGGCGATTTTCTTCATCCCGCTGTTCTTCGTGCTGGTGCGCCGCACCACGCGCGACGTGCTCGAGACCATCGGGTCCGGTCAGTCGCAGCAGGGGGAGGGTGCGGCATGACGCGCGCCGGTGCCCTGATCGCCATGCTGCTGCTCCTGCCGGGCTGTTCGATGGCGCCCAAATACGTTCAGCCGGAGCTGCCCGTCCCTGCATCCTGGCCGACGGGCGACGCCTATCTCGCGCAGAGCGAGGCCGCGCTGCCCGCGATGGGCTACCGCGACGTCTTCGCCGACCCGCGCCTCGTGCAGGTGATTGAGCAGGCGCTCGCCAACAATCGCGACCTGCGGGTGGCGGCGGCCAACATCGAGATAGCTCGCGCGCAGTTCCGCATTCAGCGCGCCGCCCAGTTCCCGCAGATCGACGTCGCCGCGGGTCGGACCCAGTTCGACAACGGCACCGCCAACCTCGCCCGCGACCAGGACATCGACATAGGCAACAATCCCGCCGCGAGCCGCACGGCCGCCGGGGTCCGGTACACCGCCGACATCAGCACCACCGCCTTCGAGATAGACCTGTTCGGGCGGCTGCGCTCGCTCTCGGACGCGGCGCTTAACCGCTATTTCAGCACCGAAGCCGCCGCACGCGCGACCCGCCTGACGCTGATCGGGGACGTCGCCGATGCGTGGCTCACCTATGCCGCCGACCGCGCGCTGCTGGAGCTCTCCGAGGACACCGCCGCCAATGCGCGCGAGCAGGTCAAGCTCGCACGGCTTCGGCTCGAGGGGGGGATCGCCCCGCGCGCCGACGTGCGGCAGGCCGAGCAGATCCTCGCCACCGCCGAGGCCGACATCGCGCTGCAGCGGACCGCCCTCGCGCAGGACTTGAACGCGCTGCAAATGCTGGTCGGCGCGCCCGTCGCCGAGACGCTGCTGCCGCAGTCGATCGGCGAGGCGGAGAACGCCGTGCGCATCCTGCCGGCCGGCCTCGATTCGACGATCCTGCTGCGCCGCCCGGACGTGCTCCAGGCCGAATACGAGCTTCGCGCCGCCAATGCCGAGATCGGCGCGGCGCGGGCGGCGCTGTTCCCGCGTATCACGCTGACGGGCCTTGCGGGGCTGGCCAGCAATGCGCTCTCCAACCTCTTCACGGGCGCGGCCTTCAACTATTCGGCGGGCGCCAACGTGCGCTACGCCCTCTTCGCCGGCGGTGCCGCGCGTGCTGGGGTGGCGCAGACCGAGGCGCAGCGCGACGCCGCAGTCGCGGGTTACGAGCGCGCCATCCAAGCCGCCTTCCGCGACGTCGCCGACGCGCTCGCGCGGCGCGGCACGATCACCGAGCAGCTGCGCGCCAACCGCGCCTTTGTCGATGCGGCCGAGGACACCTTCAACCTCGCCGACCTGCGCTATCGCGGCGGGATCGAGCCCTTCTTCGCCAGCCTCGACGCGCAGCGCGCCGCCTACCAGGCCCAGCGCACCCTGCTGACGACGCAGCTAATCGAGGCGAGCAATCGCGTCGCGCTCTACCGGGCGCTCGGCGGCGAGACGGCGACCGACCAGCCGCGCTGACCCGCGCCTCCTGCTTGGCACCAGGCGAGGGTACCACACACTTCGTCACGCATTTCGCAAGACACCCATTAAAACAGGGTGCTTCAAAACTCAAAGATCGCCGCTGCGCCGAGCCTATGTTCAGCATCGCCAATCGCTTTGCTTATGAAGGGCTGATGGTGCAGGCGAAGCGTTCCTGTAAGTCGCCGATCCGCGATTGCCTTGGTCCGGCGCGCTGGCGTCATGTCGAAGGATAGGGCCAGGACAATGGCGCGAGGCCCAGGGTCGCATTGCCCTCGAAATGCTAGAGCGATTATATCCGAGTCGGATTGCGCCCGTCCTCTATCTGGTCACGCGCCAGCAGCACTTCGGCGATCGGCAGGATGTCCTCGCGCCGGTCGCGCAGCGGCGGGATGGTCAGCTGGATCACCGCCAAGCGGTAGAACAGGTCAGCCCGGAAGGCCCCGGTTCCCGTTTCTGCGCGCAAATCGCGGTGGGTGGCCGCGAGCACCCGCACGTCGACCCGGAAGGGACGCGCCGAGCCGATCGGGAATACCTCGCCCGATTCCAGCGCTCGCAGGATCTTGGCCTGCGCTGCAAGGCTCAGTTCCCCGATCTCATCCAGGAAAAGCGTTCCGCCATGCGCCAGTCGAAACTTGCCCGGATAATCCCGCGAGGCGCCGGAAAATGCGCCCTTTTCATAGCCGAACAGCTCGCCCTCGATTAGCACTTCGGGGATTGCGGCACAATTGATCGGCACCAGCGGCCCGTTGCGGCGCGGCCCGTTGCGGTGGAGCATCATCGCCACCAGCTCCTTGCCGGTGCCGGTTTCCCCGCGGATCAGGGTCGTGCTGTTCGAGCGGCCGAGCTTGGCGACGAGCGCCTTGATATTGGCGACAACGGGACTGACCCCTGCGAAAGCGTCGCCGCGGATCAGGTCTCCGTGGTCGGGCACGGGGCAATGGAGGTGGTGGCGCAGCCGTTCCAGCAATTCGGCGTCGCCGCGGGCGAGGCTCACGAAGTCGTCGGCTCCGGCGCGGATTGCGCCGACGGCGTCGGCCTGCGACAGGCTCTCGCCTACGACGATGATGGGTGCGGACGGATGGGCGCGGCGGGCGCGGGCGATCGTCTCTGCGCAGAGCGGTGCGGCGATGATCACCGCATCGGCACCCTCAGCGTCGGCGGGGGTGCCCCTGTCGCGCACCAGGACCGCCAGCCGCTCGGCGCCGAGCCCTTCCAGCAGTGCCCGGGCGCGAGCCTCGCCCTTGGGCGAAAAGCCGACCAGCGCCAGCCGCTTTTGCGTCGATGACATTGTCCCCCACCCCCGTGTGCCTGCTAAGCCGGTAACGGTCGGGCGGTTCGCTTGTGCACTCGGCCGGAGGGGCCAAGCCATCCGGGATTCCGCGCGAGCCCGGCAGCGAAGCCGAAACGCGCAGTGCAGCACTGGCGACAATCCCCTGACGCTCCCGCTGGCCCTCCCATTCTCGATGCGAACAGTCGGCTGATGAGGCTAGCTACCGCGTGTTCGGGCCGCTTGCTGAAATGCGACACGAGCGAGCTTTATGAGACGAACCGTGCTTGGCGGTTGCTGTACGGTTGTCCAAGTGCGTAAGATTAGCCGTAGTAATTAAAGGTTAGTCGCAGATTGATATCCCTTTGAAGCCGACAAGCTATTCGATCCTTTCCCCGCGAATCAATTCCCGGGTGCACATAGATGATGTATTATAGATATAATCCTTGCGGGACCCGTGGCTTTTAAGAGAAGTTTTTGGCAGTTAGCCCGCTCGCACCCTGTGCTGACGGACTGGTTAGGTGGGCGTGCAGGCATTGCCTTCGCCAAGGGCGCTCCCCGGCGCGGTGGCGGTGCGGTGCGGTGCAGGCGCTTCTGAGCATTTTCGCCGGGTGATCGAGACTGATCACACGCATTCCTGGCGACCACCCGCCCATCTCGAGGAGGTTGCGCCCCTGTCGCGCAAGTGACTTGGCCCGAACATGTGGAGTCTTCGCGTGAACCCTATCTACGCCGCTGCCGCGACAAACGTCGTTCAGTAAAGCAGCGTGAGTAGGGCGCGGCATTCTGACCTTCGTTCGCCAACACACCGCGTCCTAGGCATGCGGCAGTCCCGCTTCAGAACTCCTCACGCACAAGGAAGGCAGAGATCGGGCCAATCAGCCGGTCGCGCTCCTCGCGCAAGAGAAGTCGTTCGCCTTGCCGGGGGTTGTCTGGGCGAGCCAGATCTTGACCATCATCTGCTAGATGTACGCGCGCCACCGCTTCAAGTTCTGAGCCGAGAGGCATTCAATGCGGATCTTCTTCTTATGCTTTTCGAAGGCTGATCGCCGCCGTCAGCACCGAACGCCGCGCCGCCGAGACCACCTAAAGGCCAATTTCTGCGGCTAGTGTATATTTTTCGGGATGTTCTGAGAAGAACAAATGGTGCCCAGAAGAGGACTCGAACCTCCACGCCCTTGCGAGCGCCGCCACCTGAAGACGGTGCGTCTACCAATTCCGCCATCTGGGCACACATCCGGTCGGTCAAAGACCCAATCCGGTAGGTAGGCCGCGGCCGATAGCGATCACTCCGGCCTCATGTCAACAAGATTACTCCTGAAAGTGAGAAAGAGATGTCTGGCCCTCGCCGGCCTGCCCACCTGTTCGTCAGCTCTCCGAGGCGTCCGGTCACAGGCCTTCCCGCGTCGGCCGAGGTCGTGGTGCTTGACAGCGCGCACCTTACCTCAGCGAACGGGACCAAGTGCATCGTGGTGGATGAGAGCAGGATTTTCGGACGCGCTCTTGCGCCCTTCGCTACCACTCGAATCATGATGGCCAAGTCAGCACCACAACAGGGTGCCACGGGGTTTTGACCCGAGGAGAAGGCCGTTGTTATTTAACGACTTGTCAGTGAGATTTTTGCTGGCTGGGGCGGAAGGATTCGAACCTTCGCATGGCGGTACCAAAAACCGCTGCCTTACCGCTTGGCTACGCCCCAGCAAGAGCGGCGCTCTATAGCGCCTCGGACGCGGTTGTGAAGGGGGCGAAGACACCGCTCCGCCCCCTTTTCGAAGGGCAGCCTCAGTCGAGCCGCTTGCCGGCGAAGTCCGTCGCCGAGTGGCGCTCGCGCAGCTGCGTGTCCGGCTCGCCCCAGGTCTTGTTGACGATCCGGCCGCGCTTCACCGCGGGGCGGGCGGCGATCTCCTCGACCCAGCGGGCGACGTTCCGGTATTCGTCGATGCTGAGGAAGGTTCTCGCGTCGTTGTAGATCGTGCCGGAGACGAAGGGGGCGAGCCAGGGGAAGTTGGCGATGTCGGCGATGGTGTAGTCCTCGCCGGCGAGGAAGCGGCTTTCCGCCAGCCGCCGGTCGGCGACGTCGAAGATGCGCTTCGTCTCCATCGCGTAGCGATTGATGGGGTATTCGTATTTCTCGGGCGCATAGGCGTAGAAGTGGCCGAAGCCGCCGCCCATGAAGGGGCCACTCGCGACCTGCCAGAACACCCAGGAAAGCACCTCGGCGCGGGCACGCGGGTCCTCGGGCAGGAACATCCCGAACTTCTCGGCGAGGTGGACGAGGATCGCGCCGCTCTCGAACACCCGGAAGGGTGCGTCCGGATCGCTGCGGTCGAGCAGGGCGGGGATCTTGGAATTGGGGTTCACGCCGACGAAGCCGCTGCCGAACTGCTCGCCTTCGCCGATGTTGATCGTCCAGGCATCGTATTCCGCGCCCCGGTGCCCGGCCTCGAGCAGCTCCTCGAACATGATGGTCGCCTTCACCCCGTTGGGCGTGGCGAGCGAGTAGAGCTGGAAGGGGTGCTCGCCGACGGGGAGTTCCTTCTCCTCGCGCGCGCCTGCGGTCGGGCGGTTAATGTTGGCGAAACGGCCGCCGGAGACCGTGTCGGCGCTCCAGACCTTGGGCGGGGTGTAGGTGGCGTCTGCCATGATGATCACTCCTCTGGGCGCACGGGGAGCGCGCGCCGTCGCGAATGCCTAGCTGGCGTGGCGGGCAGCCCCCCGCAAGGTGGAACATCGCGGCGGCCTGCCCGATTTTCCTTCGCGATGGAAAAGCTGGTCTATGTCGACGACGCCCTGCCCGGCATCACCCGCCGGCGGGCGGGGAAGGGCTGGGCCTATTACGAACCGGCGGGCCAGCTGATCCGCGATCCCAAGGAAAAAAAGCGCCTCAACGCCATCGCGCTGCCGCCGGCCTACACCGATGCGTGGTTCTGTCCGGCGCCCAACGGCCACATCCTCGCCACGGGCTATGACGATGCGGGGCGCAAGCAGTATCGCTACCACCCCGATTTCCGCTCCGAGCGCGAACGCGCGAAGTACGATGCCTGCGCGAGCTTCGGCAAGCTGCTCCCGCTGATCCGCAAGCGGGTGGAGGAGGACCTCGGCGGGCGCGGCGTCCCGCGCGAGCGTGCGCTCGCCGCGGTGGTGCGGCTGCTCGACCTGTCGGCGATCCGCATCGGCAACGAGCAATATGCCAAGTCGAACGACAGCTACGGGGCCACGACCCTGCGCGCCGATCATGCCGAGGTAGGGCGGCGCAAGCTGAAGCTCCACTTTCTGGGCAAGGGCGGCAAGGAGCACGACCTCGCGGTCGAGGACGCCGATCTCGCCGCCGCGGTGCGCCGCATGGAGGACCTCGCGGGGGCGGAAGAGGGGGGCGACGATCACCTGTTCCGCTACGAGGACGAGGAGGGCGAGGTGCGCCCCGTCACGTCCGCCGACGTGAACGCCTACCTGCGCGAGACGATGGGCGAGGACTTCAGCGCCAAGCATTTCCGCACCTTCCATGCGAGCAGCCTCGCTTTCGAGCGGCTCGCGACGGGCAAGGAGCACATCAAGCTGCGCGAGATGCTCGAGCACGTCGCCGAGCGGCTCGGGAACACGCCCGCGATCGCGCGCAGCTCCTACATCCACCCGGCGGTGATCGCGCGGATCGAGGGGCAGGAGGACTGGCGCGCCGGGCTGAAGCTGCCCCGCCAGACCCGCTGGCTCAGCCGCGCCGAACGCGGGCTCATCACCTTTCTCGAGGAATGCGGCGCGGCGAGCGACTACATCGGCGCCGACGCGGCCTAGGCAGGCGCCTCCGCCCGCGTTACAGCCGCCCCCAAGCAGGAGACGCGCAAGGATGAGCGACGAGGCCCACCCCTTCTACGACATGCACGAGCACGGTTTCGTGCGCGTCGCGAGCGCGACCCCCGACACGCGCACCGCCGATGTCGCGCGCAACACCGCCGGCGTTCTCGCCGAGGCGAGGAAGGCCCACGAGGCGCATGTCGACCTCGTCGTCTTCCCCGAGTTGACGCTCTCCTCCTACGCGATCGACGACCTGCTGCTCCAGAACGCCCTTCTCGAGCGGGTCGAGGAGGGGCTGGCCGAGGTGGTCGCCGCCTCGGCCGATCTCACGCCCGTGCTGGTGGTGGGCGCGCCGCTCCGGCGCGGGGACAAGCTCTACAACTGCGCGGTGGTGATCGCCCACGGCCAGATCCTCGGCGTGGTGCCCAAGAGCTTCCTGCCCAATTACCGCGAGTTCTACGAGAAGCGCTGGTTCGCCCACGGGCGCGGCTGCACCGACCTGTGGATCGGCGTCGCGGGCGAGGAGGTGCCCTTCGGCACCGACCTGATCTTCGCCGCCGCCAATCTCCCCGGCTTCCGCTTCGGGGTGGAGATCTGCGAGGATTTCTGGGCGCCGATCCCGCCGGGGATGACGGCCGCGCTGGCAGGGGCGCTGATCCTGTGCAACCTCTCGGCCTCGCCGGTGACCATCGGCCGCGCCGACGACCGCCACCTCCACTGCCGCTCCTCCGCCAGCCGCGCGGTCGCCGCCTATGTCTACTCGGCGAGCGGCCACGGCGAGAGCACCACCGACCTCGCCTGGGACGGGCAGAGCGTGATCTACGAGATGGGCCAGCTCCTCGCGCAGGGCGAGCGCTTCGATCGCTCGGGCGAGCTCACCATCGTCGACGTCGACACCGAGCGCCTCGCCGCCGAGCGGATGCGCAACCAGACCTTCGCCGATGCCGCCGAGTGGGCGGGGCGGCCCGAGGACAGCTACCGCAAGGTGGTGTTCGAGCACGCCCATGTGGAGGGCGACATCGGCCTCGTTCGTCCCGTGGCGCGCTTCCCCTTCGTACCCGACCGGCCCGAGAAGCTCGACGAGGACTGCTACGAGGCCTTCAACATCCAGGTCGACGCGCTGATGCGGCGAATGGAATCGACGCAGAGCAAGTCGCTGGTGATCGGCGTCTCGGGCGGGCTGGACAGCACCCATGCGCTGATCGTCGCGGCCAAGGCCTGCGACCGGCTGGGCCTGCCGCGGAGCACGATCCGCGGCTACACCATGCCGGGCTTCGGCACCTCGGAAGGGACGAAGGACAACGCTCACCGCCTGATGGCCGCGCTCGAGATCACCGCGGGCGAGATCGACATCCGCCCTGCCGCGCGGCGCATGCTCGAGGATATTGGCCACCCCTTCGCCGCGGGCGAGCCGGTCCACGACGTGACCTTCGAGAACGTCCAGGCGGGCCTCAGGACCGACTACCTCTTCCGCCTCGCGGGGCAGCACAAGGGCTTCGTGGTCGGCACCGGCGACCTCAGCGAGCTGGCGCTCGGCTGGTGCACCTATGGCGTCGGCGACCACATGAGCCACTACGGCGTCAATGCCGGAGTGCCCAAGACCCTGATCCAGTACCTCATCCGCTGGGTGATCGCGACCGGCCAGTTCTCCGACGCCTGCGGGGAGGTGCTCGGGAGCGTGCTCGCCACCGAGATCAGCCCCGAGCTCGTGCCGCCGGGCGAGGACGGGGAAATGCAGTCGACCGAGAGCCTGATCGGCCCCTATGAACTCAACGACTTCTACCTCCACCACGTGATCCGCTTCGGCCAGCGGCCGACGAAGATCGCCTTCCTCGCCTGGCACGCCTGGAAGGATGCCGCCGCGGGCGTGTGGCCGGCGGGCTTCCCCGATGCGGGCCGCAATGCCTATGACCTCGCGACCGTCGCGAAGTGGCTCGACAAGTTCTGCGCGCGCTTCTTCGGCTTCTCGCAGTTCAAGCGCTCGGCGCTGCCGAACGGGCCCAAGGTCTCCTCGGCCGGGGCCCTGTCGCCGCGGGGCGACTGGCGCGCGCCCTCGGACGCGGTCGCGAGCGTGTGGCGCGAGGAACTGCGCGCGGGCCTGCCGCCCGAAATCGTCGCAGAGGTGCTCGACAAGCCCCTGACCTGATGCCGAAAAACCTGCCTCTCTCGGCGCTCGGCATCATGCTGTTCTGCAATGTTGCCTGGGCCTTGAACGTCGTGGTCAGCAAGGTCGCGGTGAGCACGCTTTCCGTGCCGCCGCTGTTCTACACCGTGCTGCGATCGGCGGTGGTGATGGCGGTGCTTTTCCCCCTGCTGCTGCGCGGAAGGCCGGCCCGCCTGCCGCTGGTGCTGCTCGTCGGCTTCGCCATCACCGGGGGGAGTTTCGGCCTGCAATTCATCGGCTTGCAGACCGCGAGCCCCTCGGCTGTAGGCATCGTCAACCTTTCGGGCGCGCCGCTCACGGTGCTGTTCGCGATCCTCTTCCTCGGCGAGGAGGTGCGCTGGCGGCGCGGGCTCGGCATGGCGCTGGCGCTCGGCGGGGTGGGCCTCGCGATCGGGGCGCCCTCGGGGGCGAACGACCCTGTGGGGCTCGGCTTCGCTTTTGCGGGGGTGCTGATCGGGGCCTTCGCCTCTGTCTTCGTCAAGCGGCTCGAGGTGGGGGCGGTGAGCCTTCAGGCCTGGGCGGGCCTCGCCTCGCTGCTGGTCATGACGCCCGCCACGCTCGCGCTGGAAAGCGGGCAGATACAGGCGGTTGCGGCCGCCCCGCTGGCGGTGATGGCCTGCGTGCTGTTCGCCGGTGTGGTGGTTTCGGTCGGCGCGCATTCGGCTTATTTCCGGCTGTTCCAGCGCTACGACGCGAACCTCATCGTGCCGCTCACGCTGCTCACCCCGCTGCTCACCATCGCCTTCGGGGCGTGGCTGACGGGGGACGAGATCGGCTGGGGGCTGATTGTCGGCGGGCTGATGGCGCTCGCCGGGGTGGCGATCATCGTGATCCGCCCGGCCCGCCGGATCGCGAAACCGCAGCTGGTCCAGCCGGAGAGCTGACTGCGCGATGTTTCACATGAAACACGCCGCCCAAGTCGGGCTGGCAAGGGTCTAGAAGGGGTCTGGAGGGGGTCAAGGCCGGCCTGACGAGGACCGAGGGCGGGGCAGGGCGGGGGCGACGCCGTGCCGCCCCCGCCCTGCCGCCCTACTCACGCGGCGAGCTTCTCGGCTTCGTGCTGGGCCGAGGCGATCTTCTCCTCGCCGCCCGCGCCCATGATCCCGTCGGCGGCAACCTGGCCGGCGACCTCGATGCCGAGGAAGCCGAGGAACTGCACCAGCCAGCGGCTCATGAAGTCGACATCGCTGCCCACCGGCACGCCGCCCGAGGCGATCGCGAGGTAGGCGGTCTTGCCCTTGACGAGGCCCTCGGGCCCGGTCGCGGTGTAGCGGAAGGTGGTGCCGGCACGCGCCACGAGGTCGGCCCAGGCCTTGAGCGTCGCGGGCGGGCCGAAATTGTAGACGGGCGCGGCGATCACGATGGTGTCGGCGGCCTGGAGCTCGGCGATGAGCTCGTCGGCGATCGCGGCGAGCTCGGCCTGCTCGGGGGTGCGGTCGGCGGCGGGGGTGAGGTTCGCGGCGAAGCGCTCGGCGCTCACATAGGGCAGGTCGTTGGCGGCGAGATCGCGCACGGTGACGCTGGCGCCGGTCTTGGCGACCAGCCCGTCAACAATCCGCTGTCCGAGCCCGCGCGAGACGCTCTCGTCGTCGCTGCGGATGCTGGCGGTGATGTAGAGGATGTTGCTCATGGGATGCTCCTTCGGGATGGGAGAGGGGTGGAGCCGGCCGGAAGGGGTGAGGGGGAGGGAGCCGGCCGGCTCCGGGGAATGGCCCCCTCCCGCGGCCGGGAGGGGGTGGATCGGCCTAGGCCGCGTCGACCAGCACGACCTCGCTGTCCTCGAGCGCGGTGATGGTGACCTCGGCACGCTGGGTGATCGCCACCCCGTCGCGGGCATTGGCCTCGACGTCCTCGATCCGCAGCCGGCCGGTCGCGGGGACGAGGTAGAGGTGGCGGTCCGCTGAGCGGGGCGTGTAGGTCACGCTCTCGCCCGCCTTGATGGTGGCGCCCAGCACCCGGGCATCGGCCCGGATGGGCAGGGCGTCGTCATCGTTCGCGGCGCCGCTCGCCAGCGGCACGAAGGCGCCGTTGCGGCTGTCCTTGGGGAACTTGCGCGCCCCCCAGCTCGGCTGGCCGCCGCGGGCATCGGGGATGATCCAGATCTGGAACAGCGTGGTTGTCTCGTCCTCGAGGTTGAACTCGCTGTGCGCGACCCCGCTGCCCGCGCTCATCACCTGGACGTCGCCCGCCTCGGTGCGGCCTTCGTTGCCCATGGAATCGCGGTGGGTGATGGCTCCGGTGCGGACATAGGTGATGATCTCCATGTCGCTGTGCGGATGGGTCGGGAAGCCGCTCTTGGGAGCGATGGCGTCGTCATTCCAGACGCGCAGCGCGCCCCAGTGGACCCGCGCCGGGTCGTGGTAGCCCGCAAAGGAGAAGTGGTGATGCGCGTCGAGCCAGCCGTGGTTGGCGGCGCCGAGTGTGTTGAAGGGACGCAGTTCGATCATGGCGTGTCTCCTTGCTCATGAGTGTGAACGCCAGATAGGCCATGGGGTTCGTGCGGATAAGTGCGATAAACCTTGCCAAGATGTTCGGGAAATCCGAACATGACCGCATGAAGCTCGGCGAACCCTCCCTCGATCAGCTCCGCATCTTCCTCTGCGTCGCCGAGCACGGCAGCTTCGGCGGGGCGGCCAAGGTGATGGGGCGTGCGGTTTCCGCGATATCCTACGGCATCGCCCAGCTCGAAGCGGCCCTCGCCCTGACCCTGTTCGAGCGCGAGGGCTCGCGCCGCCCGGTGCTGACCCCGGCGGGTGAGGGGCTGCTGGCCGAGGCGCGGGCGGTCGCGGACCGGGCCGATGCGCTGCTCGCCAAGGCGCGCTCGCTCCACGCGGGGCTGGAAAGCGCGCTGACGCTGGTGATCGACGTGATGATGCCGGGCGAGGTCACCGCGCACGTGCTCGGCGAGTTCCGGCGGATGTTCCCGACCTGCGCGCTCACCCTGCGGATCGAGGGGCTGGGCGCGGTCGCCTCCTGCCTGATCGAGGGCGGGGCGGACCTCGCCATCGGCGGCCCGGTGATCGGCGAGCATCCGGGAATGGAGCGCCAGGCCCTCGGCGAGCTCGATCTCGTCCCCGTCGCCGCGCCCTCGCACCCGCTGGTGCGCCCCGACATCGCGCCCGGGGAGAGCCGCCGCCACCTGCAGCTCGTCCTCACCGACCGCTCTCCGCTCACCGAGGGGCGCGAGTTCTCGGTGCTCTCGCCGCTCACCTGGCGGCTGGGGGACCTCGGCGCCAAGCACTCCCTGCTGAAGGAGGGGCTCGGCTGGGGCAACATGCCGCGCGCGATGGTGGCCGGCGACCTTGCCTCGGGCGCGCTGGTGGAGCTCGACCTCCCCGAGAAGCCGGGCGCGCATTACCGCCTGTCGGCGCTATGGCGGCGCGACACGCGGCTGGGACCGGCGGCCAGCTGGCTGGTCGATGCGTTCCGGGAAAGGCTCGGCCGAGAGGGGCTGGGGAGTTAGGGGCGCCGCAGCCAGGCGAGCGCCTCGGCCATGGTGTCGAAATACTCGACCTCGCTGCTGCGCGCGATGCGGCGATACTGCATCCGTACCAGCGGCGCGGCGGCGACCACCGCGAAGCGCTTGAGGCCGTTCTTGGTGCCCGCCTCGATCGAGTCCCGGATCGCGTCCGCGGTGGCGCGGTCCTGCGGCATGAAGTCCTTGAAGTCGCCGATCGCATGGAAGGGCACGCCCGACCGCATGAAGGGCTTGGCCGCTTCGCCGAGGTCGAAGAGGAAGCGCTTCATCCCCTCGAGGTCCCAATAGCCGCCGATGACGAAATGCACCTCCGCCCGGTCGCGGTCGGCGGTGATCGTATGGGTGGGGGTCATCACGGTCATGCGCGCGAGTGTCGCGCATCGGGGTTAAGCAGAGATGACGGGTCAGGCTTTACGCTACGGAAAGGAATGGCGCACGGTCAGGCCGCGCATGCGGCGCAGGTCTCGCCCGCTGGCACGGGCCGCCCGCAGGGCTGGCATATGGCGTGCGTGCCCGGCGCGAGCCCGTGGCCGAGGCTTACCCGCTCGTCGAAGACAAAGCACTCGCCGCGCCACAGGCTCTGGTGGGCGGGCACGTCCTCGAGATATTTGAGAATGCCGCCCCTGAGGTGATAGACCTCCGCGACGCCCTCGGCGCGCAGGAAGGCGGTCGATTTCTCGCAGCGGATGCCCCCGGTGCAGAACATCGCCACCCGCCGCTTGCCGGCGAGCAAGGCCTCCCGGTTGGCACGGAACCACGCGGGAAAATCGCGAAAGGAGGGCGTGTGCGGGTCCACCGCCCCGGCGAAGCTGCCGATCGCGACCTCGTAGTCGTTGCGGGTGTCGATCACCAGCGTGCCGGGGTCGGCGATCAGCGCGTTCCAGTCGTGCGGATCGACATAGGTGCCCGCGCTGAGGGCCGGGTCGATGGCGGGCTCGCCCATCGTCACGATCTCGCGCTTCACCCGGACCTTCATGCGCGCGAAGGGCATGGCGGCGGCTTCGGAGAACTTGACGTCGAGCGCATCGCAGCCGGGCAGGGCGCGGATGTGGGCGAGCACCGCCTCGAGCCCGGCGGGCGGCCCCGCGATGGTCCCGTTGATGCCCTCGCGCGCGAGCAGCAGCGTGCCCCGCACCCCCGCATCCTCGCACGCCGCGAGGAGCGGGGCGCGGAGGGCGTCGGGATCGGGGAAGGAGGTGAAACGGTAGAGCGCGGCGACGCGCATCAGATGCGCATCACCCAGCCGTGGCTGTCGGCAATGCGGCCGGTCTGGATGCCGACCAGCGTCTCGCGCAGCTTCGCGGTGGTCTGACCGATGCCGCCTGCGCCGATGGTGAATTCGCCCTCGGGCCCTGCGACCTTGCCGACCGCGGTGACGACCGCCGCCGTGCCGCAGGCCATGACCTCGACGAGGCGGCCGCTCTGCGCATCCTCGCGCCACTGGTCGATGGAATAGGGCGCCTCCGCAACCGCGAGGCCCTGCTCCTCCATCAGCGCGATCAGGCTGTCGCGGGTGACGCCCGGCAGGATCGTGCCGGTCAGCGGCGGGGTGACGACCGTGCCGTCGGCGAAGACGAAGAACAGGTTCATGCCGCCGAGCTCCTCGACCCACTTGCGCTCGACCGCGTCGAGGAACAGCACCTGGTCGTGGCCCTTGGCGAAGGCCTGGCCGGTGGGCACGAGGCTCGCGGCGTAGTTGCCTCCGCACTTGGCCGCGCCCGTCCCGCCGGGGGCGGCGCGGGTGTAGTCGGAGATCCAGATGCTCACCGCCTTTGCGCCCGACTTGAAGTAGTTGCCCGCGGGGCTGGCGATGACGATGAACTTGTATGTCTTCGCCGGGCGCACGCCGAGGAAGGCCTCGGTCGCGATCATGAAGGGCCGCAGGTAGAGCGACCCGCCCTCGACCGCCGGGTACCAGTCGCCATCGACCTCGAGCAGCGCGCGGACCGCGCCGAGGAACTGCTCGGGCGGGAGATGCGGCATGGCGAGGCGCTCGGCCGAGGCGTTGAAGCGCGCGGCGTTGGCCTCGGGCCGGAACAGGCCGAGCGCGCCGTCGGGGTGGCGATAGGCCTTCAGCCCCTCGAAGATCTCCTGCGCGTAGTGCAGCACGCTCGCGGCGGGATCGAGCGGGATCGGCTGGCGCGGGCCGAGCACCGGGGTCTGCCAGCCGCCGGCGGCCTCGTCGTAGTCGATCGTCACCATGTGATCGGTGAAGACGGTGCCGAAGCCGGGATCGGCGATCAGCCCTTCGCGGGTCTCGGCGGGCGTGGGCGAGGGGTGGGGAAGGCGCGTGAGGTGCATTTTGCGCGCCTAATCCGGCGCGGCGCGAAGGGCAAGCGGGAGCGATGGTGGCCGCTCGCCCGTCCCTCCTTGTGCCGAGCGAATGGGGAGGATTAAGGCGGTGCCCTCACCGGTGGCGGTCGTTCGGTCGCGGCCCGCGACCGCGAGGCCACGCGGCCGAGCCGCAGGTGCTCCGAAGCGAAGCGGAGGAAACGCACCGAGGACGAAGGCGCGGATGCGTCTTCGCAAAACAAGAACGGGCCGCAGGCCCGCGAGGCCACGCGGCCGAGCCGCAGGCGATCCGGCGCGCAGCGCCGGAGGCTCGCCGAGGACAAGGGGGCGGATGCGCCTTGGAAAAACCAAAATGAAAAGGGCGCCTCCAGCCCGTCGGTGGAGACGCCCTTTCATGGTCAGCGGCCAGGAAGTGCCGCTCACGAAGCCTCTAGAGGTAATAAATTACCGGTAGTGCCTCGCGCGGAAACTTGCCGACCTCTCTGCTGAACCATGAGACATCGGATCACCTCCTTTCGCGCTAGTGTGCCAAGACCCAGCCGTTTCACCGGGGGCCGAGGACCGCGTTCGCCGCTGGCCTCATGCACAATGTGATGAACCTGCGGCCCGGCGACAAGACTTGTATTAAACTTTTCCCGCGTCATAATCACACCTCGCCGCGCGGGAGGCTCGGCTGGGACGCCCGGAGGAACCTCCGGGCGTTTTCGTTTGGCTCCGCGGCATGTGGACAGGCTGGGGGCAAGCCTGTGGATAACGCCGGGAGAATCGGGAGGAATGTCGCGTGTGGCGGCGTCCGGCCGCGCAGCGGCCGCGAGCGCACGCGCGCGAGCCGCAGGCGCTCCGGCGCGGAGCGTCGGAAACGCGCCGAGGATGAACCCGCGGATGCGGGTTCGCGAGACTACCTACAATCCTCGATCACCCGGCTGACCTCGGCCCAGGTCGGCAGGTAGAGCGGCGCCTGCCCGTCGCTCTCGACCGCGAAGCGGCCCTGCGAGAGGGCGATGGCGTCGAGCAGCGGGTCGCGTGGGTCGAAGGTGACGGTCGTCTCGCGGTCAGCGCCCTGCGCGCCGAGGGTGCGGGTCGCGGTCTCGGTGCGGATCGTCACCGCCGGGCGCGCCGCGCCGCTCGCGGGGAGCGAGAGCGCGACGGTGCGGCTGTCGGCGAGGCAGAGGAGCCGCGCGAGCGGCGCGCCGCCGGCGCCGAGGAAGCTCGCCTCGCTGCGCGCCCCTTGCGCGCCGTAGCGCCAGGCGCCGGGGGTGGCGGGCATGTCCATCCAGGTCGTCGCGGGCGGGGCCTGCACCGGCACCGGCGCGCTCGGCGCGGTCGGCGGCGGGGCGGCGGGGCGGGCGACGGGGGCAGGGGCGCTCGCGGTCGGCGGGGTGGTCGCGGGGACGCAGGCGGCAAGCGCCAGCGGCGCGGCGAGCAGGGGCAGGGCGGCTTTCATCCCCGCACCTTGCGCGCTAGGGAGCGGACTTGTCCATGCCCGATCAGCCGTCCCGCCCCGCAAAAGCGCACAAGCGCCGCGTCGATCACCTGCTGGTCGAGCGCGGCCTCGCCGAAAGCCGCGCGCGGGCGCAGGCGCTGGTGATGGCGGGGCTGGTCTTCGCGGGCGAGGTCAAGATCGACAAGCCCGGTCACCAGATCGCCGAGGACGCGGCGCTGGAGGTGCGCGGGCGCGACCATCCCTGGGTGAGCCGCGGCGGGATCAAGCTGGCGCACGCCATCGCGCACTTCGGGCTCGACCCCGCGGGCGCGGTGGCGATGGACATCGGCTCCTCGACCGGGGGCTTCACCGACGTCCTGCTCCAGAAGGGCGCCGCCCATGTCTTCGCGGTCGACAGCGGCACGAACCAGCTCGCCTGGAAGCTGCGCGAGGACCCGCGGGTGACGGTGCTGGAACAGCTCTCCGCCCGGCTGCTGACCCGCGAGCACATCACGCGCGATTGCGACTGGGTGGTGTGCGACGCGAGCTTCATCGGTCTCGCCAAGGTGCTCGAGGTGCCCTTGCAGCTGGCGGCGGAGCGCTGCCGGCTGGTGGCGCTCATCAAGCCGCAGTTCGAGGTCGGGCGCGAGGAGGTCGGCAAGGGCGGGGTGGTGCGCGATCCCGCGCTCCACGCGCGGGTCTGCGACGAGGTGCGCGGCTGGCTCGAGGGCCTCGGATGGGAGGTCGAGGGGATCGTCGAGAGCCCGATCACCGGCCCGCAGGGCAATGTCGAATTCCTCATTTCCGCGCGGCGCGGCTGAGGCACAAACAAAAACCGGCGGCAACCCGAAGGTTGCCGCCGGCCTTTCGTGTTCCGTCACCCGATCGGTCGATCGGGTCCGAGAACCCCTTGCGACTTAGGCAGCCGGGGTTTCGACAACAGCCGGGGTTTCGGTCGCGGCCGGGGTTTCGACAGCCATGGCGTCGGCGGCCGGAGTTTCGACAACCATCGGCTCTTCAGCGGTCATGGTGTCGGCAGCGGTGTTGGTGTTTTCGGCCGGCTGCGAGCAAGCGGCGGCGGTCAGGGCGAGGCCGGCGACGGCGACGAGAGCGATCTTCTTCATGGTTCTGTTCCCTTTGGCCCTCGCGGGCCTGTAATGAGCACAAGCGCGTTGTTTTCGAGCTTCCCGCCGCCAACGCGCTTTCGAATCGCGGCAGGAATGTGGCAGCTCTAGCAGAGAGATTCGGCAGGCCCAAAGCCTTTCGTCACGTTCTGCCCCAATTTTACCACATTTTCTGATCCGCATTACCAAAACCCGCGTTTCCGTGGCGCAATGCGGGGCAGGCTGGGCGCGATTCGTTGGCGCGCGGGCGCTGTTCTGGTATCGCGCCTGTCCCGCCCGCCGGTCCGGGGGCGGCATGAGTGGAGCGCCGATGACCGTCCTTGCCTCTCCTGCCCAGCTGCGCGCGAGCTTCATCCGCTGGGCGCTGTTCATGGTGCCGCTGGTGCTGCTGATCGGATTTGCCGCGGGCAATCTCGGCGGTCCGAACACGCCGTGGTTCGCCGGATTGAACAAGCCCGCGATCTACCCGCCGCCGATGATCTTCGGCATCGTGTGGAGCGTGCTTTTCGTGCTGATCGGCCTCGCGCTCGCCATGGTCGCGAGCGCCTGGGGCGCCGCGGGGCGGGTTGCGGCGCTGGTCGTCTTCGCGGTCCACTTCCTCGTGACGCAGAGCTGGACCGCGGTGTTCTTCGGGATGCAGGACATGTTCGCCGGGCTGATCGTGCTCGGCTTCGGCATCGCCAGCCTCGCGGTCGCGCTGGCGCTGGTGCTGCGGGTGCGGCGCAAGGCGGCGCTGCTGCTGGTGCCCTATCTCGCCTGGCTGTGCTTCGCGGGGGCGCTCAACTATCAGTTCATCGTCGCCAACCCCGACGGCGGCGCGCGCGGCGCCGACGGCGCGGCGACCCGGGTGGAGCTGTAGGGCGAAGGAGGACCTTGCGAGCTGTCCCTGGGCTCTCCAGGTCTGAAGCAGCGAAGCGGTAGGCCGACTCCAGGCCTCAAGCAGCGACGCGGTAGGCCGACTCCAGGCCTCAAGCAGCGACGCGGTAGGCCGACAAGGGACTCGAGGAGGATGCTTGCACTTGCGCGCAAGCATCCCCAAAAAGACGACATGCAGAGCCAGAACCCGATCATCGCCGACCTCGTCAAACTCGCCAACAGCGCCGCCGGCACCATGGCCGGCATGACCCGCGAGGCGCGCGAGAGCGCGCGCGAGCGGCTGCGCGAGGCCTTCGGCGGCATCGACTTCGTGAGCCGCGAGGAGTTCGAGACGGTCAAGGCCATGGCCCAGAAGGCCCGCGAGCAGGTCGATGCGCTCGAAGCGCGGCTGGCGGCGCTGGAGGCGAAGGGCCCCAACCCCTGAGCCCTTTCCGCCCGCAGCAGGATTGCGCGCGCGGGCGTATCGACTAGACTGCAAGGCGTGCCGATCACCACAGCGTCGGGGGGCCTTGCTGTCATGAACCGTTTTCCGCTTTTCCTATCCGCCGCGGCGCTTGCCGCCCTGCCCGTTGCCGTGCTCGCTCAGGAGAATGCGGGCGAAAGTTTCGGCGGTGCCAAGGGGGCCGACCTGTCGATCGAGGCGATGGAGCCCGACGGCGCGCCGGTCACGATCGGCCGGGCGGGAGAATATCCTGCCGACATCGCCCGATTTCTGCTGGCCCGCGGAGCGAGCGCCGCGCGGCTTTCACCCGACGGTGAGCAGATCGCCTTCGCCTGGAACGTGACCGGCCAGAGCGAGCTATGGATCATGCCCGCCGCCGGCGGCCCGCCGCGCCAGCTGACCTTCCGCACCGACGTCAGCGCGCCGGTCTGGACGCCCGACGGCAGCGCCATGATCTATTCCGCCGACCGCGACGGGAACGAGCAGCCGGGCTACTTCACCATCTCGGCCGACGGCACCGTGGAAACCTCGGTCCTGCCCGCGCAGCGCGGCGATTTCCGCGAATTCGGCGGTTTCGCCAACGACGGCAGCTACATCTACGCCTCGACCGCGCGGGGCACCGGGGTCTTCGACATCTATCGCGGGACGCTGGACGGCAAGAGCGAGCTCATCGTCCAGTCCGAGCTTGGCCTGCTGCCCGTATCGGTATCGCCCGATGGCAAGTATGCGCTGGTGATCGACATCGTCGGCGAGGATGCCGACAATCTCTACCTCCTCGACCTCACCACCAAGGCGATGAAGCCGATCGTCAAGCCGCCGGTCGCCAGGCGCTCGAGCCAGACGCTCGGCGGGTTCGCCTGGACGCCGGATTCGCAGGCGGTGTATTTTTCGAGCAGCGACGGGCGCGAATTCGGTGTTCTGACCCGCTACACGGTCGCCACCGGCAGGCGCGAGGTGATCGCGCCCGGCGCGTCCGCGCAGGCGGACGTCGAGAACGTCCGCCTGTGCGGCGCAGCAGGCGAATATCTGTTCTGGACCGAGAACCGCGACGGCTTCGATGCGCTCAGAGGCTGGAACCTCGCCACCAACAGTGCCCTTGCCATGCCCGCGCTGCCCGAGGGCAAGTACAGGCTCGATTGTCAGGGCACCCCGGCGCGGGTGCTGGTGACGATCAACGGCTGGGCGACGCCCGGCGCGATCCATCTCGTCGATCCGGAGGCCGGCACGGCGCGCGAGGTCTTCGCGCCCGTGCTCGCCGGGCTCGATCCGGCGCGGCTGATCCGTCCGCAGGTGGTGCGGTACAAGGCGCGCGACGGGGTGGAGCTCCAGGGCCTCCTCTACCTTCCCGCCGGCGCCCAGCGCGGGGCCGGCGCGCCTCCGGTGCTCTTCGACGTCCACGGCGGCCCCTCGGGGCAGAGCGCGGCCTCCTTCTCGCCGACCGCCCAGTATCACGTCGGGCGCGGGGTCGCGGTGTTCCAGCCCAATGTCCGCGGCTCGACCGGGCTGGGGCGGACCTATGCGACGCTCGACGATCGGGAGAAGCGGCTGGATTCGGTGCGCGATCTGGTCGACCTTAAGGCCGCTCTGGCGAAGGACGGCCTCATCGACGGCAACCGCGCGGCGGTGATGGGTGGTTCCTACGGCGGCTACATGGTCAACGCGGTGCTCGCCGAGTATCCGGGCGAGTTCGCCGCCGGGATCTCGGCCTTCGGGGTGGCGGACTGGATCACCGCGCTCGAGATCGCCTCGCCCGCCCTCAAGGCTTCGGACCGGATCGAATACGGCGACATCACCGAGGCGAAGTGGCGCGAGTTCTACCGGGTCAATTCGCCGATCCGAAAGGCCGACCGGATCACCGTGCCGGTGCTCTATTCGCACGGCGTGATGGACCCGCGCATCGATATCTACGAGACCGAGGTGATGGTGAAGACCCTGCGCGCGAACGGCATCGAGGCACCCTTCGTGCGCCTTCCCGACGAGGGGCACGGCTGGCGCAAGCTCGAGAACCAGCTGTTCTATTTCCGCAAGCAGGCCGAATTCGTCGAGGCGAAGCTGGGGCTCGCCCAGAGCGAATGAGTGCGCGCGCCTCGGCGATCGTGCTCAGCCAGCGGCCGCAGGGGGAGACCGGGGCGATGGCGCGTCTCCTCACTGCCGACGAGGGGCTCGTCGCGGCCTATGTCGCGGGCGGGCGGGGGCGGCAGATGCGCGCCGTCATGGTCCCGGGCAACCGCGTGGCGGCGGAGTTCGCCGTCCGGCCCGGCGGCCAGCTGCCTTTCGCCCGGCTCGAGCTCGAGCACTCGCGCGCCGCGCTCATCACCGAGCCGCTGCCCGCGGCCGCGATCCAGTGGGCCTGCGCGCTCACTGCCGCCGCTTTGCCCGAGCGCCAGCCTTACCCCGCGCTCCACCAGGCGCTCGACGCGCTGCTCGAGGCGATCGCCATCGCCCCCTCGGCGCGCGGCTGGGTGAGCGGCCTCATCGCCTACGAGACGCTGCTGCTCTCGGAGCTCGGCTACGGCGGCATCCCGCCGCCGCCCGCGCCCGATCTCCCCGCCCAGCTCGCCGCACTCGCCACGCTCGAGAAGCGCCTCGCGCACTACCTGCTTGCAGGGCGCAAGGGCGATGTTATGGGCGCGCGGACGCTGCTGACCGAGCGGCTCGCGCGAATGGGGTGAAGTGCAAGACATGAAGATAGCCATCCTGCCCGGCGACGGGATCGGCCCGGAAGTCACCGCCGAGGCGGTCGCGGTGCTCGAGAGCCTGGCGCTGCCGGGCCTCACCTTGTTCGAGGGCGACGTGGGCGGCATCGCCTACAAGCGCCACGGCCACCCGCTGCCCGAGGAAACGCTCCAGATGGCCCGCGAGGCCGACGCGATCCTGTTCGGCGCGGTGGGCGATCCCTCCTGCGACGCGCTGGAGCGGCACCTGAGGCCCGAGCAGGCGATCCTAGGCCTCAGGAAGGAACTCGGCCTCTTCGCCAATCTGCGCCCGGCGCGGGTCTTCGCGGGGCTGGAGCATCTCTCGCCCCTGCGCGCCGACATTGCCGCCAGCCTCGACATGCTGATCGTGCGCGAGCTGACCGGCGACGTCTATTTCGGTGAGAAAGGCCGGCGCGAGACCGAGGCGGGCGAGCGCGAGGGGTGGGACGCCATGTCCTATTCGGAAAGCGAGGTGCGCCGCATCGCCCACGTCGCCTTCCGCGCGGCGGCCAGCGCGGGCCTGCCGCTCACAAGCGTCGACAAGGCCAATGTCCTCGAGACGAGCCAGCTCTGGCGCGACGTGGTGGTCGAGGTCGCGGCGGAATATCCGGGCGTGGCGCTCGACCACATGTATGTCGACAATGCCGCGATGCAGGTGGTGAGCCACCCCGACCGCTTCGGTGTGGTGCTGACGGGCAACCTCTTCGGCGACATCCTCAGCGACCTCGCCAGCGCGGCGGTCGGCTCGATCGGCCTCCTGCCCTCGGCTTCGCTGGGCGAACGGCAGACCGCGCACGGCACCTTCGGCCTCTACGAGCCGATCCACGGCTCCGCGCCCGACATTGCCGGCGAGGGCAAGGCCAACCCGATGGCGACGATCCTGTCGGCGGCGATGATGCTGCGCCACTCCTTCGGCCGCGAGGACGAGGCGGCGCCAATCGAGGCGGCGGTCGCCCGCACGCTCGCCGACGGCATTCTTGGCGGCGATCTCGGCGGCACGCACGGCACCGCAGCGATTGGGGCGGCGGTGCGGGAGCGCCTCTGACGCCCATGACGCTCGACCTCGCGATCATCCTCCCCACGCTCAACGAGCGCGGCAATCTCGCGCCGCTGGTCGAGCGCATCGACCGCGCCATCGGGGCGGCGGCGCGCTGGGAGGTCATCATCGTCGACGACGACAGCCGCGACGGCACGGCCGACGAGGCGCGCGCGCTGGCGCTCACCGACACCCGGGTGCGGGTCATCCAGCGCATCGGGCGGCGCGGGCTGGCGAGCGCGGCCATCGAGGGCTTCTGCGCCACCGCCGCGCCCTATGTCGCCGTGATGGACGCCGACCACCAGCACGACCCGGCGCTGCTGCCGGGCATGCTCGCCGCCCTCAAGTCCGGCGACGCGGAGATCTGCGTCGCCAGCCGCTTCGCCGAAGGGGCGAGCACCGCCGACTGGGCCGCGCCCGAGCGCGAGAAGCTCTCGACCTATGCCAATGCCCTTGCGCGCAGGATCACCGGCGTGGAACTCTCCGACCCGATGAGCGGCTATTTCATGCTCCCCGCCGCCACCGCCCGCGCGCTGGTGCCGCGCCTGTCGGGGATCGGCTTCAAGATCCTCCTCGACCTGCTCGCCACCGCCGATGCGCCGATGCGGGTCAGGGAGTTCCCGTTGAACTTCGCCGCGAGGCGCGAAGGAGAAAGCAAGCTGGACCGCGCCATCCTGTTCGATTTCCTCGCCGGGCTCTACGACAAGACGCTGGGCAAGGTGATCCCGACCCGTTTCGCCCTGTTCGGCACCGTCGGTGCGCTCGGCGTGGTGGTGCACTTCGCGGTGCTCACGGCCCTGCTGTTCGTCTTCGGGGAGCGCTTCTCGATCGCGCAGACCGCGGCGGTGCTGGTGGCGATGAGCTTCAACTTCTGGCTCAACAACTGGCTGACCTACCGCGACAAGCGGCTGACGGGCGCGGCGGCGCTGATGCGCGGGTGGCTCGGCTTCATCGCTACCTGCGCGGTCGGGGCCTTCGCCAACGTCGCGATCGCGACCTTCCTCGAAGGCCAGGGCATCCACTGGGCGCTCGCCGCGCTGGCGGGCATCGTCGTCGGCTCGGTGTGGAACTACGCCCTGTCGAGCCGCTTCGTGTGGGGGCGGTTCTGAAACCTCGTCATTGCGAGCGAAGCGAAGCAATCCATGGCCCGGACCGCGAATTTTCAGCCCGCCGTCTACATCATGGCCAACCACAAGAACGGGACAATCTACGTCGGCGTGACGTCCGATCTGCCGCAGCGCGCCTGGCAGCACCGCGAGGGGCATGTCGAGGGGTTCACAAAGCGATACGGCTGCACGCGTCTGGTGTGGTTCGAGTTGCACGCGACCATGGAGCACGCGATTGCCCGCGAGAAGCAGATCAAGGGTGGCTCGCGCGCGAAGAAGGTCGCGCTCGTCGAGGTTGCCAATCCCGAATGGCGCGACCTGTTCTTCGAGCTGAACCCCTAGGCCATGGATTGCTTCGCTGCGCTCGCAATGACGAGAGGAGAGGCAGCCCGCTACCTCCACCCCTCGATCCACGCCCAGGCGAGGAAGCTGTCCGGGCTCGCCAGCGGCAGGGCGGCGAGGATCGGGTAGTACCACGCGAAGAGCGCCGCCGACGCTGCCGGGATGCCCCAGGCGAGCCATTGGCCGAAGGGCAGGCGCCTCATGTCGCTCAGCGCCAACGCGAGGGCGGCGAGGAGGAAGATGCTCGGCACGAAGTAATGGTAGTAGAACTGCGTCGGCTTGGGCGCGACGATCCAGAAGCCGAGGCTCACCGCATAGCCCAGCGCCGCCGCCAGCCGCGCGGGCTCGCGCCGCCACAGCCCTGCGAGAAGGCACCACGCCAGCGCCGGCAGGCCGAGGAGCATGGTCAGCGGGTTGCCGATCAGCAGGATGCCGCGCTGCGCCCCGTCGACCGGCTCGTAGAGGTACCAGATCCCGCGCGTGTTCAGCACCCATTGCTCCCAGGTGCTCATGTAGCGGTGCGGGGTCATGAGGCCGCTCTGGAGCGACAGGATCTCGCGGTGCAGCCCGATCAGGCCCCGCTCGGCGAGGGGCGAGGGGTGGAGCGGCGCAGCGAGCCAGTAGCCGGGCACGAAGGTCGCGGCATAGACGACAAGCGGCACGATCCCGAGCCACACGAAGGCCTCGACCAGCGTGATCCCCGGCACCGGCGCGCCGCGGCGGGAGAGGAACAGACGGCGGCGGCCCGCCCGCGCGCGGGCGACGAGGAAGGCGAGGCCCGGCAGGACCGCGAGCGGCGCCGCGTTCCACTTCGCCCCCAGCGCGCAGCCGATCGCGATGCCGGTCAGCGCGAGGCGCCAGCGGCCCTGTTCCGGCCGGGCGCAGGCGGCGGCGAACTGCCATGCGGCGACCGCCAGCGCGGCGACCATCACCATGTCGAGCATCGCGATCCGGGCGTGGATGAAGAGCGGAAAGCCGCTCGCCAGCAGCACCCCGAAGGCGAGGGTCGCGAAGCGATCGCGCCCGGCGAGCCACAGCGCCCTGAGCGAGGCGCCGTAAGCGATCACCCCCGACAGCCAAGGCACGATCCGCCAGCCGAGCGGATTGTCGCCGAAGACGAGCATCGCGAGCGCGATCAGCTCCTTGGCGAGCAGCGGGTGCTCCCGGTTGCGGTAGGCGCCCTGGCCGGTCTCGAGAAAGGACAGGATCTCGCGCGCAGCGGGGAGGTAGTGGACCTCGTCGAAATAGGGCTGGCTCGGCACGCCCAGCCGCCATCCGGTGAGGAGCGCGAAAAGCCCGGTCAGCGCCAGGCACCAGCCGAGCGGGTCGCGCGGGGCGCGCGGCGGCAGGGCGGCGGGAGAGGGGGTCGCGGTCGCCTGGGACATGGCTGGCCCCGCGCTTAGGCAGGGCCAGCCGCGCCCGCAAGCCGCTTTATGCCCGCGCGGGCCGCCCCTCGGCCTGTTCCAGCCAGAACAGCCGCGCGCACATGGCGAGCAGGCCCACGCTCGCCGTGGTGCCGACGAACAGCGCCCAGAGCGGCAGGTTCATCCCCTGCGCCCGCGCGCGCGGGGCGATGAGGAACAGCGCAATCAGGGCGCACATGATGAGGTCCCACCACACCTGCACCCCGGTCAGGTCCTGCGTGTGGTTGGTGAAGAAGCCGATCACGCCCTCCGTCCCGATCTGCACCGCGGTAAAGGCGGAGAACACGAGGAAAAGCCCGGCGGCGAGGAGGGGATTGCCCTGTTCGCGCCGGGAGGTGACGATGGTAACAAGCGCGGCGAACCCGCCCAGCAGCGCGGCGAGCCAGATGATCTGATACGAGGTCATGAGCGAATCTCCAATGATGTAGCGATTGCTACATCACCCGATAAAGCTATGTAGCGTCCGCTACAAGAGGAAAGTGTCCGCCCCGATGCCGCCGTCGCAATTGTCCCGCGAAACCCTGCTCCCGGCGCTCGCCGCGCATGTGCTCGAACACGGGCTAGGCGGGGCGAGCCTGCGGCCGCTCGCCAAGGCGGCGGGGACCTCGGACAGGATGCTGATCTACCATTTCGGCAACAAGGAGACGCTGATCACCGAGCTGCTCGGCTACATCGCCGGGCTCTATTCGGCCGCGCTCGACGCGGCGCTGGGGCCGGAGCGGGCGGCCACGCGGCAGGAGTGCCTCGCGCGCATCCTCGCGGTGGGCAGCCAGCCCGCGATGCAGACCTTCCTCGTGCTGTGGTGGGATATCGTCGCCGGGGCGGCGCGCGGCCTGCCGGGCTACCGCGAGGCGGCCGAGGCGATGATGACCCGCCAGCTCGCCTGGCTCGAGGCGCAGATGCCCGATGGCGATCCCGACCCGGCGGGCGGGGCGCGCTATCTGATGACCCTGATCGAGGGGGCGCTGATGCTCGGCACGGTCGGTCATGCCGAGACCGCGCAACATGGCCTGCTTGCGAGCGGCCTCGCCTCGCCCTAAGCACGCGCCCCATGAAGAAAAGCACCGGCATGGACCGCGCCGCCACGGCCAAATGGCGCCCCGCCACCCGCGCGCTGCGCGGCGGCACCTGGCGCAGCGAACACGGCGAGACCAGCGAGGCGCTGTTCCTCACCTCGGGCTACACCTATGACGATGCCGCGACGGTCGCCGCGCGCTTCGCGGGCGAGGCCGAGGGCATGACCTATTCGCGCCTCCAGAACCCGACCGTCGCCATGCTGGAAGAACGCATCGCGCTGATGGAGGGGGCCGAGGCCTGCCGCGCCCAGGCGAGCGGCATGGCGGCGATGACCACCGCGCTGCTCTGCCAGCTTTCGGCCGGCGACCACGTCGTCGCCGCGCGCGCCGCCTTCGGCTCGTGCCGCTGGCTGGTCGACAACCTGCTGCCGAAGTTCGGCATCGCAACCACGGTGATCGACAGCGCCGACAACGCCGCCTGGGAAGCCGCGATCCGGCCCAACACCAAGGTATTCTTCTTCGAGACCCCGGCGAACCCCACGCTCGACATCGTCGACATGGCGCATGTCTGCGGCCTCGCCCGCGCGCACGGGATCACCAGCGTGGTCGACAACGCCTTCGCCTCCCCCGTGCTCCAGCGCCCGATGGAGTTCGGCGCCGACGTCGTCGCCTACAGCGCGACCAAGCTGATGGACGGGCAGGGCCGGGTCCTCGCGGGCGCGGTGTGCGGGTCGCGGCAGTGGATCGACGAGGTGCTGCTCCCCTTCCAGCGCAACACCGGCCCCAACATCGCCGCCTTCAACGCCTGGGTGGTGATGAAGGGGCTCGAGACGCTGCCCTTGCGGGCCTTCAAGCAGTCCGAACAAGCGGTGGCCCTGGGCGAGTTCCTCGAGCCGCGCATCGCGCGCGCGGGCGGGCGGATGCTCCACCCCGGCCTTGCCAGCCACCCGCAGCACAACCTCGCCCGCGAGCAGATGGACGCGACGGGTCCGATCTTCGCCTTCGACGTCGGCAGCCGACAACGCGCCTTCGCCGTGCTCGACGCGCTGCAACTGATCGACATCTCGAACAACATCGGCGATGCGCGCTCGCTGCTGTGCCACCCGGCCTCGACAACCCACGCCGGCCTCACCGAGGAGGCCCGCGCGGCGATGGGCGTCACCGAGGGGCTCTTGCGCATCAACGTGGGGCTGGAGGACATCCAGGACCTCACCGAGGACATGGATCAGGCGCTCGCCGCGGCGGGGATCTAGGGGGAGAACGGCAGTGGCAAAGCGCGTGGAACTCGTGTTCGATTTCGTCTCGCCCAACGCCTACCTGATATGGTGGCCGCTGCGCGATCTGGTGAACCGTTACGAGGCCGAGCTCGACGTGATCCCCGCCTTCCTCGGCGGAATGCACAAGCTCACCGGCAACGCCCCGCCGATGATCCGCGACGCCGAGGTGAAGGGCAAGAACGCCTACGCCATGCTCGAGATGGAGCGCTTCATCGCCAGGCACGGCCTCACCCGCTACAGGATGCACCCCGCCTTTCCCTTCAACTCGATCCTGCTCCAGCGGATGCTCTTCGCCGCCTGCGAAGACGGGCGCGGGGTGGCCTTCGTGGAAGGGCTGCTGCCGGCGATCTGGGAGGAGGGGCTCGATATCACCTCGCCCGAGGCTGTCGGCGCGACGGTCAGCGCGGCGGGCTTCGATGCCGCCGACCTCTTCGCCCGGGCGCAGACCGACGCGGTCAAGCAGGGCCTCATCGCCAGCACCGAGGCCGTGGTCGCGCGCGGCGCCTTCGGCATCCCGACGATGTGGGTGGGAGAAGAGATGTTCTTCGGCAAGGAACGCCTCGGCCAGATCGAGGACCTGCTCGCCGCAGGCTGAAGCGCGCGGCCTCGATCCGTCGCAAGTCGCTTGCCAACGGGCTGCAAAATCATAGCCTTGCCGAATCAGGGGTGGACAAAGCGCGAGGGGGCGCGTGGGGGCAATGCATCGGAATATCGCGCGTCTGGCGTTCGTCGCCGGGCTGCTCTTCGCGCCGGCCGCAGGGGCGGCGCAGGACGCTGTCGTCGTCGCCGCGCCCGCCGTGGCCGAGGCCGCCCCGCCGGCGATCCCCGCGAGCCAGTTCGCCGGTCGCCCCTCCTTCCGCAACGCCCAGCTCTCGCCCGACGGGACGATGCTCTCCTTCCTCCGCCACAGCGACGGGACGGTCGCGCTGATCGTCACCGTGCTCGACACCCAGAAGATGGTGCGCGGCCTCGCGATCGGCGACAATGCGGTCGAGTGGTATCGCTGGGTCACCGACGACAAGCTGCTGCTCTCGGTCTCGATGGCCGGCACCTTCTTCAAGGAGGAGGTGCGCTACACCCGGCTGATGCTGGTCGAGCTCGGCTCGGACGCGATCACGCCGATCTTCCACAACACGCAGGCGGTGGAGGGCGACAACGTCATCCACGTCGCCGAGGACGGATCGCACATCCTCCTGTCGGTGCAGCGCACCGTGTACGAATACCCCTCGGTGGTGCGCCAGGAGCTGAGGGCAGGGGGGCGCTTCACCACCGTGCAGAGCCCGCGCGATGGCGTGTGGAACTGGCTCGCCGACGACCGGGGCGTGGTGCGGATGGGCACCGGCTGGCTCTCGGGCAAGCTGCGCGTCTACTACCGCCGCGATGCCGCCGCCCCGCTCGAGCTGATCGCGCGGGTCAAGGAAACCGACAGCGCCGACCGCTACTGGGACGCGCTCCAGATCATCGGCGGGTCGGACGAGGGCTATGTCCTGTCCGAGGGCGAGAACGGCCGCGTCGGCCTGCGCCGCTTCGACTTCGCCAAGCGCGAGGCGGTGGAGACCGTCTTCGAGCATCCCGAGTGGGACCTCGACAGCGCCACGCTGCGGCGCGGCAAGCCCTATGCGGCCTACTGGACCGCCGACCGCGACGAGGTCCACTACTTCGACCCCGCCGACGCGCAGCAGGACGCGGCGCTGCGCAAGGCGCTGGGCGAGGGGGAGCTGTGGATCACCTCGCGCTCGAAGGACGGGTCGCGGATGCTGGTCCATGCCGGCAGTGAGGCCGACCCCGGGGTGCTCTACCTCTACGAGCCCGCGGCACGGCGGCTGCAGGAGGTCTCGCAATATCGCCCCGCGCTCGATTTCCGGGCGCTCGCCCGGCCGAAGCCGGTGCGCTACACCGCCCGCGACGGCACGCTGATCCGCGGCTACCTCACCCTCCCGCGCGGGCGCGAGGCCAGGGGCCTGCCGCTGATCGTCATGCCCCACGGCGGGCCTTTCGGGGTGCGCGACAAGCTCGAATACAACGACGAGGTGCAGCTCCTCGCCAACCGCGGCTATGCCGTGCTCCAGCCCAACTTCCGCGGCTCGGGCGGCTATGGCGACGCCTTCTTCGCGCTCGGCGAGGGCGAGGTCGGGCGGCGGATGCAGGACGATCTCGACGACGCGATGGACTGGGCCGTGGCCGAGGGCATCGCCGATCCGAAGCGGGTCTGCGTGGTCGGCGGCTCCTACGGCGGCTATGCGGCGCTGTGGGCGGTGCTGCGCAACCCGGAGCGCTACGCCTGCGCGGCGAGCTGGGCGGGGGTGACCGACTGGAACAAGATGCTGGCCTACGACCGGCGCTACCTCACCGGCAGCGCGAGCAAGACGTGGCAGTCGCGGGTGCGCGGGGACAAGACCTTCGATCTCGACGCGGTCTCGCCTTATCGCCTCGCCGGCAAGCTCTCCCGCCCGGTGCTGCTCGCCCACGGCACCAAGGACACCAACGTGCCGATCAGCCAGTACCGCCTCTTCGAGAAGGCGACCCGCACCGCCCCCGTCCCACCGCGCACGCTGGTGATCGAGGGCGAGGGCCATTCCTTCTCCAAGCCCGAGAGCGCGCAGAGCTGGTTCGAGGCGCTCGACGCCTTCCTCGCGCGGCACAACCCGCCCGATCCGCTGCCGCCCGCGGCGGTCGCCGCCGCGTCGGTGCCCGGCGCCGGCACGACCCCCTGAGCCGCCCCGCCTCCGGGCGGCCCCTACGCAGGTTCCCCTAGCCTCCGCGCAAGCAAGCGGACGCACGGCGCGTGCTAGGCACGCGGTTCGTCACCCGTGCCACGATCCCGAGAACGGAACCCTCGCTCATGTCGATCCGCAAGCTGTGCCGGCTCGGAGCCCTCCTTCTCATCGGCGTGATGGCGATCGCCGCGCTGCTCGCCGCCTGGTCGATCAACGCGATCCGCTTCGGCGGGGAGATGCACCGCACCAACCAGCAGCTCCACGAGTTCAACGCCGACATCCTCCCGCCGCCGGGCTACCTGCTCGAGGCCTATCTCGAGGCGAACCTCGTCGCCCGCGATCCGGGGAGCGTCGAGCTGCGGGCGCAGCGCCTCGCCGCGCTCGAGCGGCAGTTCCGGGCGCGCGACGCGCACTGGGCGGCCTCCGATCTTGAGCCGGCGCTGCGCGAGGGCTTCGCCCGCACCGCGCGCGAGGACGGCAAGGCCTTCTGGGAGGTGGTGTCGAACGACCTGCTTCCCGCCGCCCGGCGCGGCGACGGCGCGGCGGCCGAGCGCGCCGCGCGGCGGCTCGACACGATCTACACCGCGCACCGCGAGCACATCGACGCGCTCGTCGCGGGCGCGGCCACCCACCAGGCGACGCTCGCCGAGGAGGCAACGACGACGCTGGCGATCACCGCCGCGGTCCTCGCACTCGCCGGCCTCGCGGTGGGCGGCTGCGTCGCGGCGGGGCTCTATCTCCTGCGCGGCCGGGTGATCTGGCCGCTCTACGACACCGCGCACATCATGGAGCGCATGGCGGGCGGCGACCTCGACGCCAGCCAGCGCAGCGATCACGGCAGCGACGAGATGGGCATGATGACCCGCGCCATCGAGGTGTTCCGCGCCGCCGCCCGCGCCGAGCGCGAGAACGCGCTCAAGCAGCAGCAGGTCGTCGAGGCGCTCGGCACCGCGCTCGATCGCCTTGCCGAGGGCGACTTCACCCATCGCATCACCGGCACGCTGGCGCGCGAATACGAGGCCCTGCGCGAGGGCTTCAACACCTCGGTCGAGCGGCTCGCGCTGATGATGGCGCAGGTCCGCACCACCGCGCAGGCGTCGGCACCGGGGCGCGCGAGATCCACTCCGCCTCCAGCGACCTCGCGATGCGCAACGAGCGCCAGGCCGCCAGCCTCAAGGAGACCGCGGCGACGATGAACCAGCTCACCGCCTCGGTGAACGAGAGCGCCGCCCGGGCCGCGCAGGTGCAGACCCTGATGGCCGAGACCCACGAGCAGGCGAGCGAGGGAGGCAGCGTGGTGCGCCGCGCGGTCGAGGCGATGGCGGCGATCGAGGCCTCGGCGCAGGAGATCCGCCAGATCATCGACGTCATCGACGGCATCGCCTTCCAGACCAACCTCCTCGCCCTCAATGCCGGGGTCGAGGCCGCGCGCGCGGGCGAGAGCGGCAAGGGCTTCGCCGTGGTCGCGAGCGAGGTGCGCGCGCTCGCCCAGCGCTCGGCCGAGGCCGCGCAGGGTATCAAAGCGCTGATCCATGCCAGCAACGCGCAGGTCGGAAGCGGCGTCGCGCTGGTCGGCGAGATCGGCACGCTGCTCGGCGAGATCGTCAGCCGGGTCGGCACCGTCAATGCGGGGATCGCGCAGATCACCGAGGCCTCGGCGACCCAGGCGGCGAACCTCGCCCAAATCAACCAGGCGGTCGGCGACATGGACCGCGTGACCCAGCAGAACGCGGCGATGGTCGAGGAAGCCACCGCCGCCGCGCAGAGCCTCGCGCAGGAGGCGGGCGAGCTCGCCGCGCTGGTCGCGCAGTTCCGGCTGGAGGCCGAGGCGCAGGGCTGGGCCGCCTCGGGTCATCACGCGGGGTGGCGCGCGGCGGCGTGAGCGGCGGCGCTCAGGCGGCCGTCACCTCCTCCAGCGGCGTGTCCATGATCGGATAGCGGCGCCATTCGGCCCAGTCGTAGTGCCACCACTCGTTCGCGAGCGGCACGAAGCCCGCGGCGACCATCCAGCCTTCGAGCATCCGGCTGAGGCGAAGCGCCTCGGGCGGGGCGGCGGTGTTGGAGCGATAGGCCGCCGGGGTGAAATCGTCATAGGGGCTCGGCATCGCCACCTCGACGCCGTCCCGGTGCAGCGAGAGGTCAATCGAGCAGCCGCGGTTGTGGCGCGATCCCGTGCGCGGGTCGGCGACGAACTCGCGCTGCGCGGGCGGGGTGACGTCCCACATCAACCTGGTGACGCGCCACGGGCGATAGGCGTCGAAGATCAGGAGGCCGTAGCCCGCCGCCTCGGCCTCGGTCTGGACGCGCGAGAGGGCCTCGGCGACGGGGCGCTGCGCCACCGCCCGCGCGACGGGGTAGAGCACCCGCCCGGTGAAGTTGGCGGGTGTGGCATAGCGGATGTCGAGCCTCAGCCGCGGGTCGAAGCGCGCAAGGTCGACCAGATCGGGCGCGCGGTCGGCGGCCGGGTCGACGGGGAGGGTGAGCGGGGCAGGGGGCTCGATCCGCGCCGCGCAGCCGCCCAGCGCCCCGGCGAGCAGCCCCGCGCCCGCCGCCTCCAGCACCGCGCGCCGCGAGATCGGCCCCGTCATCTCGTGTGGCATCCTCGCGCTCCCGTGCCTGCCCGAATGACGCATAGGCCGAACGCCCCGCCGCGCCCATACCCCATCGGAGGGACCCTTCGGGATACAGTGTTGATTAAGCGCGTTGGGCCTCTTGTGACCCTGTGCAGAATCGCTACCTTGGGGGCGACATGAAAGAGTTCTTCCAGCACGCAGCCACCACCGACGGGGTCACCGTGAGGGTCGCCGTCAACTATCTCCCGGAGCAGTCGCACCCGGAGGCGGGCAAGTGGTTCTGGGTCTATCACATCCGCATCGAGAACGCCTCGCACGAGCCGCTGCGCCTGCGCACCCGCCACTGGCGGATCACCGACGGGCGCGGGCTGGTGAACCATGTCGACGGCGAGGGCGTGGTCGGCGAACAGCCGCTGCTCCAGCCGGGGCAGAGCCACGACTACGTCTCGGGCTGCCCGCTGACGACGCCGTTCGGCTCGATGGAGGGCTTCTACACCTTCGAGCGGGCCGACGGCTCGCCGGCCGAGGTGCGCATCCCCTTCTTCCCGCTCTCCGCGCCCGAGACTGCCGAAGGCCGCAGCCCCCGCTGATCCTTTCGAGGGTGATCGAGCCGCTTGCGATAGGGCGCGCCGCGTCCTAATCGCTTCGCCGTGAAGCGCACGCACCTCCCCCTCAACGCCCTGCGCGTCTTCGACGCCGCCGCCCGGCACCTCTCCTTCACCCGCGCCGCGGACGAGCTCGCCGTCACCCCTGCCGCGGTCGGCCAGCAGATCCGCGCGCTGGAGGACGTGCTCGGCGTCGTCCTGTTCCGCCGCACCTCCAAGGGCCTCGAACTCACGCCGGAGGGCGAGGCGGGGCTCGATCCCTTGCGCGAGGGGTTCCTCGCCTTCGAGGAGAGCGTCGCCGCGATGCAGGCCGGGCAGGCCTCGGACCGCTACACCATCGCCGTCCCGCGCGAGTTCTACGCCGAGTGGCTCGCCCCCCGCCTCGCGCAGTTCCAGGCGGGAACCCCGGGCGTCCAGTACATCCTCGCCCCCGACGAGCACGCCGACTTCACCGAGGCGAACCTCGACCTCGCGATCCGGCTGGTCGACGGGCCGGGCGACCTCCAGGGCGTCCAGCTCGCCCCCGCGATGCGCGTGACGGTCGCCGCGCCCGAGCACCGCAGCGCGTGGATCGACTGGCCGGGGATGCCGCTCCCCGAGGGCGTCGCCCCCTGCATCAAGGCCGGCTCCCCGGGCCAGGCGCTCGCCTCGGCGCTCGCGGGGATGGGGCGCACCGTCCTCCCCCTGGCGCTGGCCGAGGCGGCGATCGGCGAGGGCCGCCTCATCGCGCTCGCCGAGCCCGAGCCGGCGATCCGCTCCTACTGGCTGCTCGCCCCGACCCCGCAGTGGCGCAGCAAGAAGGTGCGCGCGCTGGTCGCCTTCCTCGCGCCCTAGCCCCGCAGCTTCACCCGCACCCTCTCGCGCTTACCCTCGCGCTCGTACTCCTCCATGAAGGCCTCCTCCTCGCGGGGCGGGTAGACGGTCATCCCGAACTGCTCGCGCCCGATATGCGGCCAGCGCCCCTCGGCCTTGAGCGCCTCGGCACGTTCGGCGAGGTCGGGGGAGGCAAGGTCGATCCCCAGCAGCGCCAGCCGGTCCTCCCACATCCTCTCCAGCGCCTGGAACCACCGCCCGAACATGATGTCGAGGCTCTTGCGCGTCTTGGCCTCGCGCACCGGATCGCAGTCGTACTCCCGCTGCGCCTCGGCATAGGCGGCCGCAACCTTCTCGTAGAGCGGGTGCCCCGGCCCAACCTCCTTCTGCTGGTCGTAGCGGTGGGGGAGGCGGGTCCGCAGGAAGAACATCACCAGCGCCTCGTTGTGCCGCCGCTCGACGCCGACGACCTTGCCCGCATGGAGGATCGGCTTCTCCTCCCCCTCGATCGCACGGGCGAGCGCGCAGTCCTCGAGCCGGCTCACCCCCCGGTCGAGCGCCGCATCCCACGCCGCCCGGAAGCCCTCGGCGCCCGGCTTCTGCCGCAGCTTGTAGAGCGCCTCGAGGCTCTTGCCGACATGGCGCGCGGCCTGGCTGACGATTCCCGTGGCGGCGAGCTGCGCGATGAAGGCGCGCTGCACGTCGGGCGTGATCGAGTTCGCCTTGGGCTGCACATGGGGGACGGGCACGAAGTCCATCAGCGGATCATCGGGCGCCGGCGGCACGAGCTCGTAGGCGACCGAGGAGGTCGCCTGCCGCGGGATTTTTCGTTTGTTCCGGACAACCGCGCGGGCGGTGGAGCGGGAGGGGCGGGCGGAGGGGGTGCGCTTCTCGGTCATGGCGCAGGGGGAGATTGCACGGGAAGGGGGAGTAGAAAAATCGAAAAGCTTCGCAAACATGCCAGAAGCCTTGAGACGCCCTCGTTATCTACAATGAATCGACCGCTTCGAGGTGACTTCATAGGCGTATGGTGATGAGTAAAAAGGAAAGCCCATTCGCAGCCTTGGGTGGTGGATATGGAAAACAACGGACCTGACAGATGGCGGAGTGATTGGTTCGCTAGAGCTGAAACAAAGGTGCTCGCTTGGGATGATCTGGCGAACAGAATAAGTTCGTCTGGTTACAGCGAGCAGGCTTTTTGGAGAGGGCTCCCGCAACGGTCAGGTGAGTACTCGGATGCCGAATTGGAAAGTCACGGCGTATTGAAGAGATTTGGAAAGAAACTCTATCACGTCGCCTATATCCCTTGGCGCTTCGGTCAAAAATTTGGGAAAGAGGTCTGGAGCGAAGGCGATTGGGCCAGAATGAATGAAATAGTTAATTCTCAGATATCAAGGAATTCGCATCTCATAAGCCAATTAAATTGGGAGCATCTGAATATTCACGGAGACATAGCAAAAGTATTTATTCAAGGTGGTATACGAAATTCACACATAGTCGGAGGCACATCCGTAGATTTCCAAGAGTTTGATGGTGGCGGAAACCTGTATGATGGTTCAGTAAATGGGAACTTCTATGAGATAAAGGACGCAACTGTAACGGGAGAAATTTCAGGTTACCAAAACTCCCGTGTTATTAGATCGAAGATAGGCTCGTTGAAATTCTATGGCGAGCAACGGAGGTTCAAATATCATATTTCTGAATGTGAAATCAACGAGCTTGAAATATTCAACGGAACATCCGAGCTAGACATAAAAAACTCGGAAATCCGTTTCGCTCGCTTAGAGAATATAGATATTGGTCGTATTTCAATAACGAGTGATAGCTCTCAAAAAATCGGATTGGCAATGGCCGAGGCTACGGTGGCGGGTCGGGCCACGTTCTCTGGCATTAAGCTCGATAGTTCCGTGACGATTGGTGGGACGGCTGTTGCAACAGGATTTGAGTACGCGAGGTTCGAGCAGAATCTCAGATTTACCAATTGTGAGATGTTCCTCTCGCTTCTTGCAAGTGCGCGGATTGGCTCACAGTTTGACATCGAATTCTCTGGGAGAAACCCAGAAGATGTTTTCGAAACGGAGCTGTCTGAAATCTTGAATCAGCGCGGGTCGGCGCTTGATGAAGCAGAGGATCGGCGGCGAGATTTAGAAAGGGCTTGTCAAATAATCTGTGAGAGACATAGGCAGGATGGGCGGAAAGATCTGGAGCACCGGTTTCGTAGAATGGAGTTGAAGGCAAGAGCCTACAGGCATGATGCTGATCCAGCTACTCGCTTTGTCACTTGGTGCTACAATTATTTCTCAGATTTCGGACGAAGTATATCTCGACCATTGCGTGGGCTCTTTTTCTCCTTTACCGTATTCTCAACATTTTACTGCTTGATGGGGATCATCTTTTATAGCTCTGGCCATCCTTCGTTGGAGCACTTCGATCAGAGGCTCTTTAGTGACTCGATCCTTCTGGCTGTCGACAAGATTTTTCCGTTCGGCGCATCGGTTGATGAGTCAAAGCTCTTCAAGGGGGCACTAGTTGGCGAAGAGGCAGGCTTGGCAGGCGCTTTTTTTGGCTTTGTAGGTGCTGTCCAGACGGTATTCTCAGGCATTATGATATTCTTATTGGGCCTCGCTGTAAGGACTAAGCTTCTTATCGGTTAGTGGCGCTTCCCAACACGACCCTTGACCCCCACCCCAAACCCGCCTAAGGGCGCGCATCCTTTCCGCAGGGTGTCCCTCGGAAGCGAGCTGAACATTGGCGGTGCGTCCTCCTCGCGAGGGCAGCCGGCAAAGTAACCCGGTGGCCGAAGGGCCTGACATGCGGGTGGAGCGTTTCGGCTTGAACTGCGAACCGGCTTCGGTCGGTCCTTCTGCCGCAGGCCTCGGTGCTTGTGGCCCTAGGTCCCAGCTTTCGCCGGGATGACGGTTCAGGGCAAATCCTCTCCTCCACATCGTCCGGCACCCGTGTCACCTCTCACACGGTGAAGAGAGAAAGTCTTACATGCCGACGATCAACCAGCTGGTCCGCAAGGGCCGCGTTCCGCAGAAGGCCAAGTCCAAGGTCCCTGCGATGGAGCAGAACCCGCAGAAGCGCGGCGTCTGCACCCGCGTCTACACGACGACCCCGAAGAAGCCGAACTCGGCGCT
>VFQU01000165.1_pt1 | contig 78635 bp, 68 predicted proteins | sample 3512311 | NCBI WGS metagenome assembly VFQU01 (sample SAMN10412377, study PRJNA504923) | tailings metagenome | isolation source: Relicate 3 Philex TSF3 active mining site | place: Philippines: Tuba, Benguet | collected 2017-08-29 | reverse complement strand
CGCGACGATGCGGGCCAGCAGGGCGCTGATCACCGGCTCGGCATCCTTGCCCGCCTGGATGACCTCGGCGTGACTGAGCGGCTCGGGCGAGATGCCCGCGGCGAGGTTGGTGATGAGCGAGAGGCCCAGAACCTCCATTCCGGCCTGGCGCGCGGCGATCGCCTCGAGCGCCGTCGACATGCCGACGATGTGGCCGCCCATGGTCTTCGCCATCTGCACCTCGGCGGGCGTCTCGTAGTGCGGGCCGCGGAACTGCACGTACACGCCCTCGTCGAGGCCGGGATCGACCTCGTGGGCGAGGTCGCGCAGCCGCTGCGCGTACAGGTCGGTGAGGTCGATGAAGGTGGCGCCCTCGAGCGGCGAGTTCGCCGTCAGGTTGAGGTGGTCGCTGATGAGCACCGGCGTGCCGGGCTTCCAGTGCGGCTTGATGCCCCCCGCGCCGTTCGTGAGGATCATGACGGATGCCCCCGCGGCGGCCGCGGTACGCACCGAGTGCACGACGCGCCGCACGCCGTGGTTCTCGTAGTAGTGGGTGCGGGCGCCGATGACGAGCGCGCGCTTGCCGCTCGGCAGCAGGATCGAGCGCAGCGTGCCGACATGCCCTTCGAGCGCCGGCTTGCTGAAACCGGCGATGTCGGTGGCGGGGATCGTGTGCGTGGTCTCGCCGATCAGGTCGGCGGCCTTCGCCCAGCCCGAGCCGAGCGTGAGGGCGATGTCGTGGCGCTCGACCCCGGTCGCCTCGGCCAGCTGCGCGGCCGCCTGGGAGGCGACGGCGAAGGGGTCGGCGTGCGGGTCGTCGAGGGGGTTCGCGGCGGTGTGGGACATGCCTGTCAGCCTACTGACGCGCTCGGTCGCGTGCCCCCGTCTGCTCGGATGAGGGGCCGGATGCGGGAGGATAGACGGCATGACGACACTGTTCGACCGCAAGCAGCGCATCGCCGTTCTCGGCGGAGGCCCCGGCGGCTATGAGGCCGCGCTGGCGGGCGCGCAACTGGGTGCCGAGGTGACGCTCGTCGAACGCGCCGGCGTCGGCGGTTCGGCGGTGCTCACCGACGTGGTGCCCTCGAAGACGCTCATCGCGACGGCTGAGGCCGCGGGCGCCATCGCCGGCGCGGGCGAGCTGGGGGTGCAGTTCTTCGCCCGCGGCGAGAGCGGTCGCGCGGTCAAGCCCGAGCTCGCGGTCAACCTCGCGCAGGTCAACAAGCGCGTGCTGCGTCTGGCGCAGGAGCAGAGCGACGACATGCGCGAGCAGCTCGTCGACGCCGGGGTGCGCATCATCGTCGGTGAGGGGCGGCTCGACGGCCCGCAGCGCGTCGTCGTCTCGACCGGGCAGGGCAAGAAGCGCACCGACTTCGACCAGGTCGACGCCGACACGGTCATCGTCGCCGTCGGCGCCTCGCCCCGCGAGCTGCCCAGCGCGCAGCCCGACGGCGAGCGCATCCTCACCTGGACCCAGCTGTACCGCCTCGACACCGTGCCCGAGCACATCATCGTTGTCGGCTCGGGCGTCACCGGCGCCGAGTTCGCCTCCGCCTACCGGGCCCTCGGCGCCCAGGTCACGCTCGTGTCGAGCCGCGACCAGGTGCTGCCGGGGGAGGACGCCGACGCCGCGCAGGTGATCGAGACGGTCTTCCGCCGCAACGGCATGACGGTGCTCTCGAAGAGCCGCGCCGACTCGGTGGTGCGGAGCGGTGACGGCGTGGTCGTGACGCTCGCCGACGGGCGCGTCATCGAGGGCTCGCACTGCCTCATGGCGGTCGGCTCGATCCCCAACACCGCGGGCATCGGGCTCGAGGATGCGGGCGTGCAGTTGACCGCATCCGGCCACATCGCCGTCAACAAGGTGGCCCGCACCTCGATGCCGAGCGTCTACGCCGTCGGCGACTGCAGCGACTCGCTGCCCCTCGCCTCGGTCGCCTCCATGCAGGGCCGTACGGCGGTGTACCACGCGATGGGCGACGCCGTCACGCCGCTGACCCTGCGCAACGTGACGTCGAACATCTTCACCGCGCCCGAGATCGCGACGGTCGGCTTCTCGCAGAAGCAGATCGAGGAGGGCGCCACGCGCGGCGTCGTGCACAAGCTCATGCTCGAGACCAACCCGCGCGCGAAGATGCAGGGCGTCAGTGACGGCTTCATCAAGCTCTTCGCCGCCCGCACCTCGGGCACGGTCATCGGCGGTGTCGTGGTGGCACCGCGCGCCTCCGAGCTGATCCTGCCCGTTGCGCTCGCCGTCGAGCACCGGCTCACGGTCGACCAGCTGGCGCGGGCGTACTCGGTCTACCCGTCCCTCTCGGGCGGCATCACGGATGCGGCGCGCGCGATGCACGTCGGCCGCGACTAGTCCGGCTCTCGCTCGCCGCGGCCGCGCCGCGGTCGCTTCGCAGTCGGCTCAGTCGACGATGCTGAGCAGCACGTGGCCCGACGACACCGTGTCGCCGACCGCCGCACCGATACCCGTGACGGTGCCCGCCTTGTGGGCCGTCATCGGCTGCTCCATCTTCATGGCCTCGAGCACGACCACGAGATCGCCCGCGACCACCGTGTCGCCCTCGGCGACGGCGAGCTTCACCACGGTCGCCTGCATCGGGCTCTTCACCGCGTCTCCCGAGGCCCCGGCGGCGACCCGCGAGCCGCCGCGCCGCGACGGGGGCGCGGCCAGCGCGGTCTGCGCGCGGGCTCCGGATGCTGCGGCCAGGCTCTCCGGCAGCGAGACCTCGAGGCGCTTGCCGCCGACCTCGACGACCACGGTGTGGCGGGCCGCGGGGGCCGCGAGGGGCTCGGCGAGCGAGCCGCTCCAGGGCTCGAGCCGGTTGTCGAACTCGGTCTCGATCCAGCGCGTGTACACGCTGAACGGCGCCCCGTCGGCGGGGGCGAACGCCGGGTCGTCGACGATGGCGCGGTGGAAGGGCAGCACCGTCGGCAGGCCCGCGACCTCGAACTCGGCGAGCGCGCGGCGCGAGCGCTCGAGGGCGTCCTCGCGCGTCTTGCCGGTGACGATCAGCTTGGCCAGCAGCGAGTCGAACGCGCCCGAGATGACGTCGCCCGTCGTCACGCCCGAGTCGACGCGCACGCCGGGGCCGCCGGGGAAGCGCAGGGCGTGCACCGGCCCGGGCATGGGCAGGAAGTTCAGGCCCGGGTCCTCCCCGTTGATGCGGAACTCGAACGAGTGGCCGTGGGCGACCGGATCGTCGTAGCCGATCGCCTCGCCCTCCGCGATGCGGAACTGCTCGCGCACGAGGTCGATGCCCGTGACCTCCTCCGACACCGGGTGCTCGACCTGGAGGCGCGTGTTGACCTCGAGGAAGGAGACGGTGCCGTCGGCGCCGATGAGGAACTCGCAGGTGCCGGCGCCGAGGTAGCCGACCTCCTTCAGGATCGCCTTCGACGACGAGTACAGCAGCGCGATCTGCTCCTCGGTGAGGAAGGGTGCGGGCGCCTCCTCGACGAGCTTCTGGTGGCGGCGCTGCAGCGAGCAGTCGCGCGTGGAGATGACGACGACGTTCCCGTGCGCATCCGCCAGGCACTGGGTCTCGACGTGGCGCGGTTTGTCGAGGTACTTCTCGACGAAGCACTCGCCGCGCCCGAACGCGGCGACGGCCTCGCGCGTGGCCGACTCGAAGAGCTCGGGCACCTCCTCGCGGGTGCGGGCGACCTTCAGACCGCGGCCGCCGCCGCCGAAGGCGGCCTTGATGGCCACCGGCAGCCCGTGCTCGTCGACGAACGCGAGCACCTCATCGGCCCCGCTCACCGGGTTGAGGGTGCCCGGCGCGAGCGGGGCGCCCACCTTCTCGGCGATGTGCCGGGCGCTGACCTTGTCGCCCAGCTTCTCGATGGCGTCGGGCGAGGGGCCGATCCAGATGAGCCCGGCGTCGATCACCGCGCGGGCGAAGTCGGCGTTCTCGGCGAGGAACCCGTAGCCCGGGTGCACCGCGTCTGCTCCGGCTCGCCGGGCGACGCTGAGCAGCTTCTCGATGACGAGGTACGTCTCGGCGCTCGTCGACCCGCCCAGCGCATACGCCTCGTCGGCGAGGCGCACGTGGCGGGCATCCCGGTCTTGATCGGCGTAGACGGCGACGGTGGCGATGCCGGCGTCGCGGGCGGCGCGGATGACGCGGACGGCGATCTCGCCACGGTTGGCGATGAGGATCTTCGTGATGCGGGCCATGGTTCCCCAGCCTAGGGGTGCGCCGGGTGCCCCGGTTTGGCGGTGCGCCACAAAAGGAGGGCGGGAGCGTTATCGGTTCCGCCGATGGGCGGGCGATGACGTGTCAGCGGTTCCAGAGATCCGTCCAGCGGCCGCCGAGCTCGTGCACGAGCTTGCGCAGCAGCGGCACCGACAGGCCGACCACCGTGTGCGGGTCGCCCTCGATGCGGTCGATGAAGCCGGCACCCTTCGAGTCGATGGTGAACGCCCCGGCCACGCGCAACGGTTCGCCCGTGGCGATGTAGGCGTCGATCTCGGCCGACTCGATGTCGTCGGCGAAGTGCACGACGGCGCTCGAGGCGCGCCCGACCGCGCCGCGCACGGAGCCGCCGCGGTGGTCGATGAGCCAGTGGCCCGAGTGCAGCACGCCGCTGCGCCCCCGCTGCACGAGCCAGCGCTCACGGGCGACGTGCTCCTCGTGCGGCTTGCCGTACACGGTGCCGTCGAGCTCGAACGCCGAGTCGCCGCCGAGGATGAACCCGTCGATGTCGGCCGGCGCCAGGCCCGCGCCGCCGAGCACGGCCGGGTCGAGGCCGGCCTCTGCCTTCAGCCGCGCCAGCAGCTGCACCATCTCGGCGGCCGGCAGACGGCCGTCGGGATGCGCGCTCTCGGCCGCGGCGACGGCCGCCTCCTCATCGACCCCGGGCGCGAACGCGACCGGCTCGATGCCGACCGCGCGCAGGGTGGCCAGCCGGGCGGGGGAGGTCGAGGCGAGATACAGGCGCACGCAGCGATGCTACGGCCCGCACCTAGGCTGAAGCCCATGGGTGAGAACGTGGGCCGCGAGATCGAGCTGACCGTCGACCGCATCGCGCACGGCGGCATAGCCGTCGGGCGGCTCGACGGGCGGGTGGTGTTCGTCTCCGACGCGATCCCCGGCGAGACCGTGCGGGCGCGCGTGAGCGACGACCGCAAGAAGAGCTTCTGGCGCGCCGACACGGTCGCCGTGCTCGAGGCGAGCGAGCACCGGCGTGAGCACGTCTGGGCGGCCGCCGCGCTCGACCGCGATCCGCGCGGACGCGCCGGCGGCGCCGAGTTCGGCCACATCGCCCTCGCCCACCAGCGCGAGCTGAAGCGCCAGGTGCTCGCCGAGGCGCTGCAGCGGCAGGCGGGCCTCGGCCCCGACGCCCTGCCGAACCCGCTCGCGGTCGAGGCTCTGCCGGGCGACGCCGAGGCGAACGGCCTCGGCTGGCGCACGCGCATCCGCCTGCACGTCGACCCGCAGGGCCGGCTCGGACCGATGGCGTCCCGCTCGCACACCGTGATCCCGGTGACGGATGCGCCGCTCGCGACGCCCGCCGTGCAGGCCGCGATCCCCTTCGCCGAGCGGTTCACCGGCCTCGGCACCCTCGACGTGCTCGCGCCGACCGTGGGCGAGCCGCGCCTGGTGATCGGCGAGCAGAAGCCGAGCGTGATCCGCGAGGTCGTCTGCGAGCGCGAGTTCCAGCTCGACGACACGGGCTTCTGGCAGGTCCATCGCGCCGCGCCGGTCGCGCTGACCACGGCCGTGCAGGACGCCATCGACCCCGCCCTGTTCGACCCGCGCGCCGACAACCTCGACCTCTACGGCGGGGTCGGCCTGCTCGCCGCGGCCGTGGCCGACCGCTTCGGCCCCGCGACCCGCATCACGAGCGTCGAGTCCGACGAGCGCGCCACCGACCACGCCAGCGAGAATCTCGCCGAGTGGGTGGGGGCCTCGGCCGAGACCGGGCGCGTCGACCGCTGGCTGCGCACGCTCGACAGCGGCGCCTCGGAGGCCGACCGCGCTCGGCTGCGGGCGGCCACGGTCGTGCTCGACCCGCCGCGCTCGGGAGCGGGCGGCGAGGTCATGCAGCTGCTCGGGCGCCTGGCCCCCGCGCAGCTCGTCTACGTCGCCTGCGACCCCGTGGCGCTCGCGCGCGATGTGGCGCTCGCCGCGGAGCACGGGTATCGGCTGGTGGGCATCCGGGGTCTCGATCTGTTCCCGCACACGCACCACGTCGAGGCGGTCGCGACGCTCGTGCGCACCTGAGCGCCCGGCGAGCCGCGCCCCCCGTTCGGGGTGACTCCATCGGTACGATGGAATCCAGCACCGCCGCGGGATTCGCGGGCGCAGTGCCGCGTTCGAAAGGTCCGGTTCGGTAGCAGTGGTCTCCTCTGGCAGCAAGAAGGTGCGCGTCGCGGTCGTCGATGACCACGAGTCCGTGCGGCTCGGGCTTCAGGCGGCGTTCGAGAACGCCGGATTCGACGTTCTCTGCACCGCGCCGAGCGTCGCGGAGCTGATCGAGCTGCTCGAGGGCCGCGAGCCCGACGTCGTCGTGCTCGACCTGTCGCTCGGCGACGGCTCGAGCGTGACCGAGAACGTGAAGGCCGTGCAGTCGCTCGGGGCCGGTGTGCTGGTGCACTCCATCGCCGACCGCGTGGCCAGTGTGCGCGAGGCTCTCGCGGCCGGAGCGGCCGGGGTGATCCCGAAGTCGTCCGCGACGAGCACCGTGATCGCTGCGGCCGAGACGGTTGCCCGCGGCGAGGTGCTGAACAACCTCGAGTGGGCGAGCGCCATCGACGCCGACCGCGACTTCGCCAAGGCCCAGCTCGGGCGGCGCGAGCGGGAGATCCTGCACCTGTACGCGAGCGGGCTGCCCCTCAAGCTGGCCGCCCAGCAGCTCGGCATCGGCTACTCCACCGCGCGCGAGTACCTCGACCGCATCCGTGCGAAGTACGTCGAGGTGGGTCGCCCCGCCCCGACGAAGGTCGACCTCCTGCGCCGCGCCGTGGAGGACGGCATCCTGCCCGGTCTCGACCCCGACGGTGATGACCAGGCCTGAGCCCGCGCCCGTCATCACGACCGGCGCGCCGAAGGCGTCGCGCTCCTCGTCGCGGACCCCGCAGCAGAAGCCGCCTCAGCGCACACCCCTCAGCCGGAAGCGCGTCGACACCGTCATTTCGCGGTCGGTCGCCTGGTTCGGCATCGTCTTCGGCCTGCAGGCCGTGCCGGGGCTCCTCGGGCAGTACTCCCTCGGGCAGCCGCTGTGGTCGGCGATCACGGTGGGCGCGATCTATGGCTCGCTGCTGCTGGCCCTGATCTGCTCGACGATCAAGCGCTGGGTGCGCCCTGCCCATCTGCTCGTCTCGATCGTCTACGCCATCGCTCTGGTGACGTGGCCGTTCTTCCTGGCCGACCCCGACGTGCCGCAGCAGGGCGACCACTGGCTCTACCAGCTGACCACGGTGGCGACGGCGACGGCGGCGATCGCCCTCCGGGTGCGCGGCGCGCTGATCTACCTCATCGTGGTGCCGCTGATCTACGGCGTCATCCGCGCCACCCCGCAGGGCGGCGGGGGCCCGTGGGAGCTCGGGCTCTTCAACGCGATCTACGCGATCATTCTCGGCGGTGCCGTTCTCATCATCGTCACGATGACCCGCGTTGCGGCCACCTCCGTCGACGAGGCACAGGGGGCGGCGCTCGACCGCTACGCGCGCGCCGTGCGTCAGCACGCCACCGAGGTCGAGCGCGTGCACGTCGACTCGATCGTGCACGACAGCGTCCTTACCACCCTGCTGACCGCGGCCCGGGCCGAGACCCCCGAGCAGAAGGAGCTGGCGGCCCGGATGGCCTCCAGTGCGATGCGGCACCTCGAGGAGGCGGCGCTCGTGTCGCCCGACGACGGCACCACCGTCCGGTTCCGGCAGCTGGCCGACCGCATCGTCACGGCGGCCCGGCAGATGCAGGTGCCTTTCACCGTGCGGGTGCGCTCCCTCGACACCCGGGTGATCCCTTCGGCGCAGGCCGAGGCCCTCTACTCGGCGGCGGTGCAGGCGATGATGAACAGCGTGCAGCACGCCGGCCCGCCCGAGGTGCGCCGCTGGCTGCGCGTCTCCGGCGTGCACGGCGGAGCCGTCGAGATCGAGGTCGGCGACGCCGGCGCGGGCTTCGACCCCGCCCACCTGCCCGAGGGCCGCCTCGGCGTGCGGCGCTCGATCATCGAGCGCACGGCCAACGCCGGGGGTCGAGCCGAGGTCGCATCCGCGCCGGGTTCCGGCACCGTCATCACGCTCTCCTGGCCCGTCGTTCCGAGCGAGAACGAGGAGCTCGAGCGATGAGGATCGGTGTGCCCCGCTCGCTCATCGTGACGATGGCGGCCATCTTCGCGGCCTACCACATCGTGCTCGGGCTCTACACGATCGACCTCGCCGCCGACCCGATCCCGGTGCTCGTCGCGATGGTGCTGTACGCGAGCGCGGTGACGCTCAGCATGCTCCCGGGGCAGCCGCAGCGCATGTCGAACTGGCTCGCCGCCGGCAACGTGCTCGTCTGCCTTGCGCTGTGCCTGCTCGTCGCCTCGCAGCTCGACCCGGCTCGTCCCGGCGGCCTGGGCTACGCCACCTGGTATGTCGCGGCGGTCGGCACTCTCATGACCATCACCTCGACGCGTCGGCGCCACTTCTGGGCGTGGATCGGCATCGCCGTGCTGGTGGTCCACACCATCGTCTGGGGCGGGCCGGGCCTCCTGCTCGGCATCGGCGTGATCGGCAGCATCTCATGGGTGGCCGTCTCGCACATCCTGTCGGGGGCGCTGGCGCGAGCATCCCGTGATGCGGCGCAGTTCGCGCGCGCCGAGCGCGAGGCCACGGACTGGCAGGCGGCCCAGGAGGCCCACCTGTACGAGCGTCAGGCGCGCCTTGGCCAGACCGGCTCGGTGGCGGTGCCCATGCTGACGATCATCGAGCAGTCGGGCGGTGAGCTGACGGATGAGCAGCGGCAGGAGTGTCTGCACCTCGAGGGCGCGATCCGCGACGAGATCCGCGGGCGGCGGCTGCTCGACGACGCGGTGCGCCGCGAGGTCATGGCCGCGCGCCGTCGCGGAGTCGCTGTCACCCTGTTCGACGAGGGCGGCCTCGATGAGCTCGACGCGGCCTCGCTCGACCGCGTGCTCGGCATGCTCGCGGAGGCGATCCGCACGACGTCGGCCACACGCGTGATCGCCCGCACGGCCCCGGCCGATTCGGAGACCGCGGTCACCGTGGTCGGCCTGACCCCCTCGGCGTCGAGCCGCGCCCGCGAGCTGGGGGAGAGCGACGAGGACGACGAGGACGATGTCGTCGACCTCTGGCTGGAGATCCCGCGGACCAGCCGCTAGGGAAGCGTTAACGACCGAAGGGCCGGAGTACCCATCTCCGGCCCTTCGTCATGTATCGAGGGAGTCCTGCAACCCGAATGCCGAGCTCCCTCGCCCCCCAATCACAGAACCGCATACCCGAGCGGTGGTGATCGGCGGTGGACCAACGATGGGTCCATCCGATGTCTCAAGGATGCCAAGTGCAGCGAGGGTGCACAGTCGTCATTTTGGAGGACTCTGGGGGACAGAATCTGTACCCCATCGAGCCGAGAACCCCGGTTTTCTGCGGAGATCTCAGCACTCGGGGAGTGGAACCGGGGGACATATCCCCCGAAAGGGGGGTCTCGGTCAGCAGCCGCGCATGTCCCGGCTGGCGGCCCAGGCGCCCGGTCCGGCGGCGACGGTCGCCCGCATGCCCCGCCCGCTGCGCCGCCAGAGGTCGACGGGCGGCTCCACGCGCTCGGCGCCCCGCGCCGCCTGCTCGGCGAGCACGGCCATGATCACCGCGTGGGTGGCGGCGAGCTCCTCCTCGGTGGGGCTGCCTGCCACGACGCGGATGGCGGGCACCGCATCCGTCGTCGTGGACTGCTCCGGCTCGCTCGACGGCAGGCCGCTCACAGCGGGATGTTCCCGTGCTTCTTCGGCGGCAGGCTCGCCCGCTTGCCTTTGAGGGCCCGCAGGGCCTTGATGACGGCGACGCGCGTCGCGGCGGGCTCGATGATGCCGTCGAGCTCGCCGCGCTCGGCGGCGAGGAAGGGGCTGGCGACGTTGTAGGTGTACTCGTTCGCCAGGCGGGTGCGCACCGCGGCAACGTCCTCACCGGCCGCCTCGGCCGCCTTGATCTCGTTGCGGTACAGGATGTTCACCGCACCCTGCCCGCCCATCACGGCGATCTCGGCCGTCGGCCAGGCGAGGTTCATGTCGGCGCCGAGCTGCTTCGAGCCCATGACGATGTAGGCGCCGCCGTAGGCCTTGCGGGTGATGACGGTGACGAGCGGCACGGTCGCCTCGGCGTAGGCGTAGAGCAGCTTGGCGCCGCGGCGGATCACGCCCGTCCACTCCTGGTCGGTGCCGGGCAGGTAGCCGGGCACGTCGACGAGGGTGAGGATCGGGATCGAGAAGGCGTCGCAGAAGCGCACGAAGCGCGCGGCCTTCTCGCCGGCGTCGATGTTGAGGGTGCCGGCCATCGCGTTCGGCTGGTTGGCGATGACGCCGACGCTGCGACCCTCGACGCGGGCGAAGCCGATGACGATGTTCGGCGCGAACAGCGGCTGCACCTCGAGGAACGAGCCCTCGTCGACGACGTGGTCGATGATGTCGACGACGTCGTACGGCTGGTTCGGGCTGTCGGGGATCATCGTGTTGAGCTTGCGGTCGTCGTCGGTGATCTCGAGCTCGACGGCCGACTCGTACTGCGGCAGCTCGGCCAGGTTGTTGTCGGGCAGGTAGCTGAGCAGCGCGCGGGCGAAGTCGAAGGCGTCGTGCTCGTCGCTTGCGAGGTAGTGCGAGACACCGGAGGTGCGGTTGTGCGTGAGCGCGCCGCCGAGCTCCTCCATGCCGACGTCCTCGCCGGTGACGGTCTTGATGACGTCGGGGCCGGTGACGAACATCTGGCTGGTCTTGTCGACCATGATCACGAAGTCGGTGAGGGCGGGCGAGTACACCGCACCGCCGGCGGCAGGGCCGCAGATGATCGAGATCTGCGGGATCACGCCGGAGGCCGCGGTGTTGCGGCGGAAGATCTCGCCGTACTTGCCGAGCGCGACCACACCCTCCTGGATGCGCGCGCCGCCCGAGTCGAGGATCCCGATGATCGGGACGCCCGTCTTGAGCGCGAGCTCCATGACCTTGATGATCTTCTCGCCCGCGACCTCGCCGAGCGAGCCGCCGAAGATCGTGAAGTCCTGGCTGTACACGGCGACCTGGCGGCCGTGGATGGTGCCCGTGCCGGTGACGACCGCGTCGCCGTAGGGGCGCTTGGCATCCATGCCGAACGCGCTCGTGCGGTGCCGCACGAACTCGTCGAGCTCGACGAAGCTGCCGTGGTCGAGCAGCGCGTCGATGCGCTCGCGGGCGGTCAGCTTGCCCTTCGCGTGCTGCTTCTCGATCGCGGCCTCGCCGGCGGCGGTCACCGCCTCGTGGTAGCGCACCTTGAGGTCGGCGATCTTGCCGGCGGTGGTCGACAGGTCGGGGGGGCTCGTCTGCTCGGTCACCGGGTCAGCCTATCGACAGCACCCCCCGGGCACGGGTTGGTGATCGCCCACAAAAACGCGGCCCTGCGCCTAGCCTGAGCCCATGACCGATGCCGCACCCGCCCACCCGATGCCGCTGAGCCGCGCCCTGGCGCCCGCGCTCGACTGGCGCGCGGCCTGTACGTCGACCAACAGCGAGCTCGTCGCCCGGGCGGCCGATGCGCCCGACCTCGCGGTGCTGGCCACCGACACGCAGACGGCGGGGCGGGGTCGGCTCGATCGGGTCTGGTCGACCCCGCCCGGCTCGGCGCTCGCCGTCTCCGTCCTGGTCCGGCACGAGGGAGCCCCCGATCCGCACCGGCTGGGCTGGCTGCCGCTCGTGGCGGGCGTGGCGATGGTCCGCGCGGTCCGTGCGCTCGGGGTGGCGGATGCGCGCCTCAAGTGGCCCAACGACGTGCTGGTCGAATCCGGTCCCGCGCCGGGCAAGCTCAGCGGCCTGCTCACCGAGCTGACGCCGCACGGCGTCGTGATCGGCGCCGGGCTCAACCTCACGGCCCGGGTCGACGAGCTGCCGGTGCCGACGGCGACCTCGCTCGTGCTCCAGGGCCTCGCCGCGGAGGACGCCGCCGTCGATCGCGCGCTCGCGGCCTACCTCGAGCAGCTGCTGCCGCTCGTCGCCCGGTGGCGCTCCGCGTCGCGGCCGGCAGACCTGCGCGGCCTCGTCGAGCCCGAGCTGGGCACCCTCGGCCGCGCGGTGCGCGTCGACCGCCCGGCGGCGGCGGTGCTGATCGGCACCGCATCCGGCCTCGATGACGACGGGCGCCTGCTGGTGCGCCCCGCCGACACGACCGAACCGACCATCGCGATTGCCGCGGGAGACGTGACCCATCTGCGGTATGAATAGGGCATGACGGGGGAGGGACGCGCACCGGAACGGGTGATCGCCCGCCTGCGGCCGCACGCCCGGGCATTGGCGCTGCCCTCGCTCGCACTCATCGCGCTCGCCGGCGGTTCGACGTACCTGGCGTTCACCCTCGACGAGCTCTGGATGCGCCTCCTCGCCCTCGGCGTCGGCGTGCTTCTCGCCGCGCTGCTGTGGCTGCTGCCCCTGCTTCGCTGGCTGAGCACCCAGTACGTCGTCACCACGCGGCGGATCGTGCTCAGCCGCGGCCTGTTCGTGCGCACCCGCAGCGAGGTGCTGCTCAGCCGCGGGCATGACGTGACGCTGCGGCGCTCCGGCCTGCAGGGCGCGTTCCGGTCGGGAGACGTGCTGCTCAACACCGGGCTCGACCGGCCGATCGTGCTCCGCGACGTGCCGCGCGCCGACCTGGTGCAGGCGGCGCTCGGCGACGTGATGGAGGCCAGCACGACGTCGATCCCCGTCGTGCGGCGCGCCGCCGACACCGGCGACACGGGGCCTCGCCGGCCCCGCGACTGACAGCCGGTCGCCACGGCCAGAGCCGCTGGCTCGTTCGCAGTAGGCTCGTCCGGTGCGTATTTCTGTGATCGGTTGCGGATATCTGGGTGCCGTGCACGCCGCGTGCATGGCGGAGCTCGGCCACGAGGTCGTCGGCGTCGACGTGGATGCGGTCAAGATCGCCGATCTTGCTGCGGGTCGCTCCCCCTTCTTCGAGCCCGGGTTCGACGCCCTGCTCGGTCCGTCTCATGAGCGTTTGCGGTTCACGACCGACATCGCGGCGGTCGCCGATGCGCGCGTGCACTTCATCGCGGTCGGCACCCCGCAGCAGGCGGGCAGCGATGCCGCCGACCTGCGCTACGTCGATGCGGCGGTGCACTCGCTGCTGCCCCACATCGGCCCGGGCCACCTGGTCGTGGGGAAGTCGACCGTGCCGGTTGGCACAGCCGCCCGCCTGGCCGCGATCGTCGAGCAGACCGGCGCCGAACTGGCGTGGAACCCGGAGTTCCTGCGCGAGGGCTTCGCCGTCAGCGACACCCTGACCCCTGACCGCTTCGTGTACGGGGTGCGCCCCGGCGACTCGATCGCGACCGAGGTGCTCGACGAGGTGTACGCCACGCCGCTCGCCTCGGGAATCCCGCGCATCGTGACCGACTTCGCCACCGCCGAGCTGGTGAAGGTGTCGGCCAACGCCTTCCTCGCGACGAAGATCTCCTTCATCAACGCGATCGCCGAGATCGCGGAGGTCACGGGTGCTGACGTGACGACGCTCGCCGACGCGATCGGTCACGACACGCGCATCGGTCGGCGCTTCCTCAACGCTGGCGTCGGGTTCGGCGGCGGGTGCCTGCCGAAGGACATCCGCGCGTTCCGCGCCCGCGCGCTCGAGCTGGGGCTCGAATCGCTGTCCTTCCTGGAGGAGGTCGATCAGATCAACCTTCGCCGTCGGCAGCGCGTCGTCGATCTGGTCGACGCGAATCTCGGCGGCCTGGCCGGCCGCCGCGTCGCCGTGCTCGGCCTCGCCTTCAAGCCCGAATCGGACGACGTGCGCGACTCCCCGGCGCTCGACGTGGCTGGCCGCCTGGTGGCGGCGGGCGCGGCTGTGCGGGCCACCGACCCCGAGGCGATCGAGACCGCGCGCCGGGCCCACCCCGAGCTCGACTACCGCGCGGAGCTCGGCGACGCGATCGCCGAGGCGGATGCCCTGGTCGTCGTCACCGAGTGGCGTCAGTACCGCGAGCTCGACCCGGTGGATATCGCCCAGCGCACGCCGGCCCGGCTCATCGTCGACGGTCGCAACTGCCTCGACCCGCAGCGATGGCGTGACGCCGGTTTCACCTACGTGGGGCTCGGCCGGCCGTAGTCGGCGCGCTCCGGGTGGAACACCCACCACCGGTAGAGCGTGAAGCGGAAGGCGCTGCCCAGGCCGAGCCCGACCACGTTGGTCGCGATGTTGTCGGCGAGCACGCTCGTGAACCCGAGCACGTAGTGCGAGATCACCAGGCATCCCACGGCGATGAGCATCCCGCCGATGCTGACGACCGCGAACTCGACCGCCTCGCGCACGGCCGGACGGCGCCGCTCGAGCCGGAAGGTCCAGTACCGGCTCCCCAGCCAGTTGACGGCGATCGCCACCGAGGTCGAGATCACCTTCGCGATGACCGGTCCCTCGGCGATCGTCTCGGGGGCCAGCACGGTCAGCCGCAGCGCGTTGAACAGGGCCACATCGACCACCAGGCCCACGAGCCCGACCGTGCCGAAACGGGCGAGCTGGGGCAGCAGGGTGCGCATCGGTCCTCGGCGGGGGCGGTGGTCGGCCAGAATAGACGGGAGTCGTCCGCAGTCTAGTGAGGAGCATCCATGGCCGTCGTCGGCGTCATCGGTGGGGGCCAGCTGGCGCGGATGATGATCCCTCCGGCGACCGCTCTCGGTCTGGAGATCCGCGTGCTCGCCGAGGCTGCCGACTCTTCGGCCCGCCTCGCCGCGTCCGCGGTCGGCGACTACCGCGACACGGCCGCCGTGCTCGCCTTCGCCGAGGGCTGCGACGTCATCACCTTCGACCATGAGCACGTGCCGCAGGAGGTGCTCCGCGCGCTCGTGGCCGCGGGTGCCGCCGTGCACCCGGGGCCGGATGCCCTTCTCTACGCCCAGGACAAGCTCCAGATGCGCGAGCGCCTGTCGCAGCTCGGCGTCGCGCAGCCCGACTGGGCGCGCGTCTCGTCGGCCGACGAGCTGGCGCAGTTTCTGACCGATCACGCGGGACGCGCCGTGGTGAAGACGCCGCGCGGCGGCTACGACGGCAAGGGCGTGCGCGTCGTCGACGACCCGGCGCAGGTGGCCGACTGGCTCGCCGACGGCCCGCTGCTGGCCGAGGAGCTCGTCCGCTTCGACCGCGAGCTCGCGCAGCTGATCGCCCGTCGCCCGAGCGGGGATGCCCGCCTGTGGCCGCTCGTCGAGACGGTGCAGCGCGGCGGCGTCTGCGCCGAGGTGATCGCGCCCGCCCCGCAGCTCACCGACGCGCAGGAGCGCGCGGCGGCGGAGATCGCGACCACCATCGCCCACGGGCTCGGCGTGACGGGCGTGCTCGCCGTCGAGCTCTTCCAGGCCGCCGACGGCCGCGTTCTCGTCAACGAGCTGGCGATGCGCCCGCACAACAGCGGCCACGTCACGATCGAGGGATCGACCACGAGCCAGTTCGAGCAGCACCTCCGGGCGGTGCTCGACTGGCCTCTCGGCGACACGACCCCGCGGGCGCCGTGGGGGGTCATGATCAACGTGTTCGGCGCGCTGCCCGACGACCGCATCGCCGCGGCGCTGGCCCACCAGCCCGAGGCGAAGGTGCACGCCTACGGCAAGGGTCCGCGCCCGGGCCGCAAGGCCGGCCACGTGACGGTGATCGGGGCCGAGCTCGACGACGTCGTGTACCGCGCGCGCGCCGCGGCCAGCCACTTCGACGCCTGAGCCCTACCCTGGAGGGCATGAGCACACCCCTCGTCGCCGTCGTCATGGGCTCGGACAGCGACTGGTCGGTGATGCAGAACGCCGCCACGGCGCTCGACGAGTTCGGCATCGCCTACGAGGTCGAGGTGCTCAGCGCCCACCGCACGCCGGATGCGATGATCGCCTACGGGCGGGCGGCGGCCGGCCGGGGCATCCGGGCCATCATCGCCGGGGCCGGAGGCGCGGCGCACCTGCCCGGCATGATCGCGAGCGTCACGACGCTGCCCGTCATCGGCGTGCCGGTGCCGCTCGCCTACCTCGACGGCATGGACTCGCTGCTGAGCATCGTGCAGATGCCCGCCGGCATCCCCGTCGCGACCGTCTCGATCGGCGGTGCCCGCAACGCGGGGATCCTCGCAGCCCGCATCATCGGGTCGACCGATGCGCCCGTCGCCGCCCGGCTCGCGGACTTCGCGGCCGACCTCGAGCGGCAGGTGGCCCAGAAGAACGCGGCCCTGAAGGCCTCGCTGCCCTCCTCGTGAGCGTCGCCCCGTGAGCCACACCGCTCCCCTCCGCCACCCCGACACGCGCGACCCCCAGGTGATGCGCCGCCGGGCGTGGTGGCTGCTCGGACTCAACCTGCTGATCCCGGGCAGCGCCCAGCTACTCGCCGGCGACCGACGCTGGGGCCGTTTCGCGGTCGGCTCGACGTTCGTGCTGTGGGCCGTCGCCGCGCTCGCCCTCCTGCTCGTCGTGCTGTGGCGCCCCGCGGCCCTGACGATCGCCTCCACCGCCCTCGTGCTCTGGGTCGCGCAGCTGGCCCTCGTCTTCTACGCGGTGCTGTGGTTCGCCACGACGCTCGACACGCTGCGGCTCGTGCGGCTCGTGCGCACCCCGTCGCGGGCCCGCCTCCCGATCGCCGCCTTCGCGGTGCTCTCGCTGCTGCTGACGACCGGGACCGCCGGGTACGCCGCGGTGCTGACCGGTGCGGGGCGGGATGCCCTGGGCTCAGTCTTCGCCGACGGCGGGTTCGTCGAGCCCATCGACGGCCGCTACACGATCCTGCTGCTCGGCGGCGACGCCGGCGATGACCGCATCGGCCTGCGGCCCGACAGCATGACCCTGCTGAGCATCGACGCGCAGTCGGGGGCCGTCACCATGATCGGGATCCCGCGCAACCTGTACAACGCCCCCTTCGCCGAGGGTTCGCCGCTGTGGGAGGTCTGGCCGAACGGTTTCGACTGCGGCGACGACTGCTTGCTCGCCTACCTGTATCCCTGGGTCGAGGAGCACCCCGAGCTGTACCCCGACGCGACCGCCGCCGGCAGCACGCCCGCGCTGGAGGCCATGAAGGACGCGGTCGAGGGTGTCACCGGGCTCCCCGTGCAGTACACGGTGCTGATCGACATGGCCGGGTTCGCCTCGCTCATCGATGCGCTCGGCGGTGTCGTCGTCACGGTCGACGAGCCCGTCTCGCGGGGCATCAACGGCGGCACCGTCTACGGCGTGATCCCGGCGGGCGAGCAGCGCATGGACGGCGCGACGGCGCTCTGGTACGCCCGCAGCCGCTACAACCTGACCGATTTCGACCGGATGCAGCACCAGCGTGACCTGCAGGAGGCCATGCTGCGCCAGCTCGACCCGGCGACTGTGCTCACGCGGTTCCAGGCGATCGCCGAGGCCTCGAGCGACCTCGTGCGCACCGACGTGCCGCAGGGCATGGTCGGAGTGCTCAGCGACCTGGCCGTGCAGTCGCGCGAGCACGAGATCCGGCGGCTCGAGCTGGTGCCGCCGGTCATCGACAACGTCGCGCCCGACTGGCCGCTGATCCGGGCCCTGGTCGCCGAGGCCGTCGCGCCGCTGCCGGCGCCGACCGCGACGCCGGAGCCCTAGTCCGTGTCGGCGAGCAGCTGCGCGATCGGCTGCTCGACCGTGGCGCTGAGTGTCAGCAGGAACAGGCGGGACAGGTGATGGCGGTCGCTGTACGCCGGGAGTCCGCCGACCACGCTGTGGCACGTGTCCGCATCGCAGAGCGCGTCGGTGACATCGAACAGTGTCACGGAATCGTCGGCCAGCGCCCGGGCCCCGGCGGCGAGAGGGTCGGGGAGGAGCGCTCGAACCCGGGGGGTCGAGCAGGGGCTCGGTGAGGGAGCGGTCTGCTCGAGGCACCGGGGAACGTTCTCGCGCGGCAGCGGCGACGCGGCCATGACCAGCACCGGTGCGCCCCCGGAGCTCATGGTGTCGAGCGCCGATCGGAACGCGTCTGTGATCTCCTCCTGCGCGTCAGGAACGTTGTTTGATGCGAACTTCCGAGAGAAGCTGCCCGTGATGATGAGATCGTAGTCGTCCGAGCTGGCGATGTCCGCGAGAGCGGACGTGCGCCACGGGTCGCAGGCGCTCGAGCCGTTGATGTCGTCATCTCCGGTCCAGACGCGTCCCGGCTCGTGCAGAGCACAGCCCGCCATCCACGAGATGACGACGTTCCAGCCCTCCCTCTGCGCGATCGGCAGCACGGCGTGCGCCCACTGGAAGGCGTGGCTGTCCCCGATGATCGCGATCGTGGGGGCATCCGGGCTGGACGTGAAGGTGCAGGGATTCAGGACCTCGCTCGACGCGCTGGGGCACTCCGACCATGCCGTCTGCCACACGTCTCCGCTCGGGCGCAGGCCCTGCTCCAGCTGCTCGAGCCACGGCGTGGCGGTGACGATCCGCTCGTCGAGCTGATGCAGGTTCGGGCACGCGGCCGCGGGGTCCAGCATCGCGGGAGCGCCGAGGCAGGGGGAGTCTCCCGCGACCACATCGTCGACGACGCTCGCAACCGCGTCCGCGGCCGTCTGCTTCTCGGTCGTGGCGATGCCGAAGGGCACCAGGGAGACGACGATCGCGGTTGCGGCCATCACTGCCGCGAGCGCAAAGGTGCGCCGCGAGCCGCTCGCGATCCGTCCGAACCGCACCGGATCCTCGACCCAGCGCTTCGTCGCCCACGCGAGCCCGAGCGTGAGCACGAGGATCACGAGCCGGTCCGGCGTCGTCAGCGGGCGATCGAGCACGTCGGGGGCGAAGACGATGAGGGGCCAGTGCCACAGGTACGCGGAGTACGAGATCCCGCCGATCCAGACGATGGGCGCGAGGTTCGCGAGGCGTCCAGGCACGCCCTGGTTCAGGAGAGGGCCGACCGCGATGACGAGCAGCGTGCCCGTCACCGGGATGAGGGCGATCCAGCCCGGGAACGCCGTGGTGCCGGTGAGGACGATCGCGCTGCCAACGATCAGTGCCGTGCCCGTCAGCAGAGCCGCGCCGCCGATCAGCGTCGCCCGCGCGGGCGACGCCCCGATGACGGAGAGCACTCGCTCGAGCCGCGGCCACAGCAGCGCCAGGAGCGCTCCGGCGGCGAACTCCCATGCGTGGCTGAACGTCGAGAAGTAGGTTCCGCCGGGAACGAGCAGAGCGCTCGCGATCGAGTAGGCGAGGCTGATGACGATCACGGCCGTCGCCAGAACGGTGAGTGCCGCTCGCCGAGCACTCGCCCCGGATCGCCGCGCGGCAAGGGCTGCGACGAGCACGCTCAGGATCGGCCAGACGAGGTAGAACTGCTCCTCGACCGAGAGCGACCAGTAGTGCTGAAAGGGCGACTCGCCCTCGGCGGCGAAGTAGTCGACGGCGTTGGCTGCCAGATACCAGTTCTGGACGAGACCGAGGCTCGCCCAGAACTCCGCGAGGTTGTTGAGCCAGCGGGTCGCCGGCCAGAGAACGACCACGGCGAGCAGCGAGACCAGGAGCACCAGCAGTGCGGCGGGGAAGAGCCGTCGGACCCGTCGGGCCCAGAACCGTGGCAGGGAGATCGAGCCCGCGTCGTCGAGCTCGCGCACGAGGTGCGCGGTGATCAGGAACCCCGAGATGACGAAGAACACGTCGACGCCGACGAAGCCGCCCGTGAGCCTCTCCGGCCAGAGGTGGAAGGCGATGACCAGGAGGACGGCGAGAGCGCGCAGGCTCTCGATCTCCGGCCGCATCGCACGTCGTGGAGCGTGCGGCCGCTGCGCGGTGCCGCTGCTCATAGGTCGGCGTGCAGCTGCCAGGTCTTCTCGGCCGAATCGAGCCAGCTGAAAGCCCGCGCGCGATCGCGCCCCGCGACCCGCAGGGTCTCGGCGTGCGCCTCGTCGTCGACGACCGCCGCGACCGCCTCGGCGAGACGCTCGGGCAGGGTGTCAGCCGGCTCGCGCTCGACGATGTGCCCCGCCCCGCCCGCGACTTCGACGAGCGCCGGGACATCGGTGTGGATCGTCGGGGCGCCCACGCTCATCGCCTCGAGCAGCGGCAGGCCGAAACCCTCAGCCTGGCTGGGCATGACGAAGACGCTCGCCCCCTCCATGACCGCGGCCACGTCGGCGTCGTCGAGGAAGCCGAGGGGGCGGATGCGCTCGGGCGCGAGCCCGGCCTCGCGCGCCACCGCGGCCAGGTCGAGGTCACCCCAGCCGTTCGGGCCGACGTGCACGAGCGGCAGCTCCGGGCGGTCGAGACGGGCGAGCGCCCGCACGAGCGTCTCGAGGCCCTTGCGCGGCTCGACCGTGCCGACGGCCGCGACGTAGCGCTCGGGCAGGTCGAGGGCGGCGCGCCGCTCGGCGGCATCCGCCGGCACCGCGAGATCGCTCGCGACCGCGCCCGCGATGATGCGCACCCGATCACCGAGCTCGAGAACCTCCGCGAGCTCCTCGGCGACCGCGTGGGTCGGCACCACGACGGCGTCAGCGTAGCGCTCGGCGCGCTTCGCCATGGCGCGGTGCCAGGCGACGCCGCGCGGGGTCAGGGTCTCCGGGTGGGTCCACGGCACGGCGTCGTGGATCGTCACCACGATCTGGTCGCCCGGGTTGTTGATGCGGTCGTGCCGGAACAGGGGAGCGAGCAGGCTCGGAGCGTGCGTCGTCGAACCGGCGCCTAGACGGGTGAAGCCGTGCTGCCACGCCGCGGCGATCTGGCGCCGATCGAGCGCGCTCTTCTCGAGCGTCGCCAGGCCCGGCAGCGCCTCCTCGATCGCGCGGTAGGCGGTCTCCGGCGATGACGGCACCCAGCCCGACACCGTGCAGCCGCGCGGCTGCGTCGCGATCAGGGCCCGCGTGAGTTCGCGGGTGTAGCGGCCGATGCCGCCGGGAACCGGCGCGGCCAGCTGGTCGAGGATCACGCGGAGAGTCGTCATGGGCTGACGGACAGGCTACCCGGCGAGAGTCGGAACGAGCTCGGCGACGACGTCGACCGTCTCCTCCCAGTCGCTGACCGCGTGCGTGCGGACGCCCACGGCGATGACCGGGAAGTCGTTGCCGCCCTCGTCCAGGCGGTCGCCGATGAACAGCATGTCGGCCGGGGCGATGCCGGTCAGCTCCGCGAGCTTGCGCATGCCGTAGGCCTTGTCGATGCCGCGGCGAGTGATGTCGACCGAGGTCGAGCCGCCCGAGCGCACCTCGAGCTCCGGCAGCCGCTCGGCGACCGCGGCGCGCAGGCGCTCCTTCTTGGCGCCGTCCGGGTCCCACGCCTTCTTCGCGTCGACCGGAGCCTCCTGGCCGAGCGCCGAGAAGGTGATCTGCGAACCGCGATCCTCGAGGATCGGCCCCCAGGTCTCCGCCTCCCACAGCCCGAGGCGCTTCGCCTCCTCCTCGACCACCGCGAGGGCCTCGTGGCGCTGCTCCTCGGTGAGGTTCTCGGCGTAGCGCTGAACCCACTCGCCGTCCTCGTAGCGCCAGTACTGGGTGCCGCAGGTGGGCATCAGGTGCAGGCGGTCGAGGAGCGGAACGCTGGATTCCGGCAGGCGCTCGAGGATCTGCGCGCGGAACTGCCCGTACTGGCCGCCCGAGATGATGCACACCGGGCGGCGCTCGAGCAGGGCGACGAGCTGCTCGAGCATGCTCGGCGGGATCGGCGACTTCGAGGGGGCGAGCGTGTCGTCGAGATCGAAGGCGACGAGCGCGGGGGGCAGAGTCATGGTGGGGCTCCAGGCGTCAGGGGGAGGTCAGGGTCCGTCGGTCGGTGACGGCGGCGCGCTGGTCCAGCCGATCTCGGCCGCGGCATCGGCGAAGGCCGACTCCCAGTCGCGCAGGGGCGCGAGACCCAGTCGCGCCCATCCATCATGCCCGAGAACCGACCAGCGCGGGCGCGGGGCGGGCCGTTCGCCCGGCACGGTCGCCGTGGGCCGCACCAGCTCGGGGTCGAGGCCGGCCGTCGCCAGGATGGTGCGCGCGAACGCGAACCAGGTGGTGCTGCCGCTCGCCGTGGCGTGCACGACACCGCTGCGCACGCCGCGATCGAGGAGCGCTGCCGTGCCGTCGGCCACCTCGCGCGTCCAGGTCGGCTGGCCCCACTGGTCGTCGACCACGGCGAACGGCTCGCCGCGGGCCGCTCGGGCGCGGATCGCCGTGACGAAGCTCGCGCCGTGCTCCCCGTACAACCAGGCGGTCCGCATGACGATCACCCCGCCGGGATGCGCGGCGCGCGCCCGGCGCTCGCCCTCCGCCTTCGTGCGCCCGTAGACCGAGATCGGCCGCAAGGGCGCCTCCTCGGGCCAGGGCGTCCCGGCTCCGGCCGTCGGGGTATCGCCGAAGACGTAGTCGGTCGAGTACTGCACGAGCACGGCCCCGTTCTCGGCGCACGCCCGGGCGAGATTCTCGGGCCCGAGGGCGTTGACGCGCTCCGCCGCCTCGGGCTCGATCTCCGCCGCGTCGACGGCGGTCCAGGCCGCCGTGTTGAGCACGACGTCGTGCCCGCGCACCGCCGCCCGGCAGGCCTCCGCGTCGGTGATGTCGAGGGCGGCCCGGCTCAGCGCGGTGACGGGGCGGTCGGCGAAGCGGGCGCGCAGATCGTGCGCGAGCATCCCGTCAGCACCGGTCAGCAGGATCCGCGTCACGGGCGCGCCGACTCCTGTGCACGGTAGCGCGCCTCGGTCGCGCCCTTCTGCGGCGCCCACCAGGCCTCGTTGGCGCGGTACCAGTCGATCGTCGCCGCCAGCCCGGCGGCGAAGTCGCCGTAGCGGGGGCGCCAGCCGAGCTCGGCACGCAGCTTCGACGAGTCGATCGCGTAGCGCAGGTCGTGGCCGGGGCGGTCGGCGACCTCGTCGAAGTCGTCCGCCGCGCGCCCCATCGCGGTGAGGATCATGCCGAGCACCTCGCGGTTGCTGCGCTCGCCGTCGGCGCCGATCAGGTAGGTCTCGCCGAGGCGTCCGCGCTCGATGATCGCCAGCACGGCGGCCGAGTGATCGTCGGCGTGGATCCAGTCGCGCACGTTGCGCCCCGCCCCGTAGAGCTTGGGCCGCTCGCCGCGCAGCACGTTCGTGATCTGGCGCGGGATGAACTTCTCGACGTGCTGGTAGGGGCCGTAGTTGTTCGAGCAGTTCGACAGGGTCGCCGCGATGCCGAACGAGCGCACCCACGCCCGCACCAGCAGGTCGCTGCCCGCCTTCGTCGCCGAGTAGGGGCTCGACGGGTTGTAGGGGGTGGCCTCGGTGAAGCGCGCCGGGTCGTCGAGCTCGAGGTCGCCGTAGACCTCGTCGGTCGAGATGTGGTGCAGCCGGGTGCCGTGCCGCCGAACGGCCTCGAGCAGGGTGAACGTGCCGATCAGGTTCGTGTCGATGAAGGGGCGCGGGTCGTCCAGCGAGTTGTCGTTGTGGCTCTCGGCGGCGAAGTGCACGACCACGTCGGCCTCGGCGACGAGCCGGTCGACCAGGGGGGCGTCGACGATGTCGCCCTGCACGAAGGCGAGCCGGTCATCCGGCAGCCCAGCGAGCGATGCGCGGTTGCCGGCGTAGGTGAGCTTGTCGATCACCGTCACGTGGTGGTCGCCCGCCGCGAGCACGTGGTGCACGAAGTTCGAGCCGATGAACCCGGCGCCGCCGGTGACGAGCAGTCGCATGGCCTCCAGCCTAGTGAGGGGCCGTTGCTAGGCTGGGAGTCGTGCGAATCCGCGAGCTCTCGGTGCCGGGCGCATTCGCGGTGACGCCCCGGCAGTTCGCCGACGAGCGCGGCGTCTTCCTCGAGCACTACCGCTTCGAAGCGCTCGCCGAGGCGGTCGGCCACCCCCTTGACCTGCGGCAGGGCAACACCTCGGTCTCCCGCCGCGGCGTGGTGCGCGGCATCCACTACGCCGACGTGCCGCCCAGCCAGGCGAAGTACGTCACGGTGCCGCACGGCTCGATCATCGACTTCGTCGTCGACCTGCGGGTCGGCTCGCCGACGTTCGGGCGCTGGGATGCGGTGCCGATCGACGGGCGCGAGCGCACCGCGGTCTATCTCGCCGAGGGGCTGGGGCACTGCTTCGTCGCGCTCGAGGACGACACCGTCGTGACCTACCTGGTCAACCAGGTCTTCGCGCCCGAGCGGGAGCACAGCGTGCACCCCCTCGATCCGGCGATCGGGCTCGAGCTGCCGTTCGCCGCCGACGAGCTGATCCTCGCGCCGAAGGACACGGCGGCGCCGACGCTCGCCGAGGCGGTCGACCGGGGGCTCCTGCCGACCTGGGCGGCGTCGACCGAGCTGACGGCGTCGCTCGACGCCGCATGGAGGGCGCGATGAAGGGCATCATCCTGGCCGGCGGCACCGGCACGCGGCTGTGGCCGATCACGAAGGGCATCTCGAAGCAGCTGATGCCGGTGTTCGACAAGCCGATGATCTACTACCCGCTGTCGACGCTCATGATGGCCGGCATCCGCGAGATCCTGATCATCACGACGCCGGAGTACCGGGCGCAGTTCGAGCAGCTGCTGGGCGACGGCGGCGAGCTCGGCGTCGAGCTCTCCTACGCCGTGCAGCCCTCGCCCGACGGTCTCGCGCAGGCCTTCCTGATCGGGGAGGACTTCATCGGCGAGGACAGCGTCGCCCTCGTGCTCGGAGACAACATCTTCCACGGTGCCGGGCTCGGCACCGCGCTGCGGCAGTACCGCGAGATCGACGGCGGGCTGATCTTCGCCTACCAGGTCGCGAACCCGAGCGACTACGGGGTGGTGGAGTTCGACAGCACCGGCCGCGCGATCGCCATCGAGGAGAAGCCCGCGAACCCGCGGAGCTCGTACGCCGTGCCCGGCCTCTACTTCTATGATGCGGGCGTGGTCGCGGTCGCGCACGGCATCACCCCGAGCGCGCGCGGCGAGCTGGAGATCTCGAGCATCAACGAGCACTACCTGCGCCAGGGCCGCCTGCAGGTGCAGGTGCTCGATCGCGGCACCGCCTGGCTCGACACCGGCACCGTCGAGTCGATGATGCAGGCCTCGGAGTACGTCCGTGTGATCGAGGATCGCCAGGGCTTCAAGATCGGCTGCATCGAGGAGATCGCCTGGCGTGCGGGGTGGATCGACGACGCCCAGCTGGCGGCTCTCGCCGCGCCGCTGGCTAAGAGCGGCTACGGCACGTACCTCCAGCGGCTGCTGACGCTGCCGCGCGGCTAGTCGGCGCTCGAGGGCGGAGCGCTCAGCCTGCCGGCCGGGTCCGGACGAGGATGTTCGCCCTGTAGTCGGTGAACCACGCGTAGCGGCTGACCGCCAGCAGCATGACCAGCCGCTCGGTCTCGCTGTAGACGACGTAGGGCCGCACCATGCGGCCAGCGGTGCGGGGTGTCGTGAAGGTGTTCGTGGTCGTGCAGCCCGCCCCCCAGCGGCAGCGCAGATAACTGATCGTCCACGAGCCCGAGGTCGAGGTGGTGGGAGTCTGACGGGCAGTGATGATGCCGCCGTCGATGAACGCGGCACCGCCCAGGTAGCGCGCCGCGTATCGGTAGCCGAAGGGTCGGCCGGCGAGCTGGCCCCAAGTGCCGGAGGTCCAGCGCGTGCCGTTCCAGACCTTGTAGCGGTAGGTCGCGGTCGCGGTGCCCTGCCATGCCGCGTAGACGAGGGCCGGCGCCCCGTTCACCCGGGCGATGTCGTGCAGCCGCACGCGGGTGCTGCCGGTCGGCACGATCGTCGCGTCGAACGCGTCCGGCAGGAGGGCCGGGCCGCCCGGATCCTCGAGCGATCCGATCACGGTGCCGTCGACGCGCGTGATCGTTCCCGTGGTCAGGTCGAGCGTCGCGGTGCCGACGGAGCGAATGGTCAGGGAGTCGGGGTGCGCGTAGTACGCGAGCGAGACGAGGTGGCTCTCGTCGCCGTGGCCCGGTCGCGCGAGCAGGTACATGCCCGGGTGATCCGTGCCGTCGGTCAGCAGGCGCGGCTCGCTCCAGGTCGTGCCCCAGTCGGTGGTGACGACGTACTTCCAGTCGCGACCGGCCCGCACGATGAGGACCAGGGCGTCGTCGGTGCGGAGGAGCTGCGCGTAGGTCGTGCGCTCCCCGAACTCGATGCGCTGCTCCTCCGAGGCCTCGAGCGTCTCGCGGTCGACCCAGCGGAAGCGGGTGTGGGTGCGCAGACCGTGCGTCGAGTACACCGCGAGGAGCGTCGGCTGCTCAGGGTCGACCGCGATCGCGGTCGCGTTGTGGTCGTCGGGGCTCTCCGGCCCGCCGAGCGGCACTCTGCGCACCTCGCCCGAGCGGCAGTCCACACGGCTCACGGCATTCGTGCCGTCGCGGGCCACCGAGCCGACCCACCAGTACGGCCCGTCGGGGGCGGCGAGCGGGTTCACCCAGCTCGAGTAGATCGCGTCGGGAACGATCGCGCAAGCGGGGTGCCGGGCGGCCTGCGCCGGCGCGGGGGAGCCCGTGATCAGAGCGCCGGCGACGAGGGCGAGCGCGGTGAGGAGGGCGGCGACCCGTCGGAGGAGCGCGCCGGGTGCCGACGGTGTCGCGGTCGCGGCCATCGGCCCTCCTGTTCTCGGGGTTCGGGTCCCTCGCGGGCGGACGATTGCTCAGGCTACCGCCCACCGCCGTCCGAGGCAGCGGGCCGCGTATAGTGGGGGAGGCTGTGCCGCGTCGGCGCGTCCCGCGTCCGGATGCCGATTCGCGACGCGCAGTCCTTCTCGTGACGGAGAGATCGTGCTCAAGAGACTCAAGCGCATCGCCAAGAAGCTGCTGGCGATCACCTGGATCCGCCGCACCTACGAGGTCGTCAACCGGGTGTTCCTCGAGACCTTCGGGTCGAGCCGGATCCTCACCCACCTGTTCTTCACGATCGGCTTCCTGACCTTCAACCGCGAGCAGGCCGCCGTGCTGCGGGGTCGTCGCAACTACTACCGGAACAAGGGCCGCGCGCGCCTGACGCACGTCGAGCTGCGCCGCAACGTGCACCGCCTCGAGAAGGGCATCATCATGCGGCCGCGCCGCGATGTCTTCGCCCGCGACTACATCGGCGAGACCGTCGAGTTCTACGCCGCCGCCGTCGCCCAGTACACCGGTGACGCCGCGCCGATGGAGACCGCGGAGATGGAGTGGGCGCACGACGTCATCACCGAGTACTTCCGCGTCAGCACCGGGAGCCACCCGGTCGTCGATGCCGCGCGGGCGCGGTTCGAGGCCCTCCCGAAGCCCACCGAGCCCTCCGGCAAGGTGCCCTACGTGAAGAAGCAGCTCTCGACCATCAGCTACGACGAGCTGCACCAGCTCGCGATGCAGCGGCGCTCGGTGCGCTGGTTCGAGCAGCGCCCCGTCGACCGCGAGCTCATCGACAAGGCGCTCACCGTCGCTCGGCAGGCCCCCACCGCCTGCAACCGGCTGCCGTACGAGTTCCGCGTCTACGACGAGCCCGAGGCCGTGCGGACCGTGGTCGGCCTGCCCTTCGGCGCCGCCGGGTTCGCGCACAACGTTCCCGCCGTAGTGGTGGTCGTCGGCAAGCTCGAGTCGTACTTCAGCCCCCGCGACCGGCACGCGATCTACGTCGACTCCTCGCTCGCCGCGATGTCGTTCATCTTCGCCCTGGAGACTCTCGGCCTGTCGTCCAGCGTCATCAACTGGCCCGACTTCGAGCCCCTCGAGGCGAAGATGCAGAAGACCCTCGGCCTCGACATCTCCGACCGCGTCGTCATGCTGATCGCCGTCGGGCACGCGCACCCGGAGGGCATGGTGCCCTACTCGCAGAAGAAGGAGCTCGAGACCTTCCGCTCGTACAACGTGCTGCGATGAGCTCGGGCCGTCGGCCGCGCACCCGCACGATCCTGCGGTACGGGCTCACCACGGTCGTGCTCATCGCGGTGGGCTGGCTCTTCGCCCTCGCCCTCGCCCAGAACTGGGAGCAGGTGCAGGCGGCCGACCTGCGGCCGAACGGCCTCATGGTCGTCGCGGTCGTGGTCTTCGCCGCGGCGGTCCCCGTCTCCGGGCTCCTGTGGGGCGCGATCGTCGCCGTCCTCGCCCCGGATGCCCGCATCACCCCGCGCGAGGCCATCGAGGTGCACAGCGCATCCTGGCTGCTCAAGTACATCCCCGGGCAGGTCGGCTCGCTCGTCAACAAGGTCGTGTGGGGAGGGCGCCGCGGCATCAGCCGCATGGTGATCCTCATCAGCTTCATCTACGAGAACGTCTTCCTGCAGATCGTGTCGATCGTGCCGAGCGTCGTCATCATCGCGCTCTCGGTCGGGGTGGGCGTGCTGGCGGGCAACGTCGCCACCGCCATCGTCGTCGGCATCGCGCTCGTGCCGCTCATCGCGGTGCTCGATCGCCGCGTCTTCCGCCGCGTGCTCGATCTCGCGACCCGGCGGCTCACCAAGCAGGCGCTTCCCGTGGAGTACTTCCTGCCGACCCGGCGCACCCTCGCTCTGCTCCTCGGCTTCGTCGCGCCGCGCCTGATCAACGGCGTCGGCATCGTGCTCGTGGCCGCCTCGATCACGAGCGTCCCCGCCGACGACTGGCTGCTGATCGGCGCGGCCTACGCGCTCGCCGGGGCCCTCGGTATCCTGGTCTTCTTCGTGCCGAGCGGGCTCGGAGTGCGCGAGGCCGTGCTCTTCGCCTGCCTCGTGGCCGCGGGCTACTCCGCCGCCGATGCCGTGCTCATCTCGCTCCTCGCGCGGCTGCTCAGCACGATCGCCGACGCCCTCCTCGCCCTGATGTACGCCCTGCTCCGCATCCTGCCCCGTAAGGACACCACCGCATGACCACCACCGCCCCCGCTCCCCGCATCGCGATCATCGGCTCGGCCCTGTCGGGCAACAAGGGCGCGTCGGCGATGCTCGAGAGCTCGATCGCGACGCTCAGCGAGCGCATCCCGGGCGTGCGCTTCACGCTGTTCAGCATGTACCCGGCCGAGGACCGTGCCCAGAACGAGTACCCCGCTCTCGACATCATCGACGCGCGGCCCCGCCAGCTCGGCGTCACGATCAACACCCTCGCGCTGCTGTACCGCATCCTGCCGCCGCTGCGTCCGCTCCTCCGAGCGCGGTCGCGCTCGATCGGGGCGCTCGCCTCGTCGCAGGTGCTGCTCGACCAGGGCGGCATCACCTTCACCGACGGCCGCGAGAAGTTCCTGCTCTACAACGTCGCCTCGATCCTGCCGGCGATGATGCTGCGGGTTCCGGTCTTCAAGTGCGCGCAGGCGGTGGGGCCGTTCCAGAACCCGGTCAACCGCTGGTCGGCCAAGCGCTTCCTGCCCCGGGTGCACACCCTGGTCACCCGCGGCCGCATCACCCACGAGTTCGCCGAGGCGCTGGGCCTCACCAACCTGTACGCCGGAGCCGACTACGCCTTCTCCCTCGAGCTCGACGGCACCGAGCAGGCGGCCGCCGCCGCGGCCTTCGACCTCGACGTCTTCGAGGGCCCCGAGCAGGTGGTGGGCGTCTCGCCCAGCGTCGTGCTGCAGAAGAAGGTCGAGGCACGCGGCGCCGACTACATCGGCGACGTCGCCGCCTTCATCGACGAGCTGGTGGCGTCCGGCCGCCGGGTGGTGCTCTTCCCGCACAGCGTGCGCACCGGCACCGAGAAGACCCACAACAACGACCTCCCGCTGTGCACCCGCATCCACGAGCGGCTGGCCCGTCCCGAGGGTGTGCTCTTCATCGACCGCGAGCTGTCGTCGCAGACCCTGCGGTACCTCATCGGTCGATGCGACTACTTCGTCGCCAGCCGGTTCCACGCCATGGTCTCGTCGCTGGCGATGGCGGTGCCCACGCTCGTGATCGGCTGGAGCCACAAGTACCAGGAGGTGCTGGAGATGTTCCAGCTGGACGAGTGGGCCTTCGGGCACGACAAGCTCGAGCCGGCCTTCCTCCGCGAGCGCTTCGAGGCGCTCGTCGCCGCCGGTGATGAGGTGCGCGATCGCCTGCGCACCCACCTCCCCGCGGTCAAGGCGCGGTCGCTGGCGCAGGCCGACCTGATCGCCGCTTTGGTCACCGGTGCGGGAGCGTCGCGCGCATGACGGTCCTCGGCATCATCGCCCTCGCGCTGGTCGTCTGCCTCGCGCTCGGGCTGCCGATCGCGCTCCTCGCGCGCGAGCGCGGCGAGGGCTGGGCGGCGCTCGCCGCCGACGCCTCCATCTACGGCTACCTCGTCCTCATGCTCATGCCCACCGTCTACGCGTGGTGGGGCGCGGTGCCGCTGGCGCTCTTCGCCGCGGGCTGGGTGGTGCTGATCGTCCTCGCCGTGCGGCGCCGCCAGATCCCCGCGCGCCCAGTGCTCTCCGCCCGCGACCGCTGGTTCTGGGCCGGCGCCGCCACCGTGGCGGTGGTCACGCTCATCCCGCGCGTCGACTCCGTGAACTTCCTGCCCTGGCTGGGCGACATGGGCGCCTACATCAACTGGGCGAACCAATTCGCCCGCACCGGCGAGCTGTCGTCATCGTGGCCGCCCCTCCTGCCCGCCTACCTGGGCCTCAACAGCGCGGTCTTCGGCTTCGAGCACGTCGCTTCGTCGCTCGCGGTCTCGGGGCTCGTGCTCGCCATCGCGATCGCGCGCACCCTGCACCGCATGCAGGTGAACCGCTGGCTCGTGCTCGCGGTCTCCGGGCTCGTCGCGGTGCACGTGCATGCCATCTGGTACTCCAGCTTCCCCAGCAGCGAGACCCTCAACGCGCCGCTGTTCGTGATCTGGGTGCTGACGGCCTATACGGCCATGCGGTCCGAGCGCCCGCTCGGGCCCGTGCTGCTCAACGTGCTCGCGATGGTCGCGCTGGGCCTGCTGCGCGGCACCGGCCCGCTGCTGCTCGTGCCGCTGGTGATCCTCGCCGTCTGCACCTTCGTCGTGCCCGACTTCCGCGCCCTGCGGCGTTCCGTCTGGATGCTCGTGGCCGGCAACATCGTGGCCGCGGTGCTCGGCTTCTGGTACGGCATCACGGAGATCCGCCGCTACTACGTCGAGACCCAGCTGACCAACCTGCTGCCCGACGCCGTCATGTCGCTCGTCGGCGGCCGTCTCGGGCTCTTCGACCCCACGGTGACCACGGCCGCCGTGCTCATCATCGTGTGCGCGGCCGCCATCGTCGCCGCGGTCGTCATCGCCCGCCGCCCCGTGGTCGAGAGCCGCCCGACCCGGGTGCCGGGCATCCTGGGCATCATCGTCGCCGCGGTCCTCGCTGCGGGCGTGCTGGCGACCGCCATCGGCGGCACCGCCCTGTGGAGCATCACGCTGCGCCTCGGGGTCGTGCTGATGGTCGCGGGCATCGCCGCGATCGTGCTCGGCTCCCGCGCCCGCGACGACGCCCCGCGGGCGGCCGTCGTGCTCATGCTCGGCGCCACCATCGCGCTGTTCTACGCCCTCCAGACGGTGCGGCTCGGATTCCTTTCCGACCACTCCTTCTTCCTCTACTGGGATCGCTACGCGGTGAGCGAGATCCTTCCGGCGCTCTTCCTCCTGCTCGGCATCGGCCTTGAGCTGGTCCGTCGTCGCGCGGCGGCGTCCGAACGGGTGCAGGAACGGGTGCCCGCGCGCATGCTCACCGCGCCCGCGCTGCTGTTGATCGGCGCGGTCGTGATGGCGATCGTGGTGCTGCCGCAGCAGCAGAACCTGCGCCTCATGCTGGCCGACAGCTACATGCGCGGCGCCTACGAGTTGCAGGTCGACCTCAACGAGGCCGTCGAGCAGGAGCAGGTTCCCGTGGTCTGGGCCGCGACCTCGACCGCGACCGTGCCGGGCTTCTTCTTCCCGAACACGTGGATGGCCTTCGCCCGCCCGATGCAGGTCTCGTACGGCTACGAGGTGCTGCGCGTGACCGGCCGCGACAACTTCGGCCGCGACGAGGTCGTCGATCGTGCGGCCCTCGACAGCTCGCTGGCCTGCTCGGCGAGCGGCCGGATCCTGGTCTACGAGCTGCAGGTCGGCGGCCCCGTGCTCGGCGAGCGCATCGACGACGAGGGCGTGAGCATCCGTCTGCGCGAGACCGTCACCGGGTCGATGGCGCTCCTGAGCCAGCCCCCGGGCGCCGGATGGCAGACGGTCGACTTCACGGTCGGTGTCTGGGAGGTCGAGGCGCTCACCCCGAGCACGGCCGCCTGCGTGCGCTGAGCCGGTGGGCCGGGCGTCCGGCCCTGTCCGTCAGCCGGAGAGGGCCGCGAACCGCTCGGCGAGCCGGCGTGCTCCGCGCGCGCGGGCCACGCGCCAGGGGGTCGAGCGCACATCCATGGCGCTGACCCACACACCCTGGTCGAAGTCGATGTGGTCGTCGTTGCGTGTCGGCACGATGAGGTGCACGATCTGGCCCTCGGCGGCCAGCGAGCGGCCGCGCTCGAGCGTCGTCGTCATGCGCGACGGCCCCGCCACCAGGACCCGGCGCACCACGTCCTCCTCGACGAGCGTGGGGAACCGACGGAACCCTGAGCCGGTCAGCCCGCGCGGCAACTGCCCGCGGTGCCCGTTCGGCGCGGCCTCGCGGGCGGCCCGGATGCCCGTCTCGACGGCCTGATCGCGGTGCTGCAGGAAGCGGTCGAGATCGCCGCTGTCGACCAGCCCGTCGGCGACCGCCTGCACCATCTCGGCCTCGTGCATCTGCGCGAAGTCCCACTGCTGATCGACGAGCTCGCTCTCGTCGAAAAACGTCCGGGCGTGCCGGAGCGCGAAGTAGGCGTGGTTCTTGAGCACCGGGTAGCGGTTGCGCGCCACGCGGCGGTGGTCGCGGATCGTGCTCGGGGCGAACCGGTGGTGCAGGTGCGCGCCGGCCACCTGCCGCACGTCGTAGCCCCGGTCCATGATCCGGAGCACGAGATCGGTGTCGTCGAGGTAGTACTCGTACTGCTCGTCGAAACCGCCGACCTCCTCGAGCGCCGCGCGGCGGAACGCCATGTTGGTGCCGATCAGGTGCGGGAACGTGAGGCTGTAGGGGAAGACCCGTTCGGGGCTGGCCGCGTTCGGCGACGCCACCGGGTCGGCCAGCCGGTTGAAGAGCGCGTAGGTGCTCTGGTAGCCCACCCCGGTGTGGTCGATGACGAACCCTCCCGCCGCACCGACCGCGGGGTCGTCGAAGGCGGCGATGAGCTCGCGCAGCCACTCCGGCTCGGGAACGGCGTCGTCATCGATGAACGCCACGATCTCCCCGCTCGCGGCCGCGATTCCGAGGTTGCGCGACACCCCGAGGTTCGCCACGGGGCAGCGCTCGACCACCACGCGGTCGGCCCACGCGGCGAGCACCGCGTCGGTGCCGTCGGTCGACGGGCCGTTGACGACCACGACCTCGAACTCGCCGGGGTACGCGACCCACTGCAGCGACTCCAGGGTCGTCGGCAGCGACTCCGCGCGGTTCAGCGTGTTGATGACGATGGAGACACGGGGTGCGCGCATCGCGTCAGCCCCCGGAGGGCGTCTGCTCGCCCTCGAGCGCGCTCACGCGGCGCCCGAGCTCGCGGAGCGAGACCGCGACCGAGCGCAGCTCCTCCGTGGCGCGCGGCTCCGACGACGGAGCGCCCGCACGCACCGTGCCGGCCCGCTGCTCCAGCGCGTCGATCCGACCCTCGAGAGCCCGCAGCTGCTGGTTCATCGACGCCTCGACCAGCGTCATGTGGCGACGGAAGCTCGGAAGCGCCACCAGCGCCCGCGCGAACGCGGCGATCCAGCCGAGCACGCCGTACCGCGGCTCGGCGGCCGGTGCGGGGAAGGACGGGGCGCTGGGGGTCATCGTCGACCTGCTTCCTGGTGCGGGGCGGGAGTCATGCCCAGACTGGCATGACTCGAATCGAGGGCGCCAGCCCGCGGCGCGGTCACCGGGCCGTTCGCCGCAGCTCGCTGCGCAGGCGCAGGCGCAGGCCCCAGCGGGCGACGAGCAGTGCGGGGCGCATGAACCACTGCGGATACTTCTTGGCCAGGTAGCGGTAGGCGCTCTCGTGGTGCGCGCGCAGCATGCGCTCGGAGTGCTGCGATGTCGAGCTTCCGCCGATGTGCACCACCTCGGCATCGGGCACGTAGACGCTGCTGTAGCCGGCCTCGAGCATCCGCTTGCCCAGATCGACGTCCTCGAAGTACATGAAGAAGCCCTCGTCGAAGCCGCCGATCGCGTCGAATGCGCTGCGCCGCACGAGGAAGCAGGCGCCCGAGACCCACCCGGTCGCGGTGGGCTCGGTGGCGAGCCCGAGCTCCTCCTGGCGGTAGCGGCGCGTCCACGGGTTGCCCGGCCAGCGGTCGGCGAGCACCGCGTGGCCGATGCCGTCGCGGAACGACGGCAGGCGCCGGGCCGAGGGGTACACGCTGCCGTCGTCATTCCGGATCAGCGGGCCCACCACGCCGATGCGGTCGTCGGCGCGGATGACCTCCGCCAGCCGCTCGATCGCCCCGGGTCGCACGGTCAGGTCGCTGTTGCAGACCAGCACCCACCCGATCTCGGGTCCGAGCTCGGCCGCTCCGGCGTTGACGGCCGCCCCGTAGCCGGGGTTCGCCTCGTCGACGATCAAGCGCGTGCCCGGACGCGCCGCGGCGACCCGCTGGGGCGCGCCATCAGTCGAGCCGTTGTCGCTCAGCACCACGGGCAGCGGGGTCGCGGTCGCCGCGTCGAGCGAGGCGACGAAGGCGTCGAGCTCGACGCCGGGGGAGTAGGTCACGACGACGACGCCGATGCCGTCGCCGTACTCAGCCGCGGTCATCACTGCCTCCCCTCGTGCTGACGCTCTCGTAGACCGCACGGTGCGCGATCGCGGCGGCGGTCCAGGTGAAGCGGGCCGCACGCGCGACTCCGCGCCGGCCCAGCTCGTGCCGCGCGGCCGCGTCGTCGAGCAGGGCGACCAGGGCCGCGCGGATCCCCTCCGTCGAAGGCTCAGCGTACGCGACCGCGTCGCCGCCGACCTCGGGCAGGGCGAGGCGCCGCGTCGTCAGCACGGGGGCTCCGCAGGCCATCGCCTCGACGACCGGCAGGCCGAAGCCCTCGCCGAGCGAGGGGTACGCGACGAGCAGCGCACCGCCGAGGAGGCCGGGTAGGTCGTCGCGGTCGACGTAACCGAGCACGCGGACCCGGTCGCCCGCCTCGGCGAGGAGCCCGTCGACCTCGGTGTCCCAGCCGCGGGCGCCGGCGAGCACGAGCACCGCATCCGGATACCGCGTCTGCAGCTCGGGCTGCGCGGCCAGGACCGCGCGGATCAGGTTCGGGACGTTCTTGCGCGGCTCGATGGTGCCGAGGAACGCGATCCAGTGCGGGGCCCCGACGAGGGCCCGCGCCCGCTCGACCTCGTCCGGGGTCGGCGGGTGGAACGCCGAGCCGTCGACCCCGTGGTGGGCGACATGGCAGGCGGCCGCGAGGGGCCCGACGAAGCGCACCAGCTCGTCGCGGGTCGCGGCGCTGGGCACGATGCAGGCCGCCGCGCGCCGCAGCGAGAGACGGGTCCAGGCGCGGAAGAAGACCCTCTTGATCCGGCTGTGCAGGTGCGGATCGGAGAAGAACGTCGCATCGTGCAGGGTGACGACGACGGGGCGCCCGGCGAGCAGGGGCATCGTGTAATGCGGGGCGTGGATCGCGGCCGCCCGGTGCCGCCGCGCCAGCCGCACGAGCCCCGTCTGCTCCCAGAGCAGGCGCAGCGCCGTCCGCTCAACGACCGCAGGCACGGTGTGGATGACTGCGTGCGGGGCGCTCTCGGCGATCCAGTCGGCGTCGCGCCGCTGGCAGGCGATCACGAGGGCGACACCCTCGGCGTCCAGAGCGGGGATCAGCTGCTCCAGGTACCGGCCGACCCCGCCCACCTGCGCGGGGATCGCCGTCGCGTCGATCACGATCGGCGGAGCAGCGTGCACGAGGGGCCTTCCTGTCGGGGGGACGCTCCATTATCCCGTCGCGCGCCGGTTGGGGAGGGCCGCGGGCGTGCGCGCGCGGTAGAGTCGACCGGACGAACGCCGATCTGCCCCGACGGGGCCGGCACTCGCAGGCGGCCGGCACGTCGGCGCACGACCCCTCCCCTCGACGAAAGATTGCACTGATGAAACGAGCACTGATCACCGGAGTCACGGGTCAGGACGGCTACTACCTCAGCACGCTCCTCCACGACAAGGGCTACGAGGTGTACGGCCTCGTGCGCGGTCAGAACAACCCGAAGATCGAGTTCCTCGAGCGCGAGCTGCCGTTCGTCAAGATCCTCACGGGCGACCTGCTCGACATCTCGAGCATCCTGCGCGCCCTCGACGTGGCGCAGCCCGATGAGTTCTACAACCTCGGCGCCATCTCGTTCGTCGCCTACTCGTGGGAGAACGCGATGCTCACGAGCGACGTCACCGGCAAGGGCGTGCTCAACGCGCTCGAGGCCGTGCGCCTCCACGCCGGCGACGACATCGACAAGGTGCGCTTCTACCAGGCCTCCAGCTCGGAGATGTTCGGCAAGGTGCAGCACGTGCCGCAGTCGGAGTCGACCCTCCTCTGGCCGCGCTCGCCCTACGGCGTCGCGAAGGTCTTCGGCCACTACATGACCATCAACTACCGCGAGTCGTACGGCATGCACGCCTCGAGCGGCATCCTGTTCAACCACGAGTCGCCGATGCGCGGGCCGGAGTTCGTCACCCGCAAGATCAGCATGGCCGTGGCGAACATCGCCCGCGGTCGCCAGGAGACCATCACCCTCGGCAACCTCGACGCCAAGCGCGACTGGGGCTTCGCCGGCGACTACGTCGACGCGATGTGGCGCATGCTGCAGCAGGACGAGGCTGACGACTACGTGGTCTCGACCAACGAGACGCACTCGGTCGAGGAGTTCCTCGACGTGGCGTTCGGCCACGTCGGCATCGACGACTGGCGCCCGAAGGTGCTGCAGGACCCGCGCTTCATGCGTCCGGCCGAGGTCGACCTGCTGATCGGCGATGCCAGCAAGGCGCACGAGAAGCTCGGCTGGAAGCCGACCGTCTCCTTCCCCGAGCTCGTGCGCATGATGGTCGACGCCGACCTCGCGCGCATCGACGCCGAATCGGCCTGATGCGCCGGGCTCTCGTCACCGGCATCACCGGCCAGACGGGCAGCTACCTCGCCGAGTCGCTGACCGCCCACGGCTGGGAGGTCCACGGGGCCGTGCGCACGGTCGGCGAGGAGGCGCGCAGCGGCGCTCCGGTGCTGCACGTGGCCGATCTCGCCCGGCCCGACGAGATCACGACGGTGATCGAGCGGGTGCGCCCCGACGCGGTCTTCCACCTCGGCGGCCTGACCTCGGTCGCCGAGTCCTGGGCCGATCCCGCGGCCTACGCAGTCACGGTCGGCGGATCGACGGCGGCGATCCTCGCCGCCGCGAAGCGGCTGACGGATGCGGGGCACGAGGTCCGCGTCGTGAACGCCTCGAGCGCCGAGGTGTTCGGCCGCGCGGTCGACCAGCCGCAGACGGCCCGCACGGCGATCGCGCCCGTCACGCCCTACGGCGCGGCCAAGGCGCTCGGGCACCACCTCGTGCAGATGTACCGGGCCGGCGGGCTGCCCGCCGCGAACGGCATCCTCTACAACCACGAGTCGCCGCGCCGCCCGCTCGCCTTCGTCACCCGCAAGATCACGCACGGGGTCGCGCGGATCGCGGCCGGGCGGGCGGAGACCCTGACGCTCGGCAATCTCGACGCCCGCCGCGACTGGGGATGGGCGCCCGATTACGCCGAGGCGCTGCGCCTGGCGGTGGATGCTCCCGACGACTACATCATCGCGACGGGTGTCAGCCACTCGGTGCGCGACTTCGTGGCCGCCGCCTTCGCCGCGGTCCGCATCGACGACTGGCAGCCGCTCGTGCTGCAGGACCCGCGCTTCATGCGGCCGAACGACGCCCCCGAGCAGCGCGGCGACCCCTCGGCGACCGAGGCCGCTCTCGGCTGGCGCCGCACCGTCGGCTTCGAGGAGCTGGTCGCCGCGATGGTCGCGGCCGATCTCGCCGCCCTCGACGAGGGCGCGACGACCGCCGACTGAGCGGGCCTGACGGAGCAGCGCCGACTCAGCGGCGCCGACTCCGCGTCGCCCACTCAGCAGCCAACACTGACCAGCGACCACTCAGCGGCTAACACTGAGCAGCGCCGCCGGTCCTCGTCGGCCCTAGTCGGTCGTTCCCGCCGTGGGCGCGGGGGAGACGCTCTCGCTCGGAACCGGGCTCGGCGACGCGGTCGGAACCGGCGTCGGGCTCGGCGAGGTGGTCGGTGCCGGGCTGCGGGTCGGCGCCGGGCTGGGCGCGCTGCTCGTGGTCGCCTCCTCGGTCGTCCGCGTCTGCGCGTACTCCCAGTACTCGTCCGTGGCGAGGATGGCGGCGCGGAAGGCGAGCGGTCCGCGGGAGCGGATGTACGAGCCCCAGGTGATCCGCTCCTCGGGCGTCGCTTCGCGACCCAGGTAGTCGATGAAGGTCTCGTTGGCCCGGTTGCGCGACGTCTCGACCGAGTTGTAGATCGCGTTGACGACCCACTTGCGGCTCTTCTCGACGACATAGCGGGCCCAGTGCGCCTGCTCGTTGACGCTCGCCGGTCGCCCGATGACCCGCTGGTACAGCGCGTCGACGAAGGCGGTGTCGGTGCCGCCGGCCTTGAGGTAGAACTCCTTGGTCGACAGGAAGATCTCGAAGACGTCGTCGGGCGTCAGCTGCCCGCGACGGATCCCCTCGAGCCAGCTGGCGCGCCCGCCGGCGTCCGGCTCGCGGTCGAGCACGGTGCGGTAGGCCTCATCGATCTTGCGCAGCCGGTACTCGGTCGAGTTCACGAAGCCGTTCGCGACCTGCTGGCGCGGCATGCCCTTGAGGATGGCGCGCACCCAGCCCGGGTACTCGCGAGCGCTCGCGGGGCGGCCCAGCACATCGTCGTAGACGGCGACGACGTAGTTGATGTGGGTCTGCGGTAGCACCGGCGACCCGAACCAGTCGTTGAAGAACCGCCAGAAGTTGCGGTTGCCGTACGAGCTGCAGGTGTCGCCCGTGCTCGTCAGGTTGGCGAGCGCCGCCGCGTTCGGCGTGTACGGGGTGTAGTAGTAGAGCGCCGCGGTGGCCCGGGACTGGATGGTCACCCGCTTGGTGCCGCAGGCCTCCTTCGGGTGGTAGCGGACGTTGGTCGCCACCCCGATCGGGAACCAGTTGTAGTAGTCGGGGAACTCGCCGTAGCGCACCAGCTGGCGGCCCGCCAGGTACACCTGGTTGTAGAAGCCGTAGAAGCGCTCGTCGCAGGGGGCGGTGTCGGGGCATCCGTAGCCCATCGCGATCTTGTACGACCACGACGTCGGGCTCGTGCGGGTGATGAGGGACATCTCCTTCTGGAGCGTCACCAGCAGCACCTGGGGGTTGATGCCGCAGGCCTTCGCGACCTTGAAGATGATCGAGGCCGCGGTCTCGTTCGCCGCGCCCGTGTAGCTGGCGCAGGTCGAGTCGGCCGCGCGCGTGAACGTCGTCTGCGTGTAGTCGGCCAGACAGGTGTAGCCCGACTGACAGGTGCCGCCCTTGGCGTCCAGGAACGCCTGGATCTGATCGCGCGTCATCGTGTTCGCGTTGAAGAAGACCTCATCGCTGATGATGAGGCCCGGGTTGAAGTCGGCGCCCGACAGAGCCGTCGCGGGGCTCGCCGGCACGGCGACGATGCCGCCGGCGACGATCACCAACGCGCCCAGAATCCCTACCAGTCGTGCTCTCAGGCTCACGATCGACCACTCCCCCTTGTGCCCGCCGCCCCCGGCGTCCGGTGTCCGTCCATGACTGCAGAACGCGATACGGCACTGCTAGACTACCCCGTCCCCGTGCGTCTCCCCGTGTTCAATGGTGAGCGGGTCGCCGACCACGACCTTCGCCGTTCGAATACCGAATGAGAGAGACCTGTGCACTCACGCCGCGCATCCGACGCGCCGTTCGATGACGCCGAGCTCGCATCCTGGCTCGCCGCGACCCAGCACGCGGCTGCTCGCCACCACCGCCTGGCCGATCTCTCGAACCGTGCGGGCGCCGGGCGCTACCTCGCGATCGCCATCCGCCTGCGCGACAAGGTCAGGGAGGTCGGGCTCACCCGGACCGTCGCTCTGGCCTGGACGATCCTCCGCTCTCGACTGCGGTCCGCCGGATGAGCGCCGCTGCTGACGCCGCCGTCGCAGCCGCGACCGGCCAGCGCCTCGGTGCCGCTCTGGCCGCGCTGGGCCAGCCCGACGAGGGGGGCTCCGCGGAGCGGCTCGCCCGCCTGGTCGATGCGGCCCGTGGCGATGCCGCGCGTGGTGATGCGGCGGCCGTCTGGCTGCTGATCATCGCGATCTGCGGGGCGTACCCGCGGCAGGAGGACGTGCTCGCCGTACGGCGCGTGCTCGACCTCCTCGACGGTGCCGCCGCCATCCGGGCGGTGCTGACCACCCTTCGTCCCCTCGCCATCGGGGCGGGCGGGCTGGAGCGGCACCTCGCGGTCGTCGACAGCGGCGTGGTGGTGGATGTCGACTTCAGCGCGACGCACGAGCACAACACCGGCATCCAGCGCGTGGTGCGCGAGACGATGGCGCGCTGGACGGCCCGACCCGGCGGGGTCCACCTCGCTGCCTGGGCCCCGGCGAGCGCGAGCCTGCGGGCCCTGTCTGCCGGGGAGACCGCGCGGGTCGTGGCCTGGAACGCGCCCGACCGTGATCGGGCCGCGGCCTCGCCGCGGCAGGGCGAGATCATCGTGCCCTGGCGCAGCGATGTGGTCGTCGTCGAGGTGCCGAGCGAGCCCTCCAGCGAGCGGCTCGCCGCGCTCGCCGAGTTCTCCGGCAACCGGGTGCACCTCATCGGGTACGACACCATCCCGATCGTCAGCGCCGACATGCTCCACGCCCGCGAGGCGGAGAAGTTCGCGCGCTACCTCACCCTCGTCAAGCACGCCACCTCCGTGGTGGGCATCAGCGAGTCGGCGGCCCAGGAGTTCTCCGGCTACGTGTCCGCGCTCTCCTCGCAGGGTGTCGTCGGACCCCGGGTGAGCGCCTGCTCGCTCCCGGCCGAGCTCACCGCGGGCGGCGACGCATCCGCGGAGGGCATGCCCGACGACGGTCGGATGCTCGTCCTCTCCGTCGGCAGCCACGAGGCCCGCAAGAACCACCGTGCGCTGCTCTTCGCCGCCGAGGTCCTCTGGCGCGAAGGGCTCGACTTCGAGGTCGCGCTCGTCGGTCGCGGCAGCGCCGAGTTCATCGGAGCTTTCGACGCCGAGGTCGCCGCCCTCCGTGCTGCTGGCCGCCCCGTCGTGGTGCGCCGCGATGCCGACGACGACGAGCTCGCCGCCTTCTACCGCCGCGCCCGGGTCATGGTCTTCCCCTCCCTCCAGGAGGGCTACGGACTGCCGGTCGCGGAAGCCCTCTCGCGGGCGACGCCGGTGATCACCACCCGCTACGGCAGCACGGCCGAGATCGCGCGCGACGGCGGCTGCCTGCTCATCGATCCGCGGGACGACGACAGCCTGGTCGGGGCCCTGCGCACGGTGCTGACCGACGACGCGCTCGTCGACCGTCTGCGGACGGAGGCGCGCCAGCGGCCCGAGCGCACCTGGCAGCAGTACGCCGACGAGCTGTGGGCCGCGATGATCGGCTCGACCGCCCCGCACGCCGAGACCGCCGGAGGTGCCGCGTGAGCGCGACCGAGCTGCAGGCGCACCGCGCCCGGACCCGTCCCGAGCGCCTTGCCCTCCTCGCCCGGCTCCTCGGTGCTCCGACCGACGCCGCCGATGAGCGGTCGCTCGCGGCCGTGCTGGAGGCGGAGCCCGCCTCCGATCGCATCTGGCTCGTGCTCGCTGTCCTCCGCGGCGAGCTGCCGACGGCGCCCGAGGTGACCGCCTGGCGTCGCCGCGTGCGGCTCGACGGCGCCGGCGCCCTCCTGGCACTGCGTCCCGCCCGCCGTCTGCGGCGCCGGGCCGTGCGCGTCATCGAGGGCGGTGTGGTGGTCGACGTGCACCACACGGTCCGCACCGACCTCGAGACGGGCATCCAGCGCGTCGTCGTCGGCGTGATGAAGCAGTGGACCGCGGCCGACCGCGCGATGACGATCGTGGGGTGGACGCCCGACAACCGCGCCCTCGAGCACCTCGGAGAGCGGTGGCAGAAGGCGCGGGAGTCCGCGCGCCGGGCGCGCTCCGCGCACGACACCGTCGTGCCGTGGCGGTCGACCTACGTGCTGCCCGAGCTGGCCGTCGAGGAGACCCGGCTCGATCGGCTGCAGGCTCTCGCGCAGTCGGGTGCGGGGGAGTGCTCGGTCGTCGGCTACGACTGCGTTCCGCTCACCGTGCCGGAGACGGCCGGCGGCGGCATGCCCGGCGCCTTCGCCCGCAACCTCGCGACCGTCGCCTGGTTCGATCGCGTGGCCACGATCTCCGAGGCGGCCGCCGTCGAGTACCGCGGGTGGTCCGCGATGGTCGCGGCCGCGGGCATCACGGCGCCCCGCATCGCCTCGGTGCTGCTGGCCGACGAGCCCGTGCCCGCCGGCGGCGATGCCGTTGACCTCCAGGACCTCGTCCGGCCCGACCACCCGCTCGTGCTCTGCGTCGGCAGCCACGAGCCGCGCAAGAACCACCTCGCTGTGCTGCACGCCGCCGAGCTCGCCTGGCGCGAGGGGCACGACTTCGACCTCCTCTTCGTCGGTGGCAACGCCTGGAACTCGACGCGGTTCCTCGACCGTCTCGCTGAGCTGCAGCGGCAGGGCCGCCCGGTGCGCAGCCTGCTGCGCGTCGACGACGTCACGCTCGCGGCCCTCTACCGGCGCGCGGCGTTCTCGGTCTTCCCCTCGCTCAACGAGGGCTACGGGCTGCCGATCGTCGAGTCGCTCGCGCTCGGCACCCCCGTCATCACCTCCGCGTTCGGCAGCATGCGCGAGATCGCGACCGCCGGGTGCGTGCTGGTCGACCCCCGGGATGACCGGGCCATCGCCGCGGCGATCGGCGGTCTGCTCACCGACGGCGCGCGCCGCGACCGTCTCGCCGCCGAGGCAGGCGAGCGGGGCATCCGGAGTTGGGAAGCCTATGCCGATGAACTATGGTCGTTCATGGTCAACGGGGGGCACGTCGATGGCCGGCCCCAGTCGAGCTCAGGAGTGTCATGAAGCTGTTCGTGCAGGTTCCGTGTCTCAACGAAGAGCAGACCCTCCCCGCCGTCCTGTCGACGATCCCGCGGTCGATCCCGGGCATCGATGAGATCCACATCCTGATCATCGATGACGGTTCGACCGACCGCACGGTCGAGGTGGCGCGCGAGCACGGCGTCGAGCACTTCGTGCACCACGTGCGCAACATGGGTCTCGCCCGGTCCTTCCGTGACGGGGTGCACTACGCCCTCCTCCACGGGGCCGACATCGTCGTCAACACCGATGGCGACAACCAGTACCCGCAGGACCGCATCCCCGACCTGGTCGCCCCGATCGTGGCCGGCGAGGCCGACATCGTCATCGGCGACCGCCAGACGCACACGATCGCCCACTTCTCGTGGTTCAAGAAGAAGCTGCAGAAGCTCGGCAGCGCCGTCGTGAACCTGGCCGCCAGCACCGACCTGCCCGACGCGGCGAGCGGCTTCCGCGCCTACTCGCGCGACGCCCTCATCAAGCTCAACATCGTCACCCAGTTCAGCTACTGCATGGAGACGATCATCCAGGCCGGCAACAAGCGCCTGCGCATCGGCAGCGTGCCCATCGACACCAACCCGAAGACGCGCGAGTCGCGCCTGTTCTCGAGCATGGGGCAGCACGTCACCAAGTCGGCGCAGGCGATCCTGCGCAGCTACATCATGTTCAAGCCGTTCGCCTTCTTCGCGGCCATCGGCACGTTCATGTTCGTCGGCGCGATGGTCCCCTTCGTCCGCTACCTGATCCTGATCTGGGTGTTCGGCGACGAGGCCGGTCAGCACCTCCAGTCGCTGATGCTCGGTGTGGCGCTCCTGATCGGAGCGCTCCTGTCGTTCGCGCTCGGCGTGCTCGCCGATCTGCAGCGGACGAACCGCGTGCTGGCAGAGGAGTCGCTCGAGCGCCTCAAGGAGATCCAGTACGGCATCGTGCGCACGGGCTCGTCGGTTGGATAAGCAGCAGCGCGTCGCCCACGTCGAGGCGCTGCCGTTCGAGCGGACGGTCGCCGGACGGGTCGGCGTGTTCGCCGGGTTGTGGCGCGCCATCCGCGACGTCGTGGCGCGGCGCGAGCTGCTCGCGCTGCTCGTGCGCCGCGAGCTCAAGGCGCGCTACAAAGACAGCTCGCTCGGGTTCCTGTGGAGCCTCATCAAGCCGCTGACGATGCTCCTCATCTACTTCGTCGCCATCGGTCAGTTCCTCGGGGCCGCCCGGGCGATCCCCGACTTCGCGATCTTCGTCTACGCGGGCTTGACGCTGTGGGCGCTCTACAGCGAGATCGTCGTCACCGGAACCCAGTCGATCCTCGCCAACGCGGGCCTCATCAAGAAGGTCTACCTGCCGCGCGAGATCTTCCCGCTCGCCGCCACCGGCTCGGCCTTCGTCAACTTCGGCGTGCAGTTCCTCATCCTCGTCGCGGCGGTCGTGGTGCTCGGGCAGTTCCCGCTCTCCTGGAACCTGCTGTACATCCCCGTCGCCGTCGCGATCGCGGCCGTCTACGGCATCGCTCTCGCCCTGCTGCTCTCCGCCGTCAACGTCTACCTGCGTGACATCCAGTACCTCGTCGAGGTCGGGCTCCTCGTCTTCTTCTGGGCGTCGCCGATCGTCTACTCGTGGTCGTTCGTCGTCGAGGCGGGCGAGCGCTCCGACCTGCCGTGGCTGGAGAGCGCCTACCTGATCAACCCGATGTCGACGGCGATCCTGGCGTTCCAGCGGGGCATCTGGGCCGCGGGTTCGCAGGAGCGCGTCATCGGCGGCGACGTCGTGCCGCCCCAGCCGTGGCCGGCCGATCTCGACCTCCGGCTGCTCATCACCTTCCTCGTCGGTCTGGTGCTGGTGGTCATCGCGCAGCGCGTGTTCTCGCGCCTGCAGGGCAACTTCGCGCAGGAGATCTGATGAGCACCGCATCCTCGATCGTGCGCGTCGACGGCGTCGCCAAGCGCTTCGTGATCCGCAAGGAGAAGTCACTGAAGGAGCGGCTGGTCAACTTCGGCCGGTCCAACCAGCACAAGGACGACTTCTGGGCGCTCGACGACATCGCGTTCGACGTGGCGATCGGCAGCTCCGTCGGCCTGCTCGGGGCGAACGGCTCGGGCAAGAGCACGCTGCTCAAGGTCATCGGCGGCATCATCGAGCCCACCCGCGGCATCGTCGAGCGTCGCGGCCGCGTCGCGGCCCTGCTCGAGCTGGGGGCCGGGTTCCACCCCGACCTCACCGGTCGCGAGAACGTCTACCTCAACGGCTCGATCCTGGGGCTGTCGCGCAAGCAGACCGACCGCTACTTCGACTCAATCGTCGACTTCGCCGAGGTGCACGACTTCATCGACACGCAGGTCAAGTTCTACTCCTCGGGCATGTACGTGCGGCTCGCGTTCGCGATCGCGGTGCACGTCGACCCCGACCTTCTCCTCGTCGACGAGGTGCTCGCGGTGGGTGACGAGCGGTTCCAGCGCAAGTGCATGGACAAGATCGCCGAGTTCCAGCAGGAGGGGCGCACGATCCTGTTCGTGAGCCACTCGGCCGATCAGGTCACCCGCGTGTGCGACCGCGCCATCGTGCTGTCACACGGTCGGGTCATCTTCGACGGCGACACCGAGGGCGGCATCGCGGCCCTGCGCGGCTCCTTCTAGCCCACGCCGCCGGGCCCGCGGCCGCCGCGCGCGGGGTCCCGATGCCCGCGCAGGAACCCCGAGACGGCGCGCAGGGGAGCGGTCATGCGCCACGAGTTGCTCGTCTCGAGCTCGCGCACCCGAGCCTGCCAGCGCGCCGCCTCGTCCTCTCCGGCGTGACCGCCGGCCCCCTCGGCGGCGAGCGTCAGCGCCGCCATCCGCCTCAGCTCCGCGGCCAGCGAACCCTCGAGGTCGAGGCGCGGCGGGGTGGGGTACGGCCCGGGGATGCTCGGCTCGCGCCCGGTCAGGACCGCGGCGACCGCATCCCACCACTGCTCGGCGTGCGCGCGGGCGGCCGGACGGGCGCTGGCAAGGTGCTCCGCGATCGCGCCGCGGTGCTCCCAGGCCGCGCTGATCAGGCGCTCCGCGTGCCCGGTACCGATCGCGCTCAGCGGGGCGCACCAGTCGTCGAGACCGTGGTGGGCCAGCAGCCCCTGCATCTTCTGCAGCGAGTAGCGCTCGGGCCACAGGGCGACCGTGGGCACCGCTCCGGCGAGCGCGAAGACGGCGCCGTGGTAGCGGCTGGTGACGCACAGCGCGGCCGAGCGCGTGAGCGCCGCGCTGGTGCGCGCGTCGAGCACTCGCGGCGAGGTGACGCCGAGCGGGGCGAGGGCCTCGGCAATGGCGTCGTCGGCAAGAGAGGCGGCGGCATCCACCGCGCCCTCGTGCCGCACCAGCACGAGGGGCAGGCCGGTGCGTGCCGCGATCGAACCGGCCAGGTGCCGCAGGTCGTCGAGCAGCGTGGCGTAGCCGAGGGGGCCGGATGCGGGGGAGAAGCTCAGTGCGACGAAGCCCCCCGGCACGAGGCAGTGCCGCCGCGCAATCTCCTCGTCGCTCGCATCGGCGGGGCCGAGCAGCACCGCGTCGTCACCGGTCTCCACGAGCCGAGTGCCGGGGGCCAGCGCGCGGCCGAGCGCGAACGACCCGGGCTCACGGGCGGCCGTCAGGTGCGACGAGCGGAGCAGCGCGGCGACGCGCAGGCTGTCCTCTGCGCTGAAGTCGGGTCCGAGGCTCTGCCCGCCGATGGCGAGGGGGATCCCGGCGCGCGCGGCAATGGCGCCGACGGCGGCGCGCTCGGCGAGGTGCTCGGCGTAGAGCGTGGTGATGTTGCCGCCCCCCGCGATCAGCACGGCGTCGGCATCGCGGACGGTGCGGATCACCGTGTGGGCGGGGTCCCCGGGCGGGAGTGCGTCGCCGTCGCCCTCGAGCAGCCGCAGCACGCGGTCCAACCGCGCCATGACCGCGTCGTGATCGAGACCGGCGAATCCGATGCGCTGGATGCTCGCAACCCCGTAGCGCGCCCGCGTGTCCGCCGGATTCCGCGACAGGAGGAGGAGGCCGTCGAGGCCGCGCCGTCGCAGTTCCGCTACGGCGGTCTCGGTCATGGCCTCGTCGCCGACGTGCAGCGTGCTCCCGCCTCCGACATCGCCGACGACGACGATGCGGGGACGGCGCGGCGACGGCATGGGCTCCATCGTGCCACGGGCCGGGCTCACGTCAGGCGCCGCCGCCACGAGCGGTTGCGCGCGGCGGCGAACGCGCTGGTGACGAAGAGCAGCAGGCCCCCCTCGAAGAGCAGGTAGCTCTCGGTGAGGCTCGTCGTCATGAGAAGCACCAGGGTCAGGGCGGGCCAGACGTAGACGGTGCTTCGGCGGTCGCTCGCCACCAGCCAGGCCCGCACGAAGGCGAGCCCGAGCGCGGTCACGAGCACGATGAGCCCCGCGAGTCCCAGCTGGAGCCCGATGTCGACGTAGGCGTTGAGCGCCGAGTCGGGCTGCAGACCGGCGCTCGAGCGCACGCTCGAGAACGGATAGACGGTGACCGGCCAGTGCCCGACCCAGCCCCAGCCGAGTGCCGGCTGTTGGTCGATGAGGCCGCTCACGGCCGACCAGACGCTCGTGCGCGCCTGCACGTCGGCGGTGGCGTCGACGACGGCGATCACGCTGTCGCGGAAGACCCAGGCGATCAGTGCCCCGACCATCGCGGCGACGAGCAGCACGCTCTGCGTCGCACGGCGCGCGACCGGCTGCAGGCGGCGCAGCACCACCAGCGCGAGCCCGGCGGCCAGGACGGCCGCGAGCACCAGCAGCGACACCGGCGACCGCGCGAACAGGATCGTGGCGGCGGCGAGCGTCAGCGAATACGCCGTGAGCCCGCGCGGCACCGAGCGGGTGCGGTACTCGATCCAGAAGCTCAGCACCGCCAGCGCGCCGAGGAAGGCGAGCGCATTGCGGGTGCCGGCCAGCCCCTGGATCGGTCCTCCCGCCGCCAGATCGCCGCTGATGCCGATCCAGGCGAAGGGGCTGTCGAGGATCACGCCGCTGAGGATCTCCAGCACGAACGAGCCGGTGAGGATCACACGGAGCGCATTGCCCATCGCCCGCACCAGCTGGATGAGGTCGCGCACGAGCGCGATGTAGACGCCGAGGAAGCCGAAGGCGATCGCGTACGCGATGCCGCCCAGCGATGCCCAGGTGTACTGGCTCCAGATGATGCTCACGGCCATGAGCGAGAACAGCGCGAGGAGCGAGATCGGCAGCACCCCACGCCACTCGGCGCGCTCGGGCTGCCCCGCGAGCGACACCGAAGCGAACACGATCAGGGTCGTCAGGATCGCGATGGCGCCCGGCCAGCCGACGAACGCGCGCACCGCGTGGGTGACGAGCGCCACCGTGATGATGACCTCGGTGAGCACCTGGGTCGCGCGCGGCGACCCGAGAGCGTCGCGCAGCGCGCGCAGGGCATCCGGTCTCATGGGGCCTTCGCCGCGTCGACGGATGCGGGGCCGCGGCGGGGCGGCGCGTGCCGGCGCGACGCGACCGCGAGCCAGGTGAGCAGCACGAGGCCGGCCTCGATCAGCAGGCGCGACTCGGCCAGGCTGTGCACGAGGAGCACGGTGAGCACGAGGGTCGGCAGAAGGCGCAGTGCGGGGGTCTCCTCCGTCGACCGCGGCCCGTCGATCGTCCAGCCCAGGGTGCGCGCGGCCGTCGTGACGACGAGCGCGCCGAACACGATGAGTCCGACGACGCCGAGCTGCAGCCAGACGTCGAGCCATGCGTTGTGGGCCTGCAGGTAGGTGACCCCGTTGATCACGACGAGGTCGTCGAAGGGTTCGACCCAGGGCGCCCAGTAGCTCACCCAGCCCCAGCCGAGAACGGGGCGCTCCTGGGCGAGCCCGATCACCGCGGCCCAGATGTCGAGACGCCCGGTGAGGTCCTCGCTGCGCCCCAGGAGCGCGAGCAGCGGTTCGCGGGCCGCGACCGCGCCCGCCGCTGCGGCCCCGATCGCGAGGGCGGTCACGCCGGCGAGCACGTACTGCCCGCGCAGGGTGAGCCGGCGAGCGAGTAGCACCACACCGAGCATGGCTGCCGCCGCGAGGCCGCACACGAGCACGGTGGAGGACCGGGTCAGGGCGAGCGTCAGCACGGCCGCGCCCAGCCAGCCCCAGCCCGCGGCCGCCCCGACCCGGCGCTCGGCGAGCTGGATGCCGAACACGATGACGGCGAGCAGCGCGGCGAAGGCGAGCAGGTTCGCGTTGCCGGGGATCCCCTGGATGCGCCCGCCCTCGAACAGCAGGGCGCGCGACCAGTAGAACGCGCGGGGGAAGGGCTCCTCGTACTCCACCCACAGCGGCAGCACGGGGCGCTGCAGCACGGCGGCCACGAACAGTTCGAACGCCAGGGAGAGGCCGAGGATCCAGCGGAGGGCCACCCCGAGGGCCCGCAGCAGCTCCGGGAGGTCCAGCGTGTGCGCCATGATCACGCCGACGAGCATCGTCGCGACGGTGCCCGTCACTCCCAGCGCCGAGGCACCCGGATACGCCGACCAGAGGATCGATGCGGCCATGAGCAGGGCGAGCGCGCCGAGCGCGATCGGGATGCGGCGGAGGTCGACCCGGCCGTGCACCGCGACGGCGGCCCAGCCGGCCACGATGAGCACGATGACCGCGCCCCAGCCGTACCAGCTCACCGAGTACCGCCAGGCGTCGCCGGCCAGCAGCGTGAAGAACGTCACGGCGGCGAGGGCCACGCGCCGGTCGCGGAGCCAGGACATGAAGGCCAGCATACCGGCGCGCCGTTCGTGGGCGGTGTGGGAGAATTCCCGCGGCGCACCACAGTGCGCCGCGGGTGCGGCCCCTGCCCTGACCCCCATCGCACCCGGAGGAGGATCCCGTGGCATGGCTCGCGCGGCGCATCAGTGCTCCCTTTCGCGGATACGTCAACCGACGGTTCGGCGGGGTGCACGAGCACTTGAGCCGCGTTGAGAACCTCGTCGACGCGCAGTCGGCCGCTCGGCTGGAGCGCGAGCTCGCGGAGGTCCGCGAGATCAACCAGGCGCTGCTCGACTCGGTGATCGTGCTCGGCGAGTCGGTTGCGCGCCTGCGCGAGGAGGTGCGCGCCGCGACCCTGCGTGACGGCGTGGTCGAGCCTGCGGCGGATTCTCCTGCCGCTCCTGCCGCTCCTGGCCACTGAGATGCCGGCGCTGGTTCACGTCGACCTGCGCTGCCTGCAGGACCCGACGCATCCCGAGCGGGGCATTCCGACCTACACTGCTCACCTGGCCACCGCCACGGAGGCGGCGCGCGGCGACCGCGATTTCGCGTGGCTGCTCGGCGCCGATGGTCCCGTGCCCCGCAGCGCGCGCGGACTCCTGCACTCCGGTCGCCTCCTGCGCGACGACGATCCCACCGTGCGTGGCGGAGCCGAGGTGTTGCACGTCACGTCGCCGTTCTACGGGTTCCCCGGGCGCATCGACTCGCTCCCCGGCCCGTACGGTGCGACGGTCGCGACGCTCTACGACCTCATTCCGCTCCGCTACCCGGAGGTGTATCTCCCGTCTCCGGGAATGATGGCCGCGTACCGCTCGCGGCTCGAGCTCGTGCGGCAGGCCGATCGCGTGCTCAGCATCTCGAACGCGACGACCCGTGACGCGATTGCGCTCGGCGGGGTCGACCCCGCACGCATCGTGACGGTCGGCGCGGGGGTCTCGGCCGAGTTCGTTCCCGTGGCCGATCCGGGGCTCGCGTTCGACCGAGCCCGCGCGGCGGTGCCCGGTCTGCGTCCGGATTTCGTGCTGTACACCGGAGGTTGGGACTTCCGGAAGAACCTCGTGGGGCTCCTCGAGGGCTATGCCTTGCTGCCCCGCGCCGTCCGCGCCAGGCACCAGCTGGTCATCGTCTGCTCGCTGCGGCCGATCGAGCGCGAGCACCTCGAGAATGAGGCGCGCGCGCTCGGCGTGCTCGATGACCTGCTGCTGACCGGGTACGTGGACGATGCCGTGCTCGTCGCCCTCAAGCAGTCGACCGCGCTCTTCGTCTTCCCCTCGCTCTACGAGGGCTTCGGCCTGCCGGTCGCGGAAGCCCTCGCCTGCGGCGCCCCCTGCATCGTGGCCGACACCTCGTCGCTCGTCGAGATCGTGCCCGACCCGGCGGGTCGATTCGATCCGCAGGATGCCCGCTCGATCGCCGACCGCATCAGCGCAGCGCTGGCGCCCGGTGCGCTGCGCGACCGGCTGCTCGAGTTCGCGGCGACCGCGCGCTACTCGTGGGACGACGTGGCGGCTCGGACCGTGCAGGCCTACGAGGATGCCGTGCCGCGCCGCCGCCGACCGCGGGAGTCCATGCGTTCGCGCCCCCGAATCGCGCTCGTCAGCCCGATGCCGCCGGTGGCGAGCGGCGTGGCCGACTACTCGGCGCGACTGCTGCCCGAGCTCGCGCGCCACGTCGACGTCGACGTATTCGCCCAGTCCGGGGCCGATGCTGTGTGGATCGACGGCGTGCGCGTGTTCGCGATGGCCGCTCTTCCTGCGCTGCGCGCCGCGGAGGGGGAGTACGACGACGTCCTCTACTGCATCGGCAACAGCGAGTACCACTACGGCGTGTTCGCCGAACTGCATCGGCACCGCGGGGGCTCCGCTCTGCTCCACGATGTGTCGCTGCAGGGCGTGCTGCGCCTCGCGCGCACTCGCCGCCCCGAGATCGTCGACGGCGATTCGCTGCTCGTGCTGGACGCGCTCGAGTCGGGCGACCTTCCCGTCGAGCACACTCGCTTCCCCGCTCATCGCTCGCCCGACTACGCCGATCTCAACCGCCCTCTCGTGCGCTCGGTGGCTCGACGGGCCGACCGCCTGCTCGTGCACTCCCAGTACGCCGCGTCGCTCGCGCGGCTCGAGCTCGCCCCCGATGATCGCGATGAGGTGCGCATCGTCACGTTCGCGCATCGACCCGTGATCCCGGTCGGTGAGACCGCCCGTGACGCGATCGTCTCCATGGGGATCCTGAGTTCGGCCAAGCGCACCGAAGAGGTCTGGGAGGCGTTCATCATCGCGGCGATGCGGCACCCCGACCTCGTCTTCGCCCTCGTCGGCGAGAGCCACCTCGATGAGGCCGTGCACCAGCGCCTTGAGCGACGAGCGGCGGAGGCGGGGGTCGCCGACCGGGTCGTGACCACCGGCCGCGTCGATGATGCCGACTACGCATACTGGCTCGCGCGGGCACTCGTGGCCGTCCAGTTGCGGGCGACCACGCGCGGCGAGAGTTCGGCGGCGGTCGCCGACTGCTTCGCGGCCGGCGTGCCGGTCATCGCCTCGGCCGTCGGGCCAGCGCTCGAGCTGGCGTCCGACGCAGCGGTGCTCATCCCGGTCGCTGCCCGGCCCGGCAGCATCGCGGCGGAGATCGACGCGCTCATCGCCGACCCCGAGCGCCGAGCTGCGCTCAGCGCCGCCGCGCGGCGTGAGGCGAGCGAGCGCAGCTTCGCCCGCACCGCGCTCGAGATCCTTCTCGCGAGCGGAGCGCTAGCCGCCGAGGGTGTCGGCTCCGCGACCGGTTGAGCCGCCTGACTCCCGTCGCCGCGCCCTGACCGCGCGCAACGGGGCCGTCAGACGCCAGGAGCGCGTCGACCGCATCGCAGCGAGCTCGAGCTCGACGAGCCGGGCGCGCTGCTCCGCCGCCGCGATACGGGCGTCGGCCAGCTCGAGCTGCCGTTCGAACTGCTCGAAGAGCGCCCGAGACCGTTCGAGCTCGCGGTGGTCGTTCTCGATCCGATCGGCCAGCTCGCGCACGAGCGAGGCGGCGGCCCGGGCGATCGTCGCGATGAGGCCAGGCTCGAGTCGAGCATCCACCGTCCCGGTGATGCTCGGGGCCGGCTCGGGCGGAGCTCCCGCGTGCTTCTGCCGCAGCAGCGACAGATTGCGATGCCACAGCACCGCCGAGAACTGCGAGGAGGTCGATGCCGATTGCTCGTGGGTGCAGTGCGCATCGATGACCGAGCGGAACCGCAGTCCGCGCGCGAGCAGCGTGCTGCACAGGTCGACATCGGCCCACATCACGGGGTAAAAGCGCGGGTCCATACCGCCGACCGCGTCCCACACGGCAGTCCGCACGAGCATGCCGCGACTGCCGACGTACGCATACCCCTCGAGTGCTCCGATCTCGTCGAGCGGGGTATCGGTTTCGGGGTACCAGTCGGAGAACCGCCAATCCTCATCGCGCTGCGCTCCCACCGATCGCGCGGCGACGCGGCCGTCACGGAGCACCATGGGTGCGACGAGGGCGAGCCCCTCATCACCGAGCAGGGCCGTGCGCAGCGCGTCGAGGCATCGGGGGTCGAGAACCATGTCGTCCTGCACGAGCCAGAGCTGCGCCGCCCGCACGAGTGACCGTCCGAACGCCAGCCCACCGGCCCAGCCCAGGTTGAGGCCGGTGTGGACAACGGTCACGAGCGGGTCGAGTACCGCGGGGGCGGACTGCTCCGCGTTGACGATCACGAGCACGGCGAGCCGGGCATCCGTCTGCTGGTCGACTAGCGAGCGGACCGCCCGCTCGAGGCGGGCCCGGTCGTTTCCGAGGGTCGGGATGATGGCGACGACGTCGGGACGGTCGTCGAGGGCGACAAGCATTCAGATCACGTGATCGGCAGGTGGGCCTTCACATCCACCGGAATCTCGGGGGAATCCCACGGCAGCAGCAGCCGGTCGGGCGATTCGTGGTGGTAGACCTCGGTCGGGAAGTTGACGAGGCACGCTTCGACGGCGCTCACATTCACCGAGAGGTGCCAGACGTACTGCGGGATCGTCACCTGTCGGACCCCGCGGTCGGACAGTACGAGGCGCATCGATTGTCCGTGCGTGGGCGAGTCGGTGCGCGAGTCGTAGAGAAACAGCACGACCTCGCCGGAGATGATCGTGTACCGGTCGCGCTTGCGCTCGTGCAGACCCCAGCCCTTGACCTGCCCGGGGCGGACCGAGAACTGGTAGGCGTACACGATCGGCTCGTCCCAGTAGTCATTGAGACCCTCGTAGATCTCGAAGACCGAGCCGCGATGGTCGACATGGTTGGGCGTCGTACGGATGCGGACTCCGTCGATCACTCGGGCGATGGGCACGCCCTGCTTCGTGACGGTCTGCTCGTCGCGCACCCCGGCGCTGAGGCTCGGGTCGATCACGGCGCTCCCCTCCCTCGAATCGTGCGTGGGACGGTGTCACTGTAGCGGGCTGTTCCCGCCGTCGCGATCCCGCGTGCCGGAGGGCCGAGGAGCGTCAGACGAAGGCGCCCACGCCGGTGATCGCGCGCCCGACGATGAGCGAGTTCATCTCGCGCGTGCCCTCGTAGCTGTACAGCGCCTCGGCATCGGCGTGGAACCGTGCGACGTCGTAGTCGAGCACGATGCCGTTGCCGCCGAGCGCCTCGCGGCACAGCGCGACGGTCTCGCGCATCGCCGTCGTCGCGAAGGCCTTGGCGAGCGAGGCGTGCTCGTCGCGCTGCACGCCCTGGTCGAGCATCTGCGAGACGCGTGTGCAGAGCGCGATGCTCGCGGTGATGTTGCCCAGGCTGCGGCTGAGGAGGTCCTGCACCAGCTGGTGGCTTGCGATCGGCTTGCCAAACTGCTCGCGGGTGGTCGCGTACGCGACCGCGGCCTCGTAGGCGCCGATCGCGGTGCCGACGGCAGCCCAGGCCACCTCGGCGCGGGTGAGGCGCAGCACGGCCGCCGTGTCGCGGAACGAGTTCGCATTCTGCAGCCGGTGCGACTCGGGGACACGCACGTTCTCGAGCACGATGTCGGCGTTCTGCACGATGCGCAGCGCCTGCTTCCGCTCGATCTTGGTGGCGGAGTAGCCCGGGGTGCTTGTCGGGACGATGAAGCCCTTCACTTGGCCGTCCTCGGTGCTCTTCGCCCAGATGATCGTGATGTCGCTCCAGGTGGCGTTGCCGATCCAGCGCTTGGCGCCGTTGAGCACCCAGTGGTCGCCGTCGCGGGTGGCGGTGGTGCGCAGGCCCTGCGCCGAGTCGCTGCCCGACAGCGGCTCGGTCAGCCCGAAGGCGCCGATGGTCTCACCGGTCTTCAGCTTGGGAAGCCACTCGGCGCGCTGCTCGGGCGAGCCAGCGACGCCGATCGACCCCATGGCGAGGCCGTTCTGCACGCCGACGTAGGTGGCGACGCTCGCGTCGACGCGGGCCAGTTCGAGGGCGGTCCAGCCGCTGTAGACGGCGCTGAAGTCGCCGGCCTTGGTCTCCTCCCACAGGTTGCCGAAGACCTGCTGCGCGTGCAGCCCGGGCAGGATCTGGCGGGGGAACTCGGCGCGGTCCCAGTAGTCGTTGACGACCGGCTTGACCTCGGTCTCGAGGAAGGTGCGCAGGCGCACCAGCTCGCGCTGCTCGTGCTCGGCGAGCTGGCTCTCGAAGGCATAGAAGTCACTGGCGAGGGTCGGGAAGGTCATGGGCACCACGCTAGGCGAGGGGCTTCCGCGCGCGGGGGAGTCCGTGGCCTTCCCGCAGGGAGGGAGGCGGGCAGCGGCCCTCCTTTTGTCGGGAGTGCACCAAGGCGGGGCGTCGGCCGCTGCCGCCCCGGAGACGCCCGGGTAGTACCCTGTGCCTGCCCGAGCCTGCGCTGGCTCGCGCTCCCCGTCGAGAGGTTCCCGTGCTGCTCCGCATCACCAACGCTGCCCGTCCGTACCCGTGGGGCTCGCACGACGCCATCGCGGCGTTCCGCGGCCTCCCCCCGAGCGGCGGGCCCGAGGCCGAGGTCTGGCTCGGCACCCATCCCGGCTCGCCCGCGCTGCTCGCCGACGAGCCGGCGACGACGCTCGCCGCGTGGCTCGCCGCGCACCGCCCCGGGGTCTCGGTGCCGTTCCTGGTGAAGATCCTCGCGGCCGCCGCGCCGCTCTCGCTGCAGGCGCACCCGACGCCCGAGCAGGCCAGGGCCGGGTTCGCGCGCGAGGAGGGCGCGGGCATCCCCATCGATGCGCCGCACCGCAACTTCCGCGACGACAACGCGAAGCCCGAGATGATCGTCGCCCTCAGCGATCCCTTCCTGGCGCTCTGCGGGTTCCGGGCTGTTGCGGAGTCGCGGGCCGAGCTCGCTGCCGTCGGCGATGCGCGGCTCGACCCGCTCGTCGAGCGCCTAGTCGATGAGTCGGCGCTGCACGACGTCGTGCCCTGGCTGCTGCGCCGCGGCCCCGAGGTCGACGCCGTCTTGGATGCCCTCCGCGCGTGGGCGGAAGGCGACCCCTCGCTCACCGCGTCGACGGTGCGCCGTCTCGCCGCGGCGTACCCCGGCGACCCGGGGGTGGCGATCTCGACCCTCATGCACACCGTGCGGCTCGCGCCCGGGGAGGCCCTCTACCTGCCCGCCGGGAACCTCCACGCGTACCTCGAGGGCCTCGGCATCGAGGTAATGGCCACGAGCGACAACGTGCTCCGCGGCGGCCTCACGAGCAAGCACGTCGACGTCGATGAGCTCCTCCGCGTGGTCGACTTCCGCCCCATCACGGAACCGCGGATGCAGCCCGCGGTCGAGGGTCGTCGTCGCGTGTTCCGCCCCGACGTGCCCGACTTCGCGGTGCAGGTCGTGACCGTCGACGGCGCCGAGGAGACCGTGCCGCTCGACGGCCCGGCGATCGCGATCGCCCTAGACGGCGACTGCCTGCTCGACGGCACGGAGACGGTGCGGCGCGGCGAGGCCGTCTACGTCGACGAGTGCGACGCGCTCGTCGTGGGTGGCCGCGGCACGCTCCTGGTCGCGACCGCGAACGCCGCCTGAGAGCGGGACGCCCTGCCCGTGCGACCGGAGGTCAGGCGCCGGGGCGGTGGGGCAGCGGTTGGCGCTGCTCGAGCATCCGTGCCCGCCGTCGCGCGAGGCGCAGAGCGAGACGGTCGCGCAGGTCCGGCGGCGGCAGCGTGGTGCCCGCGGGGTCGGGATGTCGCCGGTCGATGTACCGCACCCGTTCGTCGAGCACCGCTCCGTAGGCGCGGGTCCGCGGCTCGCGCAGGAGGGCGGCGGCGAGCAGCCTCGCGTTGAAGACGTCGTTCACGTCGTGGAAGCCCTCGTCGAGCAGACGGTGGAGCGTGATCGTTCCGGGGAAGGTCGCCATGAGGTGCCCGACCCCGTTGAGCTCGAAGAACAGGCGGGTGCGGGTGCACTTCACGCAGTGGCCGCAGTTCTCCCGCTCCATCTGCTCCCAGCAGACCCGGAGGTGCTGGTGGACGAGGGGCTCCCGGGCGATCCGGGCGATCTTGCCGGAGCGCGGTGCGTCGGCCCCGTCGTGCACGACCCGCACGCCCTCCGTCGACCAGAGCTGGTCGGTCATGGGGTGGCTGCCCCACGGGGTGAGCTGCGCGTAGCTCTTGCCCGAGGCGATGCGCACGGTTCCGAAACCGAGGGGGGCCAGCGCGAGGGCGACCGTGCCGAGGGCGACGCCGTGCGTCACCCGCTTCCAGCTGCCCACGCCCTCGAACAGCGTGCGGAGATTGGTCTCCAGCTCGAGGAGCTCCGTGCCAGTCGCATCGGCGACCGCGCGGAGGTGCCGACGCGTGCGCTCGATCGCATCGGGGCGGTCGAGCGGGATGTCGAAGCCGGCGACGAAGACCAGCGCCGTGATCGTGGAGCGGTTGCGGAGCAGAGTGTCGAACGAGTCGACCCCGCCCGTGAAGAAGGTCGCCTCGCCCGCCCCCCGGACGGCGTCGGTGCTCACGCGCTCCGCGTGCACCGCGACGCGCTGCCGCTCGTCGGGGTACCAGGTGGTGAGGATCGCCTGGTACTCCGGCACGCTCTCCAGAAGCCGGGCGGAGACGGGATGCGCCACCCGAAGCTCGGCGCCGTGGTGCATCGCGGCCAGCAGGCCGAGGCCGAGCGAGACGTTGCCGAGGTCGGTGTCCGACAGCTGCTCGGGCTGCGCGCCCTCCGGGAGTGCCAGCCAGATCGTCGGGAGGTCGATGCCCGAGAAGCGCGTGGTGATGACGGTGCGCCCGTCGTCCCGGATCGTCGCCGCGCTCGTGACAACCAGCTCGGGCATCTGCGCCACCTCTCCGACTGCGGGCTCGACCGTGAGACGCGCTCACCGCGCCTCCGCGACTCTACCGGGGACTAGCGTGGAGCCCATGTCCACCGCATCCTCCCCCTGGCTCGTCACCGGCGGAGCCGGCTACATCGGAGCGCACGTCGTGCGCGCCCTCAGCGCGGCCGGCATGCCCGCCGTCGTGCTCGACGACCTCTCGAGCGGCCACGCCGCGTTCGTGCCCGCCGACGTGCCCTTCGTGCGCGCATCCATTCTCGATGCGGCGGCGGTGGATGCGGTACTCACCGAGCACGCGGTGACCGGGGTCATCCACGTCGCGGGCTTCAAGTACGCGGGCGTGAGCGTCGAGCGCCCGCTGCACACCTACGAGCAGAACGTCACGGGCATGATCACCCTGCTCGAGGCGATGCAGCGGCACGGCGTGCAGCAGTGCGTGTTCTCGTCGTCGGCCGCCGTCTACGGCGCGGTCGACGTCGACCTCGTCACCGAAGACACCCCGAAGAACCCGACCTCGCCCTACGGCGAGTCGAAGCTCATCGGCGAGTGGCTGCTGCGCGATCAGGCCGTCGCGGCCGGGCTGCGGCACACGAGCCTGCGCTACTTCAACGTGGTCGGCTCGGGCGACCCGACGGTGCGCGACACGAGCCCGCACAACCTCTTCCCGCTCGTGTTCGACGCCCTGGCCGCGGGGCGGCAGCCGCGCATCAACGGCACCGACTATCCGACGCCCGACGGCACGTGCGTGCGCGACTACATCCACGTCGCCGACCTCGCCCTCGCCCACGTCGAGGCGGCCCGTCGGCTCGACGCGGGCGAGCCGCTCGAGCCCGCCTACAACCTCGGCTCGGGCGACGGCGTCTCGGTGCGCCAGATCATGGATGCGGTGGCCGAGGTCACCGGCATCGCCGTGACGCCCGAGCTCGCGCCCCGCCGCCCGGGCGACCCGCCGCGCATCGTGGCGAGCGGCGCGCTCGCGGCGCGCGACCTCGGCTGGGAGATGCGGCACACCCTCGCCGAGATGGTCGCGTCGGCGTGGGAGGCCCGGCGGGCATCCGTCGCCTGAGGCCGGCCCGATGAGGTGCGGGCGCTGAGGTTCCCTCGCGCTCATAGCGCTTTCCGCGGCGCGTCGCAACTCTCGTCGAAGGGTCGAACCTTTTACTATCCGCGACTTGACGCGGGCGAATCACACGAGTGTAATTAGGGCATCCCGCGCAACGGGGGTCGTGCGGGGGAGGGAGTTGAACCAATGAGCGAGTACCGGAACACCGTTCCCGGCGATTGGTTCGTCGACCCCGTCCGCCTCGGAGTGCCGGGCGTCCGCCGCCCGCGCGGCACCGACGACGACGCTCTCGCCTGGCAGGCAGACGCCCTCTGCGCGCAGACTGACCCCGAGGCATTCTTCCCCGAGAAGGGCGGATCGACACGCGACGCGAAGAAGATCTGCACCTCGTGCGAGGTCAAGGCGGAGTGCCTCGAGTACGCCCTGCAGAACGACGAGCGGTTCGGCATCTGGGGCGGCCTCAGCGAGCGCGAGCGCCGCAAGCTGCGCCGCCGCGCCTGAACCGGGTGCCGGTTCTGACCAACGCGGCGCGCGTCACCGGCGCGGCCGTCGACCCGGCTTAGGGTCGAGACCGTGCAGCCCCGAGTCATCGCGATCGTCGCCGCCCGCCGGGGTGGTGAGGCGCTGCAGCAGACCCTCGATGCGCTCGCCCAGCAGAGCCGCCGCCCCGACCTTCTCGTGGTCGTCGATGCGGCGGGAAGCGATGCCGTCACCGCGCAGCTCGCCGCCGCGAACCCCACCCAGTTCGTCACCGCGGCGTCCGGGCTCGGCGTCGGCGAGCTCGTGCATCGCGCCCTCGGGGCCCTGCCGGCCGCCGAGCCGACCAGCTCGCCCTACGGCGGGGTCGAGGAGTGGCTGTGGCTGCTGCGCCACGACACCGTGCCCGACCCGCGGGCCCTCGAGCGCCTGCTGGCCGCCGTCGAGATCGCGCCCTCGGTCGCCGTCGCCGGCCCCAAGCAGATGGACGCCGCGCAGCCCACGATGATCGCCGGCTACGGCGAGACGCTCACTCGCCTCGGCGCGAGCATCGCGATCGCCGAGCGCGAGCTCGACCAGGCGCAGCACGACCGCACGAGCGATGTGCTCGCGGTCGGCGAGGCCGCCATGCTCGTGCGGCGCACCGTGTTCGCCGCCGTCGAAGGCTTCGATCCGGGGCTGCCGGGGGTGGATGCGGCGCTCGACCTCTGCGTGCGCATCCGTCTCGCCGGCCACCGTGTCGTCGGGGTGCCGCAGGCCCGCGTGTTCGTGCATGAGAGCACCGCGCAGGCCGCCCGGCCCGGGGCCGCGCGCCCGGTCTCCGACCGGCTCCACGCGCGCCTGCGCCGCACCGCGCAGCTGCACCGGCGCCTCGTCTACGCGCCCGCTCTCGCCGTGCCGCTGCACTGGCTGAGCCTGCTGCCGCTCGCCGTCGCCCGCGCTCTCGCCCAGCTGCTGCGAAAGCAGCCGGGCCGTGTCGGCGGCGAGTTCATGGCGGCGCTCGCGGTCGCGTTCTCCGGCACGGCCGTGCCGAGCGCCCGCCGCCGTCTCGCGCGGGCGCGCACGGTGGGCTGGGCGGCGATCGCGCCGCTGCGCATGGCGCCCGACGAGGTGCGCCGTCGCCGCGCGGTCGCCCGCGATGCCGCGCTCAGCGGCGTCGAGGATGACCGACCGCCGCGCCCCGACTTCCTGCCCGGGGGTGCCTGGGTGGTCGCCCTGGCCGCCGTCGTCGGCGCGATCGTCTTCGCGCCGCTGTTGGGCGCGCCCGCGCTCCTCGGCGGCGCGCTCGCGCCGCTCGCCCCCGATGCCGCCGCCCTGCTGGAGGGGCTGCGCCGCACGGCCGACGGGGCGGCCGACCCGTTCGCCTTCGTCCTGGCCGGGCTCGGCGGCCTCACCGCCTGGCAGCCCTCGCTCGTGCTTGGAGTGCTCTGGGTGGCGGCCCTGCCGCTCGCCGCGCTGGGCGGCTGGTGGGCGGCCGCCGCGCTGGTGAAGCATCCCGCGCCGGCGGCGATCGCCGCCCTGCTGTGGGCCCTCTCGCCCGCCCTGCTCTCGGCCCTCGCGAACGGCCGCCCGGCCGCCGTGATCGCGCACCTCGCCCTGTCCCTGCTCGTCGTCGCGGCCGCCCGTGCCCCCCGCTCGTGGAGCGCCACCGCGGTCGCCGGCCTCACCGCCGCCGTCGTGGTCGCCAGCGCCCCCGCCCTGCTGCCGGCCCTCCTGATCGTCTGGGTGGTGTGGATGCTCGCGCAGCCCCGCCGCATCGGCCGACTTCTGACGCTCGTCGTGCCGACGGCCGCCCTGCTCGCGCCGCTCGTGTGGGACCAGCTGCGCCGCGGCACCCCGCTCGGGCTGCTCGCGAGCCCCGGCCTGCCGGTCGCGCCCCCGGCGCTCGCGCCGACGGGGATCCTCACCGGCTGGCCCGACCTGTCGCTCGTCCTGGGGCCGCTCGCGGCCATCGCCCCGTCCCTCTCCACGCTCGGAGCCGCCCTCGTCGTCGCGGTTCTCGCGCTGCCCGCCGCGGTCACCGCCCTCGCCGGGCTCGCGCTGCCCACGGCTCGGCGCTCGCTGCTGCCCCTCGCCCTCGCCGCCCTCGGGGTGGCGACCGCGTGGGCGGTCGGCGGCGTCGCGGTGAGCGTCGCCGACGGCGCCCCCGTGCTTGTCGATGCCGGCCCCGCTCTGAGCCTCGCCGCTCTCGGCATCGTGCTCGCCGCTGCCGTCGCGCTCGAGGGCATCCGCACCCCGGTGCCGAGCCGCCGGGTCGCCGCCGTCCCGGCGTCGACGAGCAGCGCGCCGCGCGGCCCGCGCGCCGCCGCGTCCGCGCTCGGTGTCGTGCTCGTCGTCGCTGCCTCCGTCGCGGCGGCCCCCGCCCTCGCGACCGTGCTCTCCGGGGGAGCGGGCGGAGCGGCGGGTGCGGTGCGTGCCGCCGAGCCGCGCACCCTGCCCGCGCTCGTCGCCGCCGAGGCGCAGGCCGAGCCGGACATCGGCACGATCGTGCTGCGACCGACGATGGTCGCCTCCGCGCCGGGGGCTGACACCGCGGCCGCACCGCTCGCCGTCACGGCCCGCATCGACCGCGGAGCCGGGCGCACCCTGCTCGAGCAGCGCACGATCGTCGCCACGGCGCCGCTCGCTGGCTCTGCCGCGTCGGGCGACGCTTCCGAGCCGACCGGCCCGCTGTCTCCGGCGACGTCGGAGCTCGCCACCCTCGTCGGCAACCTCGTCGCGCCCAGCGGCCTCGACGCCGCGCCCGCGCTCGACGCTCTCGACGTGCGGTTCCTCCTCCTCGAGCACGCCGGCACCGGCGACGACGACCCGGCGGTGGCCGGCATGATCGCCGCCCTCGACGGCAACCCGGCGCTCGCCTCGGTCGGCGACACCGAGACCGGCCGTCTCTGGCGCGTCGTCGCCGACGACACCGTGAGCGTCGAGCCCGCCGCGCGCCCCGCGAGCAGCGCGCTGGTGCTCGGGGTTCAGCTGGGCATCCTGGGCCTGACCCTGCTGCTCGCTGTACCGACCACGTTCCGCCCGCGCCGACCTGCGGATCGCACCGACCCCGACGGCCCCGCCGCGACCTTCGACCCGGAGGGCGACGATGACTGACGAGCAGCCCACCCCCACCGGAGCAACGACGGAGACGCCCGCGTACCAGGCCCACTCCGCCGGTGAGTCCGGTGTGGAACAGCCCGATCTCCGTCGTTCGTCCGAAACCGGACCCTCCGGCCGCGGGCGCGACGTGCTCGTCGCCTCCGGCCGGGTGACCCTCGCTCTCGTCGCGGCGGTCGCCGCCGCGAGCCTCGCCGCCGGGGTGCTGCTCGTCCCCGCACCGACGACGGCGCCCGCCGTGCCCGCGCTCACCGTCGCCCCCGAGCGCGCCGACCAGACGGTCGTCTGCGCCGGCGGAGCGATCGGCCTCACCCGCGGCGAGGATCCGCAGCCCACCATCGTCGCGAACGCGGCGCGTGCCGCCTTCGGCCCCGGCCTCGTGGAGACCACCCTCCCCGAGAGCGACGCCGCCGGCGGGGGAGCGGGCGTCGTCACCCTGCCGCGCGAGGCCCCGGGCGACGCGCTCGCCGCCGCCGAGCGCGTGCGCGCCAGCACCCCCGACCTCAGCGGTCTGGCCGCCGCCGAGTGCCTGACCCCCGCCCGCACCGCGTGGCTCGTCGGCGGATCCACCACCGTCGGTCGCACCACCTGGATCGTGCTCAGCAACGCCGACGTGGTCGACGCGGTCGTCGACCTGCGGCTGTGGGGCGACAACGGGCCCATCGAGGCGGTCGGATCCACGGGCATCATCGTCGGTGCCGGCAGTCAGCGCGTGCTGCCGCTCTCCGGGTTCGCGGTCGACGAGCCGTCGCCGGTCGTGCAGGTGACGAGCTCGGGCGGCTCGGTCGCCGCCACCCTGCAGACCTCGATCGTGCGCGGCCTCGACCCCGACGGCCTGAGCGTGGTGACGCCCGTGGCCGCGCCGGACGTGCGCCACGTCATCCCGGCGCTGCCCGTCATCGGCCTGGAGGCCGTGCTCGAGCGGTTCAGCGCCGACGGCGGGGCCGACGCCCTTCCGGCGTTGCGGATGCTCGCGCCCGGTGACGCGCCCGTCGAGGTCACCGTCACGCTGGTGCCGCCGGCCGGCGTGGTCGGGCTTACCACGCAGACCACGCTCGACCCCGGTGTCGTGGTCGACCTGCCGCTCTCGGACATCGCCGACGGCGAGTACGGGGTCGTCATCGAGGCCAGCGCTCCGATCGTGGCCGCCGGTCGCACCACGGTGACGGGCGCGAGCGGGTCCGACGTCGAGTGGTTCGCCCCCGCCGCTCCGCTCGCCGCGGGGGAGGAGGCCCTCGCGGCCGTCGCCCCTCTCGGCGCCGACGCCGGCCTCGGGGCGGTGCTGCACCTGCTCGCACCCGGCGGTGCCGACGTCGAGATCGACGGGCTCGCGGTGACGGTGCCCCCGGGCTCGGTGGTGACGGTGCCGGTCGCGAGCGACGCGGGCCTGCGCATCCGCCCCAGCGGCACGGTGCACGCGAGCATCACCTATCGCGGCGACGGCCTTCTGGCGGGCTCGCGCGTGGCCCCGCGGCCGGCGGCGGCCGGCAGCGTCACCGTGCTTCCGGGCTGACGCCGCGCCCGCTCAGCACGACCGCCTCAGTGGTGCCGGAACCGGTCCGGAGCGAGATCCCAGGGGTCCTTACCGATCAGCTCGCCGACCGCGCGGAACACGCAGCTCTCGACCATCAGCCGCCGGTGCCAGTCGTCGTCGCGGTGCAGGCGGCTCATCCGCTCGATCGGGATGCGGAACAGCACCACCCGGCTGCGCGCGTGCTCGACCCGCCACCGGGCGACACCCTTGACCGTGAGCGGCTGATCGGGCATCGGGGCGACGTCGATGCGTAGGTCGGCGAGCTCCTCCGGCCACAGGTCGACGAGGTACTCGGCGGTCGACTGCACGGTCGTGTCGAACAGGTCGCGCCGCGTGTGGATCAGCGGCAGGTGCGGGCCGGTGATGGGTGAGCGCCCGAGGCGGCCGTGCCGCGCGCGGGCCCGCGCTGACGGGTGCATGCCGCTGCCGCGCTCTGCTCGGGCCACGCCCTCAGCCTACCTGCGCGCCGTCGCCGGTCGGCCGTATGCTGACATCACGATGACCGTTCGACCGTGCAGCAAGGTCGCGTGCGGCGAGCCTGCGGCCCGCACGCTCACGTACGTGTACGCCGAGTCGATGGCGGTTCTCGGCCCCCTGAGCGTGCGCCGCGAGCCGCACAGCTACGACCTGTGCGAGCGGCACTCCGAGCGGCTCTCGGCGCCGAACGGCTGGCAGATCGTGCGCTACAGCGCGCTCGGCGAGGTCGGCTAGGAGCCCTCGCGTCATCGTGCGCGGAGCGACCGGCGCGAGCGTCGTCGGATGGCCCCCTCCGCCACCAGGCTGTTGATCACGAAGCCCACCCCGACGAGCCAGGTTTCGGTGACGGTGGTGGATTCGCCGCCGCCGATCGACCACACGATGAGCACGAGCGCCTGGGTGCCGCCGGTGACGGCGATCGCGAAGGCGCGGGTCATCCACGCGCCGTGCGCGGCGATGTCGCGCCGCGCGATCGCGCGGGCGCCGAGGACGAGGAACACCGCCATCGGCACCGCGAAGACGACCCGGACGAGCGCCAGCCCGAACTCGTCGCCCGGGCCGTCGAAGACGAGGGCCAGCCAGAGGCTCGCCACTGCGGCGACGATGCCCGCGGGGATCAGCGCGCGGCCGACGCGGCGGTGCCAGGAGCGGCCCTCGCGCAGCGCGGGCGAGAACTGGAGGGCGCCGAGCAGGCAGTAGACGGTCATCCCGACGATGTGCACGATCGCCGCGATCAGATGCCACGCAGAGGGGGCGGCGACGGGGTCGGTGCTGAGCTCCCCCAGGCGGAGGGCCCCGCCGATGATGGGGAGCGCGCTCAGCGCGAGCAGCCCCACCACCGGCAAGGCCGCCCTCCGTCGTGTCCGACCGGGAGCGGTGACTACGGTCACGCGCGCGGCCACCGGGCGGCGGTGCGCAGGATGTACGCCATGATCGCCAGCTCGACACCGATCGTGAGCACGTAGTAGGCGGCGTAGTCGGGCGTCGCTCCGGCCGCGTTGAAGATCATGATCGGGATGTAGATGATCGTCACCGCGATGTTCGTGATGCGGTTCGCGCGGGCAGGCAGGGTCGCCGAGAGCAGCACCATCAGGCCCGGAATGCCGATTATCACGAAGAAGATGCTCATGAGCATGCCGCTGATCTCGAACTCGAAGATGATGCCGTTGCGGATCGAGTCGATCTCACCCGGCTGGTACAGGTGGAAGTAATCGATGTAGAGCACCAGATAGACGAGTGTCATCCAGGCGGCGGAGAGCCGCGCCTGAACCGGCAAGGGGCGAGAGTCGAGCTGCGTTCGGTCAGCAGTGCGGGTGGTCATCGGGGGTCTCCTCAGGGTGAACGGGCAATGGTTCGTACGTTGTACGTCGTACACTGTACTATTGACCGTACGCTGTACGATTTTCAAGTCGTCCGGTCACGAGAGGAACGTCATGGCAGCGAGGGAGCAGCGGCAGGAGGGCTCAGCGAGCGGGCTCAGCAAGCAGCGCGTCGTCGCCGAGGCGGTGCGGCTGGCCGATCTCGACGGTGTCGACGGCCTCAGCATGCGCCGCCTCGCGACCGCCCTCGGGGCGGGAGCCATGTCGCTCTACCACTACGTCGCGAGCCGCGACGAGCTGCTCGACGCCATGGTCGACGTTGTGTTCGGCGAGATCGAGCCGCCGACCGGGGAGGGCGACTGGCAGACGGTCATGCGGCGCAGCGCCCTCTCGACCCGGGAGGCGCTGGCGCGGCATCCCTGGGCGATCGCACTCATGGAGTCGCGGACGACCCCCGGCCCGGCGAACCTCCGCCACCGCGAGGCGTTCACCGCGTGCCTGCGCGCGGCCGGCTTCTCCGTCATCCACGCCACGCATGCGAACTGGATGCTCAACAGCTACGTCTACGGGCACGCCCTGCAGGAGGCCGCTCTGCCCTTCCAGACCGCCGACGGGCTGGCGGCCATGACCGAGAGCGTCTACCTGCCGCAGCTGCCGCCCGAGGAGTTCCCCGCCCTCCACGAGTCGGCCGTCACCCTCACCGCCAGCGGCTACGACCCGGCCGGGGAGTTCCTGTTCGGGCTCGACCTGATCCTCGACGCGCTCGAACCGCTGCGCGATCGCGACCGCGCCGAATACCCGGCGTAACCACAGCCGCAAGCCTGCCAGAATGTGGGACATGAGCATCCACACGCCCGCGCGCCCCGCCCTCGACGTCGACGTCGTCGGAGGCATCGCCTTCAAGGTGCGCGACCTCGCCCTGGCCGAGTCCGGTCGTCACCAGATCCGCCTCGCCGAGCACGAGATGCCCGGCCTCATGGCGCTCCGCGAGGAGTTCGGCCCGCACCAGCCCCTCGCCGGGCAGCGCATCGCCGGCTCGCTGCACATGACGGTGCAGACCGCGGTGCTCATCGAGACGCTGCGGGCGCTCGGCGCCGACGTGCGGTGGGCGAGCTGCAACATCTTCTCGACCCAGGATGAGGCGGCCGCCGCGGTCGTCGTCGGCGCCACCGGCACCGTCGACAAGCCCGAGGGCACCCCGGTCTTCGCCTGGAAGGGCGAGACGCTCGAGGAGTACTGGTGGGCCACCCAGCAGATCTTCGACTTCGGCGTCGACGCGGCCGGTGAGCCCGTCGGCCCGACCATGATCCTCGACGACGGGGGCGACGCCACCCTCCTCGTGCATAAGGGTGTCGAGTTCGAGGCGGCGGGCAGCGTCCCGGCCGATGCCGAGGGCGACAGCGCCGAGTGGAAGGTCGTGCTGCAGGTGCTGCGCGACTCGCTGGCGAGCGACCCCCAGCGCTGGACCCGCATGGCCCGGAGCATCCAGGGCGTGACGGAGGAGACCACGACCGGCGTGCACCGGCTCTACGAGCTGCACCGCGACGGCAAGCTGCTTTTCCCGGCGATCAACGTCAACGACTCGGTCACCAAGAGCAAGTTCGACAACAAGTACGGCATCCGCCACTCGCTCCCCGACGGCCTCAACCGTGCCACCGACGTGCTCATGGGTGGCAAGACCGTCTTCGTATGCGGCTACGGCGACGTGGGCAAGGGGTCGGCGGATGCTCTCCGCGGGCAGGGCGCGCGTGTCATCGTGAGCGAGATCGACCCGATCAACGCCCTGCAGGCGGCCATGGACGGCTACCAGGTCGCCCGGCTCGAGGACGTCATCGGCGACATCGACATCCTCGTCACCGCGACCGGCAACGAGAGCGTCGTCACGCTCGACCACCTCCTCTCGCTCAAGCACCTCGCGATCGTCGCCAACGTCGGCCACTTCGACAACGAGATCGACATGGCGGGCCTGGAGGCCCTGCCCGGTGCGGAGAAGGTCGAGATCAAGCCGCAGGTTCACGAGTGGCGCCTGCCGAACGGCCGCTCGATCCTCGTCCTCAGCGAGGGGCGCCTGATGAACCTCGGCAACGCCACGGGTCACCCGAGCTTCGTGATGAGTGCCTCGTTCACCAACCAGGTGCTGGCCCAGCTCGAGCTCGCGACCAAGCGCGCGGAGTACCCGATCGGGGTCTACGTGCTGCCGAAGGTCCTCGACGAGAAGGTCGCTCGCCTGCACCTCGATGCTCTCGGCGTGAAGCTCACCGAGCTGACCCCGCGGCAGGCGCAGTACATCGGAGTGGATCCGGCCGGCCCCTACAAGGTCGAGCACTACCGCTACTAGCGGGCATCCCGATGACCACCACGCGCACCCGCCCCTCCCTCCGCCTGCGCCTCACGCGCGCCGGCATGATGCTCGCCAGCCGCATCGGCGGTGCCGAGCCCGAGCTGCGCGGCCTGTCCGCGCTCGTCCGCCCCGGTGACACCGTCATCGACATCGGTGCCGCGCACGGCATGTACGCGGTGACCCTGGCGGCCCTCGTCGGCCCCCAGGGCCACGTCGCCGCGTTCGAGCCGCACCCGCGCCAGCAGCGCACCCTGCGCCGCTGGCGCGGCCTGCTCGGCGCGCCGCAGCTCGAGCTCACGCCGAGCGCGGTCGGCCCCGGCGCGGGCTCGGTCACGATGCGCCTGCCCATCGTGCTGGGGCTGCCCATCTACGGGCGCGCGCACCTCACCGAGGGCGCGGCCGAGCCGGGCCCGCGCGAGCGCTCGCGCCTGTGGTCGACGCCGATGACCTCGGTCGACGCCTGGGTCGAGAGCACCGGTGCTGGCCGGGTCTCGTTCATCAAGGCCGACGTCGAAGGATTCGAGCCGCAGGTGCTGGAGGGAGCGGCGGCGACGATCGACCGCGACCGCCCGGCGGTGCTGCTCGAGATCGAGGACCGCCACCTCGAGCGCTACGGCACGGTGGCGGCGGAGGTCGTCGCCGAGATCGCGCGCCGCTGGCCCGACTATCGCATGCACGTGTGGCGCGACGAGGCCTGGCAGCCGGTCGACGAGGTCACCCTCGCCGCCCGCAACTACCTCTTCGCCACGCCCGCCGCGCTCTCGCGGGCCTGAGCCGCCGCGGCGCGCTCCTCGCGCACGGCCAGCCAGCGGAACACCGCCCACACGACGATCGTCAGCACCATGAAGCCGACGAACAGCACGACCGTCGACGCGAGCGGCCCGGCCGTCTCGGCCCAGGCGCCCGGCAGCGGCACGATGATCGTCACGAACGACACCGCGATGACCGCGGCGAGCCCGGCCCAGGCGAGCCGCGACCACTGCCAGATCGACCGGCCGTCCAAGAACATGATCGGGATGATCGCGATGGCCAGCGAGCTGAGCGCCTCCACGGTGATGGCCACGAGCGTCTCGCGCCAGAGCAGCTCGGCGAACCCGGGGTCGGCCGACCCGAGCGCGAGGGATGCGCCGTAGAGCATCCAGGCCCCGATGCCGATGCCGAGCAGCACGGTCGTGACGAACGCCGCCAGCCGGCCCGACTCGTCGCGGCGCAGCTCGCGCGCCAGCTGCACCCCCAGCACGAGACCGAACAGCAGGCCCGGGGCGACCCCGAAGAGCCGCGACAGCAGCACGGTCGCGGCGGTCAGCAGGATCGCGCCGGGCAGGATGCGCTGCGCGACCTCCACGTCGAACCAGCGCTTCGCCGCGGCCCGGAGCGCCAGGCCGCCGAGCACGTTGACGACGAACAGCGCGATGCCGATGGCGATCCACAGCCGGAGCGTCGATGCGGTGAAGCCCGCGTTCGGGTCGACCAGCGTCGACAGGCCCGCCACGAGGGCGATCACGGCGATGAGCGAGCCGGTGCGGCCCAGCCGTCGCTGCACGGCGTCGCCCCAGCGGTCGAGGCGCTCGCGCCAGGTCCCCCGCAGGCGCGGGAGCCGGTGGTAGTTCTCGCGCACGGTGGCGTGGAGCAGCTCGGCCGGGATCGCGACGAAGAGCAGGAAGGCCGCGGCTCCGCTGATGGCGCCCGCCAGCACGATGCCCGGCGTGCTGATTACATCGAGGGGGCTGCGCAGGCTCGTGCCGAAGATCGTCGGGTCGCTCGGACCACCACCCCCGACCGTGCCGCCCTCCGGCGGGACGACCGGAGCGGCGATCGGCTCGGTGTCGGTGTCGTCGGTGGAATCCTCCGTGGGCTCCGGCGACGGGGTGGGCTCGACCGGGGGGTCAGGGGTCGGCGACGGCTCCGGGGTCGGGATGATCGGGGTCACGTCGTCCGTCACGGGCGTGACAGGCGGTGCGGGCGGCGGCGGGGGCGGCGGCGGGGGCGTGACCACCGTGAAGGTCACCTGCGGGTCCGGGCTCGGCCCGGTGTTGCCGATCGCGTCCTCCTGGTAGCTGCCGACCGTGTACTCGCCGGGGGTCACAGCGGCGAGCGTGCAGCTCCAGACGCCGGCGCCGTTGATCGGGGTCGGCCCGCAGGCCGGGGCGAACGACGGGAAGAACAGGGGATACGCGGTGCCGCCGGGCTCGCCGGTGCCGACGATCGTCGGGGTGAGGTCGGCGACGACCTGGCCGCCGGTCGGGCTGGTGATGCTCGTGAAGCCCGGGCCGGTCGCGTCGATGAGCACGGTGCCGCTGCGAACGCTCGAGGTCGCGAAGCTCGTGGTGGTCGTGATCGTGTACGGGTACGTGCCGTCGCCCGCGATGCTGAAGTCGATCGGGCAGGTGAACTGGCCGGCGACCACCGCGACGGTGCAGGTGTCGACCCCCGGCACCGTCGCCGTGACCGTCGACGCGCCCCCGTCGTTGTACGTGGTGCCCTCGAAGGCGAAGCTCGCCGGGAACCGCGAGGCGTACGCGGTGCCGGGCCCGGTCGCGTTGGTCAGCGTCGGTGGGTTGAGCGCGTTGAACTCGCGCGTCTCGGAGGCGCCGAGCTGGACCCCCGCGATGACCTCGGCGCGGAAGGTGCCGAACGTATCGGGCATCGCCGTGACGGTGCACACCCACGTCTCGTCGGGGAGCACCGTGGTGGTGCAGATCGCCTCCTCGGGCGCGCCCCCCAGGTCGACGGTGAAGAGCCGGACGGTGTCTCCGGGGTTCCCCTCGCCATCGAACGCTTGGCTGAAGGTGCCGTTCTCGTCGGGGAGGAACGTCGTCGACTCGGCAGGCGGGTTGGCGTAGAAGCGGAACGGCAGCGCCCACGCCGGGTCGTCCGCCGTCAACAGGCCGGCGAGGCCGCCGGCGAGGCCGAGCGCGGCGATGGTGGTGAGCGCCACCTCGCGGCGCACACGGGCTGCGGGGCGGGGGCTCGGGCGGTGCGGGGAGGTGGTTCGTCGCATCAGCGGGCGAGCCTCTCGGGCAAGTCGACGGGTGCTCGGAGTCTAACCCCGTGGGGCGCCGAATCCGCGGTCTCCGGCTCAGCCGCGGTCGGGGAACCCGTGCGGCAGTGCACTCAGCGTCGGACGAAGCTCCTCCAGCCGGGCCTGCTCGAGCCGCAGGGCCGTCGCCTCGCGCTCACGGCGCAGCGCCGCCACCCCGGCCAGGAACAGCTCGGCGTCGCCACCCGGCACAGGCGACACATAGGTCGAGGCCTCGATGGCGAGGTCGCGGGCGAGGCGCTCGCGCGTGGCCGGCAGGTGCCCGGGCGCCTGGCGCAGGAACTGCGCGATGCGGCGCGACAGCGGGTCGGGCAGGCGGGCGACATCGGCGACGGATGCCCACTCCACCAGTTCGGCGGGAACCCCGAACGCCCCTGACACCGCGGGTGCGACCCGCTCGTACTGGCTGTAGGTGCCCGCGATGAGGTCGCCGAGCCGCTTCGCGCGCGCGTTCAGCATGGCGACGACGACGGCGAGGCCGCCGAACGTGAAGACGATCTCGAACAGGCCGACGAACGAGCGGATCACCGCGTGGCGGAACGCGATGGCGCCGCCGTCGTCGCGCACGATGCGGTCGCCGAGCGCGAGCCGCCCGAGCGACTTGCCCTGCGCGGCCGTCTCGACGACGGCGGGCAGCAGCACGAGGCCGAGCACGATGCACGCGATCGAGATCGCGGTGCCCAGCTCCTCCGGCACGCCGAGCGCGCCCGCGGCGGAGAACGCCAGCCACAGCATCCCGGCGGTGACGAGACCGTAGAGGAGGTAGTCGATGATGGCGCCCGCCATGCGCAGCACGACGCTCGTCGGGCGCAGGTCGAGCGCGACCGCCTCGCCGGTGAGCAGCTCGCGCTGCTCGTCGTAGGAGGTCTCCGAGCCGGCCATGCCATCATCTAAACAGATGGATCTCGACGCTTACTCGACCGCGCACGCGCCCGAATGGGAGCGCCTGCGCGAGCTCGCGCGCCAGCGGCGGTTCGCCGGGCGCGATGCCGACGAGCTCATCGAGCACTACCAGGCTGGCGCCACCCAGCTGTCGGCCATCACGACCAGCGCCGGGCAGGTGGCGCAGGCGGCGACCCTCAGCGTGCTGCTGTCGCGCGCGCGGCTGCGGTTCACGGGGGCGACGGCCGAGCCGCTCGCCCAGCTCGCGCGGTTCGCGACGCGGGAGGTCCCGGCCGCGCTGTACCGCATCCGGTACCTGACGCTCGTGATCGGCGCCCTGTTCGTGATCGTCGGGGCTTTCTACGCCGTCTGGGTGGCGACGACGCCCGGCGTGCTCGCCGCCCTCGGCCCGTACGACGACCTGCGGCGCTACGCCGAGGAGGACTTCGTCGGCTACTACAGCGCCTCGAGCGAGGCCGTGTTCGGCCTGCAGGTGTTCAGCAACAACGCGTGGATCGCCGCCCAGTGCGTCGCCTTCGGCATCACCGGGCTGTACGTGCCGTTTGTGCTCATCCAGAACGCGCAGGGCATCGGCATCAGCGCGGGCATCCTGGCCGAGTTCGACCGGCTCGACGTGTTCTTCCTGAGCATCCTGCCCCACGGCCAGCTCGAGATCTACGCGATCTTCGTCGCCGGCGCCGGCGGCCTGATGATCTTCTGGGCCTGGGTCTCGCCGGGCCCGCGGACGCGGCTGCAGGCCCTCGCCGAGGATGGCCGCGCCCTGTTCGCGATCATCGGCGGCCTCGTCGCGGCCCTGCTCGTCAGCGGCATCATCGAGGGGTACGTCACGCGGCAGGAGTGGCCCGACGTGATCCGCATCGGAATCGGAACGGTCGCGCTCGGCGCCTTCCTGCTCTATCAGTGGATGCTCGGGGGCCGGGCCTACCGCGACGGCGAGACGGGCGACCTCGACCCGATCAGCCGCGGCGCCCGCGTCGTCGTCGCCGACTGACCCGCGACCCCGCGCCCGTCGCGCCGATTCGTCGTCTCCACGCTTCAGGAGTGTTGGGTGTCCGGAGCGCCAAAGCGCGACCTGCCGGGCGTGTCGCAGGCTCGGCACGTCGTGCGCTCCTGAGTTGTGGAGAAAGGGGCGGATGCTCGCGCGACCAGCGGCCCGCTACGAGCGCCCCGTCCGCGCGTCGGCTCGCGACACGCGGTGTGAAGAATCTCTCGACATCAGCATGTCGGCTATGTATATAGTCAACATGCAAATACATCCGCCCCGGAGGTCTCATGTCGGTCCGTGACGCAGTACTCGCCCTGCTCAGCCAGTCGTCGAGCTACGGCTACCAGCTCAAGCTCGAGTTCGAGCGCCGCACCGGCTCGACCTGGGTGGTCAATGTCGGCCAGATCTACCAGACGCTCGATCGGCTGGAGCGCGATGGACTCGTCGAGCACCTCGGCGTCGACGAGGACGGGCATCAGCTCGTCGCCGCGACCGACGCGGGGCGCGAGACGGCCCGGCAGTGGTTCAACCAGCCGCTGGCCCGCCCCGATGCGCCTCGTAACGATCTGGCGATGAAGATCGCGCTCGCCGCCACGCTCGACGGCGTCGACGTTTACGACGTGATCCAGACGCAGCGTCTTGCCGTGATTGCCCGACTGCAGGAGCTCACGCGCAGCAAGGCGGCGGTCTCCGACCCTGATTCTCCCGAGGAGCTGGCCTGGCAGTTGAGCGTGGATGCGGAGATCTTCCGGGCGGAGTCGGAGGCCCGCTGGCTCGACCACACGGAGTCGCGACTGCGGAGGCTCCGCGAGCGCGGCATCGAGCTCGTTCAGCCCATCGCGACCACGCCGCCGCGAGGCCGACCCGCGCGTGCCTCGTCCGTGTCCACGGCCGCCCCGACGACGGAGGCTCGCTCATGAGCGGGCGGAGAGGGCTCACCCGGCGGGAGCAGAGGGAGCAGTCGCGACCTGACCGCCCTCGCACGAGCGGCGGTATGGAGGCTGGCGACGACGACATCCTGCTGCGACTGGACGGGGTCACGATGCACTACGGATCGGGCCAGGGCTCGGTGATGGCCCTCGCCGGTGTTGACCTCACCGTGCGGCGCGGTGAGCTCGTCGCCGTGATGGGAACGTCCGGCTCGGGCAAGTCCACGCTCCTCACCATCGCCGGAGGGCTCGTTTCTCCGACCAGTGGTGAGGTCGTCATCGGCAACACCTGGTTGAGCGATGCCAGCGCCCGCGAGGTCGCGGCGCTACGCCGACGGGTCGTGGGCTTCGTCTTCCAGGACTTCAATCTGGTTCCCGCCCTCACCGCACTCGAGAATGTGTCCCTCCCGCTCGAGCTCGACGGCTGGAAGCGTGCCAAGGCTCGGCGTGCCGCTCTCGACGCGCTGCGGGTGGTCGAGCTCGAGGAGCGGGCCGATCACTTCCCCGACGACCTCTCCGGTGGCCAGCAACAGCGCACGGCGATCGCGCGCGCCGTCGTCGGCGGCCGCTCGCTGATCCTGGCCGACGAGCCCACCGGCGCCCTCGACTCGCAGACCGGCGAGATGGTCTTGCGGATGCTCCGCGCACGGATCGACGAGGGGGCAGGGGGCATTCTCGTCACCCACGACCCGCGGCACGCCGCGTGGGCCGATCGCATCATCTTCCTCCGCGACGGTCGCATCGTCGACGAGAGCCGACGCGACACCGCGAGCGACCTGCTCGCGCCGTGGGCATGAGCGCGACGCGTCCGGCGCGCGGGCTCGCCAGCCGGATCGCCCGGCGCAACGCGCGGCGTTCTCGTGGGCGCAGTGCTCTCATCGTGCTGATGATGATGGTGCCCGTGCTGGCGATGTCCGCGATCGTCACCGTCGCCGCGAGCATGGTCCCCACCGACGACGAGTTGGTGACGATGACCCTCGGCCAGACCCAGGCGATTGTGCGTGTCGCTGCTTCGCCTGGCCAAGGGCTGGAGCAGAGCGCCGGGGCTCCCGTGCGCGGCTACTGGGATATCCCGCGCGATGAGACGGGGCAGCCGGTCAGGGAGGCGTCGGGCGAGTACGTCAACCCGGCCGAGGTCATCGACGCGCGCGTCATCGGTGTCACGAACAACCCGGTGACGGTCCAGACGCCGAACGGCGTCCGCAGCGTTTCCGCGACCGCCGGAGACGTTCTTCAGCCGGTCTTCGAGGGGCGCTGGGCTCTGCTCGGCGGCAGAGCACCGCAGAATGATCGTGAGGCGTCGATCACGATGTCTCTCCGCGAGATTCTCGATGTCGAGATCGGCGAGACGATCCGCGTTGTCGCGCCCGAGCGCACGGCGCTGACCGTCGTGGGCATCCACGAATCGGAGCTCGATCGCGACTCGCTTGCCTCCATGGTTGTTCGCGACGGCGCCATCGGTCTGCCGACGGCGGCCGAGAGCCTGCAAACGGCCGAGTTCTTCGTCCTCGGCGACGAGCTCGTCACCTGGGATCAGGTCAGTGCGCTCAACGAGCGAGGGCTCGTGGTCGGCTCCCGCGAGGTCATCCTGGGCGGCGACCCCACACCAGGGGCGATTCCGGAAGAACCGTTCGCTCAGTCGGGAATAGTCGCCGCCGTCGCCGGTCTCGTGGCTCTCGTCGGAGGGTTCTTCCTCTTCCAGGTCATCCTGCTCTCCGCCGCGGCCTTCATGGTCGGCGCGCGTCAACAGCAGCGGTCGATGGCCATCATGGCGAGCGTCGGTGCCGAGGCGTCCACGCTGCGCGCTTCCGTGTCGCGAGCCGGTGTCACGCTGGGGGCTCTCGCCGCGGTGCTGGGGGTCGGTCTCGGCATCGGTACCGGGTGGATCGCCGTTCAGGTGCTCGACGATGGCAGCGCGCGCTCCTGGCCCGGCTTCCACGTGGAGCCGCTTCCCCTGGTCGCGGTGGGCCTCCTCGCCGTCCTCGCGGGGTGGATCGCCGCCATGATCCCCGCCCGCATCGCGGCTCGCATCGACATCGTGACCTCGCTCCGCGGAGCCCGTCGGCCCGCAGCGCCGAGGCGCGGCAGAAGCGTCGCGGCGATCATCGTTCTGCTGACAGGAGTGGCTGCCGGCATCGCCGGGGGAATCCTGCTCGCGATCGTGGCGAGCGCGGAGGTGCAGCAACCGACGATGAGTCTGGTCGCCACCCTGCTCATCGTCGTCGGCGCCATTGCGGCGCAACTGGGAGTGCTGCTCGCGCTCCCGGCGATCCTGGGCGCCCTTGCGGCTGCATCCCGAGGTGCTCGAACGGCCGTGCGCCTGGCCGTCCGTGATGCTGCGCGCAACTCCGGTCGCACGGTACCCGTCGTCGCAGCCCTCATGACTACGGTGTTCCTGTCGAGCTTCCTCATGACCGTCTTCGGCGCGCAGCAGCAGGTGTCGGAATCCTTCTACCAGTTTCAGAGTCCCCTCAACTCAGTTCTCGTCTCCACGCGGACATCCGATCCGGTGACGCAGCGCGTCCTTCAGGTCGAGGATCCCGAGGTGCTGGCCCAGGAGCTCTCCGGGGCACTTGACGGGGCCGAGGTGACGACGATCTCCGGCGTTCAGGAGATGTTCGACACGACCTGGGATCAGCTCACTGGCGAGCCCACCATCCTGGACGAGAGCCTCGTCCCCACCGTCGCCGTGCTGAATGAGAGCTGTACCGCGCTCTGGTTCAGCGGCGACGAGGATGCTCGCGATGACCTCACCTGCGATGAGCGTGACGCCACCTACCTCTTCTCGACCTACACCTTCCTCGGCGATCGCATCCGTGTGGGCACGGTTGCCGAACTGGAACTCGCGACCGGCATGACCCTCACCGCGGAGTCACGCCGCGTTCTCGAACGCGGCGGTGCTGTTGCCCTCTTCGACGACTACGTCGCCGATGGTGAGGTGCGCATTGACTGGCGCGAGCCGTCCGAGATCCTGATGCCCTCGTCGTCGACGGGTGAGGTGCCGGTTGTCCGGTCGGACCGGTTGTCCGCCGTGGTCCAGCGGCCTCCCGTCCCCGTGGTCGCCGGCATTCTGCTGCTGCCGAATACGGCGCGACAGCTCGGTCTCGAGGTCGAGCCGCTGGCGGTGATGGCGCAGCTCGACGAAGCGCCCACGTTCGCGCAGTCGGATGCCGTCCGGGCGATCTCGTTCAACCGCACCGGCGAAGAATGGGGCATCCCGACTCACATCGAGACCGGGCCGCCCGACGCTGTCGGTCCCGCCGCCTGGGCATTGCTCGGCATCAGCGGAGCGATCGCGCTCACCGCGTCATCGGTCGCCGTCGGCCTCTCCCGCATCGACGGTCGCCGTGACTCCGCGATCCTCGGTGCGGTGGGCGCGACTCCTCGACTGCGGCGGTCGATCGGCTTCTGGCAGGTGCTCGTGCTCGCCGGCGTCGGGTCCGTCATCGGAAGTCTGCTGGGGGTCGCCGCTGCGGGTGCGCTCGCGCTTCCGGGTGGCCCGCTGCCGTTCGCGCCTCCGTGGCTGCAGCTCGTCCTCTCGACGATCGCGGTGCCGCTCGTCATCGCCGTCGGAGCCTGGATGTTCCCAGGGCGCCAGACCACCCTCCCGACCGACCGTTCGGCGATCGGCTGATCGGAGCGACGGTGAGCCGCGACGGCGAGCCGAGGCCCTACAGCCGCCCGGCCGCCTTGTAGGCGAGGTACCGGTCGGCGACGGCCGGGGGCAGGTCGAGCGGGGCCGCGCTGACGACGTCGCCGCCGAGGCGGCGCACGGCGGCGGCGACGCGCTCGGCGTCGAGCAGAGCGCGCTCGGCGGCGGCCGCCCGGTAGACCGCGGCCCGGTCATCCCGCTCGGCGGCGGCCTCGAGCAGACCGGGGTCGGTGACGGCGGCGACGAGCACGAGGTGCTTCGTGGTCAGCTGGGGCAGCATCGCCAGCAGCGAGCGCGTCGCGCCCGGCGATTCCAGCGGAACGCACAGCACGACGAGCGAGCGCTGCGTCGTCATCGAGCGCACCAGGCTCGGCACGGCCGTGTAGTCGGTCTCGATCAGCTCGGGCTCGACGGGCGCCATCATCTCGACGAGCTTCGGCAGTAGGTCCGCCCCGCGCGCACCCTGCACCCGCCCCCGCACGCGCCGGTCGAACACGGCGACGTCGACGCGGTCGCCCGCCCGGTCGGCGAGCGCGGCGAGCAGCAGGGTCGACTCGAAGGCGGTGTCGATACGGGTCTCGTCGGCGATGCGGGCCGCCGAGGTGCGCCCCGAGTCGACGATGACGACGACGTGCCGGTCGCGCTCGGGCCGCCAAGTACGCACCATGAGGGTCTGCCCGGCCCGCCCGCCCGGCCCCGGCTCGCCGGAGCGCCGCGCGGTCGCCCGCCAGTCGATCGAGCGCACGTCGTCGCCGCGCACGT